>Ga0208507_1000004_pt1 | contig 348225 bp, 336 predicted proteins | sample CryBogCBH12Aug01_FD_184626 | JGI IMG/M metagenome (GOLD analysis project Ga0208507, IMG submission 184626) | Freshwater microbial communities from Crystal Bog, Wisconsin, USA - CBH12Aug09.1 (SPAdes) (version 2) | ecosystem: Environmental > Aquatic > Freshwater > Lake | place: Crystal Bog...
TGTGTCCTCATAGCTCCGGGGTTTGATTTGGTTCGCACCTTCAAACTACGAGCTATGGGTGTTTTTTACGCTAACCCTGGGTGATTCTTATTTTCCGTTTTTGGCCTATTCTTGTTTTCCGATCACATTTGTACCTGGACCTTCGTATGAGCCAAGTGGGAGAGAATAAAAATTACCTCGATAGGAGACCGTATTGTCTTTTCGGACGTTATAAAATTTACCGGCAACTCCCCCGAGAGGGATCGGGGTGTACTGGCGCAAATAGCCTGCTTCTGTTTTCCATTCATCGTCAGGAATCAAGCGGGTTGAGGCATGGACCTTGGTGTTGGCGGTGCGATGAAGCCAGTCAACAGCTTGCTGGTTTAAGAGTTCCAGATTTATAAATGCCCGTCCTTCCAGAAAGTTTCTTTTGACATATTTGACGCCGGCTTCGATTTTCCCCTTGCTTTGTGGATCTGATTTTCGGCAGAGGTGAACCATAAATTTCCTTTGCAGCACATATCGCTCGAACTCTGCGGTATGGATGACCTCACCTCTGTTTTCATCAACAACCAGGGTGCAATCCTGATCATAAACAAGGGTTTTTGGCATCCCTTCAAAGAACGCAAATGCCAGTTCATGCGCTTCGAGGACAAACCGAGTTGTGACCGGTTGATCGGTAAACCGAACAAATTTTCTTCGACTGCGTGAAAGCACCATGATCATGAAGTGCACTTTTATTCGATGTTCGTCTTGATCAACGAGCCATAACTCTCCAAAATCAACTTGACCCTGCTGTCCATAGGGCAACTCCTCAACAGGATGACATTGCCGATTCCGCCCTTTTGGTTTCGGGATATTATGGGTCTGGCGAACCCACTGCACAAAAGAATAGATGGTACGGGTAGTAACTTGAGGGAAGTCCGGATAATGCTCTTTGAGCCAGTCTTCAATCTGTGCAGAACTACAGGCGGGATAATGCTTGATCCTCTCTGCTACAAACGACTCATAGGGCATCAGCTTGCGGTTACGCAGTTTCTGTTGCTGGAGAAACGACAAAAAATCATCATCGCCCATCAGTCGGTATTTGCTGACCGTCTCGCGGTGTATACCGGCGATATCGGCTATCTGACTGTCGTTGAATCCTTTTCGGAAAAGTTCCTTAACTTGATTGTGCATTGTTAGGCGTTTTAACGGTGTCCTCATAGTCCTTTCGTTTAGTTTTGGTTCGCACCTTTAAACTACGAAGGACTATGGGTGTTATTTTACGCCAAACTGCCGGTTCTTATTTTCCGAAATGTGCTGGTTCTTATTTTCCGTTTACAGTTATTATCTTATCCGTGTTATTGGCTTGTCCATTTGAAATAATTGCTGATCCATAAAGTAAATTAATTTTTTGGTAATTATTAATAATAGCTGTTACATATTCCTTATATTCATCAAAATATAAGATTGTGATTAATTCAATTTTAACGATTTTATCTTTATTATGAATAATGCATTCGAATAAATCTGGTAAATTTATTATTTTTACATTATAATTTTTTGCTTTATTTAAATCTAAAATTGTCTCTATAAGTTTTTCAAGTTGAATTCGTCGCTGGTTTATATATTCTTTTTTAGCCCAATCAAAACGAGTGATTTCGGTTTTAATATTTTCGATACTTCTGGTTAATTTTTCTTGCTGAGCTTTAAATTCCGAGAAATCAGCTTTTGTAGCCAGTTGTTTTCCTCTTTTCTTAAAAAATGACATCAAATATTGCGATAAAAGTGTAACTATTAATTGTCCAACTAAAAAAATAATATAAAATATCCAATTTTGAAGTATTTGTTTTTCAAAGATTTCTTTAGCTATTTCGCGGATCAGAAGATTCTCTGGCATACAACATTTTTGTTGATAATTGTTGGGAATGATTAGGCACAACAGTTGAGGCAACATCTCCCAAGAAGCCCGCAAGCCACTATTTTTCTAAAAAAAATATAAAGAAACATGTCCTTCAACTAGCTTTATTTTATCTTGGCACTACTAATTGAAAATTTCATGTTCTGTGCTCATTTTTTTCGGAGGACAACGAGGGAGCACTTTTGCGATGGACTTGATGGTGGTAGGATCACAGGCGAATAGGTCGCATAGGGCGGTGCACTGGAAGAGATGGATGAGATATTTTTCGTTCTTGATACGGCCCTGGAGAACTTCTCGTAAATGGGATGAGATGATCTGTAGTCGGCAAGGAATTGCACCGTGAGTTATCTGTTTATTCCATTAAATGTCATGAAAAGCCAAAAAAAATATAGCGAATTTAGACACCTTCGTCATCCGTAAGGCGGAACGCAACGAATTCCTTCATTGTTTTAAATGACCCAAGCATTTCCTCAATTAGCTTAGCAGCAGCGGCCTCGTCGGCTGCGATGAATGAACATGCCTTACCACGAAGAAGAGGAGTACCGGCGAATTTGGCATTCACGACAGCTTTTGCCGCCCAAGCATTACAACTGGCAGCTTGCATGATCGCAAGTACTAACTTGAATGCAAATTCTTCAGTAAGTAATTTGCTAAGGGGGGCATCCAACGCTTCAACAGCCTCCGAAAAGGAATTTGCCGTGGTGAAGTCTGAGGAACCAGCTGCCTTGAGCATAATCGGAACGTAGATTTCAAGAAGGCTTGGTTTTTTTTCCACAAGATTTACGAGAAACTCTGAGTGTGCCCTCTTTTTAAAGATTGCTTCAAGTTCTGGCTTAAAAGTGGTTACAAAGTCCACTTCAGGCATTGCTCCTGCAATAGCGATTAGCGTGGCTGTGGGATGAGAAAGCTTTGCTTCATTTTGGTCACTGGTGACCTCAGATATCTTTGATGAGAGCATCGATCGAACGCGCACAATGGTCTTGCTGGTCAAATTGGCGATTAGCTTTCCATTGGCCGATATTGCTTGAATGATCACACTCTGATAAGCCGCATCATCGGCCTTGGCCTCAAGCAACTTGGTTTGAAGCACAAGATTCGCTTCTGGCTTGTCTATCATAGCCAGACCGATTAAAAAGAAACTCGCGTTCTTTATTTCCGTAACATTTGAAGAAGTCACCGATGCGATCATTTTTTCCACCAGTTGCGGCAACGCTTCATTGTGCAAACCGGCAATTTCATCATTAACAACATTTTTGATGTCCGGGATGACATTTCCAGGGAAAAAGTTTGTGTTCTTGAGCCTTACAATGAGATCGTCCACTATGCAAGAAGTGGACAGAATTGGCTTGGACAGGAAACGATCGATCGTCTCGAAGAATATGAACCGAGCCTCTTCAGGTGACGGTTTATGCCCTGAGGGGTGTGCTGACTTATTGCGCAGTGTGCTAAGAGTTTTAAGGAACGATGAATCAAGGCCTGAGATTAAGTTGTTGGTTGTCAACTGGTCTATAAGGTAGCGCTCGTAGACATTCTGATCTGTTTTCTTTTTGTTTGCATTGGAAAAGATCGTCTTTGCTGTAGCATTGATACTGGCCAATGGCTTCAGTTTTGCAAGCAGATCGTCAAATAAAGCGATATAGCTTAGAACTAACGAACCGCGATAGGCACCCGCCATATAGCAATTCATTGCTTCGCGCATATAATCCCGGATGTCAGCTCTCGGTATCTTAGCGAGCAGTTCTTCCATATCGGTCAAATGTGCCAATGGTTTGCCCTTCCCTTCTGTGTATTTATTGAAATATTCAGATTCACTAAACTTTATATTTTCTGGTTTACCAGGCATTCGGTTGACGGGTGCAACCAGGGTGTTTGAACTTGCTATATTTTCATGGGCACCTTAATCGACACTTTCATAACGCACCCCGCAGCGCCAGTCTTCGCTGGACACACAAGTTTACGATAAGAACACCCTCGGGGACGGCTTCATGCGCCTTTTACGTTCACACACCCACACATGAGATCATTAGATAACCAACAAAAGCCCTCGTACTGCCGCGAATATTTAACCACGGATGTTCCCACCATAAACTGCAGTCCATGACGCCAACGAAGCTTCTTCTACTTCTGGAAAAGACCGCCAGTCAGGGAAATATAGGCAGCTATTGGCCAAAACCTCCAAACGGTAAAACTCATCAGCTCTTGGAAAAAATGTTTGCCAATACGACCTCGCCAAATCAAAGTTTTCAGGATCACATGTAAGCTGCTCGAACAAAGCCACGTCCGCATGGTGGAAATATCCACCACTTTGGACAATGTAACACCTTTCTAACGAACGATGTATCCATCCCCAACTAAACGCACGCTGTTCAGCCTGCGATTTCTCATAATTCAGGAAGTGACATCGTAGACGTGATGGCAAACAAGGAAATTCCTCCTGACGCAACTTCTCAAGCAAATCCTCCGCCAATTTTGCGTTTTCAAACTTCATGGATTTTGTCTCAATACCTAAAAGTAAATCTTCTTGAGCTAATACCAGTCCGCAAGCCTTCTTCGCATTGTGACGGAGCATTCCGAAATCTAGGAGCTCTATAAAACCATCTTCTGGAACCCACTTTGTTCTCGTAGGACAAAGAATCCAATATTCATGCGGCCAAAGCTCATGAACAGTTCCATCATCCATCCCTAACTTAAGGGCATTTATGTCAACGTAATTGACTTTGCTCATTTGCAGTATAGCCTATAGTGCAGGTGAATATTACGCATGCCGGTCAGACCATGCTTGTTAGTAGAATGAAAAAAGTGAAAGTCAGGATTTGTGGTTGAATTGTAGCCCCTTTCATGCAAAAACATTGCAACTGAATCAGACCCTGTTTTGTACTGCTGAACCAACGCCTCTACAGCTCGACAGGCTGAAAATCTTTTTTGCGCTATTCAGTTACTTTACAACTTCCCTTCTTCCTTGAACCTGGTCTCCCAGCGGTGGGGAAAGGTGACTGGGTGTAGTGCTGGTGCGGGTTTCAGGGATGAGGAAAAAACTGCAATGGTGAGGAAAATTTGGTTTGGCGAGGGGTTGTTTTTTTGGGAGCGGAGAGGGGTATGAATGACTGCTGCCCTGCCGGGGATGACGACCTTTATGGTGGTTGCAATGGGGAGGGTTGGTTGTGAAGTAAGTGAAGTTTCTTCACTTACTTCACAACGTCCCCAACTTTTGCGTCTTTTGGTTATAGGCGACCGGCAACTTGATCTTGTGGCAGGATGCCTTTGATGTCTTAGAGTATGCAATGTTGATTTGATGCGAGGTCTTGAAGATTCAATGCTTTGAATTGATGATGGGCGACGGCGAGTATGTGATGGCTTGGTCATGATTTCCGTTTAGGGCGGAATGGCTCTTTAAGCCGTATTCATGCATTACTTCCTGTGGGTTGGCCGTTTTTTGTGTACAGACTTAGAACTTCGATTTTTTTATTACAAGTCCAAAGTTCAGAGCGGGGCGGATTGGTATATGCAGGGGAATATACTCGAAGCAGGTTAGGGTGCGATGGACTTGATGGTGGTGGGATCACAGGCGAATAGGTCGCATAGGGCGGTGCACTGGACGAGATGAGCTTGGTTAAACATTAGGGCGTGCAGACGCTCTTGCTCAACCCAGCAGAAGAGGTGGATAAGATATTTTTCGTTCTTGATACGGCCCTCGGAAAACTTAGAGTAAATGCGATGAGATGATCTGTCGTCGGCAAGGAATTGACCCGTGAGTACACCGATCATGTCTTGCTCATCGCACATGGAGTCGTGATTCACAAACACCATTACGTTTGGAGTTTCGGCGTTTGGATTTACAGCCAAAAACTGTGCAGCAGCCTTGTGAATGTCGACTGTCAGGCGATTGAATACCGGATCATTACGATACCCTCCAACTGTTTGGCTGGAATGTACAGCATTTAACTTATTGTCAAGCCACTTATCTTCGTCTATGGACTTTACCTCACAGAAGAACCTCAAAGCTCCATCTTTAAAGACCCGGAAATCGGGGGTTTTTCCTTGGCCTCTCTCAGACTTTGAGAAGCGCTCGGCTCGAAGCCCCTTCTCGGCCAGAAGCTTTATAACGAGTTTCTCATCGTCAAGCGACGGCAACTTGCACCCTACCTATCATTGTTCAGGCCCGACAATTCGGTGAAATGCAAACCGATCACTCGGTAAAAAAAACACCTTCGTGCTCATGAGACTCAATGAACTCATAGTGTACTGTTTTTTCTATAGCCTTATCGAGCGGAACTGGCGACACAGTTTTAAGGGGCAACCTTCATTTTAGCAATATTTCTGTAATAGCTTAGAGCCAACGCCCCTAATTCATGTGGAATGCGAGTGTTCAGATCTAACCCTTGATGCAATTTCGGTACAGTAAACGACACCCCACGATTAATGATATCAACTACTTCAAGCCGTTCTGGATGAAACTCAATTATAAGGGTACCCTCACAAGAGAGATTAGTAACACTACCGGAGCCATCAAATCTCCCTCTATGAATAATCGCACCACTTGGGCCTCCTGAAAGTGACAATTTCGCAGTTTGCTTGGAAAGAACTTGGTTGATTGTGTGCTCATCGGTATTTCTCGCCTGCATAAGGTAAAAGAGTAGTTCATCCTTATTTTTGCGAAGCATATTAACTTCGCGCAAGCTTTTGTGGGAACTTCCGGAAACTCCTAAGTGCTTTTCTAGCTTATTCCAAGCACGATCAAGGTAATGAATAAAATCAATCCATGCTTTTTCGTAGCAATCGAGACTGTCAACCGCATGCATCTGTGCGATGGCATTTTCTGCCCAATTAAGTTCCTTCAATTCCATTTGAGCATCACTTCGTCATTTCCTTTTTTTGAACTTTCGAACGTATGATGAAGTATCAATACTTCACTTAAATTCTCTAAATTCCATGAATTAAAATATTTATCTTGAACGAATCCATTTGACTTTCAAGATACGGCTACATTCGGTGCACTGTTTTCATCGAATGATGATTGCCCTTTAGAGAGGTGGCTGTTTGGTGACGTGCGGGTTTATTGTGCCCCCCCCCAGAGGAGGGGGCGCAGTGCCGCGCATGTGTGGGTTCTTTTGCTCTGGTTCTGCTTATGGTTCCGGGATTAGCAATAATCATGCTTACACCCAACTGGTGGACAAATGAGAGGAAAACTTTTCTTTTCAGAATACCCGTGCAAATATTTTCAGAAAAACTGGCTTATCTTGCCGAGGTTCTTACAGAGTAATGCTCTGAAACCCCCCACACCATTACGGCGCAGGGCGGTATAGTCTTCGGTGGTTTTGAGCCAGATTCTGGAGAGTGAGCGATTACTTTCTCCGCCCATGCGCATTTTTACGAGGACTCGGGGAATGTAAGCTGCGCGAATGCGGCCTTGACCGAAATAGCGGAGGATGACATCGTAATCAGCGGCAATACGAAAATTGGTGTCAAACCCACCCCAGCGTTCAATAACACTGCGGCGAAGATATAAGGTTGGGTGTGGTGGCATCCAACCACGAGAGAGTAGAGATGAACGGTATTCACCAGAGCTCCAATGGCGAAGAATGCGACTGGTATTGTCCTTTGCCACGTAGTCAAGGTTGCCATATACAGCGTCTATTGCGGGATCAGCAAAGGCTGCTGCTACGCTTTCCAGTACCATCTCATCTGCAAAAAAGTCATCCGAATGCATCATGCCGACGATATCACCAGTAGCACGGGAAATGCCTTTATTGAGCGCATCGTATATCCCCTTATCCGGTTCACTGACCAATATAAAGTCATTCAACTCATGAGCCAGGTTTTCCAGGATAGCAAGAGTTCCATCTGAAGATGCCCCGTCAATCACTACGTGTTCTACATTTTGGTAGGTCTGCCGGTGCACACTCTTAACCGCCTCGGCTATGGTGTCAGAACGGTTATACACCGCAGTAATAACAGATATTTTCACAACAGTGCTTTCTTTACACTTACCAATTGTTGCTCCATATTTCAAAATACTTTTCTCGGGCTGTAGGTGAGAATAAATTCACATTAAGGGCTCAGTTATTATAAGTATACCAATATAATGGCTACCTCGATTAGATTTTTATGCGGATGACACTTGAATATTCGACGTACATCTCTAAGTATAATGCCTATTAACCCGCCACATTAACCTGATAAAAATAGACTGACTGAGACTGATAATTACAACCAATACCAACGGGGCAAAAGTCCATATAGGCCAGATAGAAAAATGAATAGCAAATAAAAATGCAAAAAAATTCTCCCTGTTCTTTAAAAAATAATCAAATGCCGATTTTTGAAATATGCCAACGAATAGCCCATCTATAAAAACCCCAAGCAAGCCGAAATCTAAATATGACAATGACCAAACTAATAGACCAGGTGTGCCACCCTCTTGAGCCGCACCGGGATAAAGTACTTGGTGTATCAGCGTAACACCATATTCATAGGGCTTGTCAGGAAACAAACCTCTCGGTACATAAAACCAAAGGGATGAGACCCAACCTTGACCATACCGAAAACCAAACTCATCAAACCGAGACAACATCTGCGCAGTGGTATCGAAATAGTCACGAAAATACAACATACCCTCTAACATGGAAGAATATGACCCCTGAACCAAAAGCATATTTAGAAACACGATTGGAGTCAATAACGCAAAAGCTATGTAACCTTTATAAGAGATGCTTTTAATGCGAAAATTGTAATATATCATACCAATAACTACTATCGTCAACATATTATTTTTCGACCCAAGAAAGGATATTGCAGAAACAAACAACAACACTGTCAAACATAATTTTAAAGTCTGTGCCTTGATACACCAAATATAATACAGCATTGCAAACGTCATCAACCATTGGGTAAGTGCATAAAATGGACCAGCTCCAGAACGAAAGCCCATATATGCCTCACGAGAGTCTGTAAGCCATAACGCACCGCCCCCGCCAAAGAACATCAGCGCGATAAATGAGCAAAAGGAAGCAAACAATATTAAAATAAATTTGATTTGACTAAACCTAAACACAGTTGCACCTGAATTTAGCCGCAATAGAATTATTGCTTTTCCAAATAGACGAGATAGTAAAGCGCCGTGAAATAAGTAGGGCAAAGTAGCTCCGCCTAAATAAACCGATGAAATAAATAAAGTTTTAACAATATCAGTGGAAGAATAAGTTGGCAACATGCCAGTCGCCACAATCCCGGAATAGATAGTAAACAAACCAATCTGTGTTACGGAAAATATTGTGAGTGGGTTCAGGGGAGTTCGATAGCGCGTTATGCCATACCATGCAGACAAAAAAGAAAAAATTCCTAAAACAAAAAAAGAGAATTCAACTAACATAAAACTAGCTCCAAAATAGGGCTTGCTGGATTAAACGACGATTGACGTGAGCCTGGAAAAACTGCCCCACTTGGATATGGGAAAAATGATCATTTCCGTCAACAGCATTTCGGATTCCCTCATATTCCTATGTCTCTTTTCTTTTTAGCCTTTCAAATAAGCTTACTAATTGTCACCTACATCAAAGGTGCTGCATTCAACAGACCAATTTCGTGTTTTGAAAGTGGCCTATCAGCAATTCTACGATAATGGGCTCGGAATGTCTCTGCTGTTCGATACCATGAATATCGTGAAACGTTTTTTAAACCACGTTCAGTTAATGTCTGGCACAAAACTTCGTCTGTCCATAAGTGCACGATAGCATCTGCTATTTCATCTGAATTATCAGGATTAAAAATTAATGATGCATCACCCACTTGACTTGGCAAGGAGGTTACATTTGAACAAGCTACTGGCACTCCTGATATAAAAGCCTCCCAAATCGGAAAACTTCCAGCCTCATACTTCGTCGGAATTACCACACATTTAGCCAACCGATACAAACACTGCAATTCAATCGGCGTGACGAACCCAAGAAAATGGGTTTGTTCTTTTAAATGCAACTTCTCGCGATGCTGCTCAATTTCTTTAAAAAACAATCCGTTCATTGAACCAGAAAAAACAGCCGACACTATCAGTCCATCGCGTCGTTTCACTGTTGCAATAGCGTCAAGCAATCCCAAATGATTCTTGTGCGGCCATGTTTGGGCGGGATAAAAAACAAAAGAATTCGGCAATGAAAACTTCTCTCGCACAGCAGAAAGATCATCCGGCGATGGTTCCTGGTATGCGGATGTGGCCGGGGCAAGTGGTATAACCTGAACTTTTTCTTTTGCAAGATGGTAAGTTTGTATTAAGTCCGACTTAATCCAAGAGGAAGCTACCGCCACTAATTGGGCGCGGCTACAGAATGTTCTATAGAGTAATTCTCGAATCAGACGTTTAGTTAAACTATAGTAAAAAGGGAAATATTTATGCTGCAGATCGTGAGGATGGTAAATGCTTGGTATTTTAGTCAGAAATGCGACTTGATGAGTAAAGTGCATAACGTCAATATTAGCCTTTTCAATTGTTCCGTCTGACCACAGTCCACTTATTTTCCAGCGCTCTGAAACTGGGTACAGTTTTTGAAGGAAACTATCAAATCTTGGCATCTTCAATCGCAATGAACTTCTCAAGCGTGAGCTGCGTGGTGCCATCGAGCAAGGCAGTATGCGACATGGGCCGGAGATATATGGCCTGATCCACGCGTCCTCGTCAGAATAAACAAGAAAATAATATTCCTCTGTCCCATCCGTCAATTGAGACAAACCATAAGCGAGACCGGTGATAAATTGCTCGACGCCCCCAGCCGTTCCACCAATCAGACGGGCATCAAGACATATCTTTAATGGTTTCATACTAAGTTTAAAACTCCCACCAATTGCCCATCCTCTTTGTCTGCGTGAAAAGTGTAACCAAGTGACTCATATAAACTCACGCCGCGTAAATTATCAGGATATACTTTTATTCTAACTTTAAGTGCTCCACGCTGCCGAGCTGCAGCATGGAGAAAATACATAAAGGCTCTACCCAAACCCTGTCCATGAACCGATGGATGTAGTGCGATGCCTAGACTTGGGATAACATAACCTTCATCCCATCCACGCAACAAACCATACCCTAAAATACGGTCACCTGTTAGTGCCACATAGTAAAGATCTTGGTTCGCATATTGACACAACCTGAGAGCCTCCGCTTCAGAGAATAGATGCGGATGAAAATAACGCCCAATTCCACTTTCTTCAATATCCCTAAAAAAAACCTCCAGCGGCATTTGCAATTCAGGATTTAGCTTCTTGAACTCTAGTGATTGTATTTGCATGGCGCAGTAATTATAAATACAGTAACAGGATGCTTTTAGCAAAAACTACGAATTGCCGAAATCACATGGTCAATTTGCTCATCAGACATCCCCGGCCAGCTCGGCAAATTGATACCACGCCAACCTATGTCCTCCGCCACAGGATGTCGCTGGAATTTTTTGGCATACATGGGCATGGTATGTGCCGGATAGAACACTGGGCGGGTTTCGACTCCCTTCGCCGCGAGGTGAGCACGCAACGGATCACGCTTCGCGGGATCATCAACAAGGATCGAGCACATCCAGTATGAGTGGACAACATCAGATTTTTCTTCATGGAAGGAATAACTCATCCCATCAAATCCTGATCGATAACGTTCCGCAATGCGCCGCTTGCTTTTAAGGAATGCATCCGCCTGCTCAAGCTGAGCAAGACCGATTGCTGCACAGATGTTGGTCATTCGATAATTGTATCCGATTACGTCGTGCCAGTACTGTCGATGAGCGGCCAATCCCTGTCCCTTAAAATGGACCATCCTGTCGTGCAAGGTCTCGTCGTTGGTTGCAACCATGCCTCCCTCACCAGTGGTAATGGTCTTATTTCCAAAGAAGCTAAATGTACTTATATCGCCAAAACCACCTACATGGACCCCTTTATAGTAGGTACCAAAGGCCTCTGCACAATCTTCCACCAGAAACAACTCATGCTTGCGTGCGATAGCGAGCAACGCATCCATTTCACAAGGGTGTCCATAGAGGTGGACAGCCATAATCGCGCGTGTTTTATCGCTGACCTTTCGTTCAACATCTGCAGGATCCATCTGCCACGTATCGATCAGTGAATCCACAAAAACAGGTGTCGCACCGGTGTATGCAATTGCGTTCACCGAAGCAATGTAGGTAAGCGTAGGCACAATAACTTCGTCACCAGGGCCGATCCCCAGAGCTACCAACGCCAGATGCAACGCCACCGTGCCATTACAAACCGCTGCTGCGTGACGCACGCCAGTATGCTGGGCAAAGCCATGCTCAAACTCGCCAATAAACTTGCCTTTTGATGAAATCCAGGTTGTGTCAAGACACTCGTTTACGTATTTGCGTTCGTTGCCCGTCAAAGAGGGCTGGTATATGGGTATGCTAAACATTTAGTGCGCCTCCGATGGCTTATTCGAAAAAATTAAAATACAGCGTCTTACATTTATTCCGCAACAGGTTTACCGCACGGGGGCTTGAACGACAAGGGCGATGGCAGTTGTGTCATCCGAAAACCAGTTACTTTCAGTAGTGCTCGCAGAACAACTAACCTGGTGAGCGCAATCAGTACGCTTATAACCCCGGTGCCATTGGCACGCGCAAGCTCCCAATAACGGCTGCTAATATCACGATGACCGGCCACAAAAAACTTGATTGCCATACCCAAGGCTATAGCGGAAGTCTGATGCATTATGCGCGAAAAGCAGTTTCTTTCATCCAGTAGATTTTTATAACGTTGATTTAACGAAAATAAATCTTGAATCAATCCTCCGTTATCTTTAAGAACACATGACTCTTGACCCGCATGAACCGTAATATCACAATCAATTGTATCCACTATTGCCAAATCACCCTGCTCCAGCATTAAAAGAAAGAGATCAATATCTCCGCCAACGATCAGTGACTGGTCAAACCCCCCTGCCTCCTGCGCACGCTGCCGCCGTAATAAAACACCAGGATGGTAATTGAATGGGTTGTAACCATAATGCGATTGAAACCACAGCCATGAAAAAATTGCTTGTTTGCCCGGATAAATCCCCTGTGGGAAGTGGTCAGCAAACATAGCCATGAATTGACCATTATTATCCACCAGCCGACCTCTGCTTGAAACCATGACAACATTTGAGTTCGTGGCCATAACTTCAAGCTCGCGACTCAGGGAACAAGGCGTCAATTTATCGTCAGAACATAAAAACTTTATATACTCTCCTTGGGCCAAGCTCAGGCAGCGATTGAAATTTCCAATAAGACCGAGATTACTTTCATTTCGCACCAGTCGGAGACGTGAGTCATTGTAAGTCTGTAAAACATCCCAAGTGTGATCAGTGGAACAGTTGTCCACTACCAGAATTTCGAGGTCTGGCACATCCTGCGCCAAAGCTGAGTCTACAGCCCTGCGGATGAAGTCTTCCCTGTTATAGACAGGGATGGCAATTGTGCACTTAACCTTTGACAGCGTTGACATTTTCAAAGACCTCGATGATAGTTTTGCAAGACAAATCTTTCTCATCAGGGTTTGCAATTGTATATTGCCCAATCCAACGCCTAAGAACAAGAATGACTTTGTCCGTTTTAGATTTTGAAAAAAGGCGTAACAATGAAAATATAACCCAAAAGCTTTTACCGTAAACTAATTTTTCCCAAGTATGCATCTTGCTTTGGAGTTCAGTAAGGTCATCACCACTAGCTCGTTTATCGAAATAAAAGTTTTTATAAATATTCAGAATTTGTAAAAACCGATACCTTTTATAGTTCACTTTGAAATTAAAATCCATTCCAAAGTTTTCTTTAATTGACTCCATAGCAAGCAACCAAGACGTGCTGTTAGTGCTCCCCGGCAAAATAATACTCTGCAATCGAGAAACACTTTCTACATTAGGCATGTGTTTCAGAAAATCCATTCCCTGTTTTTCTTTTTTATTAAAGTGAAAATTTCCGTAGGACTTAGCTGTGACACCGATGGTTACCAATGGGCGAGGGTCAATCAAAATTTGTTTAGCTTTTAGAAACATTACATTAGTTGCATAGAAGTCAGGATATGGCGATTGAAAGAACTCTCCCTTGTCACGTAACAAATTGATAAAATTTCGATTGATGGCTGAGTGCTGCATGTTGAAGGGATACAACATGCGAAAGTTCATCGCCCCCCTGACCAATTTAGCTGCCCGCTTATGACCCAACCAATAAGGCTTAGCTGAATCGAAAAGAGAATTGGATACTCGATGCAAATTTCCCTTTGGGAAATCAGGCATAACTCTTGGATAGGCATAAATAAATGAACCTGTATAAATAAAATCAGGATTCTTGTAGTCTTTCATTAATTCAGCAATAGCTTGAAAATATCCACTCATCAAAGCATCATCATCGCCCAACATGATGACAAAATCACCCGAGCTTTTACTCAGTGCGGCATTCCAATTATCCGTAACAGGAATGAATCGATCGGTACGAAAATATTTTATGCGAGGATCTTCAAGTGTGTGCACATAACCTACAATATCTTCTTCTGAATCATTATCCGAAATGATAATCTCCCAATCGGCATAGTCTTGTCGCATAACTGATTCTACGGCATATCTCAAATATTCGAGCCGATTACGTGTCGGGATAAGTACTGAAAATTTCATCTCCTAACTGTTTTTTTTCTGAAAGATTGCAGTGTAAGCACTACCGCGCTGGCTGCTTCGCTCAATTGGTATAAGAAGCTTCGTCAGCAATCGCCCCGTTAAATGCGCAGCATGTTGAAGTGCTGGATACGAAAAAAAGTTTCTCAAACTTACTGCCCATCCGAAAGAGTCCCAACCCATGCTGCCTTTATCCGTCGTTGTTAAAAGCACACACTCAAGACCCATTGCTTTCATCTGATCTATCAGTAAATCCGAAGGTATAAGCGTCAAATGCCGTGGTGCATCCAAATGTGCCCAAAAACGACCCAATATCCAAAACTGAAAGGCATCTGGATTCGGAGTAGAAACAACCAAAGCCCCCCCCGGCAACAGTTTGTCAACTAAGGCCTTAAGCACGAGGAAGGGCGCTGGCAAGTGCTCGATGACCTGCCAGAGAGTTATTACATCGTAATCTGAAAGGCCAACCAGAGCCTCTATGGGATTATTTGCTTGAACAGCTTTAATCCCAAGTTTGTTTTGAATAAAATGGCAACACCTTTCATCCATTTCAATTACTTCAACATCAAAGCCCCCTTGTTTAGCCAGACATGAGAATGAACCAAATGCAGGTCCAATTTCCAACAGACGACCCTTCTTGATAAATTGCTTAACAATTCCCAATTTATATTGGTCATGAGTATTGCTTGCCAACAATGCCTCTCTGTCCTTTGGAACGTCATAGTAAACTTTAGGATAATAAGCTCCTAAGTCTTCCGGTACATTTACAAGGTATATTAATCCACATGCAGTACATTTATGATACAAAAAAAACTCTGTGGAAATACGACGGTTGTAATCTATAGCTTGCAGAAAAAACAAGCTATGAGCAGCACAAATTGGACAATTAGACTCTAACAAATCCCCCTCCTCCTAAAGTAAATCTTCGAAAATGGTAGTACAAAAGCACAAACTAGAAACATGCTTCCAAATGTAATAGTGAGTAGTGAAACTCTCGCTATGCTTGAGATATTATCAGGAAAGCAACTTTTAGACAAAGCGCCGATGCAAACACAGCTCGCCACAGGTAAGCCAACGTCAACAATATACCAACGCCACATATCCCTGCATATAAGGCGACGATGCATCAACGGGATCTCAAACAGCACGTAACCCGCGTTCAGTAACACCCAAGTTATTGCACCACCAACGGCTCCCATAGAAGAAGTCAGCAAAAATAGAAGCGGCATTAGGATAATTATGGCAACAATATTTTTATAAAATGAAAGCGATGTCCATCCATGTGCCAACTGCAACATATATGGCATGGAGACTGATGCATTAAATAAGCAGCCTACAGCAACAAGACGCAACAAGACATGCGCCTTTTCTGCAATTGTGGTGTCACGAATCCACAGCATCAGTATTTCCTGAGGAAAAAATGCAATGAGAATCCCAGATGGGAATACAAGCAGCGCAACAACTTGACACCCTTTGTGATATAGACGACTAAGTTCTTCTGTTTTTCCTTCAGCAACTAACGCTGACAGCTTCGGAAATACAGCTGTGGAAACCGGCGAAACCAAATAAGCCAAAGCGTTGCCCAACGTGAACGCCAGCATATACAAACCAAATTGCTCAAGTGATAACAATTTGCTCAGTATAACTTTATCCATTTGGGTCAATATGATAGAGACAGCAGAAATCCCGGTAATGCCTGCAGCAAATCGCCAAGTCTGGCGAAGCAGATACCAACTAAACACAGCACTTGCCGTGTTTTCCCCTTTGATTTTACTGGATAAGGATGAACGCAAAAGATAACCTGTAACCACAGTTTGGATACCTACAATTCCAATCTGCCATATAAAAAAAGCCTCAATAGTTGGCGAAATAAGCCATAACACCAATACTGCGCCACATGCTTGAGCCGTTGCCATAAAAGCTCGGACTGTGTTAAGCAGCACTTGTTTTTGCAGTCCAATCAACCCGCCTGAGTAGAGAGAGTAAGGCCATTGTGCAGCGATCGCAAACCCCATTAAGATAACCGCATGCTGCAGACTTTGCGCTGACAAAACATTTGAGTTCACCCACGAATTTGCTAACCAAGGAGCAACGACAGCAACCCCAAAAGCAATTACAATAGCAATGGGCCAGTATATCCATTCCATCGTGCGAACAAGATTTCTTGCCTCTTGCGCATTATCATTCGCAGACAGCAGGGCTAACTCACGAGTCAGAGTAGTGCTGAGGCCAAGATCAAGCACACCAAGCACTGTCTGCAGCATTATAAAAAAGCCAATCAAACCATACGCATCCATACCCAGAAATTTGATATATAACGGTACAAATGCAAGCTGAATCAACCCTGACCAAGCTTTGCCTCCGAAGTTGGCGAGGATGTTCTTTTTAATTATTGAATTAAACATAACTCAAGCAACACAGGCAGTTAGGGGCTGCTTCGAGCACATATCAAGTTTGAACTTCGGTTGCCACCTTACTATTTCTAAGGATTTCTCTTTATCAGAAATGAAGATAATTCCGCACTCTCCCGTCATGCTAAGCCTTCATGACTAAACTTCATTTGCTGAGCTCCCCAAAAAGCCATAGGCTCATAATCTGGATATGGGTAATAGCCAAGGTTCAGTTTGATTTCCCAGTTATTTTCTGCTAGCCACTGCTCTACCAATTTGCGCACTGAAATTGGTTTTCCTGAACAAATATTGACCGGACCAATGTCGCTCTGTGCCATTGCTAGCTGAACAATTTGTCGCGTGACTTCTTCCACCGGCAGGTAATCGCGCAACTGATCGCCGCCCGACATGTTAAATACTTGATCCCCACGCAATGCAGCTTCCTTAAGAAGCGGGAAAAGTGAATTCTTGGACTGTCCTTCTCCATACATATAGAACAGACGCCCCCAAGTAAAGTTGAATGGAATAGTGGACTTCAAATATTGCAGTTGCTGTCGCAGCATATCCTTGGCATATCCATAGGGGTTGGAAGGCTTAGTCGGCATAGCTGCTGAAAGAGCGCCAGACTGCATGCCATACTCGAAACAAGTACCTGTCACCAGTAGTGATGACAAGCCAGACTCAACCATCACTTTTAGAAATTGGTATTGTATAGACAGCTCAGTTTCAAAATGGTGCAACGAGTTGTAATTCGGCAAACCATCCCAAGCCAAATGAATCAAAACATCTGGCTTACCTAAACATTCAAAGCAATCTACTGGAGGAACAGAAATATCCATTTGCACAATCCGAACGGATGCATCGAAATCATTCATTCGCAACGCGTTGCGCGTGACCGCAACAATATCAATGTTGTATTTTTTTAACTCAGCCAATACATGCCGCCCAATAAAACCGGTAGCACCTGTAACTGCAACCTTAATCATATAATCTTAAGATCAGGCACGGCAGTAACAAACTTACATCCCCATTCCTGCACATACGCCAGTTGCTGAATGATCTCCTCCCGCAGGTTCCATGGTAAAATCACCACATAGTCCGGACGTTCTTCGATAAGTCGATCCTCGCTCACAATCGGGATGCGACTGCCCGGCATATATTTACCTTGCTTAGCCGGGTTTTTATCGACGACAAACTGAATCAGATCGGAACGAATGCCAGCAAAGTTCATTAAGGTATTGCCCTTCGCTGCGGCACCATAGGCTGCGACTGATTTGCCTTGTCGTTTGGCCTCAATCAAAAACGCTACAAAGTCATCCTTGACCTTTTCAGTTTTTCCCTGAAAGCCTGAATAGTAAGCGGCAGTTCGCATCCCGGCACTCTCTTCTTTCTGGAGCAGAAGAGAAACCTGATCGCTGATCGCATGGGAGCCGGTGTCTGCGCGCTGGGCAAAAACGCGAAGACTTCCGCCATGCGTAGGAAGTTCCTGTACATCAAAAACGGACAAACCATCAGCGGCAAAGATGTGCCGCACTGCCGTAAGCGAGAGATAGGAAAAGTGCTCATGGTAGATGGTGTCGAACTGGTTCAGTTCAATCAGGTTGAGCAGGTGTGGAAACTCGAAGGTGGCCACGCCATCCGGTTTGAGCAGTGCTGTGAATCCAGCAACAAAGTCGTTGATATCCGGCACATGAGCAAGCACATTGTTGGCAGCAGTCAGATCAGCCTGTTTTCCATCGGCGACAAGCTGTTTGGCTAAATTGATTCCAAAAAACTCTTCGATGATGTCGATACCTTTGGCTCGTGCGGCACTTGCCGTGCTTGCAGTCGGTTCAATTCCTGTGCAGGGAATGCCGAGCACTTTTACATATTGCAACAGGTAGCCGTCGTTAGCCGCTACTTCTACCACATGGCTTTGTTCATTCAGGCAGAATCGTTGTGCCATATCTGACACGTATCGCTGGCTATGGGCAAGCCAACTGCTGGAGAAGGCACTGAAGTAAGCGTAGTCGGCATCAAACAGTTCATCTGCCTGTGCGAAGTCTTCGGTTTGTACAAGCCAGCACTGTTCGCACACCAGCACCCCCAAGGGAAACCACTTTTCAGGGTTTTGGAGCTTTTCAACCGTAAGATAAGCGTTGGAGGGAGGTGCACTGCCGAGATCAACAAGAGTCAGTTTAAGTTCTGCGTTGCAATGGCGGCACTTCATAACGCTACTCCATGGAAATCCGGGTTAATCATAGGGTGTTGTTTATCGCGTGTAGATTGTTCGGTTACTTGTACTGGCCATGCAATGGCGAGCTTTGGATCAAGAGCGTTCAGTGCCGCTTCGGCATTTGATTGATAGGCTGCTGTATGAAAATAGAGCATTTCGCAACCATCGGTAAGCGTTTGAAATCCATGGGCAAAGCCTTCGGGAATAAGAAAAGTTTTGTGATTGGCTGCACTCAGAATTTCGCCATGCCATTGAAGAAAGGTCGGAGAATCGGCACGAACATCGACCGCTATGTCATACACTTCACCTTTCAGGCACATCACAAACTTGGTTTCGGCGTAGGGTGGATGCTGAAAATGCATTCCGCGAATGGTGCCGATTTTTTCGGTTAGCGTGTGGTTGATCTGAACGATAGTTTTTCCATTAAGCAGTTCGGCTAAATCACTTTGGCAAAACATCCGCTCAAGATAACCCCGGCTATCACCAAGAGGCTTGCGCTGCATGAGTTGTAACCCTTGCAGGGATGTTGCGATGATGTCAAAACGATCACTCATACGGCCTTGTAAGAGGCTTCATAATGATGCATCTGCGCCTGACTGACCATCGCCATATTTTCGCCTTGCCGCCAGGCTTTGTGCCAATTCAGCGTCATGCCAAGCGCCGTTTGCAGATCCCATCTCGGTTGCCATCCCAGTTCTGTTTTCGCCTTTGAGCTGTCGAGCTTGAGCATATTGGCCTCGTGAAGTTGCGGTGTTGCTTCGCATTGCCAGGATGCACCGGGCACCTGACCGCACAAGTATTCAACAATCCACTGCACAGGGCGAGCGACACCATCTTCCGGGCCGAAATTCCAAGGGTTTGCAAAGGTTTCCCCTTCTTCGTATAAAGCTTGAGCCAGCATAAGATACCCTGAGAGGGGTTCAAGCACATGCTGCCAGGGGCGCGTGGCCTCCGGTGAACGAATGATCAAGGTACGCTGGGCATCAAGTGCCTGCAGGAAATCAGGGATAAGGCGATCTGTTGCCCAATCTCCGCCACCAATGACGTTGCCAGCCCGTGCACTGGCAAGATGAACCCCTGCTTGTTCGAGGAAGGAACGACGATAGGCTGCCGTTACGAGTTCAGAGCAGGCTTTGCTGCTTGAGTAAGGATCGAAGCCTCCCATAGCCTCATTTTCCCTGTATGGCCAGACCCATTCACGATTTTCGTAACACTTATCGGTGGTAACATTGACCACAGCTTTGACACCGGGTGTATGACGCACGGCTTCAAGAAGGTTCACGGTACCCATGACGTTTACGGCATAGGTCTCAACCGGTGCGGCATAGGAATAACGCACAAGGGGCTGCGCTGCCAGATGGAAGACAATTTCGGGTTGGGTTGCCTGCATGGCTTGCATTAACGCTGTTGCATCACGGATGTCGGCAATCGTGCTTGCGGCAAGTTGCTCCTGCAAATTGCAAACGGAAAAAAAGTTCGGTTCTGTTGGTGGATTAAGGGCATAACCGTATACGTCAGCACCCATATCAACCAGCCAAAGCGCTAACCATCCACCCTTGAATCCGGTATGACCGGTCAGAAATACCCGTTTTCCTTTCCAGAAGTTTCTGTTTACTGCCCTGATTTGCTGGTTCACCATATCTTCCATGGAGCTTGATGGGTATCCCAAAGTTCTTCCAGATAGGTTTTGTCACGCAGTGTATCCATTGGCCGCCAGAAACCACTATGCTCATAAGCCGCGAGCTGGCCTTCTGCTGCAATTTTTACCAGTGGTCCCCCTTCCCAGGATGATGCGTCACCTTTGATGTAGTTCAGGACATCTGGTTGAAGCACAAAAAAACCGCCATTGATCCATGAACCGTCACCGGGGGGTTTTTCCTCAAAGCCAAGCACCGTTTCACCATCTTTTATGATTGATCCATAACGGCCGGGCGGCAAAACAGCACACACTGTGGCCAGTTTAGCATGCTTTTTGTGAAAAGCGATTTCCTCAGTAATATCAATATCGGCAACTCCGTCGCCATAGGTAAAACAGAAGGGCTCATCTGGGGCGAGATAGTTGGCTACCCTTTTGAGGCGACCACCTGTTGCCGTATCCTCACCGGTATCTACTAGTGTAACCTTCCATGGTTCGGCTTTTTGCTCGTGAACTTCCATTCTATTACTCTGCATATCGAAGGTGACGTCCGACATGTGCAGGAAGTAGTTGGCAAAGTACTCTTTGATGACATAGCCTTTGTAGCCGCAGCAGATGATAAAGTCGTTCACACCGTGGGCGGAGTAGAGCTTCATGATATGCCAGAGGATTGGTTTGCCTCCGATTTCGATCATGGGCTTTGGCTTGAGGTGCGACTCTTCGGAGATGCGGGTGCCGAGGCCTCCGGCGAGGATTACTGCTTTCATTTTTTTAAGGACTCAGTGAACTTTGCTGACTGGGAATGCATGGCCATTTGCTTTCTCTTTTGAGACTATTTCGGCGTAGGTGCCTGTGCGTTTGATGCCGCCGTCTGCCAGTTCGACAATCTGTGTGCAGTTTTTCAAGGTGGTGAGGCGGTGGGCTATGATAAGCACGGTAAGCTCTTTGCCGAGGCTTTCGATGGCCTGCATGACGGCTTGTTCGGTTTCGTTGTCGAGGGCGCTGGTGGCTTCGTCGAAGATGATGACGTTGGCTTGCTTATAGAGTGCGCGGGCGATGCCGATGCGTTGACGTTGGCCTCCGGAGAGGCGGATGCCGCGTTCGCCGACGAAGGTTTTGTATTTTTTTGGCCAGCTTTCGATGATGTCGGCTATTTGTGCTTGCTCTGCGGCTTGCTTGACGAGAGTGTGGTCGATCTTCGATTTTGGCACACCGAAGGCTATGTTTTCTTCGATGGTGCTGTCGGCAAGGAAGATGGCTTGGGGGACGTGGGCAATATGCGCCTGCCATGCACGGTTGTTGGCCGCGGTCAAGGGTTGTGCGTCGATTTGGATGGTGCCTTCGGTGGGTTGCAGGAGGCCCATGATGAGGTCGAGCAGGGTGCTTTTGCCGCTGCCGGTGACGCCGATGAAGCCTATGCGACTGCCTTTTTTTATTGTGAGGTTCAGGTTGTTTAGTACCAGTGGTGTTTGGGAGGTGTAGCGGAATGAGAGGTTATTCAGGTCAATTTTATGCTGGAACGGGATTGGGGCAGCTGGTGGCTGGTCGACATAGTCGGGCAAGGGCTGGTCGAGGAGGTTGAGTGTGTCGTGCAGGCCGGCCTGACCGGCTTGTATGCTTGACCAAGAGCCGTAGGCTTGCTGGAGGACTGGCAAGAGGCGCTGGGCGCCGAGTGCGAGGGCTCCGAGGACTGGAATTGCTTTGGCTATGCCGTCGGGTTGTTTGGAGAGTGCGTAGGCTAATATGGCTATAAGCACCATGCCTAATGCCTCGATGGCGAATCGAGGGCTTGTGGCTATATATTGGCTACTTCCCTGTGCACGACGCAGGGGCTGGTCGGCGTTGTGATAAATTTGGCAGTAGGCGGATTGACTGCCGTCGATGAGGACGTCGCGGATGCCGCCGAGGCCTTCCTGCAGGGATTTAATGACTTGTGTGGTTTCGCGGGCGATGCACAGGCCATTGGTTAGCTGTTGCTTTTGGGTGAGCTTGATGATGGATATGTAGATGAGGCCGAAGCCTCCGAAGGCGGAGAGGGCGATTATGGGGTCGAGTGAAAGTAGGGCGATGAGGATGGCGAGGAGCATGATGGTGGAGCTGATGAGGGTCGCCATTGGGAGTACGATGCTGTAGATGATGCCGTTGGCTTTGCCTGAGATACCGTTGATGACTTCGCTGCTGTTGCGGGCGACGTGGATGGCGTAGGGTTGATATAGGGTGCGGCGGTAGATGTTTATGCTTAGGTCTGCGCCGGTGGCGAAGCTTAATCTTGTGGTGGCGTATAGGAGAATTAGGCGCATGGCGCCGCTTAGCAGGGCGGCGGCGGCGAAGGTTGCGGTTAATATAAAAAGGATGTTGTTGGTGGTGAGTGAAGAGTTAAGAGTTGTGTAGCCGAATTTGTGGATTAGGGATTGGGTTGTGGGGTGGTTTATTAGTTTTTGGGGGGCGGTTAGGATTGCCAGGAATGGGAGGATGCTGCCTATGCTTAGGATTTCGGCGAAGGAGGCGGCTACCATTAAGATTAATAGTATTGCGAATTGGGATCGGCGGCGGGTTGATATGTGGTGCCAGAGCCTTGGGAGGAGGGTGACAATGGAAGATTGGTGGTCCACTAATTTCACGAATTTTCACTAATTGGGGAAGATAGTGCTGAGTGTTTTGTGGGTGCTGCTGAGAGGCGTTTGTAGGTCAGGGTGTATAGGGTCAGGATGGCCAGGGTTGAGGCTATCAGGGTTTTGGTTTGGGTGTAGTTTGTTATTGCCAGGGTTGAGGATAGTAGCACCAGGGTCCAGCAGAGGGGGGCTACCATGCTGTTTCGGAGGTGTTTTGGGACGTTGGGGAAGTATTCGTTGATGGCGTTGATTTTGATGAGGCTGTGGAGGTGTGCTATGTCGGGTTGGCTGGCGCTTGTTTTGTGGAGTGAGCGTCGGGCCATGCTGTAGATGGTTTCTATAATGGGGTAGCTGCAGATGAGGAATGGGGCCCATGGGGAGATTGTGGGGTTGCGCATGGGGAGCATGACGGCTGTCCAGGCGAGCATAAAGCCGAGGAGGTAGGCTCCGCTGTCGCCCAGGAATATTTTGCCGAGGGGGAAGTTTATGATGAAGAAGCCAGCGGTGACTATGGCGATGGTGATGCATAGGTGGAGGAGGTCGGTGTCGCCGACTTTGAAGGCGATGATGCCCAGGGATAAGAAGCAGATGATTATGGTGCCGGAGGCGAGGCCGTTGAATCCGTCTATGATGTTGGTTGCGTTGGCCATTCCGGCTACGGCGAATATGGTGAATGCGATTGAAACGGGGAGATATAAGAGTATGGTGTCGATGCCTTTAATATCGATATGGTTGAGGGTGTAGCCGGTGAGCCAGCAGGCTGTGGCGCCGCTGATGATGGTGGCGAAGAGGCGCCGTTTGACTCCGGCTTGTTTGGTGAGGTCTTCGATGAGGCCTGCGGTAAAGGCGGGAAGACTGGCTATGAGCATGAGTTGGAGGAGGCGTATTTCGGGTGCTGATGAAAGGAGGCATGCTGTGAGCAGACCGATAAAGATGGCTACGCCGCCGATGCGGGGGGTTTGGGCGGTGTGGAATTTCTGGATGCCGCAGGTTGGGTCGCAGGTGTGTTTGCCGTGGTATCGCTTGCTCAATACTATCAGCAGGGCGATGAGGGCGGTGGCCAGAGCTGGGATGTAGGGCATAGAGTCTGTCATATAGTTTGGAAGAGGGCTGGCACAAGGCCTGCCACTACGAAGAGGAAGAGGGGGTTAGTTCAGGGTTTTTGTGAGGGTCAGGGTGATGGCTGGGTTGGGGTGGCTGGATTGACTGGCGTCCAGCGCTATTTGTTGGGTCAGGGTCCAGCCTTGTGCTATTGGTGTTGTGTTGGTGATGTCGGTGGCTATGGTTGTGGTTTTTTGGCTGTTGGGTAATGGTTCGGTGAAGCTTCCGTAGTTTTGGATGTAGGCTATGCGGAAGCGTGGGTTGATGAGTTTGGTGAGGCGCATGGTGACTGCTCCGTTGATTACCTGTACGCGGTTGAGGGGGTCGTATTGGTAGTTGGCGGATTGGATAAAGGGTACGAATGGGGTGCCGATGGCGTAGCCCTGATGGACCCAGCCGCTGTAGACGCCGTTGGCGAAATAGTTGTCGATGTCGGAGAGTGAGTTGCCGTCGTAACGGGTGTCGAGGATTTCGAGGTTTATGCGGGCGATGGGACTTCCCTTTTCTTTGTTGACCATTGAGATGCCGAGGAGGAAGTCGCCGGGGTACCAGAAGCGGAGGCCGCTGCCGTCTTCGAACATGGTTTGGGCGTAGAGGAACCAGTCGCGGTCGACGTCTTTTTGCTGGAGGGCGAATTCTATGGTGCCGCGGTGGTCGCCGAGGGCATTTTGCTGGTCGGTTGTTTGTGCGTTACTGCCTCCGGCACGGCCAAAGAAGACTCGCCAGAAGTCGGTGAATGATGATGGCTGACCGTCGCCGGCCCAGGATGCGAGGTCGTGGAGGCCTGCGTAGAAGTTGATGCCGTGGTCGGGGTCTGTGTCGCCGAGGCGTATGTAGAGGAATTTTTGCTGGACGCAGGCGTTTTTGACGTATTGTTCGGTGCCCATCCATCCGTTGGCGAAGTAGGCGTTGAAGGCGAGGTTTTCTGTGAGTTCTATGTAGCCGTTTGTGGAGATGGCTATTTTTGGGATTGTGGGTGCGTTTTGGCTGTATACTTCGGAGCCGACGGAGAGGAGGCTGTCGACGAGGCCGAAGGTTTCGGCTTTGCGGCCGAGGGTGAGTTTGAACTTTTTGTAGGTCAGGCCGGCGTAGGCGTCGGTCCAGACGATGTCTTTGGGTGAGCCGGTGCGGGCGGTGACGTCGGCGCCGTAGAACCAGTCGAACTCTTTTTCGTCGTCTGGGTGTTTATTTATGCGGAGACGGGTGAATATGCTGCTGGCATTGTCCATGCTGACGCGGCCATTCTTGTTAGCCCACATCCAGAATGGAGGAGGGGCTTGTTTTGAGGCTATGAAGCCGGTGGAGACTTGTATTGAGTCGATGCCCGGGGTTACGGCGGCTTTGACAGGGGTGGCGGTGAAGAGTATTGTCAGGAATATGAGTATGAATAGCTGGCAGTGGGCTATCAACTGTACGTTATGAATGTCGTCCCCTAGTTTTGTTGGGAACTGTACGTTATGAATGTCGTCCCCTAGTTTTGGGGGGGTGGGGGTTAGGACCATTTCAGGGTTTGGCGTAGGGTTTGGAGTTGGGATTTGGTTTGGGTGTCGTTTTGGGCGTTTTTCAGGGCTTCTTTTATGAAGGCGTAGAGGATGGTGAGGAAGCCGGTGGCCAGGGTGGCCAGGAGGACCATCATGCTGCGTTTGGGTTTTGATTTTTGTTCGGGGGGGATGGCTTTGTCGAGGACCTGGATTACTGAGCTTTCTTTGGCTTCGTCGATTTTGGCTATTTCGAATTGTTTGGCGAGCATTTCGTAGATGGTTTCGGCGTATTTGAAGTCGCGGGTTTTGCGTATGTATTCGAGGCCGGTTTCGGGGACTTTGCCGGGGGTGATGGTGCCGGTTTCGATTTTGTCGAGTTGGGCTCTCAGGGCCTGGACTGTCTGCTGGTTGCGGATGAGGTCGGGGTTGTTACCGGTGGCGAAGGTGCGCATGGCGCCGAGTTCGACTTCTTTCATGGCTATCTGGCCTTTGAGGCTGGCTGCTGCGCCTATGCCGAGCTGGGCCTGGGAGTCGATGTGGATGATGCCGGTTTTTTCCTGGAGTTGTTTGAGGGCGATTTCGGCGTCGCTGAGGTTCTGTTTGGCCTGGAGGAGCTGTTTTTCGTAGAAGAGGCGGCGGTGTGAGGCTTCGGTGACGGCGAATACCTGGGTGAGGCGTTGGAGTTCGTCGACGTATCCGTTGGCGAGCATGGCGGCTCGCTGTGGGTTTTTGTCGTCGACGGAGATGCCGATGATGCCGTCTTTGCCGACTTTTACGGTTGTGGCTCCGTTGAGTGCTTTGCGGGTGGTTTCGGGTGTTTTTGTTTTGTAGACGATCTGGAGTTTGAAGCGTTTGATCATGTTGTCTTGTATGGTGCGGCTTTTGAGCATGGCGACGTAGGTGTCGTTGGGGTTTTTGATGCCTGCTGCGCCGGCCATTCCTCCGAGGGCTCCGAGTTGACTGAGCATTGCTGATGCGCTGGATTGCTGCTGGGGGGGGAGCATTTGCACGTCGGCGGTGTAGGTTGGGGGGATGATCAGGGTGTATAGGGCTGTGAGTACCGCGACGATTAGCGGAAGACCCAGGATTAGTTTTTTGTGTTTGGCTAATGTTATAGCCAGGTCTATGAGACTTATTTCGTCTTCTGGGGGGGGTTGTTGGGTTTCTTGCATTTATTTGTGTGTGAATTCGTTGGTTTGGAAGAGGGCAGGCACCAGGCCTGCCTCTACGAAGATGGGGAGGGTTGGGTTAGAGCGTTTTCAGGACGGCGAGGCCGGCGGCGCCCAGGCCTAGTTGGTAGAGGATGTTGGTCCAGTCTTTGAGATCCTGGATGAAGGTTGTGCCTCTTTGGATTTTTTCGGGGACGACTATGGCGTCGCCGGGGTTGACTCGGCCGCCGAGGCCGCTGTGGTGGCTGCTGCGTACTGTGCCGTCGGCGCAGATACGGTAGAGTTCGGATTTTTCGCCGGTCATGTTGACTCCGCCGGCGAGGGTGAGGTAGTGGTTGACTTTGCGGTCGGGCTGGAAGATGAAGGCGTTTTGCTGGTAGACTGCTCCGATGACGTCGACGGTGCCGGGTTTTTCGGGGATGTAGATGGTGTCGCCGTCTTTAAGGGAGACGTCGGGGAGGTCGTTGACGGTGACTTGATAGTCCTTGAGTGTGAGGATGATGCGGCCTTCGGATTTTATTGTCCGGAGTTTTGCTGCAATTCTGCGCTGGGCTTCGAGTTCGCTTGCTACTGTGGCGGCCTGGGCGGGATCGGTTTGGCCGCTGAGGCGTTGTTTGGCACTGGCTTCGATGTCTTTTTCGTAGCGATCGATTGTTTCGTCGATTTTTTGCTGTTGCTGGACTTTGACACTTTCGCGTTTGAGCTGTGTGCCGTAGATGTAGGCTTTTTCGGTTGTGCCGCCTATGCGGGCGAGGAGGGCTTTGAGGGTTTCGCCTTTTTTGAGTTCGAATACGCCGCTTTGATTGACTTCGCCGTCAACGCGGACGAATTCGCGTTCGGCTTTGACTTCGAGCGGGGCGGCTCCGGGGGCGAAGACGCGGATGATGTCGGTCGGCTGTACTTCGAATTGGGTGAGTTTTTGTTCGATTGATGCCCAGTCGGCCTGGAGTTCTGTAATGGTCTGGTAGCGACTGTTGACATTTTTTTCGACAATGACGTTTTTGAGGCCGGCTACGGATTCGAAGCCGCCTGCCCAGGTGACGATTTCGGCAATGGAGGCTTTTTGGCGGAGTTCGAAGATGGCTGGTTTTTTGATGTCGCCGAGAAGGGCGAACTGGGGTCCGACGGCGGGGATGTAGATGACGTCGCCGTCCTGGAGGGAGATGTCGGATGATTTGTCGCCGTGGAGGAGAATGTCGTAGAGGTCGAAGGTGGTGAGGGGGCTGCTGCCTCGTTTGAGTTTGATGTTGCGCATGCTGCCGGTGAGGGATGGGCCGCCGGATGCGAAGAGGGCGTTGAGCATGGTGCTCATGGCGCTGAGGGAGTAGGATCCGGGGCGCAGGGCGTGGCCGACGACGTAGATTTGCAGGCTGCGGGTCTGGGCTATGCTGGCGCTGAGTTCGAAGCTTTTGAATATTTTGCCGACGGCTTTTTTGAGGTAGCCCTGGAGGTCGCGGTATTTGACGCCGGATACTTTTACTGAGCCGACGCGGGGCAGGTAGATGTCGCCGCTGCGGCTGACGGTGACGTTGACGTCGATGTCGACCATGCCCCAGCCGCGAATCTGGAGGGCGTCGCCGGGGCCGATGATGTAGTCGGGGTTGACTTGTACGGCTTTGAGCGGGGCGAAGGTGCTGGGGACGTTGCGAAAGAGGTCGCGGCCGTAGATGTCGAGCTTTTTGCCGGTTGAGTTTTCGACGTAGATTTGAAAGCTGCTTTTAACGGCGCCTGGGTTGCCTTGTATATTCTGGTCCTGCTCTTCCGGGCGGGTGTTGGTGTCGCGGGCGGAGGCGTCACGCTGGTCGGAGATTGAGGTGCTTATTGTGGTGTTGGGTGTTCCTGTTGATGGTGTCGTGAAATATGCAGCGCCGGAGCTTGCTGTTGCTGTTGCCGGGCTTGAACTTTCGGCTGCTTTTGTTTGGGCCGGGAGTGCCAGTAGGGATAGTAGGAGAATGGAGATGTATCTATATCTCATATATAGAGAATTGAGTGAGCGGTTGGGAGTTGGCAACTTGATTGACGGCTTCTTACACAGCTACGCTTTCTTGAGTCACAAGTGAGGGATGGGATATATATATTATATTATATATAACAACCTTAATAAAAAGGAAATAATATATTTTTTTAATTCCAATTATAAATTGGACGAAGTTTTGTTATGGACGAGTGCTGAGTGCTGAGTGCTGAGTGCTGAGTGCTGAGGGATTTGGGGTAATTAACACTGTGGGATGAGTTAATTGGTGTAATTTTTTTACCTTTTAATCTTTAGTATACAAAAATTTCAGCTACTTATGGCGATTAAATCGCTGTTTTTTTGCAAAACATTGCCGGGGGGTTAGTTTTTTGAGGTCAGGTAGAGTTTTATGAGTTTTGCGGCGAAGGTCAGGGTTTCGAGGTCGGTTATGACGGGGAGGAGTTTGGTGGTTATTCTGCCTTTGTTGTTGTTGAGCCATTCGTTGCGGTAGAGGACACCCATGAGCTTGTCCATGGGGACGTCGCAGGCGGTTTCGACGAGTTGGTCGAGGTTGATTTGGGGGCCGGTGAAGGGTTGGGCGGTTTGGTTGAGTGCCATGGTGAGCACGCGGCTGCCGTTGGTTTGGGTGAGGGTGTAGTCGATGCTTTGGCCGGATTTGCGGCAGATGCGGAGGGTAATGGGTTGTGGCAGCGGTTTGCATTTGGGCGCGGCGGGCTGCTCTACTTTGCCTTGTTCGTGGTCGATGAATCTTTTGAGTGCGTTGAAGAGGATATTTGTGATGTCGGCGCCTGTGAGGTTTTTGTTGACGCGCATGAGCCAGCTGAGCTGGAAGAGGTCTATGAGAAAGCTGAGGAGTACTGCGTTGGTTGTATTGCGCTTCATGGCTGATTTGTAGCGGTTGAAGGCGACGTTGCAGTATGCGAGCATGTCGATAAGGGTGGCGCTGTCCATGCTGCGGGTTTCGACGACGGGGCAGTAGTTGTTGTAGAGGTCCCAGTCGTATGAGCGGATTTTGCCTTCGTTTTTGTATTCGTTGAAGATGCCTGTTCCGGGATAGGGGGTCATGACCATGAAGAGGGACTGGCGGAGTCCGAGTGATTTTGCGAATTCGGGGTAGGCAAGGGTGTCTTGTATGCTTTCGGTGTAGTGGCCGATGATGAAGTAGCCTTCGGCGCCGATTTTGTTTTTGCTGCAGAGGTCGATGGCGCGGGCGACGTCGTTGAGGCTGTTTTTTTTGTTCATGAGGGCAAGAGTGGCTTCGTTGGGGCTTTCGATGCCGAGGCCTACTTTGCTTAGCCCTATGCGGCTGAGTTTGTCGAGGATGCGTTCGGCGCGGACGAGGTCTTTGGCTCTGGATTCCGTCATGATGCGGAAGTTGGTGAGGCCTCGTTCGATCATCATGTCGCAGATTTTTTCGGCACGACTGATGTTGGTGAGGAAGTTGGCGTCCCAGATTTTGAGAAGTTTTTTGCTTTTGGGGTCGTGGAGAAGGGCAATTTCTTCGACGACATTTTCGGCGCTTCTGCCGCGCCAGCTTTTGTGCATCTGGTCGTTGGCGCAGAAGGAGCATGACCAGGGGCAGCCGCGTGAGGTGTAGATGGTGTCGATGGAGTAGGAGTCGCCTTTTTCGCCGTATCGCTGGGGACGGAGAGAGCGGAGGGGAAAGGCTATGGAGTCGATGTCGGCGATGATGTCGCGCGGGCTGGTGTAGACGATGCCGCCGCCTTCGCGATAGGCTATGCCTTTGACGTCGCGGGAGGGGCCGTTCAGGACGAGTTCGCGGAAGGTGTGTTCGCCTTCGCCGATGACGACGACGTCGACGCAGTTGAGTTTGAGTACCTCTTCGGGGAGTGCGGTTGGGTGGAAGCCTCCCATGACAACGAATTTACCGGCTTCTTTGGCTATTCGGGCGAGTTGTTCGGCCTGGTTGAAGGCGCCGGTCATGGAGGAGATGGCGACGAGGTCTATGGGACTTTTTTTGAGGAGTGTGCGAAGGCTGTCGAAGATGCCGTAGTTGTAGTAGTTGTCGGGCATGACGAGGCTTTCGACGTCGTGCTGGACGGCGGCGGCGAGGTAACAGACGCCGATGCAGTCGGTTATAAATCGGGGAAAGGGTACGATGATGGTTTGGGGGGCCTCGACAAGGCAGAGATTTTTAAAGTATGCCATAGAATTCAGAGCTTGTCTTACCTTTTTTTAGAGTAATTTTTTTTTGTAAATATACGCATTATAGACGGTTTCGCATTATGGATTTGTGAAAGAATGTTTTGTGTGATGAGTTCTGGGGAATGAGGGATAACTGTACGTTATGAATGTCGTCCCCTAGTTCGCATTGTGTGATGAGGAATGAGGGGCAACTGTACGTTATGAATGTCGTCCCCTAGTTGGGGATTGTCTGGTAATTATAATAATGGGGGGGGGATGCTGCAAATGAGGGTGGCTGGGGTTGTGGCTCTTGGGAAGTTGAGGGAGGAAGGGATATTTCCTGGGAAGGGGGTTGGGTTGGAGGAGATGGAGGGGGTGGTTGATGGGGTGGTGGAGCGGTTTCTGGAGGAGCGGTTTTTGGTGTCGCAGGGGCTTGGGGGGTTGGATTTGGCGGGTGAGCTGGTGGATAGGGCTTTGCGGACTTCGGATGGGGAGGTGATGGATGAGGCGGGGGTGCCGGAGGGTGAGCGGTTGGAGATGGTGCGGGCTTTGGACAGGCAGAATGTGATGTTGGGGCTTTATGGGCGGTATGTGGAGATTCTTTTGCCGGTGATTCGGGAGATTGCTGCGGTTGAGATGAGAGCGGTGAGGGTGCTGGAGCTGGCGTGCGGGACGGGGGGGTTGGCGTTGGAGTTGGCAGTTGGCAGTGGGGAGTTGGCGGTGGTTACGGGGTCGGATGTTGTGCCGGGGTTTGTTGAGGCTGGGAATTTGGAGGCGGCGAGGAGGGGGTTGGGGGTTAGGTTCAGGGTGATTGATGCGTTTGGGATGGAGGGGGTTCGGGTTGGGGAGTTTGATGTGGTGGTTGTGTCGCAGAGTCTGCATCATTTTAGTCCGGGGCAGCTTGCGGTGATGATTGCGCGGGCGGGGAGGCTTGGGGTGAAGAGGTTTGTGGGGATTGACGGGTACCGGAGCGTGCTGCTGGCGGGGGGGGTTCCTTTGATTGCGAGTTTGCAGGGGCTGGGGGCGTTTATGCTGGATGGGCTGACTTCGGCGCGGAAGTTTTATTCGGAGATGGAGTTGGAGATTATTGCGGAGATTGCTTCAGGGGGGGGGGCGTATAGTGTTTGGTGTGAGTGGCCGTTTAGTGTGGTCGATATTGTTCTGAGTTCTGAGGGATGAGGGGGGAAATTTGGGAAATGGAGTATATTGGGGGTTAATGGAGTATTATTTAATTAAAGGGAGGGGTTGGGTATGAAGGTTATCAAGTTGTTGGTTGGGGGGGTTGTTGTGTTGGGGGTTTTGCAGGTTTTGCCTTTTGGGCGGGATCATAAGAATCCTGTGGTGAGTGGTGAGCCGAAGTGGGATTCGGTGAGGACGCATGAGCTTTTTAATAGGGCTTGTAAGGATTGTCATTCTAATGAGACTGTCTGGCCATGGTATAGTTCTGTGGCTCCTGTGTCGTGGCTGACGGCGCTTGATGTTTCTTTTGGAAGGAAGGTTTTTAATGTTTCGGAGTGGGGACGGGCCGGGAAGAATGAGGGGGATAAGGCTGCGGCTGAGGTGCGGAAGGGGAAGATGCCGTTGTTTATTTATTTGCCGGCGCATCCTGAGGCGAAGTTGAGTGCTGAGGAGAAGAAGGAGCTGGTTGATGGGTTGGTGGCTACGTTCGGGGATAAGAAAAGTAAGGGTGAGAAGTAGGTCTTGGCAGTTTGATCAATGTTTGAGCTTGTGATATTATGAGTTTTGTGATACCTCAGGTACGGGCGAAGCGTCTTGTACAGAATTACCCTCTTCATTTGGGGCTTTTTGTTTTGACTGTTTATACAACGATGTGGGCGGGAGCGACCTGGGGTGGGCTTGGTTCTTTTATGTCGGGGCTCCCCTACTCTTTTTGCCTGCTTTTGTTTTTAAGCGTTCATGAGTTTGGTCATTTTTTTGCTGCGATGCATTATCGGGTGCGGGTGACACTTCCCTATTTTATTCCTGTGCCTCCTTTGCCGCTTTTTTTGAGTCTGGGTACGATGGGGGCGGTGATTAAAATCAAGGAGCGGATTCCGGGGACAAATGCGCTTTTTGATATTGGTGCTGCGGGGCCGCTCAGCGGGTTTGTGGTGTGCGTGGGTCTGCTTGTTTATGGTTTTTTGCATCTGCCGGCGGCGGATTTTATTTTGAGCATTCATCCTGAGTACGGGGCTCAGAGGGGGATGTACTCCCCTGTTCCGGCGGGTAGCCTTGTGCTTGGGAAGAATCTGCTTTGGATGGGGCTTGAGTATGTTATTGCGCCGAAGAATCTGCCGCCGATGAGTGAGATGTATCATTATCCGTTTTTGTTTACGGGGTGGCTGGGGTCGATGGTGACGGCGCTGAATCTGCTTCCTGCGGGGCAGCTGGACGGGGGGCATATTACGTATGCGATGTTTGGGCGGAGGGGGCATGAGAGGGTTGCGAAGGTGTTTGTGGGGTTTATTATGCTGCTGGGTTTTCCGGCGTTTATGGAGTTGATGTTCAGTTTGTTTAAGCCGGAGGCTGTGGTGCTTATTCCGCCTGTGCTGCTGCAGTGGTCGTGGTCGGGGTGGATGTTGTGGGCGTTTATTCTTGTCCGGATGCTTGGGTTGAGCCATCCTCCGACCTGGAATGATCATCCTTTGAGCGCGCCGAGGAGGGTTGTGGGGTGGATAAGTATTGTGATTTTTGTGGTGACGTTTACGCCGGTGCCGTTTGGGTTGACATGATGAAAAAGGGGTTTAAGATTATTTGCGCCGGGCGTGTGCTGGATATGACGGCGGGGCCGGTGATTATGGGGATTGTGAATACGACGCCTGATTCGTTTTATGATGGGGGGGCGTTCGGGTGTAACGTCGATTTAGGGCGGGCGTTTGATGCTGCGGTGTCGATGATCGGGGCCGGGGCTTCGATTGTTGATGTTGGTGGGGAGTCGTCGCGGCCGGGGGCGGAGGTGATTTCGGTGGATGAGGAGATTCGGCGGACGGCACCGCTTATTGGGATGCTCAGGGAGAGGACGGATGTGTTGATTTCTATTGATACGTATAAGGCGGCAGTGGCTGAGGCGGCTTTGCGGGCGGGGGCTCATCTGGTTAATGATATTTCGGGGTTTACATTTGATGAGAAGCTGCCGGCTGTTTGCCGGAGGTACGGGGCGGGGGTGATTTTAATGCATACGCAGATCAGGCCGGGGGCGATGGGGTGGAGCCGCGGGTTTGAGTCGGAGGGAACAGATATAGTGACGAGGGTTAAGGGGTTTCTTCGGGAGTCTGTAGCGAGGGCTCAGGCGCACTTGATTGATGATATTATTGTTGATCCGGGGTTCGGGTTTGGCAAGAGTGTGGAGGAGAATTTCAGGCTGCTTCGGGAGCTGGGGTCGCTGCTGGAGCTGGGGAGGCCTGTTTTGGCGGGGGTTTCGAGGAAGTCGTTTTTGGGGTATGCTCTGGCCGGGGATGAGGGGGAGGTACCACCGCCTGCGGAGAGGCTTGCGGCGAGTGTGGCGGCGGGGACGATTGCGCTTTGTAATGGGGCCTCTATTTTGAGGGTGCATGATGTTGGGGAGGCGGTGCAGAGTCTTAAAATAGTTCTGAGTACTGAGTACTGAGGGGGGAGAACTGTACGTTATGAATATCGTCCCCTATTTTAGTGGTGAACTGTACGTTATGAATGTCGTCCCCTATTTTAAATTTTATTGGGTATGTATCTTTCGAAGATTGAGTTGTTTGGGTTTAAGAGTTTTGCTCATCGGGTGAGGATTGGGTTTGATAAGGGGCTTACGGCTATTGTGGGGCCTAATGGGTGTGGGAAGACTAATGTGGTGGATGCTATGCGGTGGGTTTTGGGGGAGCAGAGGGCTTCGTTGTTGCGGTCGGTGAAGATGGAGAGTATTATTTTTAATGGGTCGAAGAATTTGAAGCCGCTTAGTTTTACTGAGGTTTCGTTGACGATTGAGAATACGCGGAATGTGTTGCCTGTTGAGTATACGGAGGTTACGGTGACCCGCCGGTTGTACCGGAGCGGGGAGAGTGAGTTTTTGTTGAATCAGGTGAGTTGCCGGTTGAAGGATATTCTTGATTTGTTTACGGATACGGGGATGGGTAGTGATGCGTATTCGGTGATTGAGTTGAAGATGATTGAGGAGATTATCAGTAACAGGAGTGAGGAGCGGTTGAAGTTGTTTGAGGAGGCGGCGGGGATTACGCGGTATAAGCAGCGGCGGAGGCAGACGTTTAAGTTGCTGGAGAGTGCGTCGAGGGATTTGTTGCGGGTTGATGATGTGTTGGCGGAGGTTGAGAAGAAGGTGAGGAGTTTGAGGCTGCAGGTGAGGAAGGCTGATAAGTTGAGGGAGTTGAAGAGGGAGATTCGGGAGATTGATTTGAGCCTGTCGTGGGTCGGGATGGAGGAGCTGCGTGAGAGGGTGGAGCCGTTGCGGGGGCGTATTGGGGTGGAGGATGGGTTGAATCATGCGTGTGCGGCTAAGATTGCAACGCTGGATGGTGTTGCGCAGGCTATGGAGGTGCAGCTGCTTGGGGAGGAGAGGAGGCTTTCGGGGCTGCAGAAGGGGCTGAATGAGAGTAATCAGCGGATTCATGCTTTGGAGAAGCAGGTGTTGCAGTTTGAGGAGTTTCAGCGGAGTGTCGGGGGGGAGGTTGAGCGGTTCAGGGGGATTATTGGGGGGAAGGAGCGGAAGATTCGGGAGCAGGAGCTGCTTGAGGGGGAGCTGATGAAGCGGAAGGTGCCTTGTGAGGAGGCGTGCAGTGGGCTGCTTCTGGTGTTTGAAGGGTTGGTTGTGGAGCATGAGCAGATTAATGTGCTGTTGAAGGAGCGGCGGAGTGAGCTTGCTGTGGAGCGGAGGCTCGGTGCGGAGGAGCAGGGTGCTGCGAACCAGCTTGCACTCGGCAGGCGTACGCTTGAGTCGAAGCGGGAGTATTTGCGATCGACGGGTGAACGGCTTGAGGTGAAGAGGGCGGCGATTGCGGAGAAGCTGATGGGTTCGCGGGCGGATGAGGAGTTGTTGGCGGCTGAGATTGCGTTTAAAACGGGGCAGGTTGCTGAGGCAAAAAGGGTGGAGCTTGGGTTGAGGGAGCAGCTGGATGAGGTGACGGGGCAGATTGAGGCGAAGAAGGAGGCTCTCCTGGTGCTGCGGTCGGGCCGGGATAAGGTTTATAACCAGATTTTGCTGGCGAATTCGGTGCTTGATAATTTTGAGGGGATGCCGGAGGGGATAGGGTTTTTGGAGAAGCGGAAGAGCGGCAGGGTGGGGATGGGGTGTATGTCGGACCTGGTGTCGCTGGAGAGTGTGTATAAGAGGGCGGTTACTGCGGCGCTTGGTGAGAGTATGAGTTATTATGTGTGCCGGTCGCTTGGTGAGGCGAAGGAGGGTGTGGTTGATTTAATGAGTTCGAATAAGGGGAAGGTTACTTTTTTGGTGCTGGATCTTGTTGCGCCGGTGGCTGAGGGGGTTGAGCCGGTGATAGAGGGGGCAAAAAGAACGCTTGAGGTGATCAGTTATCCGCCGGAACTGCATGGTGCGCTGCAGCTGATGCTTGCGAAGAGTTATGTTGTGGGGGATTTGGAGACTGCTGAGCGGCTTGCGCTGCTGTATCGTGACTGCTCTTTTGTTACGCTTGAGGGGGAAACTTTTTCGGGGAAAGGGTTGCTGGTCGGGGGAAGTTCTAAGAGTAATGAGGGGTTGCGGCTGGGGAAAAAAACTGAGCGGTCGATGCTGCAGAAGGAGCTGGCGAGGCTTGAGAAGATAATCGGGGCGGAGGAGGCGGTTGTCGGGGGGTTGCGGAGTGAGCTGGCCTCGATTAAGGTGGCTGAGCAACGGAGGGAGATTGAGCGGTTGTCGGCGGAGCTTGGGGGGCTTGAGAAGCGGTTTGCGCGGTTTGAGGCGGAGCGGAGTGAGAGAGTGCGGGATGAGGTGCTGACGGGTGAGGAGATTGAGGCTCTTGGTGTGCAGAGGAGGGCGTGTGAGAAGGAGCTGGATGAGCTGTTGCCGGTACTTGAGGTGCGTGCTTTGAAGAGCGCGGAGAGTGGGGAGAAAATAAGGGCGATGCAGGAGAGCCTTACGGGGCTTGAGGCGAGGCATCATGAGTTTGGGCTGGAGGTTCAGGCGAGTCAGAGCCGGTATAAGGATGCTTTGCTGGAGCTGGAAAAGCTGCGGATTGCCATTGCCGGTTGTGCAGAGAACCGAGGGGCTTTGCATGAGGAGATTAAGAGGCTCAGGAGCGATATTGAGGCGGCTGAGAAGAAGAAAGAGGTGAGTGTTGTGGGTTTAAAACAGGTGAAGGAGGAGCTTGAGGCGCTGCTGATTGCTGCTGCGGGTGAGCAGAGGGAGGTTAACGGGCTTGAGTCGGCATATAGGGAACATCAGGCACAGCATCATGAGAGTCAGGCGGGGCTGAGGGATTTGCGGCGGAAGTATGAGGTTGGAGTGCAGCTGCTTTCGGCGTTGAAGAGTGAGTGCAGTCAGCTTGAGCTGTCGCTGGATCATCTGTTTACGGAGGCTCAGGTTAAGTATAATTGCGATCTGGCCAGGATGGCGCCGCCGGAGATTGGGGCTGCGTTTGACAGGGGTGCTGCGGAGGATAAGCTGGCTGTTTTGAACAAGCAGCGGGAGCAGTTTGGGGCGGTTAATGAGCTGGCTTTGGAGGAGTATGAGGCGGAGAAGGAGCGGCTTGATTTTTTGAGTGAACAGAAGGAGGATCTGCTTCGTGCGGAGATGCAGCTTCGGTCGACCATTGATGAGATTAATAAAACGGCTCTGGAGAAGTTTACTGAGACGTTCAAGGCGGTGAGAAAGAACTTTATCGGGATTTTCAGGGAGCTGTTTGAGGCGGAGGATGAGGTGGATCTGCTGATTCATGCGGGTGAGGATCCGCTGGAAGGGCATATTGAGATTGTGGCGAAGCCGAGGGGGAAAAGGCCGCTTTCGATTGAGCAGCTGAGCGGGGGTGAGAAGGCGTTGACGGCGTTGTCGCTGCTTTTTGCTATTTATCTGGTGAAGCCGAGTCCGTTTTGTATTCTTGATGAGGTTGATGCACCGCTGGACGATGCGAATGTGACGCGTTTTATTAAACTTCTGAAAAAATTTGAGAATAACACCCAATTCATTATTGTTACGCACAACAAAAAAACGATGGCTTCGTGCCAGGCGCTTTATGGTGTGACTATGGAGGAGGAGGGGGTGTCGAAGCTGATACCTGTACGACTTGAATCAATAAGGGGTTAAGAGCCTGCGGGATGGCAGTATGCTGAAAAAACTTGTGTTATTTGATATTGACGGGACGCTGCTGTCGGTGAACAGTATCAATCGGCGTGTGCTGATGGAAGCGTTGAGGGTGGTGTATGGCACGGAAGGGAGTGCGGGTACGCATAATTTTGCCGGGAAAATGGATAGTGTCATTTTTTATGAAGTGCTGCGCCATGCGGGGCTGGGTGACGGGGTGATTGCCGGGAAGTTTGAGGAGGCTAAGGAGACCTATATTGAGATGTTCAGGGAGCATGCGAAGGCAACAGATGTTACGCTGTTGGAGGGTGTGCGGGAGCTTCTTGAGGTGCTTTCGGCGCGTTCTGAGGTGATGATGGGGCTTTTGACCGGGAATTTTGAGGGGTCGGGACGCCATAAATTGCTTTTGCCTGATATTGACCGTTATTTTCCGTTCGGGGCGTTTGCCGATGATGGGGAGAGCCGTAATGATTTGCCGGGGGTTGCTGTTGAGAAGGCGTACCGGTTGACGGGGCAGAGGTTTTTGGAACAGGATATTATTATTATTGGCGATACGGAACACGATATTGCCTGTGCAAGGGTTTTGAACGCAAAGTCAATTGCTGTTGCGACCGGCACTTATTCAACGGAGGAACTGAAGAAACACAATCCGCATATTTTGTATGAAAACTTATGCGAGACGGATAGTGTTATGAGTGAGATCCTCCAATCTTCAATCAATTAATTGCTCTTTTATGAAGACGTACCGTCGACAAATTCGTGAGAAAATTTTACAGGCACTTTATACTATTGAAATCAGGGATACTGATATAGATTCGGCTGCTGGATGGCTTTTGACGGAGGAGATTCTTGCGGATGCCAATGCGATGAAGTTTTTTAATATGCTTTTGAGTAATATCAAGGAGCATAAGGATGAGATTGACAGCTACATTGTGAAGCATACGTTTAACTGGGATATGAACCGTATTGCGATTATCGATAAGAATATTATTCGGATGGCGTTGACGGAGATTCTTTTTTGTGAGGATATTCCGCCGAAGGTGTCGATTAATGAGGCGATTGAGATTGCGAAGAAGTTTAACAGTACGGATAAGAGCAGTAAGTTTGTCAACGGGATTCTTGATGCGATTTATAATGACTTGAAGGGTGAGGGGAAGGTGCATAAGAACGGAAGAGGGCTGATTGACCAGTCGGTGGCGAAGCTGCAGAAGAGTGAGAGCGATATTGAGAAGACGGAAATAGACGGCTGAGCCTGGTGAGGGTGGAGGATAAAATTTTTGTGCTTAATGAGGTGTTGGGGGCGGAGTACCCGAATCCGAGGAGCGAATTGCAGTTTGAGAGCCCGTTTCAGCTGCTGGTGGCGACGATGCTGGCGGCTCAGGCTACTGACCGGCAGGTTAATGTTATTACGAGGGAGCTGTTTAAGCGGGCGCCGGATGCGGTGCGGCTGAGCGGGATGGAGCTTGAGACTGTAGTTGGCTTCGTTCGGTCGATCAATTATTGTAATACGAAGGCGAAACATATTCTTGAGGCGAGCCGTATACTGGTTGATCGCTTTGGGGGGGAGGTTCCCCGGACGAGGGAGGAGCTGGAGAGTTTGCCGGGGGTGGGAAGAAAGACGGCGAATGTTGTGTTGAGCGGTGCGTTCGGTCAGGCGGTGATGGCGGTTGATACGCATGTGCACCGGGTTTCAAACAGGATCGGGCTGGTGCGCACAGAGAAGCCTGAGCATACCGAAACGGAATTGATGAAGATTATTCCCGAGTCGCGGGTTATTGATTTCCATCATTATCTGCTGTTCCATGGACGCTATACCTGCAAAGCGAAGAAGCCTCTGTGCTCTCTTTGCAGGGTAAGCAGCGTTTGTGATTACCCTTCCAAAAGCTAAACGAGTTCGATTTTACGGTCGACTGCGTAGATCCATTCGCCTTCGGGGCGCTGGCGGTTGCCTGCCCATAATTCGAGCGTTATTCCTTTTTCTGCTGCTGACTGGGAGGTGAAGATTTCGACCTGGTAGTAGAGTTCGTCGAGCAGGTCGTCCCAGACGTTGTCGATGGTGAGGCCGTCGTTGCTGTAGGCTTGACTTGGTTTGAGGGTATGATCGCCGGATTGGAAGTAGTCGCTGATGTAGATGAAGCTGTCGGGCATGAGGAAGCCTGCGCGGAAGGTGCCGCGTTGGCGGTGAATGCCGGGGACTTCGATCCAGAATTCGAGATGGGTGTGGGGAGTGAGTTTGGCGTCGGCAAAGAGTTTTTCGATGAGCTGCTGGACGGTTTGGCGAATGAGGGTTTTGTTTTGGGTGGAGAGCTCTTTCATTTTGAAGTCGGGAGTGTGGTCGCGCATGGTGGTTTTTTTTTGAGTGGGTTTGTGGTTTGTGGTAATATAGGGGTTTTTTTTGAAGAGAAGAAGGGTTGGGGGGGGGAGAGTTGGGAGTAATGGGACTTATGGGAGTTATAGGAGTTATAAGGAAAGAGGGGGGGGGAGGATGGCTTTGCGGAGGCCTCGGACGGAGTTTGCTATGTAGATGGTGTCGGCGGTGAGGAGATCTTGAAGGGTGAGGGTTTTTTGGTGTGCGAAGGGGCGGGTTTTGAGGAGGTATTGGCGGAATATGCCGTTGAGGAGGCCGGAAGTGAGGGGGGGGGTGTAGAGGTGGCCGTTTTTGCTGATAATGAGGTTGCTTATGGCGCCTTCGGTGAGTTCGTCGCGTTCGTTGAGAAAGAGGATTTCGTCGTAGCCGTTTTGGCGTGCGGTGGTGTAGGAGCGGTCGTAGAGGTCGCGGGCGGTGGTTTTGTGGTAGAGATGGGGTTGTGAGGAGTCGGTTTTTTGGGTTGCGAGGCAGAGGCGTGCGGGGATGTTTGGATTCTGGACCTCGATGGGTTGACGGGTGAGGGTAAATGTGCCTTTGGGTGAGAGGGTTAGCTTGACTTTGAAGCGGGTGGTGCTCTGTTGGCGAAGCTCTTCTTCGAGCTGCATCAGGAGGAGGGTGGCTTCTTTGTGGCTGAAAGGATAGCCTAATGAGCGGGCTGATGTGGAGAGGCGGCTGAGGTGTTCCTGAAGCCAGATGAAGCTGCCTGCCCAGAGGATGCTTTCGAAGAGTTGGACGGGCGGGGTGGCGGTTTCGGTTAGAATTTTGGTTTTGAGCTGGCATTCCCGGTACTCGTCGTGCGGGTCGGAGTCCCAGACGATGCCGCTGCCCGTGCCGTAGATTGCTTTGCCTTGAGAGAGTTCAATTGTCCTGATTGCGACGTTGAAGAGCATGTCGCCAGCGGGGGTGATGAAGCCGATTGTGCCGGTGTAGATGCCTCTTGGTTCGGGTTCAAGGGTTTGGATGAGTTTCATTGCTTTTATTTTGGGGGCTCCTGTTATTGAGCCGGAGGGATAGAGGGCCTTGAACAGGTCATATAAGCTGATGTTTTCGCGCTGTTCGCCTTTGATTGTTGAGACCATCTGGTGAAGGGTGGGGTAGGTCTGGATGGTGAATAATTTTTCGGCGATGATTGAGCCGGGTTTGCAGATGCGGCCAAGGTCGTTGCGCAGGAGGTCGACAATCATGAGGTTTTCGGCGAGGTTTTTCTGGCATCGGGTGAGGCCGTCTTTTAGATGAAGGTCTTCGTGATCGCTTCGACCGCGCGGGGCGGTGCCTTTCATGGGCATTGTTTCGATGACCGGGCCGCGTTTGGCAAAAAAGAGCTCGGGGGAAAAGGAGAGGATGGTGTGGGGGCCGGTGTTGAGGAAAGCGCTGTATGATGAGGGTTGCGTGCTTCTCAAGGCAGCATAGAGAGCTGATGGGGGGCCGCTGTAGGTGAAGCGGCTGCGACCGGTGAAGTTGACCTGGTAGAGGTTGCCGGCGGCGATTTCGGCTTTGATTGTCCTGATTTTTTCTTCGTACTGGTTTGGGGTGAGGTTGAAGGTGATTGGACCAGGGGTGGCCGGTGCAGTTGCGGAGAAGAGCTGCTGGACTTCGCTTTGTGAATAGAGTCCGGGTTTTTTGTATACGCCGAACCAGGCAAGTGGTGACCGGGTGTAATTAGAGGAAAAGAGAGCCGGTTCAAAGCCGTATCCGGCTTCGTAACTGAGCCATCCGGCGAGGTAGTGCCCCTGGGCGAGTTTTTGGTCGAGCGTTTGGAAATATTGTTTGAGGCCGGAGAGTGTGGTGAGGATGAGTACCTCCTCAGGGTCTGAAAAGAGCAGTGCTTCGCCGTTATACCCCCTGCAGAAGGCTGATTCGAACCAGAGTGAACCTTGCCGGGAAAGAGGTTCGGCGGGGGGGGCTGTTTTTGCCGATTGAGCCATGTCAGGCAGCTTGAATGATGATTATTTTTTGCAGGACTGTTTCTATCCATGATTTGAGCTGTTCGGCTGCCCAGATTTCAATGTCGGGTTCGTAGAGCGGTTTGAGGAGGAGGGTTATGACATTTCCTTTCAGGGTAACGTTTATGTTCTGGATGTTTTGGCGGTGGCCGCGTTCGAGGCCGTTGGCCAGACGGAGAATGCCTGAGAGTACGTCGACGGCCCGTTTGTGGGTTGGTTTTAGAAGTGCGTATGCCGCGTGTTTGTCGGTGGGGGGGGATTTGCGGTGGTAGCGGGCTACATGGGCGATGATTTCGATTTCAGTCGGGGAGAAGCCGCGAAGTTCGCCGTTCAGGATGATGTATTGACTGTGTTTGTGGTGTGAGGAGATGGATATGAATGAGCCGATGTTGTGGAGAAGTGCGGCACATTCGAGCAGTTCGCGATAGGGTTCCTGAAGCTGGTGCAGGGGGGCCAGGCTGTCAAAGAGCTGCAGGGAGAGACCGGCGACATGCTCTGCGTGTTTGCTGTTCCAGTCGCAGCGACAGCCGAGTTCATAGACGCTTTCTTTGCGGATGTCGAGCTCAAGGTCATGATTGTTCGCGGTTGTTGAGTTAACGCGCTGCTTGAGATTGTGAAGCACCATGCCTTCGCGCAGGGAGTAGTCGGAGACAACGATTTCGTTGAGGTTGAATAGCCGGAATATCATATCGATAAGAATCAGGCCGGGGATGATCAGATCGACCCTGTTTGCGTCAAGGCCGGTACATTGCCTGCGCTCGAGTGAGCTTTGAGGGATTAAGGTCATATAGAGGGCGTCAAACTCTTTGCGGGTAAAAATGCTGTTGTTGAGGGAGGCTTTGGTGGAGCGGCCTTGCATTGAGCTGATCATGCGGGCGATATTCTGGGCGGTGCCGGAGGAGGCGATTGCCCGTGTTACCTTTAAGGCGGATGCTTTTGCAATGGCGGTGACCATCTCTGCGGAAAAGAACTGTTCGAGCATTTTGATGTCGGAGCGGGCAATGGGGTCTGTGAAGACGAATCGTTCGTGCATTCGGGCGACGCCGATTTTACGGCTTTCGAGGAGTTGTACGCCTTTGTTGTTTGCAATGATAAATTCGACCGAGCCACCGCCGATATCGAAGAGGAGGTCGAAGGTTTTTCCGATTTTAACGGCGTTGCGTACTCCGTAGTAGATGAATTCGGCCTCTTCCCTGCCGGATATGACCCTGACTTTGAGACCGGTTTCGTCTTTGATCATGCGGAGAAATTCGAGACGATTTTTGGCTTCGCGGATGGCACTGGTTGCAAATGCGATGACGTTTTCGGGTTTGACGCCGTGGTGGGCGGCAAGAACAAGAAAGTTTTTCAGGGCGGCAATACCGGATTGCATTGCCTCTTGATCGAGCATTTTTGTTGAAATGCTGCCGCGGCCGATGCAAATCATGTTTTTGACACGGTCTATCTCTATAATGCCCTTGCCCCTGCTCTCTTCGACGATGATCATGTGGAAGGAGTTGGTGCCGAGGTCAATTGCTGCTACTCTTAGTTTTTCTGTGGTCATTTTTGTTTTCTTGAAGCGGGTTTAGGGTGTTTGTTAACATACGTGTTTTGAATATGGTTTGAAAGAGTGAGGGATAGTTCTGAGTGCTGAGTCGTAGATAGGGATGAGAGGGGGAAACTGTACGTTATGAATGTCGTCCCCTAGTTGCTCCCCTAGTTGCAGTTCCTGAAATTTTTTGGTGTTTATGCCGAGCTGGGGCTCGGCGTTCCCGGGTTGGGGGGGGAAACTGTACGTTATGAATGTCGTCCCCTAGTTGTATATTGGGGTTTTGGGGGGGATTTAGACTTTTTTTTTATGAGGAGATATGATCGGTTGCGGTTGCGGTATGAGGTGGCGAGGAAGGTTATTCATCTTTCGTCTTTGTCGATTCCGGTGATTTATTACTTTATCAGCAGGGAGATTGCTTTGTTGCTGCTGGTGCCGATTTTTTTGGGGTTTTTTCTGGTGGATTTGTTGAAGAATTTTTATCCGCCGGTCGGGAGCTGGTATCATAGTACTTTTGATGCGATGTTGAGGACGCATGAGCTGGAGAAGAGGCCTTATTTGAATGGGGCTACTCATATTACGTTGGGGGCGCTGATTCTGGTGCTGTTTTTTCCTAAGATTATTGTGATTGCGGCGTTTTCGATGGTTTCTGTTTCGGATACGTTTGCGGCGATTGTGGGGAAGGCGTTTGGGAAGCATCGGTTTGGGGAGAAGAGTGTGGAGGGGAGTGTTGCTTTTTTTGCGTCGTCGCTGGTTGTTGTTGCGGTGGTGCCGGAGCTTAATGTGTTTGTTGGTTTTGTTATGGCTGCAGCGGCTACGGTTACTGAGGCGTTGATGGTGCGTGTCGGGAGTTTTAAGGTTGATGATAATCTTTCTATTCCGGTTGTGAGCGCGTCGGTGGGGATGCTTTGTTATTTTCTTTTGATGCCTGATCAGATTCCGTTGCTTTCTATTTGCCGGTAGATGTTTTTTGTGATTGATAATGCAGACTATTGTAACTGATTCAGCCGGGATTGCCGCGGATTTTCTTAATTCGGGGGGGGTGGTTGCTTTTCCTACAGAGACGGTGTACGGGCTTGGTGCGGGGATTTGCTGTGCTGAGGCTGTTGATAAGGTTTTTTGTGCGAAGGGGCGGCCGGGGGATAATCCTTTGATTGTTCATATTCACTCGGTTGAGCAGTTGGGTGAGGTTGCCCGGGAGATCAACGCGGATGCCCGGGTGCTGATTGACCGGTTTTTTCCGGGGCCGTTGACGCTTGTGTTGAAGAAGAGTTGTGGGGTGCCTTATTCTGTTACGGCTGGGCTTGATACTGTGGGGGTGCGGTGGCCGTCGAACAGGGTTGCGCGGGAGTTTTTGAGTCGGTGCTGCTGCCCGGTGGCTGCTCCGTCGGCTAATCTTTCGGGGCTGCCGAGTGCTACGAGCTGGGAGGCGGTGTATGAGGATCTTGACGGGAAGATTGAGTGTGTGCTTCGGGGTGAGCCAAGTGATATCGGGCTTGAGTCGACTATTGTGGATTGTTCGGGTTCTGTGCCGGTGCTGTTGCGGGCTGGCGCCATTTCTTTGGAAGTGCTGCAGGGTGTTTTGCCTGATGTTGTTGTGTATGCTGCAAAGGGTGAGGGGGGGGCACCGAAGAGTCCTGGGTTGAAGTATCCGCATTATGCTCCTAAGGCTGCGATTTTTCCTGTTTGTGCCAATGAGAGGGCGGCCGTTGAGTCTGGTTCGGCTTATATAGGGCTTTCGGTGCCTCCTGAGGGGGTTTCTTTGTTCAGGGTTTGTGTTGATCTGGAGGAGTATGGGCGGGAGCTTTTCAGTTTTTTCCGGTATTGTGATGCCCGGAAGATAAGGGTGATTTATTGTGAGCTGCCTGCTGATGCGGGGATTGGAAGAGCTATCAGGGACAGGGTGTTGAGGGCGGCGGGGAGCCGTTGAGCTCCCCTTTCCCCCTCCTCTCTCCCCTGCCCTGGCCGGGTTTAGAAGGTGAGTGCGCAGCCGAGGTGGAATGTGCCCGGGGAGCTGGTTGCGCGTTCGTCGTTGCCGCTGCTGTATACGGTTCTGTCGGAGTACCATGTTATTTCGTATCGGGCGGCGAGGGTGAGCTGCTGCAGGAGCTGCCATGAGGCGAGGAGAAAAAGTGATTTGCCGTGTCCGTTGCAGAGTGCGAGGGTTGAGGTGAGGGGGAGGTCGTCTTCGTAGGCGTAGAGGGCGGCGTCGTAGTCGTCGGTGTTGAAGAGGGTGAAGCGTCCTTTGATGCTGAATTTGCCTGTATTGCAGCCTGCCTGCTGGTAGAAGAGCCATCCTGTGCCGGGTGTGTCGCCGGTAAGATATTTATCAATTAATTTTTTTACTTCTCCGCGGGTTCTCAGGTGAGTGCGCCGGGAGAGGTTGATGTCGCAATCGAGCCTGCTGCGGGTGCTGATTTGCGGGAGTGCGGTCCAGAGGGGGGTGGAGGAGGTGCCCTGGTTTGACTGTACTTCTTTGTATTTGTGCTGCATTTCGAGATTCCAGGTTATGAGGGGTGATTGTTTCCATGTCATGAACAGTCGGATGTCGTTGCCTTTTGAGGGGTATGGGCAGTGGTCGTCGAGCAGGGGGAAGAGGAATACGTCGTAGTAGGCGCCGAGTGAAATCCGGTCGCTGAGTGCTGCTTTGATGCCTACGTAGTCGCCTTGTTCGTTTGATGCTCCTGATCCCCTTTCGGCGAAGGCGCCTGCAAAGGGTGAGTAGTAGCTGGTTCCGTAGCGGCGGAGTGAGGCAATGGTGCTGACTCCGTGGACAATTTCGTATTCGGCGGCGGCGGTCCAGGAGGCGTCGTTCGGGTTTTCGGAGAATGCGGCTTCGGCGAAGATAGTTATGGGGCCGAGGGAAGACTCGGTTTCGAGGCTGTATAGTGCTGAGTTCTGAGTGCTGAGGGTTGAGAGTACCAGGGGTTGGGAGTTGTTGTAGTAGAGGAGGGTGGCTCCGAGTTTGCTGGTTATGTTGTCGGTTTTGTAGTGGTAGAGGAGGTTGGCGCCGGTCAGGGTTTGCTGGAGGTTGTCTTTTCGGCTTATTTCGAGTTGGGTGCGGTGGTTGCCGGATGTATCGAAGCTGGTGATCTGGCCGGTGGTTTTGTTGATGATGGCGTCGAGGTGGTTGAGTGAGTAGAATGTGGTTATTTCGAAGGGGGAGAGGTTGAGTGTGGTGGCGGCTCCCTGGAGAAAGCCGGTTTCGGAACTTGATGTGTAGGTGGATAATTGTTTGGACCAGAGCTGGACGCTTTTGATGGGGTCGGCCCCTTTTGCGAAGTAGCGGCTTTGGCCGATGAGGAGGCCCTGGCCGAAGTTGAGGCGGTAGTTGCCGATGACGGCATTTTTTATGATGCCGAGGTCGCTGGCTTGTATGCTTAGTGAGGTAAAGTCGGCCAGGTCGGGTTCGCCGATGTCTTTGTCCTGGACGAGGCTTGCCTGGATGTGGGGGGCTGTGTACTGCAGGTGATGTGAGAGTTTGTAGTTGTCGCCGGCGTAGGTGCCGGTTAAGATGCCTTTGCGGGGGGGAGTTTCGGTGAAAAGGCGGGTGTAGAGGGAGAGGGAGGAAGTGGGCTGTGGGGAGTTGGCGGGGGAGATTAATATGTAGGGGGTTATGGCGGTGGTTTTTTTGGTGCCGATGATGGGTTGCAGTTCCTGAGGGGTGGTGATTTTACCTGTTTTTGTGCGGTATGCTGTAATGGCGTGGGCGTCGTAGGCGGTCAGCCATGGGATTTGCTGGAGGTCGTCGGTGGTGGCGGTGTTGAGGTCGATCGGGTTGGTTTTTAGTTGGTCTATCAGTTCGACGAGCTGCTGAAGGTTGGATTCGGATTCGGCGGTGTCGAAGAGCTGCTGCAGTACCTGGGTGTCGGCGTGCAGCGGGGGTTGGGGGCTGATGAGGGTTGTGAGGAATAAGAAAAACGTCATGACTGTTGGGTGTGCATGACGTTTGTGTGGTGTGAAATGGTGGTGCATAGCCATTTGGGGTTTTGTTTGTTTACAAAACCGGTGGATGGCTTATTGGCTTTCGGTCAATTTGTAGAGTTCCTGGACCTCGTTGCGGCTCAGGTATCGCCATTCGCCCCGCCGGAGTTCTCCGGCTTGAAGACCTGCATAGGCAACTCTTTCAAGCCGTTTTACTTCAAAGCCGAGGGTTTCGAACATTCTCCGGACCTGGTGGTTCTTTCCTTCATGAATGCTCAGCAGTACCTGCATGCCGTCGTCGAGCAGTTTTGCCCTGCAGGGACTGACTTTTTCCCCGGTGTCTTTCAAACGCATCCCTCCTGTAAGCTGCTGCAGGAGATTTGGCGTAAATTTTTCAGCAAGCACCGCAATATACTCTTTTTTTACGTTTGACGAAGGGTGCATTAATTTATGTGCAAGTGTTCCGTCGTTGGTTAACAGAATGACGCCTGTTGTTTTTCGGTCGAGCCGGCCTACGGGGAAGACGCGTTCTTTGACGTCGATGTAGTCGAGCACCATTTCGCGGTTTTTTTCGTCGCTGTTGGTGGTGATGACGTTTCGGGGTTTGTTGAGGAGAATGTATACTTTTCGTGCCTCGGGCTGGGCAAAGCGTTCGCCGTCGACGATGACTTCGTCGCGGGAGGGGCTGATCATTATGCCTGGTTTGGTGACAACGGTGCCGTTGACCATGACGCGGCCGTCGAGAATATACTGGTCGGCTGCGCGCCGTGATGCTATGCCGCATGATGCCAGAAACCGGTTGATTCTGACTTCATCATTTTTATCGCTATTCTTCATTCTTTTTTATCGTTTCGTCCTGGTAGTTATCGAGTGGCTGCATCTCTTTGCCGTCGTGCCGGGTCAGGTATTCCTGTTCTTCGTGTTCTTGAAGAATTTCTTTTATTTCGCGAAGTTTCGGCAGGTCTTTCAGTGATGACAGGTGAAAGAGATCTAAAAATTCTTTTGTTGTTCCATATTGTAATGGTTTACCGGGTGTGTCGGCTCTGCCTTGTACCTCTATGAAGCCTCGATGGAGAAGGCGGTCGATTGCGTAGTCGGGGCTGACACCTCGGATTTGCTGAATTTCTCCCCGGGCAACAGGCTGATTATAGGCAATAACGGCAAGAACTTCAAGAAGAGAGTGTGAAAGCCTTTTGCGGATGGTCGGGGCAAGCAGTTTTTTGAGGATGTCGCCGAATTCGGGGTTGGATAGAAAACGGTAGCCGCCGGCAATGCGGTGGATTTGAAATGTCCTGCCGGTTTCGGCGTAGTGGGCATTGAGGCCGTCAATAATTGTCTGCACCTCTGCGGTGTCGAGGCTGCAACCGGTAACCTGCCGGATGGTCTGGAGGGTAACGGCTTCTTCAGAGGCAAAAATGATAGCCTCGATGTATTGGCGCAATTGTGTGTCCTGCTTCTGCACCTGTTTTTTTTTGATGTTAGAGAAGAGGACTGCCGCTGCCAACGGAAAAAAAGGGATAATTATTTTGACGGGGCAGTCGAGAAATTATGGTCCAGGCAGATGCCCTCTTCATAATTATACCATAACTGCTGACAGGGGAAGTTGTTTTCGTAGAGGGCTTTGCCGATAATGACAGAGTCTACGCCGCAAGATTTGAGTTCGTCGAGCCGTTTTAAGTCGCCGGAGTTGGTGACGCCGCCTGAAGCGGTAATTTTCATGCCGGTTTTTTCGGCAAATCTTTTGGTGCTTTCGTATCCGAAACCCTGCATCATGCCGTCGCGGGATATGTCGGTGTAGATGACCCTTTCAATGCCCATTTCTTTCATCCGGAGGCCAAGTTCGTAGTCTTTCATGCTGCTGCTTTCGGTCCACCCTTTAATTTTGGGAATGCCGTTTTCGGCATCTATGCCGACTACAATCTTTGAGGCTCGATATGTTTTTAAGAGTTCTTTGATGAGATCGGGATTGGTAACGGCGGCTGAGCCTATGACGACGCGTCCGACGCCTATATCGAGATAGCGTTTGACGGCATCGAGAGAGCGGATGCCTCCTCCGACCTGGACTGGAATGTCGAGGTTAATGACGATCTGCCGGATTTTTTCGAAGTTGACCATTTCTCCGGTAAGGGCGGCATCGAGGTCGACAATATGCAGCATTTTGGCGTTCTGTTTTCGCCAGATGATTGCCATGTCGAGGGGATTGTCGAGGTAGATTTTTTTCTGGCTGAAGTCGCCACGGGTCAATCGTACACATTTCCCGTCTTTTATATCTATAGCTGGAATAATCAACATAGGGAGTAACAAAAAGTCTTTTTTAACATCCGGCAAAGTTTTTCAGTATCTGAAGCCCTGCATCAGAACTTTTTTCCGGGTGAAACTGAACTGCAAAAATACCATTTTTTTCTATAGCTGAACAAAAGTTTTTTCCGGCGTACCAGGTTGTTGCGGCTATTGCGTCGTGTGATTGTGGCTTACAGTAGTATGAATGGACAAAGTAGAAGAAGGAGTGGTCGGGAATTCCATGGAAGAGAATACTCTCTTTTTGCTGGTCGACTGAGTTCCAGCCGATCTGGGGAATTTTTTCGGTGTCGCTTTTGAAGTGGAGAACATGGCCTGGAATAAGGTTCATTCCTTTGTGTTCGCCCATTTCTTCGCTGTCGGTAAGGAGGAGCTGCATGCCGAGGCATATGCCGAGAAGATGGCCTCCTTTGTCGACATGCTCTGCTATTGCCTGGGTGAAGCCTGATGCGTTGAGTGTGTCGATGGCATGGCCGAATGCTCCAACTCCTGGAAGGATTACTTTTTTATAGCCTTCAAGTTTGGCGGGGTCACTGCTGACAACGGCCTTGATGCCAAGGTAGTCGAATGCTTTGAGAACAGAACGAAGATTTCCGGCTCCGTAATCGGCTATAAAAACCATAACTACTTTTTATAAGATCAGGAAAAAAACAAAATAAACTGCCGTATCCAGAGAGGCAGATTTCAAGCTTATTTTTTTATTTGATATTCATTGCTTATTATAATGACTTTTTCACCTTACCAGAAAAGCCGAAAGGTCTCCATTATCATACGAAATCGAAAAGCAAATGCATACTATTGTTTCTACAATATTTTTAGCTGAAAATATCAAAAAAATTGAAATAGAGGCACCTCGCATTGCTAAAAAAAGAAAAGCAGGCCAGTTTGTCATGATCAGGGTGGGCGAAACGGGGGAAAGAATTCCGCTGACTATTGCTGATTCTGATCCTGAAAAAGGTACGATTACTCTTATTGTACAGGGAATGGGCAAGTCGACTAGGGAGTTGAATGCCAAGAAGGCCGGTGAGAGCGTGAGCGATATTGTGGGCCCGCTTGGAACTCCATCGCATATCGAGAAGTTCGGTACGGCGGTGAGTATTGGCGGCGGTGTGGGTACGGCGATTGCTTATCCGACTGCGGTTGCCCTGAAGGAGGCCGGGAATTATGTTATTACCATCAATGGTGCCCGGTCAAAAGATCTGGTTATTCTTGAGGATGAGATGAAGGCGGTGAGTGATGAGGCTTACATTACAACTGATGATGGTTCGTACGGGTTTCACGGGTTTGTTACCCAGAAACTTCAGGAGCTGATAGATTCCGGGAAGAAAATCGATTTTGTGCTTGCGATCGGGCCAATTCCGATGATGAGGGCGATTGCTGAAGTGACGCGTCCGTACAAGATCAAAACCATGGTCAGCCTTAATCCTATTATGGTTGATGGTACCGGTATGTGCGGCGGGTGCAGGGTTTCGGTGGACAATCAGGTTAAATTTGCCTGTGTTGACGGTCCGGAGTTCGATGCTCATCTGGTCGATTTTAAAAATCTTACTGACAGGAATAAGGTCTACCTTCTGGAAGAAAAAGAATCGGCTGAAGCATTTGCACATAAATGCAACCTGCAATAGGCAGGATTGAGAGCAGCTGCAAGATTTTACAGCACGGTCACGATGATTTTCCTGCCTTTACGCTATGCAGGCATGGCTTTTTTTTGCATAAACAACTCTTTTGTTATTAAAAGATTAAATAATTATGGATCCACAACATATCACGACCAAGGAACGTTTTGCCATTCCACGCCAGGAAATGCCTGCCCAGAGCCCGGATGTACGGAATAAAAATTTTATGGAGGTGAATCTTGGCTATACGTTAGAGCAGGCTCAAACGGAGGCGCTTCGATGTATTCAGTGCAAGGATCCTGCCTGCATCAAGGGGTGCCCGGTTAACATCAAGATTGATGAGTTTATCAAGCTTATTGCTGAGGGGAATATTCTGGGGGCTGCCAGAAAGATAAAGGAGGATAATGTGCTTCCGGCTATTTGCGGCAGAGTGTGTCCGCAGGAGGATCAGTGTGAAAAGAGCTGCATTTTGACGAAGAAGCATAAGTCGGTCGCTATTGGTAATCTGGAGCGGTTTGCGGCTGATTATGAGCGGGAAACGGGTAGTGTTGAATTGCCGAGCGTGAAGACTTCGACAGGGAAAAGAGTTGCGGTGATCGGCAGCGGGCCTGCGGGGTTGAGCTGTGCCAATGATCTTGTGCAGCTTGGTCATTCGGTGACGGTTTTTGAGGCGCTGCATGAACTTGGCGGTGTTCTGGTTTATGGAATTCCTGAGTTCAGGCTGCCTAAGGAGATTGTTCGATCAGAGATTGAGGGTTTGAAAAAGCTTGGTGTCGAGTTTATCACCAATGCGGTGGCCGGACGGTCGGTTACTGTGGATGAATTGCTGAAAGATGAGGGGTTTGATGCGGTGTTTGTGGGCGTGGGAGCGGGTCTGCCCTGGTTTTTGGGTATTCCTGGAGAAAACCTTATCGGGGTGTATTCGGCCAATGAGTTTTTGACCAGGGTTAACCTGATGAAGTCGTATCAGTTCCCTAATAATGATACGCCGGTTTTTAACTGCAAGGGAAAAAATGTTGCGGTGTTCGGTGGCGGCAATACGGCTATGGATGCGGTTAGAACTGCAAAAAGGCTTGGCGCTGAGCATGCTTATATTGTTTATCGACGTTCGGAGGCTGAAATGCCTGCGCGTCTTGAGGAGGTTCATCATGCCAAGGAGGAGGGCGTTGAGTTTTTGATGCTTATGAATCCTCTGGAGTTTGTGGGCAATGAGCAGCAGTGGCTTACAGGGGCGAAATGCCTCCGGATGGAGCTGGGCGAGCCTGATGAGTCGGGGCGCAGACGTCCGGTGCCGATTAAAGGGTCTGAGTTTATTCTGCCGGTCGATATGGCTGTGATTTCCATCGGTAATGGTTCGAACCCGCTTATCAAGCAGACGACACCGGATATTGAGGTGAGCAAGCGTGATACGATTGTGGTGGATATGAATACGATGGCGACTTCTAAGGAGGGTGTTTATGCGGGTGGTGATATTGTGACTGGTGGTGCTACGGTGATTTTGGCTATGGGTGCCGGGCGTACGGCGGCGGCTGCTATCCATAAGAAGCTGATGGGTATTGATGGGGATGAGTGAGGTTTGCCTTTGATTTTTAATGGCACAATGATTAATTTTACGGCTGAGAGTCGGGCCGTAAACGCCACATTGAAAAGAAGGAGGCAATTATGCATATGGCGGATGCGTTAGTGTCTCCTTTTGTTGGTGCTGCTTTCTGGGTTGTGAGCGGGAGCCTGATCGGCTATTCGGCTAAAAAAATCAGTGAGGAAAACGATCCGGTCAAGACGCCGCTTATGGGTGTTTTGGGGGCGTTTGTTTTTGCGGCTCAAATGATCAATTTCAGCATTCCGGGAACAGGGTCGAGCGGGCATATCGGTGGCGGATTACTGCTGGCGGTGCTGCTGGGCCCTTATCGGGCATTTATTACGCTGGCTTCTGTGCTGATTGTCCAGTGCCTGTTTTTTGCTGATGGCGGGTTGCTGGCTCTTGGCTGCAATATGCTGAATCTTGCTTTTTTTCCTGCTTTTATTGCCTACCCTTTTGTTTACCGGATTATTGCGGGTGAGAGTCTCTCCCCTGTCAGACTTGGTGCGGGCTGCATCGCTGCGGCTGCTGCAGGTTTGTTCTTGGGTTCGTTTTCGGTTATTGTGGAGACCGTTCTTTCGGGGATAAGTGAGCTGCCGTTTATGACGTTTGCGAGCTTTATGCTTCCGATCCATTTGGTGATTGGCGTTGTTGAGGGGCTGGTTACGTGGGCGGTGCTTTCTTTTATTGCTAAAACTGAGCCTGGCATATTGCGTGTGCAAAAGGGATCGGGGATGCCCCGTTTTACGTTGGCGGCATTTACCCTTGCGGCGTTGATTGCCGGGGGGATTGGCGGGTGGATTGCTTCGACGCATCCGGATGGGCTTGAGTGGTCGATAGCAAGGGCGGGCGGCAGGGAGGTTCCGGGTTCGGCGGTTAATGCGGAGATCAGCGTCTGGGGCATTGCCGGGGTGGTTTCGGTCCTTTTTGTTGCGGGTACGACCGGTTTTGTGCTTGGGAGAAAACAATCGGCCGCTGTAGATGAAGAGGTTTAGCGAGAAGTCGCCTGGTGTTTTTGGTGGTGACCGCAGTGCGTTGGTGGTGGTGGTGCTGTTTGTTTTGTTTGTGCTTTCGATACCGAAATTCAATTTTTTGGCGGTGGTTGTTTTTGCGGCTTTTCCTGTGTTTGTGATGGGGGCGGCAAATGTACCGGCTGGAATGATTGCCAAGCGGCTGCTGCAGGTTTCGCCGTTTGTGCTGTTTATGGCTGCGGGGAACATTTTTATTGACCGCACTCCCCTGCTGCGGTTTTTTGGCGTTACGATTACTGGAGGAATGGTTTCGGGTGGTGTGATTGCTGCCAAGACATTGGTTACGGTTGCGGGAGTGCTTTCGGTGATGTATTGTATCCCGTTTTACCGGATATGCCGTGCGCTGGAATCGTTTCGGGTTCCGGAGGTGCTGGTAACTCAGCTTATGCTGCTGTACCGGTACAGTTCCGTTTTGGGCGAGGAGGCGGTTTCGATGCAGAAAGCCCGGGATATGCGTTCGTTTGGCACGAGGGGGAAGGGAATTTTTAGGACTGCGGCTCTTATCGGGTCGCTGCTTTTGAGAACGATGAACCGTGCTGAAAGAGTGTACAGGAGCATGAGTGCGCGGGGGTTTCAGAGCCGGATGTCGGGGCGGAGTGCGACGGGATTCGGGTATGGGGAGTGGGTGCATATCGGAGTGTGGTCTCTTTGCTTTTTGGCACTTCGACTGATATTTTAAGTTATGATTTTAATTGACGGCCTTAGCTATTGGTATCCTGACGGCACAAGGGCACTTGACCATCTCAGCTTGCGTATTGCCAGGGGCAGCTCTACGGGTATTGTGGGGGCTAATGGCGCGGGGAAATCGACGCTGGTGAACCATCTGAATGGATATTTTCTGCCTCAGGAAGGGAGTGTGTCTGTCGGGGGGGTCGGTATCGGGAAAAAAAGCCTTGAGGGGATCCATCGGATGGTCGGGCTTGTTTTTCAGAATCCGGATGATCAGCTGTTTACGGCAAGGCTCTATGACGATATTGCGTTTGGGCCGGAAAACCTCGGGATGGAGCCTTCTGCTGTGCGTTGCGTGGTTGAGAGAACGCTTAGGGAACTGGACCTTTGGGAGTTGCGGGATAAGCCGCCATGCCATCTTTCGCAGGGGGAGAAGCGGTTTGCTGCGTTTGCAACGGTGATGGTGATGGAGCCGGAGGTGATTGTTATGGATGAACCGACGTCGGATCTTGATTTGAAACATCGGAGAAAACTTATTTCGCTGGTCAATTCTTTTGGGGCGACAAGGGTAACGGTGTCGCACGATCTTGATTTTATCTGGGATACGTGCCAGAGGGTGTGCATCATGAAGAAAGGCCGCATTGCTGCTGATGGTGCCGCGAGGGAGATCCTGAGCAACAGGGAGTTGCTGGAAGATAACAACCTTGAGCTTCCACTGCGGCTTCAGGGTTTGTGAGTGGCTTTGTTGAGCTGTTTATCCTGGTATTCTTGAGGAGAGCTCTTCGACCATTTTTTTGTCGACAAGTTTAACGGTTATTTCGGCAATTTCATGGGTGGTGTTGACGTGGAAGACGGAGACCTGAAAAAGGTCAGTCATCCGAACTATTGCGGTCAGGTCTTTGATGTATTTGCTGATGCCGAGAAAACTGAGGGGAAGGAGGCATTTGACTCGAAAGGGGTTGCTTAAAAATATGCCGTATGGCTGGACTTTAAGGACAGTACCGGTGAAGATTTCGCCAATGTCGGGAAGGCGAATCGGAAATTCCTGATCGATGACTGTAGAAGTGCCTTCACTGCGGGTGGGGTCTCCTGGCCTGACCTGCTCAATACGCTCTTTCAAGAGAGCAATATCACCGTACGCAATGCCGGGTTCGGCAAGCAGTTCCCGTGCGCTTAAGCCTTGGGTTGAATAGACGATAACCTCTTTCCCTTTTGCTTTTAACGCCCTGAGCAATGGGAGAAAGTCACTGTCGCCGCTGAAGAGTATAAATGTATCGTAGTGGTCGATACTGATTAATGCATCTACAACAAGTTCAACATCGAGGTTGCCTTTCATGACAATCACTCCTGTTTCCTTGTTGACAATTTTTTTTACGGATTTTGAGGTGATGCGGTAGCCGTGGGCTGTGAGCACTCTGGTGAAGGCCGCATTTTCTTCGGAGACCGGTTCGGATGCCGGTACGTAATAGTTCGCCTGAACTGAAGCATAGGAGGACATGAAAAATGCCATTAGCCGGGAAAAATCTATATGCCATCCAAGATGACGCTGGGTATAAAAAAGGTTTGCCCCGTCAATGAAAACAGCTGCACGACCCATGATATCTGTTCCTCTTCTTGTTGTGTTTTTCTGTTGTGTGTCTTGAAGGATTAAACATCAGGATTGCATTAACCATTCATTTCTTTTGCGAAAGAGATTGAGATTATGGGTCGGGGGGCAGTGGGCTGGGCTGAGCGGATGTTGAGTAACTTCACCTATTGAACAAGGTTACTTTTTTTCCTGTGGGGGGAGGATTTTTACGTCCTGGCCTTCGTGGAGGTTTTTGTTGGGGATCAGGGCTATTTTGTCGCCGTTTTTCAGGCCTTGGAGGACTTCGATGTAGGTCATGTCGCTGGCGCCCTGGCGTATGGGTTGTTTTTTGAGGTGACCGTTTTCAATTTTCCATACGTAGTTCTGATGGTTTTCTTCGAATACGGAGCTTTTTCGTACGAGGAGGGCGTGCTGGCGGGTGTTGTATATGATGTTGGCGGTGGCGGTCATTCCTGCCTGGATATTGCCTTCGGGCTTTTCTATGGTTAAATATATTTTTGAGGTTTTTGTGATTTTGTCTGTCTGGGGGACTATACGGGAGACGGTTGCCGAGAGGCGTTTGTCGGGGTAGGCGTCGAATGCGACCGTGGCTTTTTGTCCGTTGCGGATTTTTGGAATGTCGAGTTCATCGACTTCGATACTGACTAGGTAGCTGGATGTGTCGACCACTCTTGCTACAAGGGTGCTGGCGTTGACGTAATCACCTTTTTTTACGTTCTGCAGGGTGAGGGTGCCGGAGAATGGCGATTTGACGATCAGTTTTTTGAGATCGTCCTGACGCATTTTTAATAAGTATTCTTTCTGGCGGAGCAGTTCTTCGGCTTGAATGAGGTTTTTTTCGGCGTCGTCTACTTCCTGGCGGGACACTGCTCCTTCTTTGAAGAGGTTTTTCTTTCTGATGCTTTGCAGTGCGTTGTCTTTCATCAATGCTTCCTGTTCGGCAAAGGCGGCCTTTGCCTGACGGCAGGCAAATTGAGGACCGGGGCTGTCGAATTCGAGAATTTTTTGGCCGGCAGTGACGTTCTGGCCTTCGAGGGCGCCGACATAACTGACGGTGCCGGAGTATTCGGCACTGAGGCTGGCTATGGCGTCTGCTTCTACAAAGCCTGTGCCGTAGATGGCCTGAACGAGTTCGGCATAGGTGACTTCGCTGGCTTCGATGTCGACGGTGTTGCCTTTGGTGATGAGGAATACAACTGTTGCAATGAAGACAACTGCAAGAGCGATGGAATATTTAGGGAGAAATTTTTGAAAGGACTTCATGGGTACTGTTATTATGAATTCAGCTTTTGGAAGTTACATGTTTTGCACTTTTTATCCATTCTGACCTTGGTTTTTCCATAATTTTATCAATCTTTAATGTCGTTTTTCTTTCCCTGACAATTCCATATAGAGCGTATTGCATAAAAATCACTTAATCTACACCTTCAATGGGCGATAATCAAGGTTTACAGAAAAGCTTTCTTGAAACGGTCAAGTTCGATGAGAAGGGACTTGTGCCGGCAATTGTGCAGGATCATGAAACCGGAAAGGTTTTGATGATGGCATGGATGAACAGGGAGAGCCTGGAGATGACGTTGGAGAAAAAGAAAGCGTGTTACTGGAGCCGGAGCCGTAAGGAGCTGTGGCTTAAGGGTGAGTCGTCGGGTAATATGCAGGCGGTTCATGAGATTCTGATTGATTGCGATGGCGATACGTTGCTGTTGAAGGTGTCGCAGATTGGCGGGGCGTGCCATGTTGGGTATCATTCGTGCTTTTATCGCAGGGCTAAGGATGACAGTTCGCTGGAAATCTGTGATACCCTGATGTTTAATCCGGATGATGTTTATGGTAAAAAGAGCTGATATGGCAGTAAATCAATCGAAAGAAAATGCAAAGTCCCTTAATCAGACGAAGTCGAGGGATTCGATTCAGCGGATGTTTGATGAGGTTGCTCCGACGTATGATTTTTTGAATCATTTGCTGAGTCTGGGTATAGATAATTACTGGCGGGCTAAGGCTACGGGTAAGGCAAAAAAAATTCTTGAGAAAAATCCTGCGCCGAGGATTCTTGATGTGGCTACGGGGACCGGTGACCTGGCGGATTCTATGGCTAAAATTTCGGGGGCAGAGGTTACTGCGCTTGATTTGTCGCCTGAGATGCTTGCTATTGCAAGGAAGAAGTATCCGAAGATTACGTTTTTGGAGGGTTATGCGGAGAAACTGCCGTTTCAGGATGCGAGCTTCGATGTGGTGAGCGCAGGGTTTGGGGTGAGAAATTTTGAGGACCTTCGGAAGGGAATGCGGGAGTTTTATCGTGTGCTGAAGCCGGGGGGGTATGCGTTGATTATTGAGCCGATGATTCCGCGAAATGAGGTGATGAAAAAGCTTTATCTGATTTATTTCAAGAAGGTATTGCCTAAGATTGCGGGGTTGTTCAGCAAGTCGAGTTTTGCTTATGATTATCTGCCTCACTCGGTTGAGCAGTTTCCGCAGGCTGAGGCGTTTACTGATATTCTGAAAAAAGAAGGGTTTAGCCGTGCTGAGTTTTTTCCGATGACTTTTGAGACTTCTATTCTTTATGCAGCAAGGAAATAGTTGCAAGGGGTGAGGGGTGAGAACTGTACGTTATGAATGTCGTCCCCTAGTTGGGGTGTAGGCGGCGATGGCGAGGAAGTGGAGAATCTTGTCGCCGTTTGCAATGGGGGGGGGCTTGGATGCCGTTTCGGATTGTGGCCTGCCAGCTTATAAATGCCAGTGCAGTGGCCTATATGAGGCGGAATGCAATGGTGATTTTTTGGTTTTTTTCTTTCATGTTTGTTGTTGTGGTTTAATGATTTTGCCTTTCTGCTTTTCAGAGCATTCCTTCGAATTCTTCTTCTGAGACTATTTTTACTCCGAGTTTTATGGCTTTGTCGAGTTTGCTGCCGGGTTCGTGGCCGGCAACGAGGAGGCCTGTTTTTTTGCTGATTGATGTAACTACCCTGCCTCCCCTTTCAAGTACCAGTTCTGAGGCTTTTTGACGGTCGTAGCGGTCGAGGCTTCCGGTGAAGAGAACGGTGATTCCTTCAAAGTTGTTGTTGAGCTGCTCTTTGGGGGTGGATGCCGTGATGGGCAGTGCGGCGCTTTCGAGCTTTTGAAGGAGGAGTGATGTTGTGGGTTTTGAGAAGAAGTCGCTGATACTGCGGGCAACGACGGGTCCGATGTCGGGGACGGTTGAGAGGTCGTCTTCGGTTGCATGGCGAAGTGCTGTGAGTGATGGGTAGGCGTTGGCGAGTTCGCGGGCTGTGGCGCGGCCTACGTGGCGAATTCCGAGAGCGTAGAGGAGGCGTTCGTAACTTTTTTGACGGCTTTCGTCGAGGGCTCGCAGAAGATTTTGTGCTGATTTCCGGCCCATGCGGTCGAGCCTTTCGAGTTGGGGTTCCTGGAGGAGGTAGAGGTCGGCGACATCTTTGACCAGGTTGAGTTGAACGAGCTCTGCGACGAGTGCTTTGCCGAGGGTTTTGATGTCCATTGCATCGCGGGATGCGAAGTGCAGGAGCCGGCCTCTGATTTGGGCTGGGCATTCTTCCTCGTTGGGGCAGTAGAAGCTGACTTCGCCTTCGGGCTTTTGAAGTGGTGTGCCGCATTCGGGGCAGTGGGATGGCAGCAGTATTGGCCGGGCATCTGAGGGCCTTTCTTCGAGTATGACACTGATTACCTTGGGGATGACTTCGCCTGATTTTTCGATGATGACGCGGTCGTGGAGCATGATGCCGAGGCGCTGGATTTCGTCGAAATTGTGGAGGGTGGAACGGGAAACGGTTGAGCCGGCAAGGAGTACCGGGTCGAGCTCTGCAACGGGGGTGATGGTGCCGAGGCGACCGACCTGGAAGAGCACTGCATGGAGAACGGTTTTGGCCTGCCGGGCAGGGTATTTGTAGGCGATTGCCCATCGTGGGCTTTTTGCTGTGGCGCCGAGTTTTTGCCAGAGGCTGGCATCGTTGAGTTTGAGGACTACGCCGTCGGTTTCGTAGGGAAGATTCCAGCGTTTTTCGTCCCACTCTGTTATAAATGTGGTGATATCAGGTAGTTCATGGCAGAGGCGGTAGTGGCCGCCGGTATAGAAGCCGAGTTTTTCGAGATGCCGGAGTCTGTTGAATTGGGTGGAGCCCTCTTCGCTTGTTCCTTTGAGGTAGTATGCGACAAAGCTCATGCTGCGGCGGGCAACTTCGGCGGAGTCCTGGAGCTTGAGGGAACCGGCTGTGGCGTTGCGGGGATTGGCAAAGCGGTCTTCTTCGGGGCGGCTGTCGTTGAGCTGCTGAAAGTCGTCTTTGCGCATGAAGACTTCGCCGCGCACCTCTATGTCGGTCTCTTCATTTTGAGTGAACAGGTCTGGGATGTCAGGCAGGCGAAGCGGGATGGAGGGGATGGTTTTTATGTTCGGGGTGATGTCGTCACCCTGAATGCCGTCTCCGCGTGTGGCTCCGCGAAGAAGAATGCCTTTGCGGTATAGCAGGCTGACGGCAACGCCGTCGAACTTGAGTTCGGCAACCATGTCCTGCTGGTGGACATTTTCGAGAAAAAGCAGCTTTTTGACGCGGTTGTAAAATTCTTCGAGATCGGTGAGGGAGTAGGTGTTTGAGAGGCTGAGCATTGGTTCGCGGTGCCGGACAGAGGGAAATACCCTGGTAATGGTTCCTCCGACCCGCTGGGAGGGGCTGTCGGGGGTGAGAAGTTCGGGGAACTGCCGTTCGAGGGTTATAAGTTTTTCGAGAAGCTTGTCGAAGTCGTAGTCGGAGAGTTCCGGCTTTGCTTCGATATAGTAGAGATGGTTGTGACGTTCAATCTCTTTTTGAAGGTGCGCTATTTCTTCCCGGGCGCTTGTGATATCGGTCATTGATCAAGATGTTGTTAACGGACAGGTGAGAGTGCCCATCCTGCAATATTTTTCAGAAAGCCTAAAGAGCCTTGAACGCCGAGCTTATCCCATGTTGCCATGAGTATTTTGGGGTAACGGATGGCAAGACGAAGCATGACTATCATTAAATCTTCAATTTTCATTTCGTCGCGGAACATGGCTTGACGGTAGTATTCGGGGAGTTCGTCGAGGACGATCATGACTTCGTTCATCAGATCGTTGACAAAGTCGGGGTCGTCGGTGGCGGAGTTATAGCACATGTATTTCATGAGATTTGCCATCGATGCGACGTTGGGTTCGTAGGCACTGATTTGCTCAAGGTGTTTTTTTGACAGGTTGTTTTCGGTTATTGCCCGGTCAAGGTCGGCGGTAAGATGCGGGAGGTTGCGTACCATGGATCCGAAGCCGCAGAATGTAAGGGGGGAGGCAAGGGATGCTGCGTCTCCGAACAGGAGAATGCGGTCGTCGGCAATTTCGCGTGTGCGGTTGTAGCCGTTATGGCAGTAGGCTGGAATGATGCCGTAAACGGGGCGGTGGATGATAAAATCCTTGCCGAGCTTTTTGTATTCGGGAAGCTTTTTGAAGTAGGTGTCAAAAAGGGAGAGCAGGGATTTGTCGTTTGAAGAGTCCGCTTCGTCGTAAAAGAAGAGGTAGGTGATATATTGCGTGCCTTCGGCTGGAAATCCTTCCCAGATGAGCTGCCGGCCTTTTCCTGGAACTCTTTCGGCGGGTTCCAGGCTTGCGAGAATTTCACCGGTGTCGTAGTCGATGTTTTGAAAACCGCTGGCGATGGTGCCGACCGTGGGGCAGACGTGGGTTTGTGGATATCCTTCGTTGAGCTGCATGGCGATGGGTGAGAGTATGCCCATGACATCGACAAGGAGTTTCGATTTGTAGTAGAATGCGGTGCCTGTTGTGTCGTCGACTTTGACAATGATATGGTCGTCAAACTGGTAACAGCAGGAAAAGGATGTTTCTGCAAGAATTGTGCTGTCTGTCAGCTCGAGCACTTTCTTTTTTGCCATGCCAAGGAGTTTGTCGGCATTGACGGCGCAATCGAGCACGTTTTCCATGTAGAGCCGTTTCTGGCTGCCGTCGGGTTTGTGGAACTCAACCCAGCCGGTTTTGTAGCGACGGACAATAACTGAGTCGATTTCGGTTTCGGTAAACAAGCCGGAAGCGGAGAGGTTGAGAAGCTCGTTTCTTGAAATGTTCCAGTCTCTTGTGGATTTTGCGGGTGTCTGGCGATCAAAGATCATGACTTTGCGGCCGTACTTTCCGGCCATGACTGCGGCGTGGAGCAGGCTGAGCGTGCCACCGGCATAGATGAGATCGTAGTGGCCGCTGATAACTGCGTCTTTGGGCAGGCTCGTTCCGGGCTTAATGACCTGCTGAACGGGCCGGGTCATCATGTCCCAGTAGCGGTCGAGCTCTTTGATACGGGCGATATGCTGCTCTCCATCAGGAAGAGATGAAAATGCCTGGTAAAGGTTAGGGTGAGTCTGGCGGATCTGGTTGAGTAAGGATAACATGATGCGTATGGTAAAAAAGTATTAGTGTCGGGCTTGCATCGGGTGTTGAGCTGAATTTTCTGCCAGTGGCCGTAAGCGGATGTCACTTTCAATCATGCCGTCTACAAGATTGATCCGGCGGCCTGCGCGGTTGGCAAATTCCTCATCGTGTGTAACAACAATGACGGTCTGACGGAGCTCCCGGTTGAGGCGGTCAAAAAGAGTATAGACATTATTGGCTGAGCGGGAGTCGAGGTTGCCGGTCGGCTCATCGCCAAGGAGCACTTTGGGTTCGTTTGCCAGAGCACGGGCAATGGCTACTCGCTGCTGCTGGCCGCCGGAGAGCTGGCTTGGCTTGTTGGTGTATTTGTTTTGCATTTCGACCATGTCGAGGAGCAATTTGGCTCTTTCTGTGATTTCTTTGCGGCTGCGACGGCCATTGATCATCATGGGCATACTGACATTGTCGACTGCATTGAATTCGGGGAGCAGGAAATGAAACTGATAGATAAAGCCTATTTTTTCGTTGCGGATGTGGTTCATTTCCGTTTCACTTTTTTCGCTAATCGCTTCGCCATCGAGCCAGACTTTGCCTGCGGTTGGTTTGTCGAGGCCACCCATGATGTAGAGGAGGGTTGATTTACCTGAGCCGGATGGGCCTGTGATAGCAACAAAATCTCCGGCCATAATTTCTACGGAAAGATTTGGAATGATGGTCTGACGGATATCGCGGGAAAGTTCGAGCTCTTTTCGGATACCTTCTAGTTTGAGAATGCCTGCGGCCATCTGTTCGTGTTTCTGTATTGCCGGTTTATCAATCGTGCCGTTAACGTTATAAACTTTTGACACATAAGTCCTGTATGACATTATATAATAAAAAAGCCTCGAAAGAGGGAAAGATTATTGTAACAGGTATCGGCTTACCTGGAGAGTGAAGATGGGTTGGCGCCTTGACTTTTGATTCAGGGTGATTGTGGTCGAATTGGATTTAAAAGATTTTACTCCTTTGCAGCGTATCATTGTGCTTATTAATGACGTATTTATAGGTTTTTTTCTATAACAGCTTTATCATTTTAAGAATAAATACCTTTATTACATCATTACGTATTTAGAGTCGAGATTAAGGACGCATGAAATCTACTCCCATTAGTAATGTCATTTCTGAAAGAGCAGAACCTTATTGTCTCTGAGAAGGTTCATTGGAAAAGCCATCATCCGGAGGCTGGATATACGAAGCGGGTCCGTCTGCTTGACGGCGATATTGTGCATACGTGGATTGAAGCTGATCAGGATATTTTGATGGATTTTATGGATGTTGAACTTTTGAAGCTTGTACTTTGGGAGTCGGACCTTGTAAACAGGCAATTCCATATCATATTCGATCTTACGAACGTCAGTAATATTTCGTATAACTACAAGCGGGAGATTACTGAGCTTCTTTTTCATTGGCAGCCTTTTATCGGCGTTGTGTGCTTCTGTAATGCCTGCCCCTCAATGATTATTATGGTTGAGTCTTTTTCGGCAGTTGCGCCTGAGAATTTTTGTGTCATTCTGACTGAAACATATCAGAGCTCGTTGAAAAAAGTACTGGCGTTCAAGGCAAATGAGCGGGTGGATGAGTGCATGAAAAGGGATGATACTGTTGAGAGTCAGGGTATAAAACAGCAGTTTCTCGGGGCTATAGCCAGAATGTCGTGGCTTAATATTTATGATTATCCAATATATATGCCTGCACCTGACAGTCAGTATTACCTGTTTTTTCAGGCTGTTGACGGGCTTCGCATTGACCTTAAGGCAAAAGCGAGAGAGAAGGAGGGTGAAATAAAACAGATTAAACAGGATTATGAATATCGAATAACTCAATTGACCATAAAAATGAACGCACAAGCAGAAGCAGGCAAGAAGTCTATTCATGATTATGAGGCTCAAGTAGCCGCTCTTGAATCAAGAATTACTGCTCAGGATATGGAGCTGACAAGGATTGCGACGGCTATTTCTGAAAAAACCAATGCGCTGAGGGATCTTCTTGATCAAATTTATGACCTTACGATCGATAACGATATTAAAAGAGCAATGACCGACACCTGTCTGAGACTTTTAGAAACTGAGACTATTGAGCGGCGCCTGAACATTGAATTGACAGAATCTGATTCTTTATTTTTGTCAAAACTTCAGAAGAAGCATCCAAATCTCAATCAGCGTGAAATGAGAATAGGGCTGATGGTAAAACTGAACTACGATACCGTTGAGATTGCGCGTACTGTCGGTATATCGACAAGGGGGATGGAGAGTATACGTTACCGGATGCATAAAAAACTTGGTCTTGGAAAACATGAGTCCATTAAGACCTACCTTACAGAGCTGTCGGCGTAGTTTAAAGCAAAGCGCACAAAATACTTAAGATCAGGCAAAACCCCGGAAGAGACCGGGGTTTTGCGTTTTTACTCAATCATTCATATTAAAAGCTTACCATTGAGGAATTTTTATACGATATATATGATTTATATATCTTCCATTGAGTACATGCAGAATTCAAAGTTATTACAGCGGGGAGGTCATAAGCGAAATATTTGAGAAATAGTCTGCACGAAAGATTGGAAAGACAATTACATTTAATTATGGATTGATTGAAAACAAACATGAGGTAATGCTATGGAAATAGTATGTGAGGTGTGTGAGCACTTTTTTTCCTTCCCGGAATACAATAACGAGATGGGGCAGTGCCGTATAAAATCGGTGTCAATGGTGCCGATGCAGCAGCCTGACAGGCATGGTGAGGAATTTATAGCTCTGTTTAATAAAGGACGCTGGCCGGAAGTTGACCATAGGTCATGGTGCGGAAATTTTAAAGAAAACAGTGAGATTAAACATGATGAAGTAGAAGAGCTGTAAGTTCCGCATTGAATAACCATTTGTATCCACAACCCTCGGCTGCTTCGCCGGGGGATGTTGTTTTGTTCTTCAAAAGAAATACCGAAAGTCAGGGCAATTATTGCGTGTACTGATCCTTTTGCTGCAAATCCTCACTTCCGTCATTTGCTGAACAGGGGGCGTGGCGTTATTACGGCCGGGAGCGGGGTGGAACGTTGTAAACTACACGATATGAATGTCGTCCCCTAATTGGGATTTTTGAACTTAATGGTTTTATGTGATGAGAACTATTATTTTTACGGGAAAAGGCGGGGTGGGGAAAACTTCGATTGCGGCGGCTACTGCTGTTAAGGCGGCTTCGATGGGTTTTAAGACGCTTGTGATTTCTACTGATCCTGCTCACAGTCTTGGGGATTCGTTTGATATTGAGCTTGGACCGTCTCCTGTGAGGATTGCTGATAATCTTTTCGGGCAGGAGGTTAGCGTGTATGGGGATCTTACGTTGAATTGGGAGGTGGTGAGGGCACATTTTGCCCACTTGATGGAGGTGCAGGGAATCAAGGGGATTTATGTGGAGGAGATGGGGGTTCTGCCGGGTATGGAGGAGCTTTTTTCGCTGTCTTATATTAAGCGATATAATGAGTCAAAAGAATATGACCTTCTTGTTGTTGATTGTGCTCCTACGGGGGAAACTCTCAGACTGCTCTCTTTGCCTGAAACGTTTGGGTGGATGCTGAAGATGATAAGGACGCTGGAAAAGTATGTGGTGAAACCGGTTATTCGGCCGTTGTCGAAAAAGATAGGCAGGCTGCATGACCTGGTGCCTGAGACGGAGGTTTATGACCAGATTGAGCACTTGTTTACTTCGGTTGATGGGATTATCGGTCTGCTGTCGGATGGGACACAGACAACGGTGAGGCTTGTGATGAATCCTGAGAAAATGGTGATTAAGGAGTCGATGCGGGCTTTGACGTACCTTAACCTGTATGGGATTACGGTTGATCAGGTGGTGATTAACAGGGTTTTTGCTGATGAGATGGATGGGAAGTATATGGATGAATGGAAGAGCATTCAGCATAAATATATTGAGCAGATTGAGCGGTCTTTTGCGCCAATTCCGATTACGAAGGTGCCGCTTTTCAAGCGTGAGGTGCTTGGACTTGAGATGCTGAAGGAGGTGGGTGAGGTTGTTTATGGTGACAGGAATCCTCTTGATATTTTTTTTCGTGAGGAGCATACGGTTATTACAAAGATCAGCGAGGGGCATTATGTGATGAAGCTGCGTCTGCCGTTTGCGTTTGATAACAAGATGGAGACTAATGTTCTGCAGTTGGGTGAGTCGCTTACGCTGAGAATAGGTAATTATCAGAAAGGGGTCATTCTTCCTCTGTTTCTGGCCGGGATGAGGGTTGCTGAGGCGATTTATGAGGATAAATGGCTGAAGATCGATTTCAGAAAGAAAGAGAGTGCAGAGGGAGGATAGTGGGCAGTTGGCAGGTGGATATCGGCCTCATGTTTCATGGAGAGTGCCTACTGCTTACTGCCTACTGCCTACTATTTTGTAAAGAACTGTACGATATGAATGTCGTCCCCTAATTTAAAGTGGAGTGGTATGAGTGGTATGGGGTTTGCGCTTCGGGTGCTGGGGGTGCGGGGGCATAGCCGCAGGGAGCTGGAGGTGAAGTTGTTGAGGAAGGGGTTTAGTGTTGAGTGTGTTGAGGAGGTGCTTGAGAGGTTGAGTGTGCTGGGGTTGGTTGATGATGTGCAGTTTGGAAGTGCGTTGATACAGAGCCGGTCGAGGCGGAAGCCGTTGGGGAAGGTGAGAATGCGGGCGGAATTGAGGAAGAAGGGGGTTTCGGAGTCTGTTATCGGTGGGCTGCTTGAGGGGTATGACAGCGGGGAGCTGTGTTTTAGGGCTGCGGAGAAGAAGTTTGTTTGTCTGCATGGGAAAAATGAGGCTGAGAGGAGAAAAAAGCTTGAGGTTTTTCTTTGTAACAGGGGGTTTGAGTGGCATGATATTCAAAAGGTTGTCATGCATTTTTTCGGGGCTGTCAGCAATGTGGATAGTTTTGTTTAGGGTGCGTCTTTGTGTACGAGGGAGCCGACCGCTTCTCCGCGTAAGAGTCTGGTGAAGTTTCCGGGTTCGTTCATGTTCATGACGACGATGGGGAGCGTGTTTTCACGACAGAGGGTGATGGCGGTCATGTCCATAACTCTGAGGTTTTTGCGGAGTACGTCGAGGTAGGATATTTTTGGGAAAAAGTGTGCTGCTGGATTTTTTTCGGGATCGGAGTCGTAGACACCGTCTACTCTGGTGCCTTTTACAATGACGTCGGCTTCGATTTCGATGGCTCTGAGGGCTGCTGCTGTGTCGGTGGTGAAGTAGGGGTTGCCGGTTCCTGCGCCAAAGATTACTACTCTGTCTTTTTCGAGATGGCGAATGGCTCGGCGACGGATGAAGGGTTCGGCCATCTGTTCCATCTTGATGGCTGTCTGAAGACGGGTATGGATGCCTTTACGTTCGAGAACGTCCTGAAATGCTATGGCGTTGATGACTGTTGCAAGCATGCCCATGTAGTCGGCCTGGACACGATCCATTTTGGCTGCAGCTTCTGAGACTCCACGGAAGATATTGCCGCCGCCAATGACGAGGGCGATTTGGGCTCCTAATTGATGTGCTTCTTTGATTTCTTCGGCGTAGCGTTCGAGCATTTCGATGTTTATGCCGTAGCCGTCATGGCCGGCAAGTGCTTCGCCGCTTAATTTGAGCAGGATGCGCTTATATTGCAGCATTTCTTTTGTCTCCGAACTTATGGATTATTAAAGCTATCCGGTCTTTCAGTTTTATTTAAAAAAAAAGCCTCGAATAACGAGGCTTTTTTTTGTTTTACTCTCCCAGCTGATAGCGAACAAATCCTATGACGTCGACCTTGGCCTGGTGCTTCTTTCGGAATTCGTTGAGGACTTCCGATACCTTTATGTTGTTGTCCTTGATGAAGGACTGTTCTGTGAGAACTACCTCCTGGTAGTACTTTTCAAGACGGCCTTGTACAATTTTGTCGACGAACTCTTCTTTTTTGCCCTGGGCAAGTGCCTGCTGTTTGTAAATTTCTGATTCGGATGCGATATAGTCGGCTGGTACAGCTGAACGGTCGGTGACTATGGGAGCTGCAGCGGCTACCTGCATTGCGAGATCTTTTGCGAGGTCGGTGACGAGGTCGGGTTTGTCGGTGGCAACGTGGATAATTGCGCCAAGCTGGGCACCGGGATGGGTGTAGGCTGCAACTAGACCGTCGGCAGCATCGCAATAGACCAGGCGTTTGAGATTTATTTTTTCGCCAAGCTTGCCGGTCATGGTTTTGATGGCGCTGTCTACTGTTTCGCTATCGTAAGCGGCAGGGAGTGTAAGCTTTAAGAGGTCTTCAGTGGTGGTGGTGCGATGTGCAAGGGCAAGATCGCCAAGGGCTGCGGTGAACGTGGTGAATACATCGCCTCGTGCTACGAAATCGGTTTCGCAGTTGAGTTCGAGTATAACGCCGGCTTTGTGGTCGGGTGTTATTTTAATGCCGACCATGCCTTCACGGGCTTCTTTGTCTGCGCGTTTGGCTGCGAGTGCCGCTCCTTTTTTGCGAAGATACTCTATAGCTTTCTGCATGTCGCCGCCTGTTTCGTCAAGGGCTTTTTTGCAGTCCATCATGCCTACACCTGTTATATCACGAAGACTTTTTACGTCTGCTGCTGAAGTCTGGCTCATTGAAAATCCGGTCTTGTTGAAATTATAAACTTTTTTTTATTCGCTGATTTCTTCTTTGTCGCCATCGGCTTCTGCTTCGTCAAGGTCGGCGAGGACTTCCTGTTCGACTTTGAGTGCGCGGGCGTTTATGATGGTATCGGCAACGGCTGTAACCATGAGCTTGATGGAGCGGATGGCGTCGTCGTTTGCAGGTATGACAAAGTCAACCAGTTCAGGATCGCAGTTGGTATCGACCATTGCGATGATTGGAATGCCGAGTGAACGGGCTTCTTTGATGGCAATATGTTCTTTTTTGATGTCGACAATAAAGAGTGCTGCCGGAAGTCTTGTCATTGTGGCTATACCGCCAAGAATTCTCATGAGCTTTTCTTTTTCGCGGGCAAGCATGAGGCGTTCTTTTTTGGTGATCATATCGAAGGTGCCGTCGGTTGCCATCCTGTCGATGGAGTTCATGCGCCTGATGCTCTGGCGAATGGTCTGGAAATTGGTGAGCATTCCTCCGAGCCAGCGTTCGCAAACGTATGGCATTCCTGCACGTTCGGCTTCTTCGGCTATAATGTGTTTTGCCTGTTTTTTTGTACCGACGAACATGACTTCCCTGCCGGTCTGGGCAATTGCTTCAAGGGCCTTGAGGGCTTCGTCGGCAAGTACAACTGTTTTCTGGAGATCGATAATGTGAACACCGTTCTTTTCCATGAAAATGTACGGTTTCATTTTCGGTGACCAGCGGCGTGCAAGGTGACCGAAGTGGACTCCTGCGCGGAGCATCTCTTCTAACTGAAAGTGTGACATAGCGGTGTTGGTTGTTGTTTAGTTATTCCTCTACCATGTATCTACTGTCCGGTATCCGGCGCAAGTGGCCGGACACTTCCGGAAAGCTTCATCTGAAGTGTGTTCAGAATGACATGGTATGCGAAGTTGTGTTCTGAAATACAATAAATCGATATAATACCGTCTTAACGTTTTGAGAACTGGAAACGTTTGCGGGCTTTTTTGCGTCCGAATTTTTTCCGTTCAACCATTCGGGGATCTCTGGTCAGAAGCTTTTCTGTTTTCAGGATTGCTCGAGCGGCGTCGTCAAATTCGGTAAGAGCACGGGCAATTGCAAGACTGACTGCTCCGGACTGACCGCTTACGCCGCCACCGTGAACATTGACCTTGATGTCGAACTCTTCTGATTTTTCGGTAATCGCCAGAGGCCTGAGTGCCTGCTGACGCTTGAATTCGTCTTTGAAGTACTCTTCAACCGGCAGCTTGTTGATAATAATCCGGCCTTTTCCCGGAGTGACAAATGCTCGAGCCACCGAGGTTTTACGGCGACCTACTGTATCGATAACCTCTTTCATTCCCAATTCTTTATTGTTTAGTTGACTTTCATTTCAGCAGGAGACTGGGAAGCATGCGGATGTTCCGTACCTGCGTAGACTTTGAGTTTTCTGAAAAGCTGGCGACCGAGATTGTTGTGCGGCAACATTCCCCATACTGCATTTTCGATAACCTGTTCGGGCCTTTTTTTCCGAAGGTCTTTGACATGATCGATTTTGACACCACCAGGGTAGTGTGAGTGGGAGAAGTAGCTTTTCTGCTCTTCTTTTTTACCCGACAGTGCGACTTTTTCGGCGTTGGTTACTACAATGAAATCACCGGTATCAATATGAGGGGTGTATTGTGGTTTATGTTTGCCTCTGAGGACGTTGGCAATTTCTGATGCCATTCTGCCCAACACCTGACCATCGGCATCGATGACATACCATTTACGATCAACTTCTGCTGGCTTTGCCGAATATGTTTTGAAACTTATCGTCTTGCTCATGCTCTTACTATAGGATTAACTGGACTTTTGCTGAAAATAAAGTTCATCAATGTAAATTATTCCACTTAATTCTACAAATTATACCTTATATCTAACCAGGAATTCCAAAAGGGTCCGGATCTACTTTTATTACCAAGACTGTATTTGTTCTTATGAAGCCTTTAATTGCTTTGGTTGGCCGCCCGAATGTGGGCAAGTCGACTTTATTTAACAGAATTTTGCGCCAGAAAAGTGCTATTGTCGACAGCACTCCGGGTGTTACTCGCGACCGGCACATTTCGGAGGGTGAATGGCAGGGGAAAGAGTTCCTTCTGATGGATACTGGAGGGTATAATGCCGATGGTGATGTTATCAGTATGGCAATGCTTGAGCAGACGATGATGGCAATTCGTGAAGCTGATATTGTCATTTTTCTGACTGATGCGCGCGCTGGCCTCGCGTATGAAGATCTTGAACTGGCAAGACTGCTGCAGCGGACGTTTCAGCATAAGCAGCTTTTTTTTGCGGTCAATAAGGTTGAAACACCGCAGCTTGCCCTGGATGCTGAGTCGTTTATAAGCACCGGGTTCACGAACCCTTATTTTATATCTGCCAAGGATGGCAGTGGTGTTGCTGATATGCTGGACGATATTCTTGAGGCTCTGCCTTCGCTGGAAAAAAAAGCCGGTGAGGAAGATCCTGCTATCAAGCTTGCTGTTGTGGGCAGGCCGAATGTCGGGAAATCGAGTTTTGTGAATGCCCTGCTGGGTTCAAACCGCCTGATTGTATCGAATATTCCGGGTACAACACGGGATGCCATCGATAGCCGGTTTATCCGTAACCAGCAGGAGTTTACGTTGATTGATACTGCCGGGTTGCGGAAACGGACAAAAATTGATGCCGGTATAGAGTATTACAGTTCGTTGAGAACTGAGAAGGCTATTGAGCGATGTGAGGTTGCGCTGGTGATGCTTGATGCTGCTCCGGGCATTGAGAAGCAGGATATGAAAATTATCAATATGGCTGTTGAGCGAAAAAAAGGGGCGCTGCTTCTCATCAACAAATGGGATCTGATTGAGAAGGATTCTAAAACAAGCAAGGTTTATGAGGAAAACCTGCGAATGAATATGGGTAACCTTTCGTATGTACCGGTGCTCTTTATTTCGGCTTTGACGAAAAAGAATCTGTACCGGGCAATTGATACTGCTCAGGAAATCAGCCGGAACCGGTCGCGCAAAATTGCTACGAGCGTGCTGAACAAGTTTCTTGAGGAGGCACTTTCGCAAACGCATGTTTCAACAAAAACGGGTAAAGAGCTGAAGATCAAGTATATGACGCAAATTAATGCGGCATGGCCGGTATTTGCTTTTTTCTGTAATGATCCGCTGCTGGTTCAGAACAATTTCAGAAAGTTTCTTGAAAATAAGCTGCGTGAACATTTCAGTCTGGAGGGAGTTCCGATTTCGATGCGGTTTCTTCAGAAGTAGCTGGGCTTCGGGTTTTTTTTAATCAATATCAACGTAATCATTCGTATGTCAAGAGTAACAGAAGCGCATATCATAGAGGCGCTGAGCTCCGTTCAGGAGCCTGATTTGAAAAAAGATCTTATCACGTTGGCCATGGTGGAGGATATCTGTATTGATGGCGATAATAATGTGTCGTTTACGGTGGTACTGACCACACCGGCCTGCCCTTTGAAGGAGCAGATCAAGCAGTCGTGTATTGATGCTGTAAGGGCTCATTCGGCTGATGCCGCGAATGTAACGGTGACTATGAGTTCTAAAGTAACGTCATCGTGCGGCCATCATCATTGCAGTCATGAGAGGCCGTTGAAGGAGGTGAAAAATATTATTGCCGTTGCGTCCGGAAAGGGGGGGGTCGGAAAATCGACTTTTGCGGTCAACCTTGCTGTGAGTCTTGCTAAAACGGGGGCAAAGGTTGGATTGGTTGATGCGGACCTTTACGGGCCGAGCATCCCGACAATGTTTGGCATGCAGCATGAAAAACCGGAGATGTCGGGGAAAAATATTGTTCCGCTTGAGAAGTACGGGGTGAAACTTATGTCGATCGGGTTTCTGGTGGAGCCTGATACGGCGCTTATCTGGCGTGGCCCGATGGCTTCGAGCGCTATCAAGCAGTTTATCAGTGAGGTGGAGTGGAAGGATCTTGATTACCTGATTTTTGATCTGCCTCCGGGTACGGGGGATATTCAGATTACGATTGCGCAGAGCGTTGGGTTGAGCGGTGCCGTTATTGTGACTACTCCGCAGGATGTGGCCCTTGCTGATGTTTCGAAAGCTGTGAGCATGTTCCGCAAGGTTAACGTGCCTGTTCTGGGACTGGTGGAGAATATGAGTTATTATGAACTTCCGGATGGAACGAAAGACTATATTTTCGGGCATCATGGAGGAGAAATATTTGCAAAAACCCATGGGATGCATTTCCTTGGGGCAATCCCGATTGACAGGGCGGTACGTGAGGGTGGTGATCATGGAACTCCTTATGTGCTTGACCATCCTGATTCTGCGTCGTCGATTGCTATTGATCGGGCGTCAAAGGAGATTGCTCGAAGGGTTTCTGTTACCAATGCCGCGGAAGAGGAACTATCGTCACTTTGATATTGTTTTTTTGCGCGAGAGGTTTGATATTATGAACGGCCCAGTATAGAACACGTAACATCATTTTTTTTCATCGTAAACCAATTATACCATGAGTACCAGTAAGGATTATCTGCCGAAGAGCGATTCGATTTATGACAGGGTTATTGCTGCACTTGAAACCGTACGGCCTTATCTGCAGGTTGACGGAGGAGACTGCCAGCTGGTGGGCATTTCAAAGGATTTTGTTGTTGATGTGAAGCTGCTTGGTGCATGCGGTTCATGCCCGATGAGTACCCTTACGCTGCGGGCGGGAGTTGAACAGGCTATTAAAAAGGCAAATCCTGAAATTGTACGCGTTGAGTCGGTTTAAGTTAGCGGTCAAGATTTGTTAATAAACATTCCAGGGAGTCCTCATCGGTTATGAGGACTTCTCTTGGTTTACTGCCGTCACCCTCACCGACAATCCCGTGGAATTCAAGCTGGTCCATAACCCTTCCTGCTCGGCTGAATCCAAGACGCAGGCGTCGCTGCAACATTGAGACACTGGCCTGCTGATGGAGCACGACAAGGCGGGCTGCATCGTTAAACATTTCGTCGAGTTCGTCTTTGTCCTGGGTTCCTGATGCTTGAAGGCCGTTGCCTTTCTGCTGGTCGGGAACGGGAAGGACGTACATGGTTTTCAGGGCCTGCTGTGAGCCGATAAAGGAGGTAATTTCTTCAACTTCGCCGGAAGAGACATAGGGTCCCTGAAGACGCATGGCTTTGGGTTGGTCGGATGGCTGGTAGAGCATGTCGCCGCTGCCGAGCAGCTGTTCGGCTCCGTATCCGTCAAGGATGGTGCGGGAGTCGACTCCGCTTGCAACCTGAAAGGCAATGCGAGCCGGAAAGTTGGCTTTGATAATGCCTGTGATGACGTTAACGGATGGGCGCTGGGTCGCGACAATGAGGTGAATGCCGACGGCGCGGGCAAGCTGGGCAATTCGGGTGATGGGTTCTTCGACTTCCCTTCTGGCGGTAATCATGAGATCGGCGAGTTCATCGATGACAACTACAATGTAGGGAAGGGCTGCGTCGGGAAAACGACGGTTGTGATCTTTGATGTTGCGGACTCCGGCTTTTTCAAGGGTTTCGTAGCGGAGTTCCATCTCTTTTACGACACATTTGAGTGCGTAGACTGCTTTTTGGGAGTCGGTGATGATTTGCTCTTCTATCCCTGGAAAACGGACAAGGAAGTGGTTTTTGAGGTGCTGGTACTGAAAAAGTTCGACTCTTTTGGGGTCGACCATGACGAATTTTACTTTGTCGGGGCTGCAGGCGTAGAGGAGGCTTGAGATGATAACGTTGATGCAGACTGACTTTCCTGCTCCGGTAGCACCGGCTATGAGCAGATGGGGCATTGATGCCAGGTCGGCAATGTAGACTTCGTTGGCGATGGTTTTGCCGAGTACAATCGGCAGCATCATGGTGCTGTTTTTGAATTTTTCAACCTGGAGGACTGAACGGAGCCATACCGTTTTGGCTTTTGCGTTTGGAATTTCAACACCGACTGCGTTTTTGCCGGGAATAGGAGCAATAATGCGGATTCCTCTGGCTGAAAGAGCCATGGCGAGGTCATTTTCGAGGGATTTTACCCGGCTTACCTTGACGTCTGGTGCAAGCCCGAATTCAAAGAGCGTCACTCGCGGACCGACAGTGGTTGCTATCCGTTCTACATCAATGCCGAATATTTTGAGTTTTTCAAGAAGTTTGCGCTTGCTTTCGGAGAGATGGTGCTCATCGATGCCGTCATCGTCATCAGGTACTTTTTCGAGCAGGTCGATGGAGGGAAAGCGGTAGGCTTCGCGGTCTTTGGTGTGGACTTTCAGGCGGCGTTCGTCGAGGTCGGCTTCCTGTTCGTGAACGGCTTCCTGAATGATCATTTCAGGTTCGCCGGCCACCCTGGATTTCTGTGCCGGTTCGGAAGCAGGAACGAAATCAGGTTCCGGGGACATCTGATTTTCAAGTCCCGGTGAAGGTTTTTCCTGGATCAGCTCTTTGTATTGTGATGTATGGAGTGTTTTTTTCTGGTCTTTCAGTTTTTGTTTTTCCTCTTTCAGCCTGTGTTTTTCATCTTTTTTTTTGGATCGCTCATACTGCCATTGCTTTATAATGGCAATGGGTTTTTTCAGGATGCTGTTTATTGCTGTCAATACCCGCTGGAGATCGGGCAGGAGGCTCCGTCCCATATACATGGTCAGCACAACTGCAAGAACGATGAGCATAACCCATGCTCCTGCTTCGCCGATAACTTTCAGTTTTTCGGCAAGCATTCTGCCTATTGTACCGGCCATGATGTCACTGAAAGGTGAGGCTGTGAGACCAAACATGGAGGCGAGGTCGACTGAAATGGTTGAGCAGTATAGAAAAAACAAGAGAGCCGGTTTGAGGCTTTTTGCCCGGAAAAGCGACCAGCCCCAGAAGAATATGGCCGTCAAGGGAAGGATAACGGGGTATCCGTAGGTGCGGATAAAGAAGGAGGATAACTTTACGCCTAAAGGTCCGAAAGGGTTATGGATGGTTTCAGCTGCATCTCGTGCGGCCTTACTGAAGATTTCGTGCCAGGCGATATTGATAAATTGAGTTTCGTCTTCGGTATGAAAACTCAGGAGAAAGCTGACCAGCAAAAACGAAATCAGCATGAAGGAAATGCCGATCAGCTCTCTTTTAAGCGATTCTCTGTCGTGTGTCTTTCCCCTTGTTCCTTTATTTTCTTTTTTCATGTTCTGTTATGCAATCGGCCCCGGGCACCGTTTTAGCTTCAGCTCAAAGATGTTGTAACAAATGGCAGTGTCTTGATTACGCCGGTATGGCAGGTTCCTCGAACCTCAACAAGAATGGCTGTTCCTGGAGTTGTATATTCGCGGACGATATTGCAGGTACCTATGGGTTCCTGCAGCGTCGGTGAGAGGGTACCGCTGCATACCCAGCCGATTTCCTGCCGGTCGGTATTATAGACCTTGAATCCCTGTCGGGGAAGAACCCTGCCATCGAGACTGAAGCCTGCGACTCCACGAGTCAGGTTGAGTTCGACCTGCTGGCATGCTTCTTTACCTATAAAATGTCCTTTTTTCATTTTTACCACCCATTGGAGTCTTGCCTCGAGTGGATTTGTGTCTTGATCAATTTCATGACCGTAGAGTGAGTATCCCATTTCGAGACGGAGAGTGTCGCGAGCACCAAGTCCTACAGGCTGGATGCCGAACTCTTTTCCTGCGTCCATCAGGGCCTGCCATAAGGGTAAGGCGATATCATTCGATAAACAGATTTCTACGCCTTTTTCACCTGTATAGCCGGTTTTTGCAATAATCAGATCGGAACCCTGAAAAGAAGCGTTGCAAAACTGAAATGAGCGAAGCGATTGTATTGCAAGAGAAGGAAAAACAATGTTGAGAATGTCGAGTGCAAATGGGCCCTGAAGTGCAATCAATGAAAGCTGGTCGGTATGATCTTCGAGAATAACACCTTCGAAAGCGGTGATGTGCTGCTGCATCCATGCGTAATCTTTCTGGGCATTGCTTGCGTTGACTATGAGAAAATAGGTGTCGCGATCAATGCGGTAGATGATGAGGTCGTCAACAATACCGCCGTGGGTGTAGAGCATGAGGTTGTATTGCGCGTAACCCTCTTCGAGCTTTTCAAGGTCGTTGGTTGTAAGGTATTGAAGAAATTCTTTGGCCCGGGTACCTTTTACGTAAAAGTTGCCCATATGTGAGACGTCAAACAGCCCTGCTGCATTTCTTACCGCATTGTGCTCGGCAATAATTCCGGAGTATTGTACCGGCATCAGATAACCGCCAAAGTCGATGATTTTTGCTCCGGCCTGTTCGTGCCAGGAAAATAATGCTGTTTTTTTCATAACTCCTTTGTACTAGGTTGATTGAGCGGCAGAACAAGTGACTGTAAAAAAACATTTAAATAGGATAATCAAAGCGTTTTTCCGGGGCGATGATATTTTTTTTACCTGGCATAAGAGAGCAATGGGGTGGTACGTTTTCTTTTGCTTATGACTCATCATGTTCAGCTTATAAGACGCTCAACAGTAAAGACTCCCTGAACTTTTTTCACTTTGTCCATAAGCGTGCTGAGTTTGTCGGCGTTGCGAACGTAGATCATGATTGTGCCGATAAACATGCCATCGCGGGCATGAAGCGAAATGCTGCGGATATTGGTGTCGAATTTTGAGATGACCGTTGTAATAAGGTTGATAATGCCAATGCGATCTTCACCGACAATCTTTATGCCGGCAAGGAAATCGGTCTCAACTTTACGGTTCCATGATACTGAGACGACGCGCTCGCTTTTCTGAAGATTTTCATTGCTGACATTGACACAGTTTTTGCGGTGAATTTTTACAACTCCTTCTGTTGTAACAAATCCGAGCACATCGTCACCGGGAACCGGCTGGCAGCATTTGGCATACGAGTAGGCAATATTGCTCATGCCGGCAATAACCACCTCGTCTTTTTTGGCGGTCTCACCTTCCTGTTCCTGCTCCTGACGGGCTTGCTGAAGATAGGCCGCAACTTCACGGGCTTCGTCAGTGAGCGTTTTTGCGACTGGCTCTTCTTTTCGGGCGTTTGTTACCCGTTCAATGACATCTTCGCCGTTGATCTGCTGACTGGCAAGGGCACTGAAGAAATCTGCAGGTGTTTTAATGCCGTATCGCTTGACCTGCCGGATAATGTCGTTGTCTGAAAAAAGCTTTTTTGTGCCGGTGAGCATTTTTTCCCACATGCCGCGTCCTTTTTCGATCTGTATGCGACGTTCTTCATTGATGGCAGATCGAATTTTGAGCTTTGCGCGCTGGGTAACAACTATTTTAAGCCAGTCGGATTTCGGTTTCTGGTTTTTTGAGGTGATGATCTCTACCCTGTCACCTGATTTGAGCTGTGCGTTCAGACGGACAATTTTGCCGTTGACCTTGGCTCCGATACAGCCGTTGCCTACTTCGGTATGGATGGCATAGGCAAAGTCGATAGGGGTTGCGCCTGCAGGCAGGGTTTTCATGTCGCCTTTGGGAGTGAAAATGTAGATCTCGTCATGGTAGAGATTGAGCTTGAATCCCTCCATAAATGCTGCCGCTGAATCGGCATCTTTGATCAGTTCTCTGGCCCAGCGCAGAAAGGAGTCGATGTTGACATCGTCTCTTGATATTTTTTCTTTGTATCGCCAGTGGGCGGCAACTCCAAGTTCGGCAAACTCGTGCATGCGTTTCGTGCGAATCTGCAGTTCAACCATGTGACCTTTCGGGCCGATGATGGCGGAATGAAGTGACTGGTATCCGTTATGTTTGGGTATTGAGATGTAGTCTTTGAAATGTTGCGGAATAGGTGGATATTTCTGTGTAATGAAGCCATAGACTGCAAAACAGTCGGCAATACTTTCAGTATCGATGATGACACGGATGCCGTAGAGGTCGTGAATATCTTCAAAGGTCTTGTTTTTGCTGCGCATCTTGTTGTAGATCGAAAAGAGATGCTTGGCGCGACCATCGACCTCAACTTTGAAGCCTTGTTTTTCAAGGTCAGCCTTTATGGGGGCTATCATTTTGCCGAGATAGCTGACCCGCTCTGCCTTGCTCATGCGGACTTTCTTTTGCAGAAAATCGTGCATTTCCGGGTCTATGTACTTGAGCGCAAGGTTTTCAAACTCAACCCTCATCTTTCCGAGACCGAACCTGTGGGCCAGAGGAGCGTAGATATCCCTGGTTTCGAGCGCAATCTTGAGGCGACGGTGTTCAGGAAGCGATTCGAGCGTTCTCATGTTGTGCAGGCGATCGCAAAACTTGATGAGAATAACCCGGATATCTTTTACCATCGAGAGCAGCATTTTGCGAAAGCCTTCTGCCTGGGTCGTTTCCCGGTTGATCATGATTCCGGAAATTTTGGTGAGGCCTTCAACAATTTCGGCTACTTCTACGCCAAGTTCAGCGACAATGTCTTCGAAGGTATAGCCGCTGTCTTCTATAACATCATGCAGCAGTGCTGCCGCAACGGATACATCATCGAGGGGAAGTTCATTGAGCAGAATGGTGGCAACTTCAACCGGATGAAAAAAAAACGGTTCTCCTGATGCTCTTTTTTCTCCTTCGTGTGCCCGGTAACACATAAAAAAGGCACGCTGAATCAGTGATTCATCAAAGGTTTTGAGATTCCGGCGGGCAAGCACAAGTATCTCATGGAGTTTGTTGTAATGATCCTTTTCTATCTGGGCTAACATTGCTTAAGAAACTCCAGAAAACAACTTGTTAAAAGATAAGGGGGCTGTCATTCGTCTTTGTTAAATAACGTATTTCCGGATAACTATACAAACTGTAGCAGCATTCTATTCGCCGGCAGGCAGGCGTTGTATGGCTTGTTCAAGTTTTGAAATTTCGTCGCGAAGGTATGCGGCTTTTTCGTATTCCATCTGAACAGCTGCTTCCTGCATTTCAATGCGGAGTTCGGCGGCCATTGCGTAAGTTTCCTGGGGCGTGAGCGTTTCGATGAGGCCGGCAAGAAGCCTTTCGGGTTTTGGCTCAAGGCCAAAGCGCTTTCTCCGATAGCGTTCTTCGGCGTCGGCAACACTGGTTGTATCAAGAATCTGGTCAACAGATTTTATGATCGATTGCGGAATGATGCCATGTTCCTGGTTGTAGCGGTGCTGAATGGCTCGACGCCGTGCAGTTTCATCGAGCACTTCGCGGATGGAGCGCGTTAGAACATCGGCATACAGTATGACAAATCCTTCAACGTTGCGGGCGGCTCGACCGGCGATTTGCATGAGCGAACGGGTGTTGCGTAAAAAGCCTTCTTTATCGGCGTCAAGGATGGCAACAAGGGAAACTTCTGGAAGATCAAGCCCTTCGCGAAGGAGGTTAACTCCAACAAGGACATCGATATCTCCTACCCTGAGTTCGCGGAGAATCTGTATGCGCTCGAGACTTTTGATCTCTGAGTGCAGGTAGCGTGAGCGGATACCAGTTTTTCTAAAAAAGTCATGGAGGTCTTCGGCCATTCTTTTTGTCAGGGTCATGACAAGCGCTTTATGACCTTTGGCGGTATGGATACGTATTTCTGCAAGGAGGTTATCGATTTGTCCTGCAACAGGGCGCACTTCTACGGCAGGATCAAGCAGGCCTGTGGGCCGGACAAGCTGTTCGACAACAACTCCGCCGGATCGCATGAGTTCGTGTTCACTGGGCGTGGCACTGACACAGATAACCTGCGGTACCATCTCCTCGAACTCTTCGAAGCGAAGCGGGCGGTTGTCGAGCGCTGAGGGAAGACGGAATCCATGTTCGACGAGAATGGTTTTTCTGGAGCGGTCGCCTCCGTACATGCCTCGTATCTGCGGCAGTGTTACATGGGATTCGTCTATGACAACAAGGTAATCCGAGGGGAAGTAGTCGAGAAGGCAGTATGGGCGTTCACCCGGCTTGCGTCCGGATAGGTGGCGTGAATAGTTTTCAATGCCGGAGCAGTAGCCAAGTTCTTTGATCATTTCAAGATCGTAGCGGGTCCGTTCTTCAATTCTGCGGGCTTCAAGAAACCGGTTTTCTTCGCGGAAAACGTTCAGGCGTCCTGCAAGCTCGTTTTCAATGGCCAGCATGGCGTCGCTGAGCTTTGCGTCGTCGGCAACGAACTGCCGGGCCGGATATATGAAGGCATAGTCTTCGATACCGAGGACTTCCCCGCTGTTTATTTCGAAGGTCTGAAGGCTTTCTATAGTGTTTCCGAAAAATTCGATGCGGAGAGCGAGTTCTTCATGCGCGGGGACAAGATCAATAATGTCGCCCCGTACCCGGAACCGGCCTGACACCGGCTGGATATCGTCACGGATGTAGTGAAGGGCTATGAGCTCCTTGAGAAAGGCGTCTCGATCTTTTTCCATGCCGGAGCGCAGTTCAATAATCTGGGCTTTCCAGTCTTCAGGTGAACCAAGGCCGTAAATGCAACTGACGGAACTGACAACAATAACATCGTTCCTGCCGCTCAGGAGTGCACTGGTGGCTTTGAGGCGTAAGCGTTCAATCTCGTCGTTTATACGGAGGTCTTTTGCAATGTATTTGTCGAGAGCCGGCAGGTAGGCTTCGGGTTGGTAAAAGTCGTAGTAGCTGATAAAGTATTCAACGGCATTGTCGGGGAAAAACTGTTTGAGCTCTCCGTAGAGCTGAGCTGCGAGGGTTTTGTTGTGGCTCATCACCAGGACAGGTTTATTGACCCGGGCAATGACGTTGGAAATTGTATATGTTTTTCCGGAACCCGTAACACCAAGCAGGGTCTGGTATGGATTGCCTGATTGTACGCCGTCAAGGAGCGCTTCAATGGCTTTCGGCTGGTCTCCGGCCGGATTGTAAGGACTGACAAGCCTGTATTTGCCGCTCCCGCTTATTTGCATATCCTGTTCTCTCCTCTTGATAGTGTTTCATTGTGGTACACCTGACGCATACAAGAACTCTTAATGCTATTTGTTAGTTCTTTTGGAAGATCATATGCTGGCATAAACTGAGCGTCTTTCCTCTTTTAGAAAAGCGTTATTCTTCAAATCGCGGTCATCTTTGTGATGTGTCGCCTGTAAAGATATTGATTGACAGAGTAACATTTTAATTCAAAAAGGTTATTGATGCCGGTTGCATTTATGCGCTTTATATCACATTATTATATTTTTCAGAGGTGTGAAACATTTTTAACGTTTCGGTAACAGCCAGTCCCGATGTTTGTCGTCGGGTTACTCTTTTTTACATTTTCTATCTTGTAAGCCCATGAGCAACGAGTTTAAGCATTATCCATACACGACAGTTCCGGGAGACTCTCTCAATACAAGAATCTATACACTTGATAACGGCCTGACCGTTTACATGAGCCCTCACCGTGAAGAACCAAGAATCTATACGTCAATTGCTGTGCGGGCCGGAAGTAAAAATGACCCTGCCGAGACAACCGGGCTTGCTCATTATCTTGAGCATATGCTTTTTAAGGGAACTGATTCTATCGGCTCTCTTGACTATGCAAAGGAGTCTGCCGAGCTTGAAAAAATTACGGAGCTTTTTGAAACGTACCGTGTAACGGTGGATCCGGTGAAAAGGGCTGCGATTTACAGGGATATCGATAGTATTTCGAATATAGCAGCCAGTTATACCGTCCCTAATGAGTATGACAAGATTCTGAACTCTATCGGAGCTCATGGAACGAATGCTTATACCTGGGTCGAGCAGACCGTTTATGTTAATGATATTCCGTCGAATAAGCTGGATCAGTGGCTGACGATGGAGGCTGAGCGGTTCCGCAATCCTGTTATGAGACTTTTTCATACTGAGCTGGAAACTGTGTATGAAGAGAAAAACATGACTATGGATAGCGACAGCCGTAAAATATGGGAAAGTCTTTTTTCCGGACTGTTTAAAAAACATACGTATGGAACTCAGACGACGATCGGTAAAGCTGAGCACCTGAAGAACCCTTCTATAAAAAATGTGATTAATTACTATCGCACCTATTATGTGCCTAACAATATGGCATTGTGCATAGCGGGTGATTTTGATCCGGATAGTACAATAGAGCTTATTGATCGTAAGTTTTCGGTGCTTGAGTCTAAGGAGTTACCTGTTTTTACACCGGCTGTTGAAGAGGAGATTACTGAACCATCTGTGGTGAAGGTGAAAGGCCCGGAATCGGAAGAAATTGTGCTTGGATTTCGTTTCAATGGAGTCAACACGTCGGATGCCGATTACCTGACCCTTGTTGATAAAATATTGTATAACCAGACTGCAGGACTTATCGATCTTAATCTGAATCAGCAGCAGAAGGTTCTTGATGGGGGATCGATGCTGATTATGATGAAAGATTATTCCTCGCATATTGTGAGCGGAAAACCGAGGGAGGGTCAAAACCTTGACGAGGTGAAGGAACTGCTGCTTGATCAGCTTGAGCTTCTGAAAGAGGGGAAATTTCCTGACTGGCTGCTTGAAGCTGCAATCAATGATTTGAAAATTGAAGAGCTTAAACTTTACGAGAGCAATAAGGGGCGAGTTGAGTCATATGTTGATTCGTTTGTCTGGGGGATGTCATGGGAGGAACATATCAATCAGTTCAAGCGGTTAGAGCTCATTACAAAAGAGGAGGTTACTGCTTTTGCAAAAACTCACTACAAGGATAATTATGTGGCGGTTTACAAAGAGCACGGGCGAGCAGTAAGTGAAGCGAAAATCCAGAAGCCGCTGATTACTCCTCTAAGGGTGAATCGGGATACTTCGTCATCTTTTGCAGAAAAGATTCTGGCGCAGATATCTGAAAAAACTGAACCATCTTTTCTTGACTATGAAAAGGATATCAAGTTTTTTGATGTTAATGCCGGCATAACGCTGCATTATCTCCAAAACCATGAAAACGAGCTTTTCGCCCTTTATTATGTGTTTGATATCGGGAGAAATGACAGTAAAAGAATAGAGCTTGCGCTGGACTATCTCTCCTATCTTGGTACGTCTGGTTTGAGTCCTGCAGAGTTCAGCATGGAGCTTTATAAAATCGGGGCCAGCTTTTCTGCGTTTACTTCGGATCAGTATGTCTATCTGAAGCTTTCGGGACTGGAAAAAAACTTTGCTGCGGCAATTCGACTGCTTGAAACTCTTCTTGTTGATTGCCGGGCTGATGAAGATGCTTTGGAGAAACTGAAAGCCGGAGTCATTAAGGAACGTGAGGATGACCAGCTTTCAAAGAAAAAGATATTGTTTGAGGCCATGACCAATTATGGAAAGTATGGCCCTGTGTCACCGTTTACCAACGTTTTGAGCAATGAGGAAGTTGAGAACGTGTCGTCAACTGAGCTGATTTCAGAGGTGCAGAACCTGCTGCAGTACAGCCATCGGGTACTCTACTATGGACCTGCCGTTTCGGGTGAGGTTGTCAGTGAACTGAAGTCTGTGCGGCATTATCCGGAAACGTTCAGGGCACTGCCGCCATCGTATAGATATAAGGATCTTGAACAGAGTGAGAATCTGGTCTATTTCGTTGATTACGATATGACACAGGCTGAGGTTCTTTTGCTGACTAAGGATGATGTGTACGATTATTCAATGGCTCCTCTGGTTACGCTGTTCAACGAGTATTATGGCGGGGGAATGTCGTCGGTCGTTTTTCAGGAATTGCGGGAGGCGAAGGCTCTGGCTTATTCTGTTTTTTCAGTCTATAAAGCGCCAAAAGAGAAAAACGAGCATAATTATATTGTCAGTTATATCGGTACGCAGTCAGATAAGCTGCCTGAGGCTCTCGATGGGATAAGCAGCCTGATGAATGAATTGCCGAAGTCACCTGAGCTTTTTGAGTCGGCTAAAAACGGGATTCTGCAAAAAATATCTACTGAGCGTCTGACCAGAACTGAGGTTCTTTTTAATTATGAAGAGGCGATGAGACTGGGGCACCCGTATGATATCAGAAAGGATATTTTTCGGGATGCGGCTACTTTGTGCCTCGGAGATATTGAAAAATTCCACAGGGAGCATTTTGTCAATAAAAAACATGTCATGCTTGTCCTTGGTAAAAAGGAAAATCTTGACATGGTGACCTTGCAAAAGTATGGCCGGGTGAAGGAACTGACTCTTGAGGATATTTTCCGTTATTGAATAGTCTTTGCATCTGCCTGACATGAGCAGGAGTGAGGGTGATTACTGATAGAATTTTATGAAGATTCTGAATCGTTACATATTCAGGAAGTTTGCAAAGGCATTTTTGTTTACGTGCCTGGCCTTTGTTTTTCTGTTTGTTATTATCAGTATGGTTGAGAAGCTTGACAAGTTTATGGACAAGCATATCAGCATGTTGGAGATTGGCCGTTATTACTTGCTGTCGGTACCGTCTACCCTTCTGATAACATCTCCGGTTAGCGCTTTGTTGTCGTCAATACTTGTTGCGGGAGGGCTTTCGGGGTCAAACGAGCTTTCTGCTATCCGTTCTGCCGGGGTCAGTATGCGTCAGCTGCTTTTTCCGTTTTTTGCCGGTGGAATGCTTATTTGCGGCATGAATCTCGTAAACGCCTGCTGGTTGGCTCCGGCGGCGTTTACTGGGATGAATACTTTTGAGCAAATTTATGTATTTGACAAATCGCCGCTTGCACAGAAAAACAGAACGCTTCATATTCTTGAACCGGAAAACCGTATTGTGTCGTTAGGTGCCTCGGGTGTTAACCGGTTAATGGCCGGTGCTGTTTCGATCGAGGATTTCAGCGGGGCTCAACTTAGAATGCGAATAGACGCTGATTCAATGCGTTATGACCAGGCAATCGGCAAGTGGATCATGAAGAATGCTATAACCCGTGTTTTTTCGGGAAGCGGTGAACAATTGAGCGTTGAGCAGTTGAAACCGATAAAGCTTAGCCTGACGCCGCACGCTCTTGAGGAGCTGAATATGCAGCCGGATGAAATGGATATTGCAAGGCATTACCGGTATCTTGCTGAGAAAGAGAACGCCGGTTTTTCGGGACTTGAGCGAGCTTTGGTAAAGTTTCATTCGAAGATAGCGTTACCGTTCGCATCGCTTGTGATCATTATGATCGGGGTGCCGTTGTCGGCTAAAAAGAAGCGCGGGGGACTTGCGTCTGAAATAAGTATTACCCTGTTTATCGGTTTTCTTTATCTGGGGCTGCAGAAAACGGTTGCAATTGCGGGATATCAAGGTGCCATGAACCCAATGCTGGCAGCATGGCTTCCGAACATTCTTTTTGTCTGCATTGGCTACGTGATCTATAAAACTGCAATCGATTAGAAAAATAATCAATGAGCAAACTCCCCCAATGTATTGTGATGATGACTGATTTCGGCCTGCATGATGTCTATGTCGGCCAGATGAAAGGAGTCATTCTTTCAGTTGCTCCTGCTGTCCAGATTATTGATTTGACTCATGGCGTATCTCCTCAAAATATTGTGCAGGGTGCTTTTTATCTTGCCAAGTCGCTTCCTTTTTTGCCTGAGAGATCTATTGTCGTTTCGGTGGTTGACCCTGGTGTAGGTTCGGCGCGGAGGGCTATTGCTCTTGAAACAGATAACCATACGTTTCTTGCACCGGACAACGGGCTGCTTAGCGCTGTTTTTAATAGCCAGAAGATAAGGCAATGCGTAGCTATCACAGAGGAGCGTTACCTGCGCGTTGAGAGAAGTGCAACCTTTCATGGACGGGATGTTTTTTCTTGTGCGGCAGGGCATCTTGCTTGCGGGGTTTCGGTTCAGGCACTTGGGGAAGTTATTGATCCGGCAGATTGTATCAGGATTTCAATGCCGGAATGCAATAGCTTTGATAATGGAGAGTCTTGGGTGGGCAGTATCATGTATAGCGATCATTTTGGAAATCTGGTGACTTCGATTGACTCAAAACTTTTTGATAACAGAAATAACCGGGTGGTCAGCGTGGGTGAGTGGCAAGGAATTCCGGTTGTCTGCACCTACAGTGATGTTGCGGATAAACAGCTGCTGGCCTATACGGGGAGCAGCGACATGATTGAGATAGCAGTTAGAAACGGGCATGCTGCTCTCACTCTCGGAGTGAAAGAGGGTGATCGGGTAATTCTGACAATCAGGTGAAGAGGGGGATAGTGAGAGGGCAGGCTCGGGAGCCTGCCCCAACATGAATCTGGAATCAGCTTCCGATGTACTCTTTGAGAATTTTGCTGTATGCCGATTGCCTTAACCGACGGATTGCTTTTTCTTTGATTTGACGGACACGTTCTCTGGTTAACTTGAATTTTTCGCCGATCTCTTCAAGGGTGAGCGGATTGTCCATGCCGATTCCAAAATAGGATTTGATGACGTCGGCCTCCCGGGGTGCGAGAACTGATAGAGAGCGTTCTACCTCAAGGGTCAGGGAGTCGCGGTTAAGTCCATAATCAGGCAGATGGCCGTCATTTTGAAGAACATCGAGCAGGCGGTTGTCGTCGCCCTGGGCGAAAGGTGCATCAACTGAAACATGCCGTCCGGCAATTTTGAGCGTATCGGCAACATCCTGAGAATCCATCTCGAGAAGGGTGGCGAGTTCGCGTGTATTAGGGTCGCGTTCAAATTCCTGTTCAAGCTGACTGTAAGCCTTGCTGATTTTATTGAGCGTACCAACCCTGTTCAAGGGAAGACGTACAATTCTCGACTGCTCTGCCAGTGCCTGAAGGATGGACTGGCGAATCCACCAGACCGCATAGGATATGAACTTGAATCCCCGGGTTTCATCAAAGCGTTTTGCCGCTTTTATAAGACCGAGGTTGCCTTCATTGATCAGATCTCCAAGGGTCAGACCCTGGTTTTGATATTGCTTGGCAACGGAAACAACAAATCGTAAATTTCCTTTAATCAATTTATCAAGGGCTCGCTTTGCCCTTTTGTATTCAGTCGTATCAACCGGCATATCAAAGCCTTCTTTGATTGCTTTGGTCAATTTGACTTCATCTTCGGCTGTCAATAAATCATATTTTCCTATTTCCTGCAGGTAACGATCGAGAGAAAGACTTTCGCGATTTGTTATCTGTTTGCTTATTTTAAGCTGCCTCATGTATATCTTCTCCTTGCGAACTTCAGCGGTTTAACCCTGCCCTGACGGCTGACGTGATACTGAAAAAACGACAAAATATCATTTCAGGCTGATTAAATCTAAAAAAACGTTTTTTTTCTTCTCTCTTATTTTGTAAGAGAGGTTAGAAAGCCTATGAATTCAGCAGTTCTTTAATCATTGAGAACCGTTAAATTGCTGTTGAGTTTTGAAAGGTTGTCTTCAGCTTCCTTGAGTTTTTCACGTTCTTTGTCTATGACGTCCTCTGGAGCATTGTCAACAAAACCTGAATTTGACAGTTTTTTCCGGAGCGCAACGACATAGGATGAAATATTTGCAATTTCTTTCTGAAGGCGTGCGCGCTCTTTATCAAACGATATTAACCCTTCAAGCAGTACAAATAGTTCATTTCCATCAACAACCGAGCCTGCTGCGTGGCGTGGACGTTCTGCCTCGTTCATGATTTTCGGAATGCATTGACCGAGTGAGGCAATGAGTGGAAGATTGGACTGAAATACATGGCGATGGATATCGCCGGACGGCCTGAGAAGAATTTCGGCTTCGCTGTTGTGGGGAACTCCGAAGAGTGAGCGTAGACTTCTAACCTCGGTGACCAGCTTCTGAATCAAGGTAAAGGCAAGAACATCAGTTTCGCGGAACTCCGGATCGGAAATCGGCATGGGCGAAAGTGCAATACTTTCAGCGGAAGAACGCTGAAGAATTTGATGCCATATTTCATCGGTAATAAATGGCATGACCGGATGGAGTGCCTTAAGAAAACCTTCAAGGATGTGAACCGCAAGACAAACGGCTTGCTGGGCTTCCTGCCTTGTGAGATCGCCTGAAAGCTGCACTTTGAGAGATTCAAGATACCAGCCGCAATAGTCACCCCAGAAGAAGTCGTAAAGTAAACGGACAATGTCGTTGACCTTGAATTGAGTGAACGCAGTGTGATAGCGGCTGAGCATGTCGTGATAACCGGCGAGAAGCCACTGTCCGGCCAGATCATGGGTTACTGAGTGGGGTTCGAAGTTCTGGTAGATGGCTGAAAATTCTTCATGGCTGCCAAAATATTTTTCACGCTGCATAAAGACAAGACGTGATGCATTCCATATTTTTGTGGCAAAATTCCTACCAAGTTCACATTTTTCTTCGCCGAACAAAACGTCTTGGCCGAGTGGTGCAATGTAAATTATGGTGAAGCGTAGAGCATCGGTGCCGTAGGTATCCATTACCTTGATCGGATCGGGAGAGTTGCCAAGGGATTTTGAAAGTTTCCGGCCTTTCATGTCGCGGATGATGCTGGTGAAATAAACATCACGGAATGGTACCTCGCCTTTGAAGTAGAGCCCAGCCATGATCATTCTGGCAACCCAGAAAAAAATGATGTCGGGTCCGGTTACCAGCGTGTCGGTTGGATAAAATGATCTGAGATCATCATTATCACTATGCTTGTCGGTCCATCCAAGAGTTGTGAGGGGCCAGAGCCATGAGGAGAACCATGTATCGAGTACGTCATCGTCCTGGACAAGTTTGTCGGAACCTGCCAGATGGCATGCCTCTTCATAGGTGGCGGCAACCCATACGTTGCCTTTTGTGTCGTACCAGGCTGGAATACGGTGCCCCCACCAGAGTTGACGGGAGATGCACCAGTCTCGTATATTGCCCATCCAATGGCGGTAGGTGCTGATCCAGTGAGGAGGATGGAAGCGGATTTCGCCTTCGTTGACTACCTGGAGAGCCCGCTCAGCCAGAGGGGCCATTTTGACAAACCACTGCTCTGACAGATATGGCTCAACGACGACGTCCGCGCGTTCGGAATACCCTACGTTGTGTTCATATTCTTCAACTCGAACGAGATTGCCAAGTTCTTCGAGATCTTTGAGAATTTTTGTGCGTGCTTCAAACCGGTCCATACCTCCATAGCCGAACTCATCGGTCATTCTGCCGTCTTTTCCTACAACCGATATTGCCGGGAGATTGTGTCGTTTGCCAACTTCATAATCGTTTGCGTCGTGTGCCGGCGTTATTTTCAGGGCTCCGGTACCAAACTCTCTATCGACATAGTCGTCTGCAATGATCGGGATGTGCCTTCCTGAAACAGGGACAATGGCAAGCTGACCTATGAGATCGAGGTAACGGGGATCGCCGGGATTAACGGCAATTGCTACATCGCCAAGAATGGTTTCGGGTCTTACGGTGGCAATGGTAATGTATCGTCCGGGGTGGTTGACTAGGGCATACTGTACATAGACAAGGTGATCACGACGGGGTTTCATGATGACTTCTTCATCGGAAAGAGCCGTCTGTGAAACGGGGCACCAGTTGATGATTCGGGTACCACGGTATATCAGTCCGTCACGATAAAGAGTAATGAACGCATTGATAACAGCTTGTGAGGCACGTTCATCCATAGTGAAGAGGTTGCGCCGCCAGTCGCAGGAGATGCCGAGGCGTCGAAGCTGCTTGAGAATAAGCCCGCCGTACTCGTCCCTCCATTGCCATACATTGTCGAGAAATTCCTTTCGTCCGAGGTCGTGACGTGTCACGCCTTCGCGTTTGAGCTTTTTTTCAACGACTGTTTGTGTTGCTATGCCGGCATGATCGGTACCTGGAAGCCAAAGGGCCTCATGACCCGTCATTCGGCTGTAACGAATAAATATGTCCTGCAGTGTGTGATTCAATACATGTCCGAGCGTCAGACTTCCGGTAACATTGGGAGGAGGCATCAGGACAGTGTAGGGCGTTTTTGCGTTGTCCTGCACTCTGGAGCTTTCGGCATGAAAACTCCCCAGTGCTTCCCAGTGTGAACTTCTCCATCGATCTTCGACGTCGTGATGGTTGTAGGTTTTTTCCAGATTGAATGATACCGCAGAATCGCTCATGATAAAATATTCGGTTACAGCTGATAAGTAAAAAAACGTGACTAAACGGGTCGAGCCGGGTCAGTCTTTCTTTTCCGGCATGGGACGTTTTTCGAAAATAGAGTCGATAAGACCATAATCAAGCGCTTCCTGGGCGTTCATCCAGCGGTCCCTTTCGGAATCCTCCCTGATCTGCTGTACGCTTTTGCCGGTGTGACGAGCGAGCAGTTCATCAAGCAAATGCCGGATTTTTTCTATTTCACGCGCCTGAATGATGATGTCGGTTTCCTGCCCATGAGCACCACCGGAGGGCTGGTGGATCATTATCCTTGAGTGGGGCAGCGATGCCCTTTTGCCTTTTGCTCCGCTTGCGAGAAGAAAGGCACCCATGCTTGCGGCCATGCCGACGCAGACTGTCGAAACATCGGGACGGATATATTGTATGGTGTCGTAAATGCCGAGGCCTGCAGCTACGCTTCCGCCCGGGGAGTTCACGTATATGTAAATATCACGTTCGGGGTCTTCGGACTCGAGAAATATAAGCTGGGCCATGATCAAGCCTGCTACATGTTCATCTATCCCGCTGCCTAAAAATATGATACGTTCACGTAAAAGCCGTGAAAAAATGTCAAAGGCTCTTTCGCCGCGTCCTGAAGTTTCTATAACCATTGGAACAAGAGTGTTGGTTATCCCCTGTTCTATGGCTCCTGAATACATTTTTTTTGCATGATGCTCAAAACCAAAGTTAATATTTGCCATGAGTGCCTTTTCGTTTGAATTTTGAAAGCCTTTATTTTAAAATGAGACCGGAACCGTGCTGGTTTTGCTCATATAACCCACGTGCCGCATTCCGGATTGAAAGAGTTAAAATACGTAGTGATAACAACAAATCAAGTTATCAGGTTCCAATTAGCAAAAAAGGATGGTTTTGACCAAAAATGGAACTGTAAAAAAAAATGTGTTACATTTGGAGTTTTGAAATAATCAATGATTATAAATTTCGTGAACTATGCAGGTACGCCTCATTGCCGTTACGGTTCCACTTATACAGGTTGAAAATAAGCCTCTTTCTGCGGAAGGCCTTATTGCTTACTGCGCAAGAGTATCGAGCCCTCATCAGGAAACTGCTGATTATGAAAAACTGCTTGCCTATTGTATTAAACACAAGCATTGGAGTGTTTTTGAGATGGTGGATATGAGTGTTGAAATTGTGACGTCACGAGCTATTTCACCACAGATATTGCGGCATAAAAGCTTTCAGTTTCAGGAATTTTCACAACGGTATGCTCAGGCACAGGAAATCGAACGATACCTGCCAAGACGCCAGGATAGCAAAAACCGGCAGAACTCTCTTGATGATCTGGATGATGCAACGAAACAATGGTTTGAGGATGCCCAGGAGCATATTGCCCGTGAGGGGCTTGAATATTACAACAGCGCTCTTGAGAAAGGAATTGCCAAGGAGTGCGCAAGAGTGCTGCTGCCGTTGGGAACCAGAACAAAACTTTATATGAAGGGGTCTGTGAGAAGCTGGATACATTATCTGGAGGTACGAACTGATAAAAGCACACAGAAAGAACATCAGGAAATCGCCATAGAAATCAGGAAGATTTTTATGGCACAGTTTCCTGTTACTGCTGCGGCTTTAGACTGGCTCTAAACTTTCAGCATACTAAGCAGACTGACCAGTTGCTTTTTTAATTCCGTCCGTGGAATGATTCGGTCAAGGAAGCCATGATCATATAAAAATTCGGCTCGCTGAAACCCTTCGGGTAAATCCCTTTTTATGGTGTCTCGTATGACTCTGGGACCGGCAAAGCCTATAAGGGCTTTCGGTTCGCTGATATTGATGTCGCCCAGCATGGCAAAGGAGGCTGTGATGCCTCCCATGGTGGGATCTGTCAAGAGGGAGATGTAGGGCAGTTTTCTTTCACTGAGAAGGGTGAGTCTGGCTGCGGTTTTAGCCATTTGCATGAGACTGAAGGCTCCTTCCATCATTCGGGCTCCCCCGGACTGGGATATGACGAGAAGCGGAGCATCGAGTTCAAGTGACTTGTTGACAGCTCGGGCAATTTTTTCGCCGACAACTGATCCCATGGAACCACCAATAAAACCGAAATCCATGGCTGAAACAACCAGGGGATGACCTCCTACATTGCCGTAAGCGTTTCGACATGCTTCAGTTTTTCCGCTTTTTTCGATAGTATCGTAGACGCGGTCCGGATATTTTTTGGTATCAGTAAATCCAAGCGGATCGGCTGTCCGAAGATTATCGTCAAACTCAGTATACTTGTCGTCGTCGAAGAGAATCGAGAAATATTTATAAGGAGATATCCTGAAATGGTGAGAGCATGCCGAACAGGTAAAAACATGGTCTTCAAGCTGTTTTTTGTGAAGCATCGCGCCGCATTTTTCACATTTCCACCACAGTCCTTCCGGCATATCACGCTTGTCGGTCGGATGTATTGAGGGTTTTACCCGTTTGAACCAAGCCATTTTTACAATGAGGAGTAAAGGTTATACATTAAAGCTTAAGATAGAAAGTCCACATGAGATGACAAAAAATAGCCGATAGAGACCATTTTATCATAGGCTTTTGAATAAGGAGCACTACAATTGTTGAACGTAAGAATACTTTTATACATAACCACACTTTTTGCTGCTTTTTTGCCGGTAATTACCGTTCCGGCAACGGCTGTCGCCTCGACGATCGTTTATCCCGATACGCTTGAACTTCCACAGCACCGTTATGTTTTGCGACCATATATGCGGCCGGCGAGAAAAACTGTGGGCCTTGCGCTCTCTGGCGGAGGAGCCAACGGCCTTTCGCAGATTGGTGTTTTAAAGGCTTTTGAGGAAAAGGGGGTTCCTGTTGATTTTATTGCTGGAACAAGTATAGGCGCAATTATTGGAGGCCTTTACAGTTGTGGTTACAGTCCGGATAAACTGGAGGAAATTGCCCATACCTTGCCATGGCAGTCTATTATTTCTTTTAATAATGATTATGCACGGTCAAATATTTTTCTTGAGCAGCAACGAATCCGTGACCGTGCCTCGATTGCTCTCAGATTCGAGAAGCTTAAGCTTCTTATGCCGAAATCGCTGAATTCCGCTCAAAAGATGACTGAAACCCTCGATCTTCTGACTCTGAACAGTATTTATAAAAGTACTGGAGGTTTCTCTTCTCTTCCGGTGAATTTCAGGGCGGTATCGACCGATCTTGTTTCTGGCAAGCGAGTCACTCTTTCTGAGGGTTCACTTTCAGAGGCTATGCGGGCAAGCAGTACTGTGCCGATTCTTTTTGAACCAGTCATGCGTGACGGTTATGAGCTTGTTGATGGCGGACTTGTTGCAAATCTACCTGTCGATGAACTTGATACATTCAAGGCGCACTTTAAAATTGCGGTCGATACCCACGGTAGTATGTACACGAAAGGCGAGGAGCTTGATGTTCCATGGAAAGCTGCCGATCAGACCATGACTATTCTGACAAAATTGCAGTATCCTTCACAGCTTGCAAAGGCAGATATGGTCATTACCCCTGATTTGAATGACCATAAGGCTACGGATTTTTCTGATATCAGCTCTCTTGTTGAGGCTGGCTATGCCAAAGGAAAAGTTCTTGCTGAAACCATAAAACAGGGACTGGAACAGGAGATTCCCGTCAGCTCGTCTCTTGGAGGATATGCAAAAACAGTCCTTTTTCCTGAAGAGAGACCAGAGTTCAGGGAGCATTACCTTATTGTTTCTGGAATTGTCAGAAATGCGGCTGAGCCAAAGAAAACAATGCAGAACCTGCTGGCTACGGATCTCTTCTCAAGAGTATATGCTGAATTGGATAGCCGCCGCAAGAGAGTGACCTTTCACCTTGACCCGCTGCCCAGAATAGACAACATAACCGTGACGGGAGGACCATCCGGGTCTCTTAGCTCAGATGAAATTAATTCATGTTTCAAACCGATAAGAGGAACAGTCTATACTAACGCCGCTGGGACAAAAGCTCTTGAAGCACTTATCAACAAGTATCGGAGTAAAGGATTCTGCCTTGTCACTCTTGAAAGTACAACGTTCAATGGCAGTACACTGCAAGTAAAGGTGTCTTCCGGAAAGGCTGATGGTATTGAGTTTCAACGTAACAAGAGCATCACTGGAATCACTTCGATAAAACGGGAAATAAAAATTGACACAACTCGAACCCTGAGTTTTAGCAGTGCAGAAGAGTCTGTCGATAACCTCTACGAAACAGGGGCTTTTAATTGTGTTTCGCTTTCAGCGGCAACTGACACCAGCAGAAATACCCTGCTGAAGTTTTCGCTTGAAGAGAAGCCTCCGTCTGTTCTCAGACTTGGATTACGGTATGATGAAACAAATAACGCTCAATTTCTTCTTGATTTCAGAAATGAAAATCTCGCTGGAACAACCAGCTCACTCGGCGGGTGGATAAAAGAAGGAAAAAGGAACAACCTGGTGAATATTGAGTTTAATATTCCACGTATAGGGTCGTCTCACTTCACCATGTCGTCTCGTGTTTATTATGATGAACATCTGTTTGATAACCGCGTCATAACATTTTCCAAAGCACTTTTTGATTCTCACCCTAATGAATCAAGTACCTATGGGATCCAGAAGTACGGAATCAGTTCGGCGTTCGGAACAAGAATCAATAAAAACGGGCAGTTTGTTGTTGATTTCGGCATCCAGAACTCCCTCTCCTATGCTGATAGGGTAAATGGCGTGACGCTGCCGACAGATAATGTCAATATGGCTACGATTGGAACTCAGCTTACCCTTGATTCCAGAAATGATCCACTGCTTCCTACTGCAGGCAACTATACAAATTTGAGATATTCGAATTCTTCGAAATCGTTTAATTTCCATGATATTTACTGGCAGGTATCAGGAAATCATGAGGAAAATATACGGCTCGGGAAAGAGACCACGTTGCAGCTTTCGGGGTTGTTCGGACTGACCAGCGGATCAGTGCCGCTTTCTGAAAAATATTTTCTTGGGGGACCGGGTACTAGTTACAGCCAACAATTCATCGGACTGAAAGAAAGTGACCTTCCTGGTAACGATATCGCCGCGGCAGGAGTGCATTTCCGATACAAGCCCTCTTTTGCGCTGGTCTTTCCAGTTTCGGTTGTTTTCCATTACAATGTCGGGAATGCCTGGGATGATCGGGATGATATTTCCTGGGGCAATCTTATTCACGGTGTCGGAACCAGTCTGATATGGGAGACGCCTCTCGGACCGGCAAGGTTCACTGTTTCCAAGGCTTTCTCTTTTCTTAAAACTGCGGATAATGCCAGTACTTCGTCGCTTGGATTTTCAGATACCATCTTTTATTTCAGTCTCGGTCATGACTTTTGAGCAGGACTTTTTTGTATTTTCAGGCTCTTTACCTCTCTCACTGAAGAACCATGCTCATAATCGAGGGAAAAATGTAGTTTCAATATCATGCAAAAACCTCACATATTAGTCTGTAATGACGACGGGATTGAAGGCGAAGGTCTTCATGCTCTTGCGGCTGCGATGAAGACATTAGGCAAGGTTACGGTCGTTGCGCCTGCGGAACCTCACAGCGGGATGAGTCATGCGATGACACTCGGCGTTCCGCTGAGAATTAAAAAGTTTTTAAAAAATAACCGTTTTTTCGGGTATACAGTTTCCGGAACCCCGGTAGATTGCATCAAGGTGGCGCTTAGCCATATTCTGCCATCAAAACCTGACCTTATTGTGTCAGGGATCAACTACGGAAGTAATGCGGCGATGAATACGTTATATTCGGGGACAGTAGCTGCGGCTCTTGAGGGTGCTATCCAGGGCATTCCTTCTTTGGCATTTTCGCTGACCACTTATGAACATGCCGATTTTACTTATGCGGCAAAATTTGCACGCAAACTTGCAAGAAAAGTGCTTCTTGAAGGACTTCCAGCGGATACAATTCTTTCAGTGAATATCCCGAATGTGCCGGAATCGGATATTGCGGGTGTTGTGGCAACTGAACAGGGACGTTCACGATGGGAGGAAGATACCATTGAACGACACGATATGTTTAATAACCCCTACTACTGGCTGAGTGGCACGCTACTGCTGCAGGATGAGGATATAGGCAAGGATGAATTTGCGGTGCGGCAGAATTATGTAGCTATTACCCCGCTTTCGTGCGATCTGACCAGCCATGGATTGATCGGTACGGTTAAACAATGGAACCTCCAAAAATAAAAGTGTGAATACGTTTCTGCTTGATTACAAACATATTCTGACGCCAAAAAAGGGATTTTCCAAGCTTTTTCGTGATTATGCGGCTGAAGGGGCGGAGCGTTCAGAGTTGATTTCGGAGTGTTTTCACCTTGATTACCAAAAAGAGGCGGATTATTACCGACAGCTGAGCATGCTTGGCTCAAGAACGTTTGATCGGGAAACCATTACGCGAATTCTTTTAAGGCAAAACCGTCGTTACGGATGCAGTGAGATTCATTTGCGCGAGATTGAAAAGCTGAAATCTCCTCGATGTATGGCTGTCGTTACCGGACAGCAACTTGGACTTTTTACCGGACCGGCCTATACCATCTATAAAGCTCTTACGGCTATTATTTTTGCCGAACACCAGAAAGCGATCTTTCCCGAATATGATTTTGTACCGATTTTCTGGCTCGAAGGTGAAGACCATGATTATACCGAATCGGCTCATACGGCAATTTTTGCTGAGAACCAGATCGTCCACTTCAACCAGGAGCCATTTAAACGACTGACCGACCAGATGGTTGCGACAACCTCTTTCGGGGAGGAAATAAGGCAGAGTGTTGAAGATTTTATTGCGCTGCTGCCGGATTCTGCTTACAAGCAGGGTATCTCGACTCTTCTGAAAGAGTGCTATTGTCAAGGAAGTACCTTTGAGTTGAGCTTTGCAAAAACAATGATGCAGCTTTTCAAGGAACAGCCGCTGATTCTGCTTTCGAGCCATGACCGGGAGTTCAAGCAACTTTCAGCCGGTATCTTTTTGCAGGAGCTCTCATCTTCGCCAGCGTCGTCTTATAATGTTGTTTCGCAGAGTTCCCGTCTGGAGGAACTGGGTTATAGTGCACAGACAAAGCCCAGAACAGTTAATCTTTTTTATATCAATGAGCATGGACAGCGTCAAAAAATAGAGCATCCTTCTGAGGACTCTTTCTCTATTGTACCTGACAAGCAACTCTATTCTAAAAACCAGATGCTTGAGCTGTGTCAGGATCACCCTGAACGGTTCAGCCCAAATGTTGTTCTCAGGCCAATCGTGCAGGATTACGTATTGCCAACGTTTGCCTGTATTGCGGGCCCAGGGGAAATAAGCTACCTGGCACAGTACCGGAAAAATTATGAGCATTTCGGCATATCCATGCCATTTATTGTCCCGAGAGGAAGCTTCACTCTGATTGAACCGAAAATAAGCCGGATCATGGATAAGCTCCTGAAGGTTATTGGAAAACCGGGATTTTCGCGTAGACAGATTTACCTTGCCGTATTCGGCGACCTTCAGCAGGTGAAAAAAAATGCGGTCGGCATTTCTGAAAACCCTCAACTTGATGCGTTGTTTGAACAGGTAAGAGATGAAATCCGTCGTTCTTTTGAGACTCTCGGGCCTGCACTTTCAAAAATCGACCCAACACTTGAACCGCTGATAGCAGCTTCATCGGTTCAGTCAATAAAGATTGTTGAAGGTATTGAACAGAAGGCATGGAAGGCAAGCCGGCGAAAACACGAGGAACTGCTTGAGCAGATCATTAAGGCTGAAACAGCACTTTTCCCGGAAGGAGTGCCTCAGGAGAGAATGATCAATATTTTTTATTATCTCAACAAATACGGATTGGATCTTATCGATACGCTTAAAAACCTGTTAAGCGGTCAGTCATCCGAGTCGCATATTATTGTTGAGTTGTAGCGGTAAAAGAGAGTCATGGACGGTGAGCGGTCAATGCTTATCCTGTTTTTTTTCGTCGTCCTTTTGCAGCATGTGGCAACAGCTGCAGACAATAAGGCTAAGGTCAGCATTTGAGGCATCATCACAGATTTTTTTAACTGCTGTTTTTATTTCCTGACGGTAAATCCTGCTTTTTGGTGTTTGAATGCCTCGTTTTTTATGGATATACTGCGATACTGCGGCAGGTGTAACGCCAAGTTTTTTTGCAGCCTGCGACTGGGTCATTCCCGTTTTCACCAGCTCTATAGCAAGATCAGCCCTGATTTGTGGAAGATAATACCATACGGCTTTTTCACAGGGAAATATCACGATAACACGTTCTTTTGAGATTAACGGAATACGAAGGAATCACCTTACGAATTTTGCGAAAAACAATGACTTTTTCTTTAAAATCCATGGTCAGCTGGACTCTTCTTGTGCTGATGCTTATGCAATTCATACCTTTGAACCGAATCAACCCGCCTGTCAGTGATGACGTACAGACTCCGTTCATCATTAAAAGCTTACTGAAAAAAGCCTGTTACGACTGCCACTCCAATGAAACCAGGTGGAGAGGTATAGCCTATATTGCTCCAATTTCCTGGGTGTTATCATCGACAGTTGCTTCGGGACGCAATGTTGTGAATTTTTCACTATGGAACAATAAAAAAAAGGAACAGATCAAGGTGCAACAAGCTGAAATCAGAAAAGTTATTGCTGAAGGCCCAGTTCACCAGCAACTTTATTATTTCTGGAACTCCGAAGCGCAGTTAAATACCCGAGAAACACAGGTTCTTATACAATGGATCAATGAGTCATTAGATGAACAATGACTTCAACTTAAAAATTCAGTGAATAGCCATCAGGATAAAAACCCTTGATGATATCTATGGCTTTTTCAGGTGTGTCTTCCAGATAAATAAATCCAAGATCATCTGCTCCGATATATCCTTTTTCCTCAAACATGGTATCACGAATCCAGCGATAATACCCTTCCCAGTAGCTCTTTCCAATCATGATTACGGGAAAGCGCTGGCTTTTGCCTGTCTGAATAATTGTAATGGCTTCCGATATTTCATCCAGAGTACCAAATCCGCCGGGCAATGCAATGAATGCCTGGGCGTATTTTAAAAACATTACCTTGCGTACGAAAAAATACTGAAAACTGATGAGCTTATTGTGATCGATATATTTGTTCGGTTCCTGCTGGTTTGGAAGTTTGATATTAAAGCCGATTGAAGGGCCACCTGCAGCTTGGGCGCCTTTGTTGGCCGCTTCCATTACACCAGGGCCGCCTCCGGTTATCACTGAAAAGCCCTCAGTTGCTAGTAAACGGCCAACCTTTTCGGCAAGGAGGTATTCAGGACTTCCGGCATGTATTCTGGTGGAGCCAAAGACAGTTACGGCGGGACCTGCATCGGACATCATTTCAAATCCACTGACAAATTCTGCCATTATCTTGAAAACCCGCCATCCATCAGCCATAAAATCACTTTCTCGGTCGACACTGATGTGAGGGGGTACATGCTTACCGGGATCCGGTTCCCCTTTTTCTGAAGCTGGGCGATATATATCCATGTACGTTAGATCCTTTCAAAACAAAAGACTACAGTTCAAGAAAATTTCTGATAATTTTTTTGCCTTCACTGGTCATGATGGATTCGGGATGAAACTGAACACCGTAAAGCAGTAGTCGCTGAGAATCCATTCCCATGATCACCCCGTCTTCAGTCCAGGCGCGAATGACCAGGGTTTCGGGAAGAGTTTCCCGTTCTACTATGAGAGAGTGATACCGGGTTGCTGTAAATGGATTGTCAACTCCATGGAATATGCCCTGGTTGTCGTGGTAGACCATGGAGGTTTTGCCGTGCATGATATGAGCAGCCCGCACCACTTTTCCACCAAGAGCGGCACCAATTGACTGATGCCCGAGACATACCCCTAAAAGAGGTATTCTGCCTTTTACAGCATGAATTAAAGGTACTGATACACCGGCATCGTCAGGAGTACCTGGACCCGGCGAAATAACAATTTTTTCAGGTTTACGATCTATAATCTCAGCAACAGAAAGCTCATCGTTGCGACAGACTTCAACAGTTTGCCCGGATTCGCCAATATACTGTACCAGGTTATAGGTAAAAGAATCATAATTATCGACGACAAGAATCATGCATGATCATACTTAAATGTTATATAAATATCCGGCCGGCCGGCTCTTCCATTGCGGCTACGAATCGAAACATAGACTCATAGGCACTGCTCATTTCGACCTGGCGACGCGCCATAACCGTTCGGGCTGTCTGAACAGCTTTTTCAAGCTCATAGGGCTCAAAGCCTCCGCTTCCGCCCCATGAAAAAGAAAAAACCTCTTTTGGGGGAAATCCAGCGTTAAAAATATTGGCTGCGGTTCCAACCACAGTTCCGGTATTAATCATGGAGTTGATAGAGCTTTTTGCGTGATCTCCCATTAAAAGTCCAAGGAATTGAAGACCTGTCATCTGCTCTTTGCCGTTGCGGAGAAGCTTTATCGGGCTGTAGTTGTTTTTAAGGTCGCTCGTAATAGTACCTGCACCAAGATTGCACCAGGAGGAGATGTAGGAGTGCCCCAGAAAACCGTCATGCTGCTTGTTTGCAAAGGGTTCAATAATGGAGTCTTCGACTTCTCCGCCAATTTTAGATGTTATTCCTACAGCAACATTGCTATAGAGATTTGCACCGGTTTTAACCCTTGAACGGGGTGCAAGAAAAACATTCTGCATAAGCACTGCCTGCGGGTCAACAATCGCACCAGACCCGACAGCAATAAATCCCTCGTCTGCATCAAGTACTGCTCCGGCCCGTACAGTTGCGCCATGAGCTACATAGATGTTTGAGGGGTTGATAATCGCAGCAGAGGGATGCACATTGCCGTCAATGTGACCAAGTGCCAGTGTTTCGGCATCATAGAGCATCTCTTCGGAATGAAAGGCTATCACATCCCAGAGATGACTGATAATACGGAAGCCTGTAACCGATTCAATGACAAGTTCTCCGGCAAGTCGGGCGGTATCAATCAGATCGGGCATCACACCTCTATCATTTTCAAGAAGAGATCGATCTACTCTGGCAAACAAAAGATTATCGCCCTGCATATATGCCTTACCGGGCTCAACACCATCTTCAATTATCATTTTAATGGCTGAATTTCCGCAAACCAGTCGTCCGTTGATAAGAAGAACTTCATCTTCATCAAGGCGGTTGAGCACAAATTCAGGATGCTGTTCGGCATAATATGGAGCGAGGTAGCGACGCAGATGATAGGTCAGCTTTAAACGACCTTTTATTGAATGTTCAAGTTTTTCCTGAAGGGAACGAAACCCGGTATATAGTCCATAAACTGGTTTAAGGTTGACAAGAGGCTTCAACTCATGAACCCTGGTATCTTCAAAGACTATAACCTGCATATTGTATTGTGGCGTATTTTATGATTTACTGCTCATTGCCATGAGTTGTTTTATCTCTGTATGGTTTCAATGCTTTGTTTATATGATCCGTACTTATTCGTCATTGTCACCTTTAGTTTATTACGGCAAGGCTAGCTCCTTCATGGTATCAAGATGTCAACAGGGGTAAAAGCACATCCGAAAAACCGGAGAGCATGTAATCTGGCAAAATCTTATATACTTGGCAAGGTACGAATAATAGAAAAAGATTTACAATTTGAAGCAATGGCGCTTGTTAAACGGACAGGATATTCACTTCATGACCAAAAGTATTATCAAAAAAATTATATAAAATATATTAAATATCGCTTTGCTTTGATTATTCATATATACATTACATGTAAAACGTCGTTTATAACTTAGTTACTAACCCTTAACTAACGAGGAGGAATAAAATGTCTCACTTTCAAAAAACAGGAATTGATAATCAAGACAATACAATTTACGGTGATGGTGTTGTAAGTATGACCGGTCACGCATCAGGAGGCCACAATATCCTGATAGGGGGGAATAATAACTCGACTGGTGATATTTCGAATTCTCTCTATGGTGATGCTTTTACCATGTCCGGCAAAGCTTCAGGAGGCCACAATATCCTTACGGGAGGGAATAGTACTGTTAGTTTTGTTGAAAATGCTCTTTTCGGTGATGCTTATGACATGTCCGGCAGTGCCTCAGGAGGCCACAATACCCTTACGGGAGGGAATAACTCGGCCAATTATCTCTACGGTGATGCTTTTACCATGTCCGATTATACTATCGGGGGGCACAATACCCTGACTGGAGGGAATGCGGTCAATTGGCTTTACGGTGATGCTTATGGTATGTCCGGTCACGCATCAGGGGGCCGAAACACCCTCACAAGAGGGGGATTTCTTTATGGTGATGCTCATGATATGTCCGGGAATGCCTCAGGAGGCCATAATACACTTTCAGTAGGAGATACCACTATATCAGACGATTATTTCTTCGGTGATGCCTATACTATGACCGGCAACGCATCAGGTGGATACAATACCCTGACGGGAGGTGACAACTATCGGGATTGGCTCTACGGTGATGCTTATACCATGTCCGGTAAAGCTTCAGGAGGCCACAATACCCTGTCGGCAGGAAGCAATATGAGCAGTATTCTCTGCGGTGATGCTTTTACCATGTCCGATAACGCATCAGGAGGCCACAACACCCTTTCGGGAGGGAGTTCGACCCCTATGGGCAATGATCTGTATGGTGATGCTCGCACCATGTCCGGTGACGCATCTGGAGGCCACAATACCCTTACGGGAGGGGATAACTCCAATAATTCTCTCTATGGTGATGCTGCTATCATGTCCGATAACGCATCAGGAGGATACAATACTCTTATTGCCGGGACAGGAATCAGTGGCAATGATATTTCAAATAATATGTGGGGAGACGCACAATCAATCTCGACAACCTCTCACCAATTGGGACATGACCTGTTCGTTTTCAGGGATAAAGGAACAATGACTGTCGGCACTCAAAACAGCATCTATGATTTTAGCCATAGCTTGTCTGATAAGATTGAATTCAGTCATGTAAAAGGGGTGCATAATTTTGGCAATCTTCAAATTTCCTCTCAAAACGGCAATACCGTTATTCAGGCAGGAGCTGATATTGTCACTCTCGTTGGTTTTACGGAGACCCTTCATGCCAGCGATTTTATTTTTAGTTAAGCTCATCATGGTTATATCGATCAACCCGCTCGCCAGTGTAACAACCGGCTTTTTTATTGTCTGAAATCGAACGATATCACTGTTTAAGAAGCTCGTTTTATAGCAGATGCAGCAAACACCGTCTCGTTGATCTATCAGATAGGTGTTAATCGTAAAGCATGGGGATTCCTTGTGGAAATACTGAAATTGCAATCTTACCATGAACGTTGTCATACACTTCACCGTCCAGGTGCATGACATCAGGTTTCGCTAATGTCAGTTCAACAGCTGTTGCCTTGCAGTAAAGAACTTTTGGATCGCTGATATGTGTTCCATTGAGATACTTGATGACATAGCGAAAAAATTCGGGTTTGGACACCCACTTGAGAATGCATACATCGAGCAGTCCATCGGACAATTCGGCATGAGGTGAAATCTTGAATTTTCCTCCTTCAATTTTTCCATTTGATACCGAAAAAGCAAAAACGGGCTCGTCAAGCTCCAGAAAAGAGTCTTCCAAAGTAATTTTAATATTCATGTTTACGGCAGTATACCCTGCAAGCACAGTGATAAGTGCGTATAGGTATGAAAGCTCTCCTTTTAGCCACGAGGCTGCTTTAACTGCCTTCGCAACTCTTCCTGTAAAGCCGAAACCGAATGAGTTTATAAAATACCTGTGGTCAGCATGACCAAAGGAAACACTCCCAAGATCAATTTTTTTACTTCGCCCAGTGAATAAGTGACTGATACCTGAGCGTGAGCTGTTATCCGGAGTCAGGGTTTTAATAAAATCATTAGCTGAACCGATCGGTAAAATGCCAACCGTTACGCCATTTCCAGCAACAGCATTTACCACTTCATGAAGAGTGCCGTCGCCACCACATGAAATCAGACACCTGTTTTCGGGAATCGTGGAACGGGCAATATCTTCTGCATGTCCGGAATGGGTCGTAGAAATCATTGCGGAATTTTCATCTCCTGAAAGGAGCGCATTAAGCCACGCCGCCTTATTTGCCGCTCGGCCCTTGTTTGCCGCAGGATTAAAAATAAAAAGGTAACGTGAAGTTTTTTTCATGCTGAATTCGAAAAAAAGCAGAATACTGCTATATTAACACATCTGACACCTGCGATGCAACACCGGGGTATTCTTCAAACATCCTGACAAGTATTTGTTCAGTGGCAATAACAAGATCGTTCATGACACGCTCAAACTCTTTTTTTGAGCCATAATAAGGGTCGGATATTTCTTCACATGAACGGCCGGCGACAAACTCCATAACCTTATATACCCTTGGACGTCGAGAAGAAATGAACAGGCTGCATATTTCTTCATAATTATCATGGTCCATAACAAATATCCAGTCGTAGGCATACATATCAAGATCGTCAATACAACGAGCCCGAATTGAAGAGATATCAATACCTTTAGAGGAGAGTGCTGCTATAGCCCGCTCATCAGGTAAGGAATCATTCTGATAACTGACGGTACCAGCAGAACTGACTGAAAATAAGTGTTGAAGATTATACCGTGCAAGCAGTGAAGAAAATATGCCTTCCGCCATGGGGGAACGACAGATATTTTCATAACAGATAAAAATAACGTTTATGCTCATAAGCTGATCATTTATGCGTGAATAACAAAACAGCTGAGTCTGAATAAGCGGGCAATGGCATATCGGGAATGATTATACTGCATCATAAAGAAAATCACTTTCACAGCGTACTTAGCTTATAAAAAAAAGTATTTTTATCCAGAATAAACGAATTTCATTGATATTCTGTAAAATAATACCCATATTACCGCTGAAAACACGTCGAGGAAATGAAGATTACTTTTATTGGGACACAAGGAATCGATTGGAGATAAACAAGAAAAAACGCTCTCTTACTCATTACTTCGAGCTTTGAATAACCCCCATATGACAAGGCAATACAATGAAAACAGAAGCAATACTGAAACAAAAATCTTCTCTTGAATTTGAAAAAGAGATAGCATCGCTAAAAACAAGAGTTGCAACTCAGGATATGGAACTTACCAGAGTTTCAACTGCCATTGCCGAAAAAACAAATGCATTGAGAAATCTTCTTGATCAAATTCATGCATTGGAAATTGATACCGCTGTAAAAAGAGTTATGACTGATTCATGCCTCAGCCTGATTGAAACTGAAACAATTGAAAAAAGGCTGAATATTGAACTGACTGAGACCGATTCTATCTTTCTGTCAAGACTTCAGAAAAAACACCCGAACCTCAACCAGCGTGAATTGAGAATCAGCCTGCTTGTTAAATTGAATTATGATACCATTGAGATTGCCCGTTCTGTCGGTATATCTACTAGAGGTATGGAAAGCATACGCTACAGGATGCATAAAAAGCTCGGGCTTGGCAAACACCAGTCAATCAAGACCTACCTTTCTGATTTCTCTCTTGGCTATTAAGCTATACCTGCACTTTTCTTTACAACCTACTGGCTTCCGAATAAGCCAGTAGGTTTTGTAAAGATTCCTCTATTTCAATCAGGTACGACACAATCTATTTTTCAGGCCTTGTAGCAGAGACTTTTTACGTTAACGAACTCATGGATTCCATGTACGGAAAGTTCACGACCATAGCCGGATTGTTTCACCCCGCCAAAAGGAATGCGTGGATCTGATTTTACCATACTGTTGATGAAACAGCAACCGACCTCAAGTTGATTGGCAATGGCAAGCGCTCTTTGGGTGTTGCCGGAAAAAACTGCTGATCCAAGTCCGTAGGGAGTATCATTGGCTATGAGTACTGCTTCATTGTCATCTTTTGCTTCAATGAGAGTCGCAACCGGACCGAAGGTCTCTTCGCTATATACTTCCATCCATTTGTGAACCCCTGATAGAACGGTTGGCGGGTAGAAATAGCCTTTTCCTTCTGGTATTTTTCCGCCGCATAGCAAACGTGCACCGTCGGCAATACTCCGGGAGACCTGACCATGAAGCTGTTCGCGGAGATCCTTTCGGGCAAGGGGTCCAACCTCAACCGTCGGGTCAAAAGGATCACCGACTACAGACGATTGCATACGCTGCATCAGGAGAAGCTCAAACTGCTTAAAAACATGCGAGTGCACAATAAAGCGTTTGGCGGCTATACAGCTTTGTCCGCTGTTGAGAAGACGTGCGGCAGCACAAATGTCGATCGCCCGGGGAATGTCAGCATCATCAAGAATAATGTATGGGTCACTGCCACCGAGTTCAAGGACACTTGTTTTCAGCGCTTTACCTGATTTTGCGGCCACCGCTTGACCTGCGGCTGTGCTTCCCGTCAATGACACGCCCTGTATGGCGGGATGTTCAATTATGAAGCCGGTCAACCGGTCGACATCGTCAAGTGAAATATGGACTGCACTGTAAAGATGTGGTGGAAATCCGGCATCGCGAAAAAGCTGTTCGATAGCAATGGCTGAACCGGTGACATTAGGGGAATGCTTTAGAATAATTCCGTTGCCGGCCATGATGGCTGGTGCTGCAAATCGGAAGACCTGCCAGAAAGGGAAATTCCAGGGCATGACGCCAAGAACCAGACCAATTGGTTCGTATTTCACCACTCCCCGTATTCCATCATCAAGCTTACTCTCCTGGGGTTTTAAATACGATGCGGCATTGTCGGCATAAAAATCGCAGACCCATGCTGATTTCTCCACTTCCGCGGCCGCCTGCGAAAGCGGTTTGCCCATTTCGCGACTGATAAGGGCTGCATGCTGATCTTTTTCAAGGCGAAGAAGCCTGGCGAGGCGCTTCATGAGTACACTGCGCTCAGCGATGGAGAGCTCTTTCCATGAAATATAGTCCCAGTAGGACATGGTTATTACTTCTCGAATTTCACCGGATGTCATGGTATGATATTCGGCAAGCGGTTCTTCTGTAGCTGGATTAATGGTAATAATCATTGTTCGAAGCGGTTCAATGATGATAGAAACCAGAAAATATGCAGTTCTTGTAATTCGTGATGAGCGTACTGAAACGGGAAATAGATCGGTGTTAACTATTCAGGTCAATGCTTTCATAGATTGCAAGGTAACTTTCGTAACGTTCAGAATCAATAAGTCCAGCCTCAACTGCTTTGAGAATCCCGCATTTCGGTTCTACCGTATGCGTACAAGAAGTGTATGCACAATCATGCATAGAGGAGAGAAACTCCTTGAAATAAAAACGCAGGTTTTCCCGGGTGATGCCGGAGAGATTAAACTCTCTTATGCCGGGAGTGTCGATGATATAGCCTCCGCCGGGGAGAAGCAGCATCACAGAGTTGCTTGTTGTGTGAAGGCCTTTTCCTGTCTTTTCGTTTGTTTCGCCGGTTTTTAAGCGGTCGTGTCCGAAAAGTTGGTTGATGAGGGTCGACTTTCCGACACCTGAGTGGCCACTGAAGGCTGAAAGCTTTCCGGCAAGAACTTTCTTGAGAGGTTTCATGCCACGTTTCGTTTCGGCACTTGTATAAAAAACGGTGTATCCAAGAGCTTTGTAGGGCTTCATCAACTCACGGGTCTCAGATGAGTCTTCAAGATCCATCTTGTTGACAATAATAATGGTTTCGAGCTTTTCGGATTCGGCAAAAACAAGGTAGCGGTCGATAAGGCGGGTGCTGAGCAGGGGCTCATAGGCAGAGACTACCACGACCAATTGATCAATATTGGCGGCAATTACCTGAGTTTTTTCTTTGCTGCGATTCCTGCGCAGATCCCTTTTTCTTGTCAAGGCACTCCTGCGAGGCTTTACAAATGTAATAACTGCTTCACATAACGCCGTTCCTGTCTGAATCAATTTCAGTTCAACCCTGTCACCAACAACAACAAGGGAGGTATCGCCATTGTCTGTTTTTGTTCCGGGAAAGGTACGGGCACGAAATTCTGTGCCGTCGTCGGAAATAACAATATATGATGCTCCGGAAACCTCAGTGACAACGCCACCTGTGATCGGATCATGTTCGTTTTTTGTATTCATTTTCAAACTGCAGTGTTCCCTTCTTCTGTTTCAAAAAATCTATCCGATGTCAGCCAGAGAGGAGCGCTCATGGTAATAATGATCATAATAGCTCCTGATCATGCTGTGTTCTGCATCCTTTAGTCGGGCATCCTGTTCGACAAGTTTGAATGCAGCGGAACGGGCTGATTGCATGATATCAAAATCAGAGTTCAGATCGGCAATTCTTAATCCACTCAGGGTTCCGGATTGCTCTTTTCCGAGAATATTTCCAACGCCCCTTATTCTGGCATCAATTTCAGAAATAACAAAACCGTCTGTCGTAGACTCCATTGCCGCAAGCCTTTCGCGGGCTTCGTCCGTAAGCTTTGTGTAGAGAAGAAAGCATGTGGATCGATGCTCACCACGACCGATGCGTCCTCTGAGCTGATGAAGCTGGGCAAGACCAAAGCGCTCGGCATGTTCAATAATCATGACGGTGGCATTCGCCACATCAACACCAACTTCGATAACCGTCGTTCCCACTAGCAGATGCAGCTCACCTCTCCGGAACTGCCCCATCACCTCCTCTTTCTGGTCGGGAGTCATCTGACCGTGAATCAGTCCGAGCCGGAGATCAGGAAAAACTTCGGCAGAAAGGTGCTGATAACTTTCGACTGCAGCTTTCATGTCCATTTTTTCGGACTCTTCTACCAGAGGATACACAATATAACCCTGTCTTCCTTCAGCAACCTGTGAACGGAGAAAATCATAGACTTTCCTGCTCTCTTTTTCATGCTTGAGATAGGTTTTGACCGGTATCCGACCGGCAGGCATCTGACGGATAACGGAAACATCAAGGTCACCAAACACTCCCATGGTAAGTGTTCGCGGTATGGGTGTGGCTGTCATGAGCAGCACATGTGGATTTACAGCTTTTTCCTGAAGTGCCTTTCGCTGCAAGACCCCGAAACGGTGCTGTTCGTCAATGATAACCAGTCCGAGCCCCGCATAGTTGACCCCTTTTTCAATCATGGCATGGGTACCGAGAACAAGAGGGAGTTCTCCTGAACTGAGTGATGCAAGAACGGCCTGACGCTCTTTTTTGCCCTGCTTGCCTGTCAAGAGCCCGACCTGCAAACCAAGAGGTTGAAAAAAACGTTTCATGCCGAGGTAGTGTTGAACCGCCAGAATCTCGGTAGGAGCCATGAAGGCTGACTGCAGACCATTATCGGCAGCGAGAGCCATAGCAAACATGGCTACAATGGTTTTTCCTGATCCAACATCACCTTGCAGAAGTCGGTTCATAGGAGTGCCGCTTTTGAGGTCGCGGTAAATTTCACGAATAGCATTTTTCTGGGCATCGGTCAACTCATACGGGAGGCTGGCATAAAGCTTTTCAGTGAGTGCGCCGGAATGGGTAAAGCGAACTGCAGTTTTAGTCTGCCTGATGTGGTTATGACGCAGGGCAAAAAAAAGCTGAGCATAAAAGAGTTCTGTCCACTTCATACGGTAACGCGCTTTGGCCAGGGCTTCGTGCGATGAGGGAAAATGAATTTCACGATATGCATCGGCAAGCGGCATCAGATTGTACCCTGAGAGAATGGAGGAACTGAGGTTGTCGTCTTTGCCTGGCTGTATATCTTCAAAAGCACGGAGAACAAGGCTGCGAATCTGGCGAGAAGTGATGCCCGCCAATTTCATGGCCTCGGTTGTCGGGTAGAGAGGAATAATCCTGCCTGTATGGTAAAGTTCGAAATCACTTGATTCCCCATCACCCGCTTCATGAGTGTTTAAAGTGAGTCGATCGAAATCGGGATGCTGCATTTGAGCCTGACGGCCGAAATAACCAACTTTACCATGAACAGCAAGAGCTTCACCAGGCAGAATGCTGCGGGAGAAATATCGTACTCCCCTGAACCATGTCAGCTCAAGAACACCCGTAGTATCACTTAGCCATACCTTGAAACGCGCTCTTCCGGGACTTTGACCCTCGACCTGTGTCTTCAGTACGTTGCCAACAACTGTTACCGTTTCACCATCAGCAAGGGTCGCGATGCTTTTCATGGCACGCCGGTCAAGATATCGCCGCGGAAAGTAATCAAAAAGGTCATTGATTGCAGCAATACCTATCTCTTTAAGAATTGATGCTTTTTTTGCGCCTACTCCCTTCAGGTAGATTATTGAGGTAGAGCCGGTCATATTAATGGTTGTAACTGGATTGAAATTCTTGTATATTTGCACCTTTACAATTTTATTGCCGATTATATCACTTATTGTACGACAAAGTCAACGAAAGTCATGAAACAAGATATTCATCCAAAGTATACAGAGGTCACCGTCAATTGCGCGAACTGTGGCAACTCTTTCGTTACCCGTTCAACACGGTCAACTATCAAAGTTGATATCTGTAACAACTGCCATCCGTTCTATACAGGAAAGCAGACCCTTGTCGATACCGCCGGACGCGTCGAGCGTTTCAACAAGCGCTTCGCAAAAGCTACTGTTGGACAGCAGAACGCTTAATAAACGGAACGCCCTCTTTTTTGGCAAACCAGTACTAACCTATCTGAAGAGCTATGAGTGTCAGGGATGTTTATCAGAAAACTGAGCCTAAAATGAAAAAAACCATCGAGGCGTTTCAGCATGAAATTGCCTCGATCAGGACTGGAAAGGCCACTACGACCTTGCTTGACCGGATTAAGGTCGAGGCGTATGGTCAGCAGATGCCGTTAAAGCAGGTGGGAAACGTTGGGGTTCTTGACGTTCACACTTTAATGGTACAGATCTGGGATAAGTCAATGGTTTCAGCTACGGAAAAGGCCATTCGAGATGCTAATCTCGGACTTAACCCTGCCGCTGATGGCCAGAATATCAGAGTCAGCATTCCGCCTCTTACTGAAGAGCGGCGGAAAGAGTTTGTGAAGCTTACCAAGAAATTCGGAGAGGATTCTAAAGTTTCCCTGCGCAATCTTCGCCGCGATATGATTCACGAGATTGAAAAACTCGAGAAAGAAAAAGCAATCAGCGAAGATGATAAAAACAAGGGTAAAAAGGATGCGGACGAGTTGCTTCACAAATTTGAGAAACAGCTTACTGATCTGATAGCCATGAAAGAGAAAGAGATTATGGAAGTATAACAAAGTGCTGAGTGAAGATAGTGCTTTGGTCTTTGGTTATTCTTTGAAGTAGTTTTTCATGTTTTGGAACACTTCTTTTTTTCCAAGCAAGCTGCTGATCATACCCAGAACTGTTGCTGCGCCTGCAGCAAAAAAGAGTGGACGGGCGGAGATGTTGTTGGTATAGTAGATCGCGGGAATTCCCCGCTCTTTTGCGAAGCTGTCAAGTGAGGTTGTACCTATCACCAGGTCCGGCTTATAATCGAGCACTGCCTGCATGTCTTCTTCAAGATATTTCCTGTAACGGATTTCTGTACCAAGCATCGACAGGATATTGTGATCTTCCTCTCCAAGGGCAGTCCTGGCAATGGAGGTTGATGCATAGGGAACCTCAATACCTGCTTCAAGGAGTAGACGTACAAGAGGCAGTTCATTGCCCTCATAACCGGCAATAATGACTTTTCCCTTAAGGTGTTTAAACTGGGTCAGAACATCTCTTGCTTTCTGCCCTTCTTCTTGTGCAACGGTCTGAACAATAAAAGGATCAAGGTCGAGGGCTTCTCCGATTCGGCGTATCCATTGCTCTGTCGCATTCGCCCCGATCGGGTTGCCCTTAACAGTTTTTATCCCTTTTTCTTCAAGCAGGGCAACCGTTCTTTCATAAAACGGATGCAATACCGCACAGGCTTCTGCCTGCCCTGCTTCAATATAGTCTTCGAGTGCTGCTCCAGGGAGAACGATAACTGACTGAACGCCTATTTTCTGGAGAATCGACCCGATAGTCATAGCGTCGACCGGAAATATTTCACCAAGCACTACAAGCGATTTTGCTTTTTTAGTACCTTCAAACCGTGCCAACCTCCTTAACAGCGTTGCAACAGCAACATCTTTTGCTTCTGGATGTGTCCTGATTTGAAAGGCAGGCAGACGAACGAGAAGAACCTCTGCATTGCCGGCTTTTCTTGGCAGGAGTTCTTCAGCTATTCCGGCTGTTTCCGCGACACAGGTACTGACAACGGGAATAAATCTCACGGACGGATCCTGAGCAATACCTTCAATTGTCCGCCGAAGATCGTCAATCATAGTTCCGCCTGAAATCTGCACGTTCATCAGTTCAGGTGATATAATAGATTTACGTGCTGCATAAAACTGGGAGACAAAGGTCAGTCCATAAAGGCAGCCCTGATCGGCGACCAGACAGACTTGAACGCCATCAATTCTTGTCAGTACCCGCAGTCCGCCGAAGGCAGGACACATTGACTGGGGGTGCAATGTTTTACAACCCTTTTCTACCATAAAAAACACCTTTCTTTACTACCTGTTGGATATACGCACTCCCTGCAATTTTTTCAGGCATGCCTTTGAGATGCTCTACCGCTGATTCCCGGGTTGAGAATTTCCCGGTTACAAGCCTATAATATTTGTTCCCGTTGCCGGATAATGGCCATACATAAGCCACAATCCCCTTTTCATTAATACGGGTACGTTCTTTCAATGCTGTCTGTTCGAGTCGAAACGTTTCAAGAACAATGGTATACTCTCCCTTTTCCATATCCAAAGAATCAACGAGGGCACTTTCTCTGGATAAATCTTTTGAAGCAACTGCCAACTGCGGCTTTTGAGGAACAGTTAACCGCCGGCTTTGAACAATAGACGTTACCTTGCCTGTCGGGTGGAGAATGGTTTGAATTTTAAATATGGCTTCATGGTTACCGTAATAGAGAGCGGCAAGCAATACACCGGCAACAAAAAGTAAGGCGAGTGGAAGCGCATAGCGGAACCTCTTACTCTCATTGCTGTCTTGTGAAGTTTCATGCTGCGGAAGAATAACTTCTCCAAGATTCTGATACTCCCGGTTTAGAAGCTCTTCCAGAGATCGTTCAGGAATAAAGCCATAGGCTCCCTGTTCTTTTGAAAAACAACCAAGACCATTGATTTGTATCTCTCTTTGCTGGTTAATCGCATTGAAAAAAACTGTGGCAAGAGTCCTTCCAAATCGGTCAGCTTCCCCGGAATTTTTTAAAAGCTGCAACAAAGCGATACGTGAGGTGTCATCAGTTCCAGAAATCCTAGCGTGATAGAAAAGTTTATTGCAGGGAGGGGTATAGGTAATGCCTGTTGCATTTCTTTTTTTTTTCAAAGGAACATGTGATACCGTAAACGATCCAAGCCCTTTGATTGAAAGTTTTCGCACAGCAAGAAGTTCGATAACCATGGCACTGAAAAATCCGTTCAGAAGGCGCCCGGATTCTTGCGTGTCGACATTAAGCAACTTTGCCAGTTCTTCTATGAGATCTTGGTTTATCATACCATCGCCCTTGCGAAATGAGCGTTTTGCGCCTTATGTTTCATAAAACCGAATATAACACTTCCCTCTGAAAATGCACGATAAGTCGGGGGCGAGTTAGATGTCCTGCCTGATAGATCAGAAGTCGAAATGATACATCTGAATCGGGATAAAGCGAAATACAGAAGGGAATTTGGCAAATGTTTTGTTTTATTTGTGTTGCAGGTCCTGTTTGCCAACAATCTTTTTTTCTTGAAATGAACGCAGAGATTCTTTCTGTCAGCGAACTGACGCAGCAGATCAAAACAGGACTGGAGACTCTTTTTCCTCAGGTAAAAATTAAAGGTGAGATATCGAACTTCAAAAGACACAGTTCGGGGCACAGCTACCTGACACTGAAAGACGAGGGGGCCCAGATTGCTGCTGTGATTTGGAAAACTACAGCGAGCAGACTTGCTGTTACCCTTAAGGATGGGATGAATGTTGTTGCTGAGGGGCGCCTTGAGGTCTATCCTCCGTCCGGCCGCTATCAACTGATATGCACTTCTATCACTGAAGCCGGACAGGGTGCGCTTCAGCAGGCATTTGCCGAGCTGCTTCAGAAACTTGCAAAAGCCGGTTATTTCAGTACAGAACGCAAACGACCGATTCCTGAAATTCCTGAAACCATAGGCCTTATAACGTCACCCACAGGTGCTGTGATTGAGGATATGAGCAATGTGCTGGAACGACGATTTCCTGCAGCAAGAGTTCTGCTTTATCCTGTCAGCGTTCAGGGTGTCAATGCTGCTGAGGCAGTTGCATCCGGTATCGCCTATTTCAACGGCACAAAAAAAATCAGTCATCGTCCTCAGGTCATTATTGTTGCCAGAGGAGGCGGTTCTCTGGAGGATCTGCAAGCTTTCAATGGAGAACTGGTTGCGAATGCCATTTATCACTCGATATTGCCGGTGATCAGTGCTATCGGACATGAAACCGATTTGACTATTGCGGATATGGTTGCTGACCTGAGGGCGGGAACGCCTTCTATTGCGGCAGAACTTGCTGTTCCGGATACTCAGGAGCTGATCCGGCATATCGATAACCTTCAATCAAGACGGGAAAACTTTCTGCTTGGAAAGCTTGATGGAGCTGACCGTCAAGTCTATTCGATATGCAGCAGTTATGCTTTTAACCGGCCTCTTCTGCAGATGCAGCAGTTTGATGATCGGCTCAACTCTCTTGTTGATCAGATGGGGAGACAAATCAAGGGCGGATATGGTGAAACCGTGCAGCGCTTCGCTTCTGCCCGCCAGCAGTTGACGCTTCTTGATTACAGAAAGACACTTGAAAGAGGGTATGTGCTTGTTAAAAAAGAGGGAATATTTATGACGGCAGCAAAAAAGCTGCACCCGTCCGATGATGTGGAGCTTGTGTTTCATGATGGAGCGCTACCTGCCGTGATCAGCCGGGAGAAGCATCCCTGATTATTTTTCGTACCAGCTCAAGATCCTCTGCAGTGTTGACCCCCGGGTTATCGATGAGCGTTTTGATGCACTGTATTTTGAACCCGTTTTCAAGCAGGCGAAGCTGCTCCAGCGATTCTGCCTCTTCAAGCATCGAGGGCGGAAGTCCCGCAAACTGTTGCAATACCCCGGCACTGAACGCATAGAGGCCGACATGTCGATAGTAGATGGTCGTTGATAACTTGTTGCGCATGTATGGAATCGGACAGCGGGAAAAATAAAGTGCAAACCCTCTTGAGTCCATAACTACCTTTACCGTATGAGGATCCTGAATCTGCTCGTTATCATCGGGCTGCAGGGAAAGGACAAGGGTCGTGCAATCAGGTGGATGGGGGGAAAAGAACGGTGCGAGAGCCAGATCAATATTTTCAGGACTGATTAAGGGTTCATCTCCCTGCAGATTAAGAAATACATCACCCCCGATATGGCGGGCAGCTTCAGCGATGCGTTCGGTACCGCAACTGGCTTCAGGGGAAGTCATAACGACCTCTGCTCCGCGTTTTTCGAGAACAGCAGCTATCTCCAGGCTATCAGTGGCAACAACAACTCTATGTGCCAAGCGTGATTTAAGTGCCTGACGCCAAGTTCGGACAATAAGCGGTTCCCCACACAGATCGGCAAGCATTTTTTTTTCAAGACGGCTTGATTCGAGGCGAGCGGGAATGAGAATAACTGCTTTCATAGGCTTTGTGGACTATCGATGATTAAAGTTACGGGGCCGTCGTTAACCAGAGAGACCTGCATGTCAGCTCCGTACCATCCTGTCTTTACGGTTTTTTCAAGCTTTTGTTCCAGTTGTCGGACAAAGCAATCATAGAGCGGTCGGGCTTGAAAAAAACCTGCTGATCCGGAAAAGCCGGGTCTGTTTCCCCTGCTGGTATCAGCGTAGAGGGTAAACTGGGATACTACCATTACCTCTCCGCCTGTTTCTTGAATCGAGAGGTTCATTTTACCCGAAGAGTCATTGAAAATCCTCAGGGCCACAATTTTACGGATCATCCAGCCGATATCCTTGTCCCCATCTTCAGAGGCAATACCAAGCAGAACCAGCAGGCCATGGCCGATTGCCGCATACCGGTCGTCAGATGCTGAAACACTGGCTGATAATACTCTCTGGATAACAACTCTCATAAACGCTGTGTTTTGCGGCCAATCATGAATAGGAGTTAAGCACGGGAGCTGCAGTAGATGGACTGATTCCTTCAAGCATTATTGTTTTTGTGCGTGAAGTGCTGCCGGATATGATATGCACCCGGGATGGGGGAATATGGAAAACCTTTGAAAAAAGTTCACAGCACTCCTTGTTGGCTGCATCATCAACAGGGGCGGCTTTTAAACTTACCTTCAAACCACCGTTATAGGCTCCACATATTCTGCTTTTTGATGAGCGTGGCTGAGCCTTTACGACAAAAACCGCATTGCCGTTTTTTTCGCGAAGCTCAACCACCAGTGACAGCTAACCGATTACTTTTGGTACCTTGAAAAAGCGGTCCTGCTTATCAGGAGCATTCAGCAGTACCGATGCTGAATCAAGTGCGGGAAGCTCGACATCATCGCGAAGCACATTTATCTGGTCGTGAATACTGCTGAGCGGTACAACACCTTCAGTATCGATTTCATTGAGTTTTTCAACGTAGTGAAGAATATTGTTAAGCTCGCTGGTCATCGTCAGCATCTCTTCATCCGTGAACCTGATCCTCGCCAGTTCGGCGATATAGACAACATCTTTAGTGGTAACTGACATAAAATAAATATGTTCGTATAATTAATAAACTCATCGATACATCCTTGCGGACGAGGAATTACAGCCGGCAAATATCAAATTTCTTTTCGTCAATCCTGTTTTTCGGACGCTCTTCAATCGGCATATAGCTACGCTGATCTTCTCCGAGATAGATCTGGCGGGGTCTTGCAATTTTCTGCTCCGGATCCTGAACCTGCTCGGTCCACTGTGCAAGCCATCCGGGAACTCTGCCAATAGCAAAAAGAACAGGAAACATGTCGAGAGGAAAACCCATTGCCTGATAGATCAGCCCTGAATAAAAATCAACATTAGGATAGAGCTTGCGACTTACAAAATAATCATCTTCAAGTGCAATTCGTTCAAGCTCTAAGGCTATATCGAGCAGAGGGCTTCGACCGGTTTGCTGAAAAACTTCAAACGCAACTTTCTTGATAATTTTTGCTCTCGGATCATAATTTTTATATACCCTGTGGCCAAACCCCATCAGACGGCCTTCTCCATCCTTGACTGATTGAATGAAAGCCGGCACGTTGTCAAGAGAACCAATTTTTTTGAGCATGTGAATAACAGCCTCATTTGCTCCACCATGCAAAGGGCCGTAAAGCGCTGCACAGCCCGCAGCAATTGCGGAGTATGGATCAACCCCGGAACTGCCGACCGCTCGCAGTGCACTGGTTGAGCAATTCTGCTCATGGTCTGCATGAAGAATAAACAGAACATCAAGAGCGTGTTCAAGAACCGGATTCGGCTTGTAGTGCATCTCGGTCATCTTGAACATCATGGAAAGGAAATTGCCGGTGTAACTCAATTCATCGTCAGGAAGAACGTAGGGAAAACCCATGCTATGACGATAACTCATTGCTGCAATAGTGGGTATTTTGCCGATAAGACGGCGAACCTGCAGTTTTCTTGACTCTTCTTCGGCAATATTCTTTGCATCAGCATAAAAGGTCGACAGAGCACCGATGGTACCAACAAGAATACCCATAGGATGGGCATCATAGCGGAATCCATCCATAAACTTGATCATATTGGCATGCGTCAGGGTATTGTGCCGGATATTATATGTCCATACAGCCAGACGCTCCTTATCGGGAAGCACTCCCTTGATGAGAAGGTAGGCGGTTTCAAGAAAAGTACTTTTTTCGGCAAGCTGCTCTATAGGATAGCCACGATAACGTAAAATGCCTTTATCACCATCAATATAGGTGATATTACTTTTGCAGGATGCTGTATTCAAGTAACCGGGATCATAGCCTAATAAGCCGAAATCATCGGGTGAAGTCTTAATCTGCCGAAGATCAAGTGTACGAATTGTACCATGGTCAATCGGGACATCATAGGACAGACCTGTACGGTTATCTGTAACTGTCAGAGAATTTCTGGAGGCTGAATCTGCCATAATTGTGCTGTATTGATGTTTTAAAGCCTTACCCGCTAAAAATAACAATGCCTTTAACTGCAAAAACAGGCAAAATAATCGTGTTCGTACCTAGCGCACAAAGTTATAAAAATCCAGCCAAATACGGTGAACTAAAGCCTATTTTTTTACTATTAATTACAGTCTGATTCACATAAAAAAACACACGTCTATGTATCCGTTTATACCGTGTTGCTTTTCTAAAAAAATCGCAATAATCGTAATGGCTGAAAATCTATAACCATAATAAAAAGAATAAACTGCTGATATAGCCTGGTAAAGATTGCTTTCAATATGCAAAAAGAAAAAAAGAAAAAACATTTTGGATATTATGCATCAGCTCCATACATTTACTCCTCTTTAATGGAGCTGTAGCTCAGTTTGGTTAGAGCGCCTGCCTGTCACGCAGGAGGTCGCGGGTTCGAGCCCCGTCAGCTCCGCAAAAAAGCCTTCCCTTTTCCAGGAAGGCTTTTTTTATTGGTTGAAGATTGGGACTATAGGGACAACAAGGACTTCAGGAACTGGAAGAGAAAAAAACAGAATCAGTCTTTTTTGCGTTTGTCCCGGACGTAGATTGTTTTTGATTGACCTTCTCCGGTAATGCGCTCATCGAAATCGAACAGTTTTGTTGCTGCCAGCAATTCTCCGAGCTTGATATAGCCGTAATTGCGCGGATCGAACTCCGGGGACTGTTTAGCTATGTTACTGCCTGTTGAAGCAAGATGAGCCCAACCGCTTTCGTCTGAAGAGGACTCAACAGCATTTCTTAATATCCGTACGAGTTTTGAATCCTGCTTGAGTTCTGCTGAAGATTTTTTTGCAATCGATTCATTTTCATTGATTTTTGCACGGAGTACTTCGATATATATAAACTTGTCGCATGCTGAAACAAAGGCTGCGGGAGTCTTTTTTTCTCCGAAACCATAGACAAACAGACCTGACTCCCTGATCCGCGAAGCAAGTTTAGTAAAATCACTGTCACTGGAAACGATGCAGAAGCCTTGGAACCTGCCAGTGTACAAAAGATCCATGGCATCAATGATCATGGCACTGTCTGTCGCATTTTTCCCCTTGGTATAGCCGAACTGCTGTATGGGTTGAATCGAATGCTCCAGCAGCACCTCTTTCCAGCTCCTCAGCGCTGTTGAGGTCCAGTCGCCATATATCCTCTTAACACTTGATGTGCCGTATTTTGCAACCTCCGCCAGAAGCCCTTCTATAATTGCTGCCTGTGTGTTGTCGGCATCGATAAGCACAGCAAGGCGCTCTGTTTTTTCTACAGCCATGAGACTACTGTCCGTTCATTTGTTTTAAGAGAAGGCAACAATACATCAGTGCTCAGGATTTTACCCTGAACCCCTGGGCATCAATAACCTTTGTAATGGTTGATAAGCTGACCATATCCGGGTCATAATCAACTGAAACAACACCATTGAGATGAGAGGCTTCAACATTTATTACTCCTTCAAGATCTTCAAGTGCTTCCGTGACAAGCAGTTCACAACTGCCACAGTTCATGCCGTTTACTTGTAACTCTTTTTTCATGATATTGTCAATTAAATATTCGTGGGAATCAGATTCGAATACATAGAGAAAGTTATATCCACTTCAAGTAAATAGGAAATTTTTTGCCAAAAAACAGGGATTGGCTTCATGATGATTGGTAGATCAGTCGGGTTGTAGGTATATTGAATAATTATGAAACCTTATTTATCACATTCTAAAACAGGTATTCAACGCCCTCTGGTAAGTGTTTTGCTTGCAGGTCTGACGTTGCTGACCTCATGCAACCGCTCTTCGAATGACCTTAAAACCCTTCAGCAGCAGGTCTGGAAAAACCCGAAAGATGCCGGGGCTTATATGCTTCTTGGCAACGGGTATGCACGCAGTGAACGCTACAGCGAGGCTGCGGATGCATACAAGAGTGCGCTTGCGATAAATCCAAAACTTGAGGAAGCCAATCACGCTCTTGGTGCCGTTGCGTTCAATCAGAAAAACTATGCCGAGTCACTCAAATATTTTCAAAAACACCTTGAGTACGCACCAAAGGACTCCCTGACACTTTATGATATCGGGAATGCCTATATGCAGCTTAAACAGTTTGATAAAGCAGCTGAATCTTACAGTGCGGCGATTGACAACAGCGAATCATTTACGGAGGCACATTACAACCTGGCTATCTGCTATCTTAATACAGGACAAAGAGCTGAAGCTCAGACAATTTATGAGTGGCTTCTTAAGAAAAACAATTATCTTGCTGTCTCGCTGCAAAAACATTTCACAAAAGAAAAGAGACGGTAATTCAAGTTGATCGTGATCATAGAACAGTTTTTGCAACAAAATACTGAAATCAGAGATTTTTTTTGATTGGAAACGATTATTGCTGAATTGTTGTACAGTTTGCTACAGTTAAAGTGCAATAACGGAGTGTTTGAGAGTTACAATGCCGACAATCGCATATGAGTGAGCGCCACAAGATCATTACTTCTTCAGAAGAATCTTTATCCATAGAAAAGGCAGTTTCAAGGCTTAAAGAGGCTTTGAGCGCTTATAATTGCAAGAGCGCATTATCGGATTGCCTTGACCAAAATCTGCTTGTAACATTTTCTCAGCCGGTTAAGCCTACAGAAGTTACTGGATGGCTATGTCGTCAAAATGTTTATCCAAAACTCATGTGGATGAACAGGGAAAAGGACTTCTGTGTTGCAGGTATCGGTATGGCCGATTCTGTAAATTTTAACGGATCGGGACACAATAATGCAAGTTTCCAGCGATTCGGACTTTCCATTGCAGGCAAAAATCCCAATGCTCGATATTTCGGAGGATTCCACTTCAATAATCAGGAAAAACAGGACCCTATCTGGGAGAAGTTTTCCTCGTTTTCTTTTGTTCTTCCTCTTGTCCAGTTAACTTTTGAACACAACAGCTTCTCTCTTGCATGCCACCTCCGGCTTGAAAGCGGCATTAACCCGGAAACAAAAATCAGTGCAATCCTTGAAGTGCTTGACCGAGTTATTGCCGATTCGGATTGCTCTGCAATGAAACTGCCGGAATTACTTGATTTATCCTATAACCCGGATGAAAGAAACTGGGTAGAACAATGCCAGAAAGCGCTGAAAACCTTTAATTCCGGCGGCATGGAAAAAATCATGCTCGCCAGGCAGACCGTTCTTGAATTCTGCAGCAATTTTTCACCGCTTCTTTTTCTGCTGCAGTATCCCTATCCACAAAATGCAGTATACAGGTTCTACTTTGAACCCGCTGAACAGCATGCCTTTTTCAGCTTCAGCCCCGAAAGACTTTACAAAAGGGACGGTGATATGCTCCTTACTGAGGCCCTCGCAGGTACCTGTTCAAAAGAGACTATCAATGGGGGAGATGCTCAGGCTTCCAAGACGCTCTTGAATTCAGAAAAAGATGTCAGGGAGCATAAATTTGTAAGGGATATGATTTATCAGGAGCTGCTCAAAATATGCAGTTCTATTGAGATGGACAAAGAGGTTCAGGTACTGCAACTTAACCGGCTGGCACACCTCTATACCAGTTGTACCGCAAAACTTAAGCCGGAATTCCAGAATGACAGCGCAGTACTGAAACGTCTCCATCCCACTCCTGCTGTCGGCGGAGTTCCCAAGACCGAGGCCATGATGCATATCATCGATCTGGAACCATTCAGTCGCGGTTGGTATGCCGGGCCTGTCGGCTGGATAAGCAGGGATGCAGCCGAATTCTCCGTTGCTATCCGTTCGGCTCTTGTCAATGGTCGTTACGCACATCTTTATTCAGGTGCCGGGCTTGTAAAAGGCTCAAATCCCTTTTCAGAATGGGAAGAGGTAGAGCAGAAAATAGGAGATATTCTTGCTATAACCCGACTTGAGGTATGAACCACAGTGAAGTAACCTCACTGTGGAGCAGTATCGTCATTGAAGAACTGATCCGACAGGGTGCGGATTTTTTCTGTATCTCACCCGGTTCACGCTCAACACCGCTTACCGTTGCAATTGCAAGAAACCCGAAAGCACGATGGAAGATGTTTGCTGATGAACGCTCAGCAGGCTTTTTTGCTCTCGGCTATGGACGGGCTGCAGGCAAGCCGGCTGTTCTTATCTGCACGTCAGGGACTGCCGTTGCTAACTACTTCCCTGCCGTGGTTGAGTCATCAATGGACTTTCAACCGATGCTTATTCTTTCGGCCGATCGTCCTTTTGAACTGCTTGAATGCGGCGCAAACCAGACCATCAGGCAGGATGGCATGTTCGGCGGCTATACACGATGGAATATGCAGCTTCCTTTTCCGTCAAGAGAGGTTCCACTTAAAGCTCTTCTCTCTACCATTGCATACTCGGTAGCGAAAACTCTTGGATCACCAGCAGGTCCAGTTCATCTGAACCAGCCGTTCAGAGAACCTCTTGAACCAGTGAGTCCTGATCTTAAGGATCCATGGCTTGATCCGATGCAAGAATGGCTAAAAAATGACATGGCATCAGGAGTATCAGTTTTTCCTGATAAACATCCTGATAGCGACACCGTGACCATGCTTCGCGAGGCGCTTGTGAAAGCAAAACAACCGTTGATTATTGCAGGAAGCATGCAGAGCAAAGAAGAGGGTGAAGCAGTAACGAAACTTGCTTTTGACCTGCAGGTGCCTTTTTATGCTGATCTTTCATCGGGGGTGCGACTGAACAGTGGTGTTCAACCCTGGCAACTGGCGTTTCAGTCTTCTGGATTTACAAGGCATTTCAGGCCTGATCTTGTTTTGCATTTCGGCGGCCATATTATTGCAAAACATCCTGAAGCGGCCATCAAGGAATGGAAGCCAGAGCACTATATCGTTGTTCGATCTCATGCAAACCGATTTTCTCCTAATCATAACGTTACCCTCAGTATTGAAGCTTCGCTTGTACGTACCTCTGAAAGCCTTAAAGGCGCCCGTAGTTCATTATCGTGCATGCATACTGACTCTGTTGAAGAATTTTTCAGGATGGCTGGAGATGAAATAGATAGTGAAACACTTTCTGACCGGCCTGTTACCGAAATTTCTGCAGCACGCCTGACCTCTCGCCTTATCAGTGAACAACAACTGCTTTTTCTGTCAAACAGCATGCCTGTCAGGGATATGGATACCTATGCTTTCAACAGGCATCATAACGGTGTCAAAAGTGCACTTAATCGGGGAGCAAGCGGTATAGACGGCATTATTTCAACTGCAGCAGGCTTTGCCGAGGGAAACAGCAGACCAGCAACACTTCTGATCGGAGATATTGCTTTTTTACACGACCTGAATGCACTTTCACTTCTCAGTACGCTGAGTGTTCCACTGCAGATCATTGTTCTTAACAATAACGGAGGGGGTATTTTTTCCTTCCTGCCTGTTTCCGGATACAGCGATATCTTTGAAACCCATTTTGCTACACCACAGAATTACAGCGTGCAATCCGCAGCTGCAACTTTCGGAGTAGACTATTTCTGCCCTGTGACAAATAGAGAATTCGAGGAAATCTATTTAGCGGCATCAAAGAAAAGTCGAAGCACTGTTATAGAAATAAAAGGATCACGGCAGGAAAATCTGCTGCAGCATCGCGCACTTCAGGCGAGAATCAGTGCCCTTGCCGATCGATATCTTTACAGGTAGATTGTTACTGCAAGCTGTTCAAAAGAGTTCATTACCATGCAGAGAACTATACAGGGAGTGCCTTTCAATATCCTGACTGCAGGTAACCGTTCAATGCCCTGCATCATCTTTCTCCACGGGTTTCTTGGATCGGGCAGCGACTGGCTCCCTGTGGCCAGACAACTTTGCAATAATTACTTCTGTGTTATGATCGATCTGCCCGGGCATGGGCAGGCAGGATTCGAGCAAGCCCCGCACAGTGATGGCTTTTTCGAACAAACTGTAAACGCACTTGCTGAACTGCTGCAGGAGCAGTCTGCCTCTTGCAGCTATCTGGTCGGCTATTCAATGGGAGGGCGCCTTGCCCTTGACCTTCTGCTTCGTTATCCTCACCTCTTTACCAAGGCTGTTATTGTTTCGGCATCTCCAGGACTCCGGACAAACAGTGAACAAATCGACAGGCAGAAACATGATGAAAACATTGCCCGAAAAATTGAAAGAAACTTTGAAAGCTTTATTGAAGCATGGTATGATCAACCGCTTTTTTCAACACTGAAACATCACCCAATATTTAAAGAGGTAGAGAGTAAAAGGAAAATCAATGATCCCAGGAATCTTGCTCTTGCGCTGAGAGTTCTGGGAACAGGAAAACAACCTTCACTATGGGAGACTCTGTCGCATAACAATGTACCGGTAAAATTTTTTGCAGGGGAAAAAGATGAGCGCTACGTTGAGATTGGCCGCCAAATGGTTAAGTTATGTCCTTGCTCTGATCTTGAAATCTTTCCTCATTGCGGCCATACCCTGCAGCTTGAAAACAAGGAATTGTTTCTGGATCATTTGAGATTTTTTTTCAACCTGTAAGAAGAAGAGTACTTATGAGCGTTATCAACTGGATACAAACAGGGAATTTTACCGATATCCTCTACCATAAAGCTGAAGGTATTGCAAAAATCACCATCAATCGCCCGGAAGTAAGAAACGCATTTCGGCCACAGACTGTGGAGGAGATGATTAAAGCTCTTTCAGAAGCTCGAAACGATGAGTCGATTGGGGTTGTCATTCTTACTGGGGCCGGAGACAAGGCATTCTGTTCGGGAGGTGATCAGAAAATACGCGGTTACGCTGGCTATGCAGATGCCAAAGGAGTCAACAGGCTGAATGTTCTTGACTTCCAGCGGGACATACGCACCTGCCCGAAACCGGTTATTGCAATGGTTGCAGGCTATGCAATCGGCGGCGGTCATGTACTGCATATGCTTTGCGATCTTACTATTGCAGCTGACAATGCAGTCTTCGGCCAGACAGGCCCTAAAGTAGGTTCGTTTGATGGAGGATGGGGGGCGAGCTATATGGCCCGCCTTGTCGGCCAGAAAAAAGCTCGGGAAATATGGTACCTTTGCAGGCAGTACAATGCTGCTGAAGCACTTGCGATGGGACTGGTGAACACGGTTGTCCCCCTTGACCAGCTTGAAAAGGAGACCGTGCAATGGTGTCATGAAATACTTGCCAACTCCTCGCTCGCCATCAGGTGCCTGAAATCGGCACTTAATGCAGATTGTGACGGACAGGCCGGACTGCAGGAGCTTGCCGGAAATGCCACCATGCTCTATTATATGTGTGAAGAGGCGCAGGAAGGTAAAAATGCTTTTGTCGAAAAACGGAAACCGGATTTCAGTAAATTCCCAAAAAGACCTTGAAAACAACCCATGCACTTCTCTACAGATATGCTATCCCGTTTACTGAAGCAATAACCGTAAAGGGACATCGGCTTTTACAACGGGACGGCATTATCCTTGCTTTAAAAACCACGGGAGATGGGCTGACCGCTTACGGCGAAATCGCTCCTCTTCCTGGGTTACACCTGGAAAGCATTGAATCTGCTGAGGAACAGCTTGTGGAGGTAGTTTCAAAACACGAGTTTGTCGATCACGGCATTTTACCTGACGGGCTCTTCCCTTCGGTGCGTACAGGGCTTGAAATGGCAATAATCAACCTTGATGCCGTTCTATCGGGTGAGGCTCCGGCGTTTTCTTATGTGATTGAAAACAGAGCAAAACATGTTCCGGTCAATGCGCTTCTCTTTGGTAAAACAGTGCAAGTTATAGAACGGGCTGAGGAGTATTTCAAGCTCGGATACCGCACATTCAAGCTTAAAGTCTCATCGGTTGAAAGTGACTCCGCGATCAGAAACATCGAAACATTGCATCGTATTTTCGGAAGCAGTATTGAATTGCGTCTTGATGCCAATCAGTCGTTCACTCTTGATGAAGCACTCGATTTTGCAGGACATATTCCACTGGAAAGCGTTTCCTATATAGAGGAACCGCTTAAGCTTGCAGAACATATCGGTGAGTTTCATGCCAAAACAGCATTCCGCTCAGCGTTGGACGAATCCCTGTGGCAAAAGCCGGAACTACTTGAACAAATTCCACCTGAAGCACTTTCCGCACTGATTCTTAAACCTAATCGTCTGGGAGGAATTTCCGTTACACTGAAATTAGTCGAGTATGCAAAACAGCACAATCTACTTACGGTTTTTAGCTCAGCTTTCGAAAGTGGCATCAGTCTGAGCTTTTATTCCTGGCTGGCAGCGTCTCTCTCTTCTGAACCGTCAGCATGCGGCCTTGACACCTACCGTTATTTGAAGCAGGATTTGCTTGAAACTCCTTTTGGAACAGAAAACGGACTTCTTGATGCCCACAAGCTCTACAAGGAAGGACAGATCGTCAATAAAAATAATCTCAAACTGACTTCACTCTGGACTCTGTAGCTGCAGAAAAATCCGTTTTGGATATTTATTCTCTGGCAGCTTTACGTTTTAGCCTGAGAACAGCAAATGCTCCCCCAAGACCCGCTATGGGCGCATAAAATGCTCCTGAGAAAAACATGTTCATCAGAATATCAACAAAGCTTAGCTTTACGGGAGTAAGAGCAAGTTTTTCAGCAGCAACAAGTGCCTGCACCTGCTGCTGAATCTCAGGTCGTCCTTTTGCCATTTCAAGCGCCCAGTCAATTACAAGAGCAAGACTTTCTGTTCCCGGCCTGTAATTGAAGAGTTCCATAAGTGCAAAGGTTACAGCCTCTGAAATCACACCGCCAACCAAACCAGACAGACACCCGAAAGCAAAAGCCTGGTTGTAGGTCAAGCGCACCTGAAAGCGCATGATGGTCTGATGAAGTGCAATTGTTCCTGCAAGAAAAATACCAGCAAAGAGAAAAACATTAAGCAGTGTCACATAGGGGATGGTTGTCGTCAAAAGAATAATTGCAGCACCCAGTAGAACAGAATAAAGCTTTCCTTTAAATGGCAGAGCAGATTGATTCACGTTTTCAGTAACCATATATCTTCACGAGAGCCGTTCATTTAAAAAATCATCCATAGTATAAAATCCGGGGTTTGTTTTATTACGCCCTGCTAGCCAGACGGCCGCTTCGACGGCACCTGATGCAAAACCTGAACGGTTTTTTGCTGTATGTGAAATAACAATTTCGTCAGCATCCGAATCAATAAACGCTGTGTGCTTTCCGAATACACCGCCAAGCCTTAGAGCTGCGACCTGCAGTTCTTCAGGGGCTAGCTTTTTGTCGGTGGATAGCTGGGCGACAACGGTTTTTTTCCGGCTGTTTGCAGATAAAATCATATCAGCTGCCCTGAGCGCAGTGCCGCTTGGAAAATCAGCCTTGCCGGTATGATGCTGTTCGGCAAAAGCTATATCAAACTGAGAGAAGGGAGCAATAAGCCGTGCTGCTTCGCGAACACTCCTTAGAAATATGTTGACTCCAAGCGAGAAATTTGCGGAGTAGAGAAGTGAGGACCCGGAATCAGTGACTTTTTGCTTGACCTCATCCTGGACGTCGTCCCATCCTGTTGTGCCTACAATAACCGGAACACCTGATAAAAGCATGGCTGGCAAATTGGTGAGAAATGCCTCTCTGACTGTAAAATCAATAATGGCATCACTGCCTTGAAAAACTTCAGGAATAACCTGGGTATCGATATCGAGAACTGCAGAAGTTTCGTGACAACCCGACTGACTTATCACCATAGCGACCTGCTGGCCCATTCTTCCATTTCCTACGAGAGTAAACCTCATAATTATAGTTGTACTTGACGTTTGTGATGAAAAAGCTGTTCAGCCAGCCGGTTCACTCCTAATTCATAATATCCAGAAGCCTGTCAAGATCGTCATTTGAAAAATACTGAATATGAATTTCACCCTTGCCGCCTTTTTTTTCAACAATGCGAACCTTGGTTGCGAGTTTATCTCTCAGAAGTGACTCAAGCTGGGTAACGTGTGAAGAACGTTCGGATGAGTCTGTAGGTAAGGGTTTTGATTGATCCTTGAACATGCGGTTAACCAGTGCTTCGGTCTGACGGACTGAGAGTTGACGACTGAGGATTTGTTTCCAGACCTTCAGCTGCTGCTGTTCACTTGGAAGGTTAATAAGCGCTCTTGCATGTCCGGAGGATATTTCCCTATTCCTTATACTGTCTTGAATCTGAAGAGGAAGCTTGAGAAGCCGGAGAAAATTACTGACGGTTGAACGGTTTTTGCCTACTTTCTGAGCAATTTCGTCCTGGGTAAGACGGCACTTTGTTGTCAGGCTTTTCAAGGCGAGTGCAACCTCAATAGCGTTAAGATCCTCACGTTGAATGTTTTCGATAAGGGCAAGTTCAAGTTTACTTGAATCATCGTGGGCCTCTATAACATAGGCAGGAATATACTTGAATCCTGCCTGTTGAACGGCCCTGAGCCGTCGCTCTCCACTGATGAGTTGATAACCGTCCCCATCCCTGCACACGGTTACCGGCTGTATAACGCCATTTTCAATAATGGAGTTTTTCAACTCTTCAAGAGCACTTTCGTCGAATTCTTTGCGGGGCTGAAAAGGATTTGTACGTATTTTTTCGATTGACAGACTGCCAATACTCCCTTCCTGGGCAAGTTCCCGTTCCTCATCCTTTGAGCCCGAATCAAATCCTTCATCCGGAATAAGTGCTTTTAAACCTCTTCCCAGTGCTTTTTTTGACATATCCCCCTACCAGCTTACCGGTCAGCTGCTACTGCCGGACTTTAAATTTTTTAATATTGCCGTCTCTTTCGAAAATCTCCTGTGCCAGATCGAGATAGTCTTTCGATCCTATACTCTGCGCGTCATAGAGGAGCGCTGGTTTACCATGGCTCGGCGCTTCTGAAAGTCGAACATTTCTGCGGATATAGGTTTTGTAAACCTTGTCTTTGAAAAATTTTTTGACCTCTTCGGCTACCTGCGATGCAAGACGAAGTCTCGAATCATACATGGTCACCAGGACACCTTCTATTTCCAGTTTCGGATTCAGATGTTTGCGAACAATGCTGATGGTGTTGAGCAGCTTCCCTAAACCTTCAAGAGCATAATATTCGGCCTGAACGGGAATAAGAACGGAATCGGCTGCTGTAAGAGAATTCAGCGTGATCAGCCCTAATGAAGGCGGACAATCTATAATGATATAATCGTACTGAGAACGAATCCCCTTGAGCGCTTTCTGCATCACATACTCGCGTTCTCTCATATTCACCAGTTCGACCTCCATACCAACGAGATTTACATTGGAAGGAAGCACATCGAGATACTCCAGACTTGAGGATTTGATGGCATCCTGTATGTTGCCGCCTTTTACCATAACCTGATAAAAAGTGTTATCGATTTCGTCGCCTATTTCAAGCCCGAAGCCGGATGTGGCATTGGCTTGAGGATCGATGTCGATAAGCAATGTCTTAAACTCAGAAATAGCTATAGAAGCGGCTATATTAACGGAAGTAGTTGTTTTTCCAACCCCTCCTTTCTGGTTTGCAATCGCAATAACTCTGCCCATGTACTAACCAGGGAAATTTATAGCAGTTGAAGTTCTGTCATGACTTGGTACATTATAATACTTACATGAACCATTACAAATTTTTAATCGCGCTTCATGGAAAGGCTGAAACAAGAATTCTATGAACTGCCGACACTTGAGCTCGCTGAAAAACTGCTTGGAAAAATTTTTGTTCATGTTCTTCCGGGAAATATACAACTGAAAGGGAGAATTGTTGAAACAGAAGCCTATTTCAGTACAGAGGATGAAGCGTGCCATGCTTGGCGCGGAAAAACTGCTCGTAACCGGATAATGTTCATGACGCCAGGAACACTTTATGTTTACTTTAGTTATGGAAACCATTATCTGCTTAATATTGTCAGCGAACCTGAAAACACAGCGGGTGCTGTACTGTTAAGAGCTATGGAACCGGTTGAAGGTGAGCTGTTCATGCAGGAACGAAGACGAACCAGCATCATGAACAATCTCATGAGCGGTCCGGGAAAACTTACCCAAGCGCTTGGCATCGACAGCAGGAGTGATGAAAAAAATCTTTTCGGTGAAGAATTTTTTGTAGAAAATGCTCCGCTTCTACCGGACAAGATGATAGGCACCAGCACCAGAGTGGGTATTTCAAAAAGCAGGAATCTTCCTTGGCGGAAATTTATTCTCAACAATCCCCATGTATCTAAAGTCAGGGGTACATGAGCGGTAATAACGGGACAACATTTTTACATGGTGCATGAACGTGAATCACTGGAATTTGATATAGTATTTATCGGGGCAGGACCGGCAAACCTTGCATCGGCAATACACCTGCAGCGCATGCTGAAACGCCATAATTCTCTTACGGCAACTCCCCTGGATCCCTCAATAGCCGTGATCGATAAAGGGCGGTATGCAGGCGCTCACCTGCTTTCGGGGGCTCTTCTTGATCCAAGAACTCTCAATGAATTCTTTCCTGATTATCAGGAGCAAGGATGTCCTGTTGAAGCCATGGTTTCGAGCGAACGAGTATGGTTTCTGACGGAGAAAAAAAAGTTTGTGTTTCCGTTTCTTCCTGAGACGTTCAGCAACAAGGGAAATATGGTCGTCTCGCTCAGCCGCCTTGGTTCATGGATGGCTGAACAGGCACAAAAAGAAGATATTCAACTGTTCGACAGTACTGCTGCTTCTCTACCTTTTATTGAGCATGGCAGGCTTGCCGGTATTTTGACAGACGACAAGGGAATCGACAGAAACGGTAAGAAAAAAAATAACTATGAGCCAGGGCTTTTGCTTAAAACAAACGTTGCAGTCATAGGAGAAGGCTCTGATGGCTCTTTTTTCAGAAAAGTCTGCGAACACTTTCCAACAGGCATTGAAAATTTTACACAGCGTTACGAAACAGGAGTAAAGGAGACATGGCGAATCCCGGCAGGCCGACTCATCGCCGGGGAGGTGCACCAGATGTTTGGCTATCCTCTAACGTCTGATGTTTACGGCGGAGGCTGGCTCTATGCGTTATCCCCCACACTGCTCTCCCTTGGGTTTGTAAGTTCGCTGGAACCCGACTCACCTGTTTGCGATCCTCATCTTAACCTTCAGCGTTTTAAACAACACCCGCTTCTTTCCAGAATCCTCGAAGGGGGCAGCATGATTGAATCGGGAGCGAGAACCATAACGTCTGGAGGGATAGATGCCATGCCCCCGCTTTATGGCCCGGGCTTTCTTGTGACCGGAGAATTGGCTGGCATGGTCAATATGCAGCGCCATAAAGGACTCCACCTGGCAATGAAATCCGGAATCCTTGCCGCTGAAACAATTTTTGAATCGATCTTACATGATGATTTTTCAACTGATCAACTTAAAACCTACGGCGAGCGGTTTAAAAATTCGTGGGCGTACGATGAACTGTATGCAGCACGAAACTACCGGAAGGCTTTTGATCGCGGACTATATGCCGGTCTGGTTCAGGCGGGGCTTCAGCTTAAATTTACAGGGCTGTCAATGACAGAAGGCTTTGGGAAAAAAGGTGATGAGAAAAAAAGAGCTCCATTACAAAAAAAGAGTACTTTGATTACTTTAACAGATGAGTTCAGTCCGGATAGCATCCTCACTTTCAGCAAAGCAGAGAGCCTATACAGGTCGGGAACCATGCACGAAGAGAACCAGCCATGCCACCTGCTTATAAAGCCTGAAGATATCGAAGAAATATGCCTGAAAAAATGCGCAGTCGAGTTTGCCAATCCATGCCGTCACTTTTGTCCGGCACAGGTGTACGAAATAACCACTGATCCCCGACCGGATCTTAAACTTAACCCGTCAAATTGTCTGCACTGTAAAACATGTGAAACCGTCGATCCTTATGGAATAATTACCTGGACACCCCCTGAAGGCGGCGGCGGCCCAGGCTATAAACTCAGTTAATTTATGAATGCGAAAAAAAAAGTTGTGGTCGGTATTTCGGGAGGAGTTGATTCAGCTGTTTCTGCATGTATCCTTGTTGAACAGGGCTATGATGTCACTGGTTTAAATATCAGGGTACTGGACTCCCTTGACGAAAGTCCTTCGCTAAAGCCATCACCGCTTGTTATCAGCGACCATCCGGATTTTAATATTCCAGTGCTTACCTTGAACCTCAGCAGTAAATTCAGGGATGATGTGATCCACTATTTTCATGATGACTATCTTGGAGGCAGAACACCAAACCCCTGCATGGTCTGCAATAAAAAAATCAAATGGTTTGGCCTTTTTGAGGGATTGAAACTGCTTGATGCAGATTTTGTTGCCACCGGTCATTTTGCCGCTACAGATTTCAATAATGGGAGATACCGGCTTTATAAAGGGGCTGATCCGGAAAAAGACCAGAGCTATTTTTTATGGATGCTATCGCAGAGTGATCTGTCGAAAACCATCTTTCCTCTCGGAAAACTTACCAAGCCGGAAGTCCGCAAGCTGGCTCATTGTTTCGGGGTGAGGGCCGCTGAAAAAAAGGAGAGTCAGGAGATATGCTTTGTTCCGCATGACGATTACTGCAGCTACCTTGAAGGCGCTATACCTGGCCTGGCGGAAAAAGTCGCCGGTGGTGATATTATGGACGAAACAGGCAACGTTATCGGCAAACACCGGGGTTATCCCTTTTATACCGTCGGCCAGCGCCGCGGGCTCGGTGTCTCAGCGAAAGAGCCTCTCTATGTCACTGCACTCGACACGGAGCATAACCGTATCCATGTCGGAAAAAAGTCTTCTCTTGAATGTACACAACTCATCGCGTCAGGACTTAACCTGATAGGTTTAGAAAATCTGACCGGCCCGATCAGTGCCTGCGGAAAAATAAGGTATCGTGACCAGGAAACTCCCTGCACCATTGAACCGCTCGGAGATAACTCAGCATCCGTATCGTTCATGTCGCCAAAAAGTGCTGTATCAACGGGACAGGCGGCTGTCTTTTACCGCGAAAGTGAAGTACTCGGCGGTGGAATCATTTCACGTATAATTAATAGAACCAAACAGTAAGCCTATTTTTACCTATGCTGCAACGCAACAACCTTTCACTCACCTATCTGGACCTTGCACCGGCAAAACAGGAAAATGCCCCGCTCGTCATCATGCTTCACGGATACGGCAGTAACGAAAAAGACCTGATTCAAATTGCTCCTGCGCTTCGACCGGAATTCCGCTATATCAGCGCACGAGCTCCGCAGACAATGGACTTTGGAATGTACGGGTGGTTTCCCATTGACTTTACCCATAGCGGCATCACCGTTGATTACAGCGCAGCAAAAAAAGCTCTTCAGCAGTTAATCGAGTTCACCGGAGAGATTATTCGGGAGTACCGTCCTGCAGGGAACAAGGTTTTTCTCATGGGATTCAGTCAGGGAGCGGTGATGAGTTATCTGATGGCATTTAATGCTCCTGAGTTGCTGCATGGCGTTATTGCGTTGAGCGGACAACTTCCTGAATCTTCACAACCAGTTGAAACGGCAAAACCTGAACTGAAAAAACTGCCTTTTCTGGTGATGCACGGCATTTATGACGATGTCCTGCCGATTGCAAAGGGACGGGCGGCGGATGAATGGCTGCAGCAACATGTGGATGATCTAACCTATCGTGAATACCCGGTGGCACATCAGATTTCCGACAGTGGTATTGTGCTGATCCGGTCGTGGCTTGAGGATAAAATCCCTGCACTCTAAAACAAATTCCGGCTCCTATGCAAGGAATAATAACCGCAGAATTTCACTGCTGCGGATAGCTCCGGAAGAGAAGTAATTATTGACATAATCGTATATTCTTTTTTTAACCGCCGCCCCGCATAACGAATGAAGGACACACTTTTTAACCTGCTCGAACAACGCATCCTTGTACTTGACGGTGCCATGGGCACCATGATCCAGCGCCATAAACTCCAGGAAAAAGATTACCGGGGCACCCGGTTTGCGAACCACACGCATCCGCTTATGGGGAACAATGATATCCTTGTTCTGACACGGCCGGACATCATTTACTCTCTTCACTGCGATTTTCTCGAGGCGGGATCGGACATTATCGAAACCAATACCTTTAATGCCAACCCGATTTCCCAGGCAGATTACAATGCATCAAACCTTGTCAAAGAACTGAACGTTGAAGCCACCCGACTGGCAAGAAAAGCTGCAGACCTCTATACGGAAAGAACGCCAGACAAGCCCCGCTTTGTTGCCGGCTCTATAGGCCCTACAAACAAGACCCTTTCGCTCTCCCCTGATGTGAATAATCCAGGGTTCCGGGCTGTGAGTTTTCAGGAGGTTGTCGATAACTACACCCTGCAGCTTGAAGGGCTGATGGAGGGTGGTGTGGATCTTCTGCTGGTTGAAACCGTCTTTGATACCCTGAACTGCAAGGCTGCATTATTTTCCATCGAAGAGTTTTTCAACCGAACGGGAGTTCGTATCCCTGTCATGGTTTCGGGGACGGTTGTAGATGCGAGCGGGCGAACCCTTTCCGGCCAAACTACTGAAGCTTTCTGGATTTCGATAGCCCACATGCCGGATCTGCTTTCCATTGGGCTGAACTGCGCACTTGGATCCAAACAGATGCGTCCTTTTATTGCTGCACTTGCTGGAATTGCTGAAAGTCTGGTGAGCGTTTATCCAAATGCCGGCCTGCCAAATGAGTTTGGAGAGTATGACGACTCACCGGACTATATGGCATCACAAATTGCTGACTTCGCTAAATCAGGCTTTGTCAATATTGTCGGGGGATGCTGCGGCACAACCCCTCAGCATATAAAGGCTATTGCCGAAGCAGTCAAAACCCTGAAACCGCGTTTGCGTCCTGCAAAACACCATGAGTTGCTTCTCTCCGGCCTTGAACCACTGCGTGTGAACAGCACGACAGGGTTTATCAATATTGGTGAAAGAACCAATGTAACGGGATCGAAAAAATTTGCCCGTCTCATCAAGGAGGGGAACTACGATGAAGCTCTCTCTATTGCCCGCCAACAGGTGGAAAGCGGTGCTCAGGTTATTGATATCAATGTCGATGAGGGCATGCTCGACTCCGAACAGGTGATTAAAGAGTTCCTTAACCTGATCGCTTCCGAACCTGAAATTTCGCGTGTTCCTGTCATGATTGACAGCTCGAAATGGTCGGTTATTGAAAACGGCCTGCAGTGCGTTCAAGGTAAAAGCATCGTCAACTCCATCAGTCTTAAGGAGGGTGAAAAGCTTTTCAAGGAACGGGCTCATAAAATTCTGCAATACGGTGCAGCTGCCGTTGTCATGGCGTTTGACGAACAGGGTCAGGCTGACAGCTATGAGCGCCGCATTGCAATCTGTCATCGCGCTTATGATATTCTTACGCTGGAGGTCGGGTTCCCTCCTGAGGATATTATTTTCGATCCAAACGTCCTGACCGTTGCGACAGGGATCGAGGAACACAATAATTACGCTATAGATTTTATTAAGACTATCCGCTGGATCAAGGAGCATCTTCCCTATGCAAAGATTTCTGGCGGAATCAGTAACGTCTCATTCTCTTTCCGCGGAAATGAACCGGTAAGAGAGGCCATGCATGCCGCGTTTCTTTACCACGCGATTCATGCCGGTCTTGATATGGGTATTGTCAATGCAGGTCAGCTTGCTATTTATGAAGATATTGAGCCTGAACTGCTTGTGCGGGTTGAGGATGTGCTTCTCAATCGCCGGCCTGACGCTACCGAAAGGTTGGTCAACTTTGCCGAAACAATCAGCGGTGGCGGGGAGAAAACGGAAACAAAAGCAGCTGAATGGAGGAACGCTCCCGTAGAGGAACGCCTGCGGCACGCGCTGATTAAAGGCATTGTCGAATATATTGAAGAGGATACTGAAGAGGCCCGCCAGCTCTATTTGAGCCCGCTCCAGGTCATCGAAGGACCGTTGATGAACGGTATGAATGCTATCGGGGACCTCTTTGCCGAAGGAAAAATGTTTCTGCCGCAGGTTGTGAAAAGCGCCCGCGTCATGAAGCGCTCTGTGGCGTGTCTTCTTCCTTTCATCGAAGCAGAAAAAGCGCTGAACAAGGATACGCGTGCTGCCGCAAAAGTACTGCTTGCGACTGTGAAAGGTGATGTTCACGATATCGGAAAAAATATTGTTGCTGTTGTACTGGCTTGTAACAACTATGATGTTGTTGATATCGGTGTCATGATGCCTTGCGAAAAAATCCTTGAAGCGGCAGAGCGTGAAAAAGCTGACCTGATTGGACTAAGCGGGCTCATTACGCCTTCGCTTGATGAAATGGTCTATGTAGCCAGCGAAATGGAACGTCTCGGCATGAAAATTCCGCTCCTGATTGGAGGTGCAACGACATCAAGAATACATACCGCAGTCAAAATTGCCCCTGTCTATTCTGGTGCCGTTGTGCAGGTGCTTGATGCATCAAGGAGTGTTCCGGTGGTTAACAGTCTTCTTAATACTGCGCTCAACTCTGATTATATTGCTCAACTGAAAAAAGAACAGGCTGGACTAAGAGAGAGCCATGCTTTGCGCACAAGCTCTATAAAGTATTTGTCACTGGCCGATGCGCGCAGGAACCGTCCTTCGGTGCAATGGGATGATACTAAGGTGTACATGCCCGTCAAACCGGGAATTACCCTGCTTGAAGATGTTGCCGTCGCGACATTGCGAACCTATATTGATTGGACACCTTTTTTCAAGGCATGGGAGCTGCACGGACGCTACCCGCAAATTTTTGACCATGCAGAAACAGGCGTAGAGGCAAAAAAGCTATTTGATGATGCAAATCTTCTGCTTGACAGGATTGAAAAAGAAAAGTTGCTCGGCGTGAAAGGAGTTGCAGGTATTTTCCCTGCAAACAGTACAGAAGATGATATTGAGGTTTATGCGGACGAAAGCCGTAAAACCGTGCTCATTACCCTGCACACCCTTCGTCAACAGCAGGAAAAAGCAAACGGTGAACCGAATATTGCCCTTGCTGATTTTATTGCACCCAAAGAGAGCGGGCTTAAAGACTACATCGGGGGATTTGGTGTCACAGCAGGTCTCGGCATCGAAAAACTGCTCAATCATTTCAGCGAAAAACAGGACGACTATCACCGAATCATGACGCAGGCACTTGCTGACCGCTTGGCAGAAGCTTTTGCCGAAATGCTTCATGAAAAAGTGCGACGTGAACTCTGGGGTTATTCTCCGAATGAATCTCTAAATAACGAAGAGCTTCTGTCAGAACAGTACCAAGGCATCCGTCCCGCTTCAGGATATCCATCCAGCCCGGATCACACTGAAAAAGCTGAAATATTTACACTGTTGAATGCTGAAACCAACACGGGCATCACACTGACTGAAACCTTTGCCATGAATCCTGCTTCCTCGGTAAGCGGCCTCTATTTCGCACATCCGGAAGCACAGTATTTCATACTTGGCAAAATCGGCAGAGATCAGGTAGAAAACTATGCTGAGCGCAAAGGAATGAGCATTAAAGAAGCTGAAAAATGGCTTGGTCCGGTGTTAAACTATGATCCTGAATAAGGGTACAACTGCAATAAAAAGCCCTCTATCCGAAGCTGTAATGGATTGATAAAACCTTATGACTGATTCGGATAGAAGGCTTTTCTGATATATTACTCATTTCAAAACTATATTTTCATCATCGGTAACGGATTTAAGGGATGAGTTTTAAGTCGTTCGATTGACAACGCAACAAGTTTTTTATGAAATCCGGAGTTGGGAAAAGCATAGAGAACATCTGTAACAAAATCATCCGGCAAGCAGAACCGAAGTAATCCTCCAGATAGGTCTACCCAATCAGCTTTTCTGAACGGTTCAACCAGCCATGCGGGAGTCACTTGATATTTTGTAAGCTTATGATGCTCACCGATCATTGAATCTATTTCATCATGCCATGCAAGTCTGCCGATTTGATCAAGATAACGCCGGGCAAGCAATTGAGAAGGATGTATGTAGTCAAATGTATTGTCAGTCCATATTCCGATATCATGAAAAAAAGCGGCTATGGCTATTTTATCCGAATCCGCTCTTTTTCCTGCAAATGCGCGACAAAAGTTGAAAACACGCAAACAGTGATTCCGGTAAGCTTCGTAATCAACTCCTAATATTTGCTGATAGCTCGCAAACAACTCATCAAAAAGAATAGAATTGGAGACGACATTCATATCGTCAAGCTTGAGTATCTTTTTCAAAGTATCTTAGATGACCTGCGTTTAGGGTTAATGGGGAACAGTACTTTCTTCTCAACTCAAAGATAGTTCGGAATCACCAAACGTGATAAGTAAAAATAAGGTATTCTTTAAACTTCTTATGCTACTTAACAACGTCTGGTGTTCAACGTTTTTTTCTGTTTTTGTTCGTTGAGAGAAGGATTAGAGGATACTGAATGTTTGTTGCAGGTTTGTCAGGTAGCGCTCAATCATGCCAGTGAATTCCATGACTACAAGCGGAGAGATGATAAATTCCAGAAATGAAGGGAAATCTACGGTAAGCTGGCCTTTCGTTTTGAGGGTCACCTTTGTTCCGTTTTCTTTCGGGGTGAGTAGCCACTCTCCTTCAACAATGGCGTTGCCGACTCCCTGAGCTGGAGTCCAGGTAACTTTTCGGGCAACAGCATCTGCAGTGTACCGGGAGGCGTAGATGGTTTGCTGAAGAGTGTAGCTGGCAATCGCTATTTTTTCCATCTCCCAACGAAAGGTGTTGTCTCCAAGGTCAACGAGCTTATCAACTTTGGGAAAATGGGATGCTGAACGGGGTACATCGGCAAGAAGACCGAATACCTTGTCGGGAGTACCTGAGGTTTCAAACTCCCTTGTGATGTTGATTACTACAGAAAAGGACATGATGTTATAATCAGTAACTTTCGGTTAGTATTTTGGTTCCGGTTTATTAAGGGCATTTAATAGCGCATTATCCCTGCCATATAGATCATCAAGAAACAGAATATTATCACCGTCAACAACAGCTGTAAGATAAAGAATATAAACCGGAATCCGTTTAGGTAGTGAAACTGTCTTGGTTTTTTTTGTATCTACCGCTGCCTTGATACCCTCTCTGCTCCATTTAATGCTATCCTGAAGGACTAGTCCGGCAAGTTCAAGAGGATTTTCCACCCTGATACATCCGGAGCTGAATGCCCTGGAGCTTTTTTTGAATAGCTCTTTGCCGGGTGTGTCATGCAGGTAAACAATATGTTTGTTCGGGAGCATGAACTTTATCCTGCCCAGTGATCCTTGATCTCCGGATGACTGTTGAAGGCGGTAGGGAAAGTTTGTGCTTGTGTACTGTGACCAGTTCACCGTTGCAGGGTCGATGATATTGCCGTTCCGGTCAATTACGTTCAGCTTTTTGCGGGTGAGATATGAGGTGCTTTTGCGAATGCCGGGAAGTGCATCTTTTGCAAGAATGGTCGGTGGAATTACCCATTGGGGATTGAAAATGATATTCTGCATATCAGCTTTGAACACTGGTGTTTCACGGGCTGGTTGCCCGACAATAACCCGTGTACCCCAACGGGAGTGCCCGTTTTCAACATATTGAAGAGTGAAATCCGGAATATTCACCATAATATAGGTAGGCTCCAGTGCGTTTATAAACCATCGGTAACGTTCAAGGTTTATACGAATCTGGTCGATACGCTCTTCAACAGGTATATTCATGACTTTGAGAGTGGAAACTCCAACGACTCCGTCAGGATCCAGACCATTGCTTTTCTGAAACCTTTTGACAGCATCTACCATTTTTCTGTTGAATACTCGTATGGTATCGGTTTTCACTGCACTGATTTCTCCTGATGCAACAAGCCGTTTACGCAAGAGCAAAATGCGACTATCGATTGAGCCTTCTTTTAAAATCGACCCTTCCGGAATTGTTGGCCAGCCTCCTGCACTGGCTATTGCACGATACCGTGCAAGCCCTGTTTTGAGCTGGTCGTATCTGAAATACTGGGGTCGAAGATCCTTTAACAGCCCTGCAATATTTTCTGCAGCGACGGCATGCTGAAGCCTGTATTCAAAGGCTGTACGGGTAACTGTATTATTGATATTCCAATTTTTATCGAGACTTTGGGGATCAACTTTGCCAAAACGAAGATGATTGGCAAGCTTGAAAAAAGCTGCGCTCAGTAAAAAATCATAACGGGCATCTAGTTCAGAAGTTGCCGGGGGCTGACTGCTGAACTCCTTGATTTCATTGATATGGTAATCTGAAGGATCAAGACCGTCATCGGCAGCTCCTTCAACAGCAGTGATCAGTTCGGAAACCATGGCCGGCTTTGTCCATACAGGCTGATACCTTCGTGTTGCATAGAACCGGGTAAGCTGCTGAATCAGAACATTCTGATCTGTAGTTCCTGAAAGGTTTTTCTGTTGGAGCAGCCTCTCTAAATAGCGTTTTATATTTTCTGCTATACTGGTGCTTACAACACTCTTCGGTTTGTGAACCTTACTTTCTTTTTTGTACTGAGTATGCTCCTGACCTGGAACTGTGGTTCTTTCTTGAACAGGCTGAACCGGTGGACTATAGGCAAGCCATAAGAGAAGAATACAGATCATGCGTTTTGATGTGCGTTAAGAAAACGTTTCGGAATGGAGCTGTGCAGCATTGTGAAATCAGGATTGAAAAGAGCGGACTTGATTGCATAGTCCCTGCCTCTATGATAGATAAACAGACAGCTTCCTCCTTTTATAAGATCAATAACCTGCTGAAGACTATCAAAAGAGAGTGCGGGACATCCCTGACTTCTGCCGAGACGCCCATGCTGCCTGATAAAATTATAAGAGACATAATTGGCACCATGAATCACAATGCTTCTTGATTCAGCATTGTCGTTGATCCCCCGTTCCATACCAAGAAGTTTAAGCGAATAGCCGTTTTTGCCGTCATAAGTATCACCGGTTGTATAAAATCCGAGGCTGCTCCTATGGGAGCCCGGGGCATTTGAAAAACTCTGTGCATAATTTTCACCACTGCCACTGCCATGTGCAACAAGCCCTGAATAAAGCAATCGTCCATGGTTGACATCAATAACAAAAAGCCGTTCGTCAACTGACGGACGGTTAAAATCAATTACAGTGAGTATACCTGCACGGCTGACCTTACCCTGCTCTTTAAGGGAATAATAACCGGAAAGGGCTTTACTGAGCACCATCGGATCTATTTTATTCTTGAGTTCGGGTGATTGGGCAAGTGCTGCAACGTTATTTCGAAAAGCTTCGTTTTCAAAACTCAGCGAGCGTCCTTCTGAGGGACAGGCCATCATCATCATCATAAAAAGCATTGGAATCAATCGAATCATAAACAATTTCTAACTGTGTTAAACCAGTGTCGGTAAAAAAGAAAACTGGCAAATGCATAAAATATAAGGCCTTCGGCATTGTTAAATGCCTTAAAATCCATACTGCTAAGAATAAAAAAAAAGTCATGTTCAGTCTCTGGAAAACAACAGAGAAATCGAGACCGCCTTCTGTATTAAAGCTATACGAGTTTTTCCGGGGTCAATAATGGGTTTCTTAATACCGGGACACTAATCCGAAGAAAGGGCGCATAAAAATATTCAGGAAGGATACTATTTTTTTTTGACACCTTCAAATCTGCGAAGATCCTCCTAAACCGGCAGGTATTTCTGAATAAGCACTTTTTGGCTGATAAAAAAACACCGGAGCTTCTGCTATTTTTTTAAAAAGATTTATCTGAAAACGATGCGGAGACCAGTGAAGCAAAAACGTTGCAAGAGCTTCCCACATTGATACCCAGGCTATAATAGTGAGCCCCTCGGCAAAAACACTATTAAGAAATGACGCTGTGCCGGCAACAAAAACCAGGTGATTGACCCAAAGAGAAATACCGAGAATAACTACCCCAATACTAAGAAGCGTTCCTGATGTTCTCAGCATTTTTTTCAGGGCAGCAAGTTCGAGCTCTCTCTGGTACATAAAAAATTTATGAACACTTGTTCGAACACGCTGCATAAACTCTTCGGAAGGAAACCGTTCAAACATAAACCTTATGACAAAATCAGCATGACCTATTTCACGAACACACTCTGTCAGATAATAGACAAGGTCTTCGTCAAGATCTTTTTTATGGTAAGGAGCTGTCTTATCAAAATCCTCATACAGATCCTCAATACTTCTTGCTGCTACATCAATAATGACAGCTCCTTCTGCAGTCTGTTCGTAGCGGTCAAGCACCTTTTTTTTAACAGGATTTGTCCGCGCAAATATTTTCTGGCGAAAGGCTCTTGTCATTTGGCAGAAAAAGCTATAAAACGCCACCGGGAATTAATAGTAACAGCAATATCCTGTTCAGCAGGGGCTATTTCGGTTGGAGCCGATGACGGTGCGGCCTTCATGGCTACTCCTGCCATATGGGTACGAACTCTTATGGACGGTTCGTTAATGCTAACCTCGATTAATTGACCGATCCGACCACCTGCTGCCCGCGCCATGATCCCGGCTTCTCGACGGGCATTCTCCACGGCATCAGCAAGCGCCTTCTGACGAAGCGAGTCAAAATTGCTTGAAGAAAAATTGACGGTTTGTACTTCATCAGCTCCTCCACGGACTACAGCGTCAATGGCTCGCCCGATTTTTTCAAGAATACGCACCGTTACTTTAATAGTATGACGTGCGGTGTAACCTTTCAAGAGACTTTTCCCCAAAGACTGATCCCACTCTAATCGAGGAGAAACTGTATAACTGACCGAAGAAGCATCTTCTTTTGAAATTCCAGCGGTTCTAAGCATGTTCTGAACAGTACGGAACTTTGCGGCAGTCTCTGAAACAGCTCTCTCGGCCGTGTCAGCATCTGATTTCACGACAACATCAAACTCAGCCATATCGGGCTTTACGGATACTCTTCCTGTGGCAGATACTACAACCTGACTCTCCTCAGCATAACCGACAAGTGACAGAGCATGGGATTCAACAAAAAACAAAAGGCAAATAAAAAACAACTTATTTTTCAATTGCAATCCTCCTCATCGTTTCGCTGTAGGCTAAATGTTAAAGCGCTACTACCATTCAGTTGAATACAAACCAATAATTTCCTTGTACGCGATTGCCGCTGCACAAGAAGAAACTGGAATAGTGACTAAAAGACCAACTCCCAAGACAAGAAGTCCAAGGAAATTAAGAGCAAAAAGGGCAAAGGCAAAACCAAAAAAAGTGAACCAGTTTTTGGTAATGATTTGCCTGCTTGTCTCCATAGCCTGCCAGAACTCCATACGATAATCTATTATAAGGTAAGTAGTAAACATATACCCGACGGCGAGATAAATCCCTGGAATCAGCAGCAGCACCATACCGATGCTAACAAGAAAGCCAGAAGCGAGGCCGGCAAGAAAAAGAGGAAGAAAGTAGTTGAATCCATTGAAAAAATCCCCGAACTGGAATGATTTTCCGCTTAAAAGCTTAAAGGTAACTATACCAAATCCGGCATAGAGCGGAGCTGCGAGAGCAGAAAAAAGAAAGGATCCGATAAAAGAGAGTTTGGAGCTTACTGCAGATAGAGCAAAAATAAGAAGTGTGTATCCAACAAATTCACCGATATGCTCTTTAAAGATCTCCCAGGCCTTTTTGATATAGTCCTGAACATGAATAGTGACTGTTGCATTGAGCTGTTGATCAAACAGCTGCGGATTGACTTTTAGACCAAAATCAAAAGCTGCCATAATATATCCCCTTTCTTTAGAGTGACCCGCAGACACTGCTTGTATCTACAGAAGAAATAAAATGTTTTCAATAAGCATTGATAAATAAACTCACAAAATCCATATAAATCTCTAATATTATACTTAAAATTTATATAATATACATGTATAACCACCATCCAAAATCATTTTGAGAACAATTTTCAATTGGAAACGATATCAATCCAGTGGGTCAGTTACCGTTACATTGCTGTCAGAGGAAAAGGAACATATACTGTCGGCAAAAAAAAGCTGTGTATTAAATTTGCATAAAAATGCGACCAAGGTCTTGTCACGACGAAGAACAATAACTGCTCCATCCTGCCAAATTCCATTTTCAGGAAACCACTTGCTTTCGGGGGGGTCGCCCTGATTCTGATGAATATTGTGTACACCTTTCCCTGTTCTGAATGGTTCCCCGAAAATAAAAAGCTTCCGGGAATGCCGCAATAACGGCTCAAGGTCGCTAAACGCAGCAGGTCCTGTTCCATATTTCCATGATGCCCTTAAGGCTCTGCAGAGTGTTGCATCGTTATACACTGAATCAGATGCGACCTCCCGGCAATCACAAGTTGGCTGAAGCTCAGGACTGCGATAGTAATCAATTGCGCCCGAGCCAGGTTTTGAATCAAGCGGATGCCAGCCTTCCTGGAAATGAAGAATCTGATGCAAAGCACCGGGAACCATTTCGACTACACGCCATTGAAGCCCGTGAGCATCTTTCTTGCTGTCAAGGTCTACCGGACAGCGAAAAACTTTTCCGCGAGCGCTAACCTTGATATTACAATGGTAGTAGGTTCCATCGTTCGATGCATGATCGCAATAATACTTCTGCAGGGTACCGACGAGAACACCATATCCGTCGTAGAGAGACATAATAAAAAGTTTTCGTCTGAAGATATGTTATCGAATAACAATGCTGTAGTTTACGCAACTATCACGCAAGCACCAAATTAATGCCATAGAAGAAACCTTTAAAGCAATATCATGTAGTTTGAAATAGTATACTGTAAGTGGCCGCCCTGGTTTATACACCTGAATAGATGATGCAAAAGGATCAGCACAACACGAATGATGCAGTCATGAAGACTGTATCACAAAAGTTACTTTACAGCGGCACTGAATCCGAGATCACGGAACATGCCGCAGCTCTCATTATTTTTGAAGCATATCGTGCCATTCAAGATCATGGACGGTTTTCTCTTGTGCTTTCAGGAGGGAAATCTCCAAAATTACTGTATCGGCAGCTTGCACAGGGAGTTGCCATGGAGACTCTGGAACGCTATGCTTTTCAGATCCCAAGGAATGATAATGCTGAAAATAAAGATACAAGAGCTTTCATGCCCTGGAATAAGACATGGTTGTTTTGGGGAGATGAACGAAGTGTCCCTGTCGGCCATCCTGACTGTAATTATAGATTGGTCAGGGAGGAGCTGCTTTCTCAAGTCACCATTTCTGAAAAGCACATTTTCAGAATGCCAGCAGAACTGAACGATGGAGAAGTTGCGGCGAAAGTGTATGAAGAGACCATACGCACTTTTTTTAGCGAGGATGGCTCACTGCCACCAAAGCATTATCCGGTCTTTGATCTTATCATACTTGGACTCGGAGAAGACGGCCATACCGCTTCACTTTTTGCGGATAATGCATTCGCACTTCAGAAAACGGAAAAATGGGTAATTGCGGTCAACGAGCCTCTTGCAAATCCACCGGGTAAGCGGCTGACTCTAACCATGCCCGTCATTAACCATGCCCGGAACGTGCTTTTTTTTACAAGAGATAAAGCGAAAGCAACCCTTGCAAAAAAAATCTTTTTTGAAGAAGAGCAAAAAGTACCGGCAAGTCTTGTCAAACCTGTGAACGGCAAAACTTTCTGGTTTACCGTTCAACTGTAAATTCTGACAGCCGACTCCGGCCCATTGGAATGAATGGGATATAGCTCAGGTTGAGTCCCATTAACGGCGTCCTTTATGGCATCAACAATTGCCCATGAGTATTCGACACTGTCCTGGCGAATAAAGTTCATCTGCTCACCGGCAATGGCGTCAAGCAAGAGACGATGATAAGGGGTCATACCTGCTTCGGCAAACGATGTTTTGTAATCGAATTTCATGTAAACCGGGTCGGTAATTACGGCTTTACCAGGTCTTTTTGCCCCAAACCTCAATGCAATGGTCTCTTCAGGCTGAATGCAGAGAATGACCTGGTTTGCTGTGTAGCTGCAACTTTCAGCAGGTCCGAAATAGTTCTGAGGAGGGCACTTGAAGGTAATAACTATTTTCGTGACCGTTTCAGTAAGGTTTTTACCGGCCTTTATAAAAAACGGAACATCCTTCCACCTCCAGTTATCGATATAAAATTTTACTGCTGCAAATGTTTCAACCATTGAATCCAAAGCAACATTTTTTTCAGATCGATACCCTTCATACTGACCAAGAATAATTGACTCTCCTGCATCATCAACTGTAAATGGCCGGATCGAACGGAGAACCTTTGCTTTTTCATCGCGCACCGCATCTGCAGAGAAATCAACCGGCGGTTCCATGGCAACGGCGGCAAGAAGCTGAAGTGCATGGTTCTGCATAATATCGCGAAGAAGACCTGCCTCTTCATAAAAAGCACCTCGATCGCGGATGCCAAAATTCTCTGCGATGATGATTTCAACATTAGCGATATAATTCCGAGTCCATAAGGGTTCAAAAATACCGTTGGAAAAACGGAAAACCATAATATTCTGCACCGGTTCCTTGCCGAGGTAGTGATCAATACGAAAAATCTGTTCTTCACTGAACACCTCTCCTATGACACTATTCAGCGAACGCGCTGTCGCCAGATTTATTCCATAGGGTTTTTCAATAATGATTTTCCGCCAACCACCGCAGGCTTTTTTGTTTCCTCCAAGCCCAGCATGGTGAAGATTCCTGACAATATCAGGCGCAAGATCCGGCGGGGTTGCAAGGTAAAATAGGATATGCTCGCAGAGAGCAGCCTCTGGCGACACATCCATAAGCTCTTTGTAAAGATCTTTATAGCCATCAGATTCCTTAAGATCAAGCTTTACATAAAAAAGTCTTGAACGGAATGCTTTAACACCTGCTTCATCGAAAATGATATCCGGAGAGAACATTAAGAGTTTTTCATTCACCCTGGAGCGGAATTCCTCATGGGAAAGAGCTACCCGACCAACACCGATAATCCGGTATTGATCCGGCAAATGCCCCCATTGGGCAAGCTCATAGAGTGAAGGATAGAGTTTACGAGCGGCCAGATCGCTGTTGGCTCCAAAAATGACGGCAGTGAAATTATCAGACTTTTCCTGCATTATCGGGTATGCTTACGGTTTTTCGGAGAAGGAGTGCCCTCCAAACTCATGTCGCAACGCTGCAACAACCCTGTCGGATAAATTATTTTCGGATCGTGAACGATACCGACTGAAAAGAGAGGCGGCAATCACAGGAATAGATACTTCATGCTCAAGGGCCGCCTCAACAGTCCAGCGACCTTCTCCTGAATCGGCAATACGTCCGCTGAGATACTCAAGCTGTGGATCTTTCTGAAATGCACGAACAACAAGATCCATCAACCAGCCCCGAATAACTGAACCATTTGCCCAGACACGTGAGACCTCTTCAAGGTTAAAATCGTAACCACTTGAAGCAAGCAGATTAATTCCTTCACCAATGGACTGCATCATGCCGTATTCAACTCCATTATGAACCATTTTAGCAAAATGGCCGGAACCAGACGCGCCCATGTAACCGCACCCGTTTTCAAGACACATATCTTTCAGCAACGGTTCGATAACTTCATAAGCTTGTTTATCACCGCCAACCATAATACAGGCACCTTGCCGGGCTCCTTCAAGCCCACCGCTTGTACCTGCATCAAGAAAAAAGATCTCTTTGTTCTTGAGGAGTGCTGCCCTTTTTTCTGAATCAGTATAATGCGAATTCCCTCCATCAATAATGATATCCCCAGGATCTAACAAAGGCATAAGGGTATTCAATGTTGTGTCAACCGGGGTACCGGCAGGTACCATGAGCCAGATAAGCCGGGGTGATTGCAGCATGCCGGCAAGTTCCGGCAGTGAGGCTGAGGCAACAGCCCCGTGTTCTGCAAGAGAGGCAACAGCATTTTCCGAGAGATCGAAGACAGCCAGATCATGGCCGCATTCAAGAAGATGCTTTGCCATATTAAACCCCATTTTTCCGAGACCAACAAACCCTATCTTCATAATGCAATAGCAACATTATTGTTAGAAACATTCAGCACAATGCTTTGTGAATCATGCGACACAACCACTTGCAACTCTAACCATTTTCTGGTATCGGTCAATCACAATACTGTTGATAGCCGACCATGACTGCATCTCTGCAAAAGCAAGCCCGTGTGCTTTAAGTTCCCGACACCGAACGGTATTTTCAAACAATTCAAGGCATTTATTAAAAAAGTCTTCGTCATCTCCTGACCGGGCGAGCATCCCACCTCCTGATCTCTCAACAATATCCCGGCATCCCCCGTCATCCGAAACCACTACCGGAAGGCCAGAAGCAAGTGCTTCAAGCGCAACGTTACAGAATGCCTCTGTTATTGATGGAAAAAGAAAAATATCTCCACTCGCATAAGCTTCTGACAATGCAACTCCAGTAAGGTAGCCGGGAAATACCGCGTCCGGCATTCTTTGCTTCATTTCAGTTCCCTTGGGTCCGGAACCGATCATAACAAATCTCACTCTTTCAGCATAGCCAGCCGCCATAAAACGATCGTAAACCTTCATGACAACCTCAATATCCTTGTAGAGTACAAAGCGTCCGGTGTAAATAAAAACAGTCCGACCAGAAGCATTCCACGCTGTACGAAGTTTTTGGGATCGTCGAGCTGGATCAAAAAGCTCTTTATCTACACCCCTGGACCATATCTCAACGTTTCTGATGTGCTGATCTTCAAGTTTCTGGCGAATACTCTTATTAGGAACAAAAACAATATCACAGCAGTTATAAAACCAGCTCAGATATTTCCAGAAAGGTCTCTCGGCAAACTTGAGCCCGAAGTACTTAAGATAGGACGGAAAATCCGTGTGAAAAGCTGACGCCAGTGGAAGTGACTTTTTTTTAGCATATAAAAGAAATTCTCTTCCAACAATATCAGGAGTCGAAATATGCACGATATCAGGTGCAAATGCATCAAGCTGGCGCCTTGTTTCGGGCCTGAAAAAGCCGAGTTTGTAGTCGGGATAAAGCGGAACAGGCACCGCAGGCATGGTGTGAACCGTTAACCCGTTATGATTATCCTGAGATGAAACATCAGGAGACCAGACCGTAACCTGATGGCCATTGGCTCTGAATGAAGAAACCAGTTGTGTGATGGATTTTACCGCGCCGTCCTTGTCTTTGACATAAGTCCCCGAGTATAAGGCAATCTTCATGAAATGAGGAGCAAAATCCAAATAATCTATTCTATCTCCATATGTTCAACGGCACAACAAAGCCTTTCGGCAAACCATAAACTTTCCTGAGCCAAAGGGACATTTTCCCTTTAAAAAAACATCATAACTTCAAAAATCACTTCTCTACCAGAGAGAGCTTTGCGATTTTTGGATGAACCAGCTTCTTATAATCTTCATAGGAGAGGCGCAAAAGTTCATTATGTGAGCCGGCATTGAAGGCTATTTCATCATCAGCTTCAAGTTCTTCCGATACATAAACATCCATCCCGAAAAGGTTTCCAAACGGCGGCATAGCGCCGATCTCACATTCCGGGAACAATCCAGCAAATTCTTTCTCCCCGGCCAGTTCAACATCCCTTGTATCAGTCAATTCGCGTAATAGCTCAAAATCGAGCTGACGAGACGCAGGCAGGATTACCATAGCCATTTTGCCTGCGATATTAACCATGACCGTTTTGGCAAGTTCTTTTCCGGGAACATGGGCCGCAGCAGCTATTTCCTGTGCTGTATAGGCTGCAGAATGACTTACGATAAAATACCTTACCGAATGGCTGTCCAGAAACTCCCTTAATCGACGAATAGGCATTGCAACCTCCTTTGATATACAGTCATTTCATTATTAAAATGCAGGAATAAGCCTTAAGCGAATATTGATAATAATGCTAATAATGCAAGCGAAATCGGTATTACCTCTGACAAAGCCATTACTGATTCAACTCTTGCATCCTTATGCGGGATGGGACTTCGGCATAAAACCGCTTTTAATACGTTAAATTACAAATTCCGGAAGTAATAGCCAACAGCAATAAACTGAACGACTATTCTTTTGTCCTGTCAACCCATACTTTCAGTACAGGAAGAGCTGCCAAGTATCCTGCATGAAAAATATCCGGCACCTGGCCAAAATCGATCAGATTATATTCTGAGAGATCCGGCGAAATACATAAATCCACAAATTCTATCTGAATAGCTGTGGTATTGGTGATCGAACTGTAGAACGCATTTAAAAGAAGTCCTACAATATTATCAGGCTTTTTGAACGCATGGCGAGACAGCAGATCAACACAAATAACTGATTCAGCACCACTCTCGAAAAGAGGAGAAACAGGAACGTTTTCCATAAGCACTCCATCAACAAGCATTGCCCCCAAGTAGTCTACAGGTTTGAAAATACCTGGAATACAACTACTGGCCATAACTGCTAAGGCCACGTCACCTTCAGTAAAAACAACTTTTTTACCCGTTCCGATATCCGTTGCAACGATTGAAAGAGGTATGGATGCATCCTTAATATTTTTTTGTCCTAACAATTCGGTAACAATGTTTCCAAATTTTTTATTCGATAAAAGACCAAATTGAGAGAGCACCAATCCTGAAACATCAAGCCAATCGAGCTCAAAAGCAATATCGCGGATTTCCTGCCAGCTTTTACCAAAGGCATAAAGCGCAGCAATAAAAGCCCCAATACTTGTACCACTTACCATCGATACAGGAATTTGCAATTCACTCAATGCTCTTATCACCCCTACATGAGCCGCACCAAGAACAGCCCCTCCGCCAAACGCAATACCTGTTTTTTTCATATCGGCTGGAATAAATTATTATTTCATCTATCTCCAAAAAGTGGAATCCATTAATGGAAAAAGGTGACAAGACGCTTGAGATAGCCAAACTTCCTGATACCGTAAGGCGGATAACGCAAATCAGGGTCGGGATAAAACGATCGTTTCAGAATGCTCCGTTGAAAACTAAATGTGTCAAAACCCGCCTTGCCATGATAAGCACCGAAACCACTGCCGCCGATTCCGCCGAAAGGCAGCCGGTGAATAGAGGCCTGAAAAAGCAAGTCGTTGATACATACACCACCGGATTGGGATTGACGTACAACAATCTCCTGTATTTTCGAATCTGAAGAAAAAAGATAGAGGGCAAGCGGGTTCTTGCCTTTGCGGATAGCTTCAAGTGCTTCTCCGATATTTGCATAAGCAATGACCGGCAATAAAGGACCGAAAATTTCAGCATGCATAACATCGGCATCCAGAGTCCATCCTTGAAGAATCGTTGGTGCGACATAAAAGTCATGAAGGTCGGTGGCGCCTCCACACCAAGACGAAGAAGCTGAAAGCAGCTTTTCAAGCCTATGAAAATGATTTTTATTGACAATGCGGGGGTAATCCGGACTCAAGTGTGGATCATCACCATAAAAAGCAGTGATCGCATCACGCATATAATGGAGAAGATCTTTTTCGACTTGTTCGTGCACCAAAACATAATCGGGAGCTATACAGGTCTGGCCCGCATTTAAAAACTTAGCCCATACAATCCGGCGCGCAGCCACCCTGAGGTTTACTCCTTTATCAACAATACATGGACATTTTCCTCCAAGTTCGAGTGTCAGTGGAGTCAGATGCCTTGATGCAGCATGCATAACCTCCCGTCCGGCTGCCCGGCTTCCGGTAAAAAAAAGATAGTCGAAGCGCTTGTCTAGCAGTGCCCTGGTTTTTGCGACTCCACCCTCAATCACGCAAATTGCATTCCGATCAAGGTATCGAGCAAGCCCCTCGGCAATAACTTTCGAGGTATGAGGTGCATGTTCCGATGGTTTGACTGCTGCACAGTTCCCGGCAGCGATTGCGCTGATAAGGGGCCCAAGGCAAAGGTTCAGGGGGTAGTTCCATGCACCTATAATGAGTAAGACGCCATAGGGCTCACGACTATAATAGCCCTTTGCAGGCTGGTATATCAGCGGAACAGACACTCTATCGGGTTTCATCCAGGATTTTAGATATTTCAAGGCGAAACGGATCTCGCCGCGAAGATATCCTGTTTCAGTTAAAAAAGTCTCTGCCGGAGACTTCTTGAAATCATTAGAGACAGCAGCTGCAATTTCCTGTTCGCACTCAATAAGAAATGCTTCAAGTGCAAGGAGCTGCGATCGCCGCCATGAAATATCACGAGTTATGCCGAGCTCAAAGGTCTCTCGCAATACTGCAAGCTCAGGGAAATCGTGATCTTTTTGCATAAGAAGATTCAATGAATTAATACTTTATGCTTAAACATGTTTACGAACTGACCTGAAAGGATTACTTTTATAAAAGGTAACGAAATAACATGTTCGAGTAACCTTATCGCCCTTATACACCTGCTTTTTTGCCAGACACATTCTGTTAGGTACATTATAAAAAAACAGGGCCCTTTAACCTTTATTGTGCGACAAATGGATTGGATAATGCAGCCGGAAATATGGATTGCTCTTGCAACGTTGACGGCACTTGAAATTGTCCTCGGCATCGACAACATTATTTTTCTTTCGATTATTGTGGCGCGACTGCCAAAAAAACAGCAGCCTAAGGGAAGAATTATCGGATTAGGACTTGCAATGTTGACCAGAATAGGCCTGCTGCTCTCGATAACATGGGTTATGGGTCTGACAATGACTCTGTTGACAGTGTTTAATCACCATATATCAGGGCGCGATCTGATTCTGATTTCAGGCGGACTGTTTTTGATTGCAAAAAGCACTCAGGAAATTCACCAGAGTTTTGAAGGGGATGAACAACGGATCAAGAAAAGCGGCTCAGCCAGCAGTTTTGCTTTCACCATGCTGCAGATTGCTGTGCTCGATATTGTTTTTTCGCTTGACTCGGTTATTACGGCTGTCGGGCTAGTAAACAAGGTCGAAGTAATGATCATCTCGATTGTGATCGCAATCGGGGTCATGATGCTTGCTGCCAAAGCAATAAGTGATTTTGTTGAAGAACACCCGACCATTAAAATGCTTGCCTTGAGTTTTCTGATTCTTGTCGGGGTAACCCTGCTTGCCGAAAGTGCCGGTTATGAAATCCCAAGGGGCTATATCTATTTTGCCATGATATTTTCAGTAGCCGTTGAATTGCTGAACATCCGTCTCCGCTCAAAAGCATCAAAGCCGGTGCATCTGCATCATACTATGCCTATTGAGGACGACAGCGTCTGAACCCTCCGTAAACGATCTGTGCGTTGAAGTGGTTTAGTAAAGTAAAAGGATAACCTCTTATAACGAAAGATCGGTTATGAAACTGCCTTCAAAGCTTTCTCCCGAAGAACTCTACAGGACTTGTAACCCGCAAGAATTCGACTTCAATACCACGGCGGATATTGACGGTCCCATCAAAGCTACCGGTCAGGAAAGGGCATTCGATGCAATAAGCTTCAGTATGGGAATAAAGCACGATGGCTTTAACCTTTTTGCTCTTGGACCGAACGGCACGGGGAAACAGAGCGCTATCATGCACTTTCTCGCTGATATAGCTCCGAAGGCACCAGCCCCCTCCGATTGGTGCTATGTCAATAATTTTGAAAAACCTCGCCATCCAAAAGCCTTGAAACTCCCTGCTGGAAAAGCAAGCTCTCTTTCACGTGATATGGAACACCTTGTTGAGGCACTTTTTACCGTTATACCAGCGGCATTCAGCAGTGAAGAGTACCAGGCTCAAGAAAAAGATATCCGCGAAAAATTTCAGGAACAGCAAGCCGATGCAATAGGTGAACTGGAAAAAAACGCAGCTGAAGACCACATCGCGCTCATAAGAACACCTGCCGGATTTGCTTTTGCACCAGAGAAAGATGGAGAAGTCCTCAAACCGGAAGAGTTCATGATGCTGAAAAAAGAAGAACGGGACTCAATTGAGGAAAAAATCATCGTTCTGAAAACAGCGATGCAGTCTATTATGGCCCAGATACCAAAATGGCAGAGAGAAACTCAGGATAAAATCAAAGAACTGAACCGCAATATTGCGAGTTTTGCTGTAAAGCCCCTGATTGCGGAACTCAGAAACACTTATGAAGAGATTGAAGAGGTCACGAAATATTGTGAAACATTAGAAGCCGACATTATAGAAAACTTTGATCAGTTCCTTGAAAAAGAATCTGATCCAAGAGAGTTGCTGCTCGGAATATACCCTGGTAAATTCTCACAGAAAGGGGCTTCGTTTAACCATTACCGGGTCAATGTAATTGTCGATAACAGCAGCACCAAGGGTGCTCCTATTGTCTACGAAGATAAACCCGCCTGCCAGAATCTGGTTGGGGACATCGAACATATATCCCAGATGGGCACATTGGTCACTGATTTCACTTTGATTAAACAGGGTGCGCTACATAGAGCAAACGGAGGATATCTTCTCATTAATGCCCGAAGGTTATTGGTCGAACCTTTTGCATACGAGGCATTGAAAAAAGCGCTCAGAACACGACAAATCCGTATTGAATCGCTTGCTCAACTCTATAGCCTTGTCAGCACGGTATCGCTGGAACCCGAACCGATACCACTCGACGTTAAGGTGATACTGCTCGGTGAACGCAGCCTCTACTACCTCCTTAGCGTTTATGACCCGGACTTCACCGAGCTTTTCAAGGTCGCAGCGGATTTTGAAGATGAACTGTCAAGCGACATTGAAGGAAAACTGGCCTACGCCCGCATTATCAGCTCAATCGTTCATAAGGACAACCTGCATCATTTTGACAAAGGCGCGGTTGCAAGAATTGTTGAACACGGAAGCCGACTCGCTGAAGATGCAACAAAACTGAGTGCTCACATTCAAAGCATCTCAGATCTTGTTCATGAGTCAGATTATTATGCCACGGCCGCAACAAGAGATATTGTTCTGGCCGAGGACGTCCAGCATGCCATCGATGCAAAACTTTTCCGTTCATCAAGAATCAGTGAAAAAATCAGGGAAGCGACCCTGAGAAACTCCATCCTCATTGATACAGACTCGGAAAAAGCCGGCCAGATCAACGGTCTTGCCATTTACTCTCCAGGAGGACAGAGCTTTGGACATCCAGGCAGAATAACAGCAAGAGTAAGGCTCGGAAAAGGAGAAGTGATTGACATTGAGCGAGAAATTGAAATGGGAGGACCGATCCATTCTAAAGGAGTCATGATTCTCTCTGGATTTCTTGGCGCCCGATTCGCTGTTGATCAGCCGCTCTCACTCTCAGCCTCGCTGGTATTCGAGCAGTCCTACACCGGTGTAGAAGGAGACAGCGCATCGTCTGCTGAATTGTATGCACTGCTTTCAGCTATTTCAGGCGTACCTATCCGGCAATACTTTGCTGTCACCGGGTCGGTAAACCAGCATGGACAAGTGCAGGCAATAGGAGGTGTAAACGAAAAAATAGAAGGCTTTTTCGATCTTTGTAAAGCAAGAGGGCTGACTGGAAAACATGGCGTTCTCATCCCCGCGTCGAACGTAGATAATCTCATGCTCCGCAATGACGTTGTTGAAGCTGTAAGACAAGGGCTCTTCTCTATTTTCCCGATATCCGATGTTGATGAAGGAATTGAGATTCTGACTGGCAAACCGGCAGGAGAATTGGATATAACCGGTAATTACCCTCCAGAGAGTATCAACGGTATGGCTGTCGCACGACTGCATGAAATGGGGGAAAAAATTAAAAAATTCACATCATCTTCTGATGATAAAAATGAATAACCCGGTGTCAGAAACATTAAAGAGTCTTGTTATGCCGGAACAACACAAATACACTCCTATCCGTCATATCGCAGTCGCTCTCGACTGTTCACCTCACAGTATAGCGTCGCTGACTGCGGCTGCGGAACTTGCCCGGCTTATGCATGCTGATCTTACCGGTATTTTTGTTGAAGACATCAATCTTATCCGGATGGCTGAACTTCCTTTCTGTCATGAAATCCGCATGTACACCTCAGAACCTGAAAAAGTTGACTCTTCGCAACTTGAAAGGTCTCTCAAATTACAGGCAAGAACAGCTAAGGAATCCTTGCAGAATATAGCTGAACAGTTTATGGTGAAACACTCGTTCAGGGTATGCAGGGGAATGGTACCGGCAGAGGTCATTGCAGCGGCTGTAGAAGCAGATCTGCTGGTTCTCGGTCGAAGCGGAAGATCCCCTGCCTGCCATAAAGGGCTGGGTTCAACAGCAAAAAAAGCTCTTGCTGAAGGAAAAAAACCGTTGCTGTTCGTTCGACCCGGGTTCTCAGCAAAAGAGTGGCCAATATTGGTACTCTATGATGGTTCTGCGGGTTCGCAACAGGCTCTCGGTACGGCTCTCGACCTGATACACCCCGGCACTTCGCTCAACGTGCTGCTTCTCGGTGAAACTCGCGAGGAAACTATTGAGATGGAGTATCAGCTGACAAACAAAATAACGATTCCCGGAAGTGTCATTCAGTACTATCACCTTCCCCTGAAAAACGGAAAAACCCTCCTGCGTTATATTCGACTGGTTGATTCAGGTCTCCTGGTGCTCAGTGATCAGATGAAGATTTCAAGGGAAGCTGTACATCAGCTTATCAACGAAATAGACTATCCAGTGCTTCTGGTATAAGCCTTCCAATATCGCCAGGGGAATAGCCTTTTCACTTCAGGAGAGCACCATACGTTCCATAAGAATGGCTGCTGAGACAGACGCATTCAATGATTCAACTCGAACCTTTTTCCCACTGTGCGGTATTCTGACAAGCATATCTGAAAGCGTTTTTACCTGTTCACTGACTCCGTTGGCTTCGTTACCGATCACCAGCACCTGCTTTTCAGGCCAGGAGCTGAACTCTCTGAAATCCTTTCCATCAAGCGATGCGGAGACAATGGAATAGCCAAGTTTCCGGAGCCTTTGGAGTTCATGGCCAAGGCGTTCAACACTGTAATGGCGGATACCATAAATACTCCCTGCACATGAACGAACGGCTTTTGCATTGTACCGGTCGGCTGTTCCGAAACTGCAGATCATGGCATCTGCTCCGAACCAGACAGCAGTCCTGAGTATAGTTCCAACATTACCCGGGTCCTGGACCTCATCAAGTGCTACAATGAATGATTTCGCAAGCTTGCCGCAACCGGCTTCAGCAGCCGATTCAGTATGATCCTGCTGATGGAAAACGCCAAAAATCCCCTGGGTTGTTGAGGTGCCCGAAAGCTGCGAACACTCTTTTTCGCTTATGGAATAGACCTTTCCGTTATGAGTTTTGGCAAAACGATTACCCTCCGGCTCTCCCTCCCTGACAAGAAGAGCAAAAAGCATCTTCTCATCTGGAAGGTTCTGGCAAAGCTCCCTGACAGTGCGGAGTCCTTCGGCCAGAAAAAGCCCTTCTGAATCCCGAAACTTTTTCTGGCTCAATTTTACAACCTGTTTGAGCTTTGCCTTGCTTAAAGGAGGTATGTCGAAAGACTTCATGAATGCATTCCCGATTTATTGAGCTTTGAAAACACCGCTTTCGGATCATGGGAAAAATCCGCTGGTACATCGCCTGTTCCCTTTGAAAGAGCGGCACTATCGAGCTCAACTGAAAAACCTTTATCCGAACTCTCCAACTCATCATCTGCAACATTCATACAACGACGGATATATTCATCGAAACTCCCTCTATCCATTGTATGCCCCTCAAGGGCACACTGCTTTTCCCCTAAATTTTCAACCGCATGCGATTCGCAATTAACCATTAGGGTGATCTTGAGAATCATATCTTCTCGGGAAACCCCTCCAAAACCTAATTTTTTCACCAGCCGGTCAAAAGAAGGCCCATCAATTTTTTCTATCATCTGAAGCAATTGACTGAGACCGCCGTACATCTCAGCATGAACCCTGATTGCCTCTTCGATTGACACCGCCTGTATTGCTGACTCTTCTCTATTTGTAACATGACCAGTATAAGAGGATTTCAGCAGGGCCCTTTTGCCTCTGCTCAAAACCGTTCCTCTCAGAAACTCCTCATCAACACTATACTCCTTGAGGCGATCCTGTATGATACCTGTATTTTTCTCTTTTGCCCGCCGCATCGAAACCGAGTCTATATCAGTGCGTTCCGTAAAGAGAAGCCTTGAGATAAAAAGAATTCCTGAAAGAGCGGCAACAATGATAAAACACAAAAGAATCAGCTCAAGCTTGAGGCCAAACAGAGTCACAATAAGCACTTCAGCCACAATGAGCCCTCCAAAAAGAACCAGCAGAAGTTTCAAAAAAAAACGTTCATTCATAATTTCGGTCTTTGTTTTATTCCATTTTGAGCTTAGCCTGCAACAATAACAAAATCAGGGTAACGATTGTCATATCATAAAAAGATCAGTGGATCAACCGTTGACAATTCACCGAATTTAAGTGTTATTATCCAATAAAATGAACTCTATAACGCTGGAAATGCTGGAAAACTCTGTTGAACTCATTGCACCTGCCGGTGATATGACCTCTTTGCAAACTGCACTGAATTCCGGTGCGGATGCCGTCTATTTTGGAGCCGAAGGCTATAATATGCGCGCCGGAAGCAGCAACTTCATCATTTCGGACTTTCCTGCCCTTAAAGCACTCTGCGCCGAGTTCAACGCCAAAAGCTACCTGGCACTGAATACCATTGTCTATGATAGTGAACTGAAGAAGATGGCACAGACCGTTGCAGCGGCCAAGAAAGTAGGATTCGACGCGGTAATCTGCTCGGACATGGCGGTCGTCGATGCCTGCCGTAAAGCTGATATGCCATTTCATATTTCCACACAGGCTTCGGTCAGCAACTACAGTGCAGTAAAGTTTTATGCCGGACTCGGAGCAAAAATGATCGTTCTTGCAAGAGAACTCACTCTTGAACAGGTTCGACATATTACCGGAAAAATAAAAGCTGATGGGCTTGATGTTCGCATTGAATGCTTTGTTCACGGGGCAATGTGTGTCGCTGTTTCGGGGCGATGTTTTATGTCGCAGGAAGTTTTTGGCCGTTCAGCAAACCGCGGGCAGTGCGTTCAGCCATGTCGGCGGCAGTATATCATTACAGATCCAGAGGAAAACGAAGAGCTTGAAATTGGTACGGATTATGTCATGAGCCCCAAGGATCTTTGCGCCATAGAATTTCTTGACGTCCTTATTGATGCAGGAATCAGTGGTTTCAAGATTGAAGGGAGAAGCCGCAGCCCTGAATATGTCAATACAGTAACGGCAGCCTATCGCAAAGCGATTGACTTCTGTAAAGGACATCGTAACGATGCGGGATTCAGGACGCAGTTCAATACACTGACCAATGCACTTAAAAAAGAGCTTGCCCTTGTCTACAACCGAGGATTTTCTGAAGGGTTTTATTTTGGAAAACCCATTGAGGCATGGACAAGAGAGTACGGCTCTATGGCAGAGGAAAAGAAAATTTTTATTGGTGATGTAAAAAAATATTACCCGAAAGCGGGGGTAGCAGAAATCATCATGTTTGCCCGTGGCCTTAACCGTGGTGACAAACTTTCAATTCTGGGACCTAAAACAGGAGTGGTAACGTTGATGGCTGACTCTTTTTATACAAACGATCTCGCTTCCTCAGCTGCTGTAAAAGGCGATAGCGTGACCATCAAAAGCTCAAAGGTCAGAAAAAATGACAAAGTTTATGTGCTTGAAAAAAGGATGTAAAAAAAATAAATGGTAAAACAAACTATTGGAGGTTTGCTTAAACAAAAAGGTATTGCGTACATTTAGTGAAAGAGTAGTCGTCCTTGTCAGAAAACTTTTTCTTTAGCATCAAGGAGAAAGGAGTACAGCGCGATGATATACAAGGTGATTTCAAAATCTGAGTTTAAAAAATTCACTGACGCCGTTGTCCATGATAATACATCTTTCGGACCCCGGCAAGTTGACTTTGACAACCGTGGAAAATCCATATACCAGTTTCTTCCGGTAACGTCATTTTACGAGATTGCTTTTGACTATACCACAACAGCATCATCTGCTAAACACTTTTTTCTTCCATTCCGGGAAGAGTTGTCGCGCTTTGTTTTTCGTGATCAAGATTGGGATCAGCAGATAACCTACGAAGCAAACCCAATTGTTCTTATCGGCCTGAGACCCTGCGATATCAGCGCCTTGAATATCCTGGACGATGTCCTGCTCAATGGCAACTTCCCTTCCCCGTATTACCTTGCCAAACGCAAAAACACCTTTGTAATCGGCATGGACCATTTGCCGCTTCCTGATTGTTTCTGCAAGTCCATGAACCATCATACTATCGCAACAGGCTTCAACGTCTTCTGTTCTGATATAGGTCATGATTACTACCTCTCCATCAACTCATCAAAGGCTTTCAATTTCCTCAAGGAGTTTGATACCCGCGATCCTCTTGACGATGACAACTGCCGACTCGTTGAACGACGGAAACTTATCTCAAACAGTTTTCTCTCAGAAGTTGACGTCACTTCACTTCCGAGCATTCTCGATATTGAGTTTGAATCTCCCGTCTGGGAAAAATGGGGTAACAAATGTCTTAACTGCGGAACCTGCGCCATGGTGTGTCCAACGTGCTACTGCTACTCCGTCAATGAATCATTTGAGACTGATTTGAAAAGCGCAACCCGCCAGAAAAGACTGTATTCCTGTAATCTTGTTGATTTTGCTGAAGTTGCAGGAGGACACAATTTTCGTCCAAAAAACGGCGATCGCCTTAAGTACCGATATTACCATCAACACCGAGGGTTTGCCGAAAATGCCAACAAGCAGATCTGTGTGGGTTGCAACCGATGCGGAAGAGCATGTCTTGCCGGAATAAATCCAAAGGATGTCATCAACGACCTCAGAATGGAGAAGGAATCATGCCTGATAAACGTTTCGTCATCCCCCGACAAGACATAAACCGGGAGAATTTTACCTCATCAATTCCTGATTTCAATCGCCGTTCTGATATCATGAAAACAGATATGGGGTATAAGTGCATCATCACCAATATTGTAAGCCTCAATGAACAGGAAAAACTTTTTCAGCTCCGCATTATCGACTCTGGGGAACGGGATACTTTCCGGTTCAAACCCGGTCAGTTTCTCATGCTTGAACTTCCCGGGTATGGAGATGTTCCGATCTCGATTTCAAGTTCAAACAGCAACCATGAATTTATTGAGCTCTGTATCCGAAAAGCAGGTCATGTCACTTCCGCACTTTTCACTTTTGGAGAGGGGGCATATGTCGCTATAAGAGGACCTTTCGGCTCTTCATTTCCCATGGATGAAATGACCGGATATAATGTTCTCCTTATTGCAGGAGGTCTTGGCTTTGCTCCACTGCGCGCCCCGCTCTTCTGGATTAACGAGCACCGGGACAGGTTCCTGGATGTTCATGTGCTTTACGGTGTAAAAACGCCCTCACAATTGCTTTTCAGTTATCAATTTGAGGAATGGGAAAAAATCAACCATATCACGCTGCATACCATTGTTGAAAAAGCTGAAGCTGGATGGCAAGGAAAACATGGGATGATCACTGATCTCTTCAATGATATTTCGATTGATCCGGAAAATACCTATGCAGTTGTCTGCGGACCACCAGTCATGTTCAAGGTTGTCTGCAGTTATCTCGACAGGCTCGGAATTCCCATGAACCGCATGTTCGTCTCTCTGGAACGACGGATGCACTGCGGCATGGGCAAATGCTGCCGCTGCATGGTCGGATCAACCTTTACCTGTGTAGACGGCCCTGTTTTCGATTACTGGTCGGTCATAAATCTCAAGGAAGCTATATAAAACCGTCAGCATGAAGCAACGAGGATTTACCTTTGAAAAACTTAAGATCGCTTCGTTCGATTTTACCTGCTGTGAAGGGTGTCAGCTCCAGCTCGCAAATAGAGAGTCAACACTGACTGACTTTTTTGAGCTGCTTGATATTAGAAATTTCAGGGAGCTCTCTTCCGAAAGTCACGACGATTACGACATTGCGCTCATAGAAGGAAGCATCAGCAGACAAGATGAGATAGAAAGGCTTCATGCTATACGACATCAGGCAAAAACCCTTATAGCATTCGGCACCTGCGCCTGTTTCGGAGGGGTTAACAGCCTGAAAAACAGATTTCCTCTCCATGAATCTATAGCCGAGATTTATCCAGATATGGCGATAGAAAGCCTGCCAGTGAGAAAAATCAGTGAGATAGTCAAGGTTGACCTTTCAATACCAGGATGCCCTGTTAACAAAGAAGAGGTTGAGCGAATTATTGTAAGTCTGGTGACAGGCTCACTGTTGACGCTTCCGAAATACCCGGTATGCGTTGAATGCAAGGAAAAGCTTAACACATGCATGTTCGAACTTGGCGAAATCTGTCTCGGACCTATCACTCGTGCCGGGTGCGATGCAGTATGCACAACAGGAAAAACGGTCTGTCTTGGATGCCGTGGTCCGTCTGAGGAGATCAACATGCCTGCCTTCATTGAACTGATAAAGGAAAAAAAGCTCAGCTTTGATGACCTGCAGGAAAAGATCTCTTTTTATAATGCGTTTGAAGAATACAGCAGCCATGAAGCGTGACATTACAATCGATATCCACCACCTGACCAGAGTGGAAGGTCATGCAGACATTTCAATAAGCGTCAAGGATGGAAAACTTATCGATGCCCGATGGGCAGTTATTGAAACGCCAAGGTTTTTCGAAGTGATGGTGAAAGGGATGAGCGCTGAAAAAGTTCCTTTTTTAACTTCGAGAATCTGTGGAATCTGCTCTATCAGCCACGCTCTTGCCAGTATCAGAGCTTTGGAGCGGGCAATGAAGATCGAACCTCCTGCGGTTGCGGAAAAAGTAAGACTGCTTGCCATGCACGGTGAAACCCTTCAGAGCCATGCACTGCACCTCTTTTTTCTTGCTGCTCCGGATTTTACCGGCACGGCAAGTGTTCTTCCGCTGATTCACACTCACCCCGATGTTATCAAAGCAGGACTGAAGATCAAGGAACTCGGCAACGAAATCAGCACGGCTACTACCGGACGCTGCACCCATCCGGTAAGCCTTATTGTCGGAGGACTCAGCAAAGCGCCTGAAAAACTGCAGCTTTTAAACCTTCGAACAATGATCAGGGAAAGAAAGCCGGTACTTGACAGTGCATGCTCTTTTTTCCGTTCCCTGGCCATTCCTGATTTTATACGGGAAACCGAATTTGTCTCTCTTGGTAACGGATCAAGCTATCCATCCATCGGCGGACATCTTATCTCTACTGACGGAGTGAACAGGGATGAGAATGACTACCTTGCCATGACCAATGAGTATTCATTGGATTTTTCAACTTCTAAATTCACAAGACTCAGTCGTGAGACCTCAGCAGCGGGTGCTTTGGCTCGAATCAACAACAACTATGATCTGTTGCACCAGAGAGCAAAAGAGGTCGCTGCAAGCTTCGGTCTTGTGCCCGTTTGTCACAACCCGTTCATGAACAATATCGCTCAGCTTATTGAGTGTGTTCATATTCTTGAGGATGCAGAAGAACTGATAAACTCTCTGCTCGATATGGAGCTCACAGAGATAAAAACCACCTTTACGCCAAAAGCCGGATCAGCAACCGGTGCTGTTGAAGCTCCCCGAGGAATTCTGTATCACCATCTGGAAACCAATGCAGAGGGAAAAGTGGTTCGTGGGGATTGTATCATCCCGACTACGCAGAATAATGCCAACATCCATTACGACTTGCATGCCATTGCCGAACAAGCCTTAAAAGAAGGGAAAAACGATAAGGAAATAAAAAAGCTTTGTGAGATGGTCGTGCGATCATACGACCCATGTATTTCATGCTCAGTACACTGAGAATACCATAAAATCAAAGGCAGGAAAGCTGCCGAACCTTCCTGCCTTTGATTTTCAGAGAATCTCGACAAGTTCGATTTCGAAAGTAAGATCCTGACCTGCAAGCGGATGATTGGCGTCAAGCGTCACCGCTGTATCGCTCATATCGACGACCATTACAATAGCCTGCTGATCGTCAGCAAGACCAACCTGAAGCTGTTGACCGATTTCAAGTTCCATATCAGCAGGAAAACGCTCCCGGTCTACTTCGGTTACCAAATCTGCGCTATGATTACCATAAGCCTCTTCTGCAGGAATAACAGAAACCTTGATTTCTCCAAGGGTCATATCAAGCAGAGCAACATCAAATCCCGGTATAACCTGCCCGCCTCCTATAGTAAATTCCAACGGTTCACGATCAGCCGATGTATCGAATATCGTACCATCTTCAAGCGTTCCTGTATAATGAACTCTTACTGTATCCCCTTTTTTGGCTTGAGCCATACTTTTCTCCTTTTTTGCTGATCGAAACTTTTACCTTCCACAACCCTGATTTCTACTGATTCCCACCATCAACAGAATCCAGCAACGATCAAAGTAAGCAGCGAAGCTATAGAAAAAACAATAAAAAAACCATTTTTTTATTGTTTATAAGGCTCTCTCATATGTTCCATTTCCATAGTGACTTTCGGGAGCCAGCCCGGATAGTCGCGTTTTATAAACTCGATCAACTGTTCCCGCACCAAACAACGCAATTCCCAAAGTTCCGAGGAGTTTGCCGCACTGACAAGCGCCCGCATTTCAATCGATTTTTCACTGGTATTGCTCACATGCATCTTTACAACCCTTTTGTCCCATAGCGGTGTAGATGAGACAATCCGCTCCAGTTCCCGACGAAGAACTTCTGGTTGAATAGCATAATCCATGTAAAGGAACACGGTACCAAGAAGTTCAGAAGAGGCACGAGTCCAATTCTGAAACGGACGATCAATAAACCAGGTAATGGGCACAATCAAACGACGCTGATCCCAAAGTTGAACGACAACGTAGGTAAGAGTAATTTCCTCGATTCTTCCCGTCTCGTTTTCAACCACAACGACATCATCAATACTGATAGGCTGAGTTATAGCAATCTGGATCCCGGCAATTAAGGTTGAAAGACTTTTTTGTGCTGCAAACCCAAGAATCACTCCGGCAATACCAGCGGAAGCAAGAATGCTCAACCCGACCTGACGAACCGTATCAAAACTCATGAGCACACCAGAAACAGCAACCAGGACAATAATCACGTTCATAATCTTGCGGGCAAGACTGATATGTGTAGCAATTTTTCTTGCTGCCTCATTTTCCCTGACTTTCGTCGTATAACGAGGAAGAATAAACTGCTCAAACAGCAGGAAAAGCCGCATCATAAACCATGCTATCCCGACAATGGCAATGATAAGAAGCGTGTGATGAAGAACGTCCCTTGTATCGGGAGCAAGCGGAACATAATGAAGGAGCAGGGGAAGCGCAATAAGGGAGACAAGAAGCCTGAAAGGCCAGACCATCAGTTCATAGTGAACGTTAATCTCTTTGATCGATGAGCGGATGAGCTTAATAACTCTCTTGAACAGCGTATTTGCACCAACAAAAAAAATAATGGTCGACAACGCAATTATCACCGGCATCAGGAATGCCCCCTGAAGAAAGCTCAATAATGTAACAATCCTCTCCATACGCATTCCGCTATAAGCTGACCCCGGACAAAATTGCCTAGAGTTTCTGATATACTATCCGCGTAACCGATTAAATTCATTTCTTGAGCGACTCACGCAATCCTCAATAGCCATACCGCCGAAATAGTTGCCGGTAAGCAGCAGATTTTTTTCCTTCTTCAACAAGGCATTGGTTTTTTCAAGCCATTGATCATGACCCAACTGCAATGTTGGTACGGTGTTTAACCTGGATACAGTATGCTCTATCTTCGACATATTGACGCCGAGAACCTCGGTGATACGGCTTCTTTTGGTCTTGTCATCAAGACCAGGTTTAAAATGGAAGACAAATCCTCGATAGTTATCGTCAGGCACAGTATCACGTGATACAACCGAAAAAAACACATCGTTAGGTGAAATAAGAGCCGCAACCGGTTTCATCGAAATATTCTCCTTGCGAACAATGACTCCGAGCGAATCGACCTCAGCCGCCTCAAGATGGCTGAAATGGCTGGCCAGATCAGGATGTATATCCTTTAAAAGCTTTGAGGTGACCATAGAAGGAGTCGCCAAAACAAGGGTTTTTGCCGAGTACTCTCCTCCATCTGCCGTTCTTATCTGATATAAACCATCGACATACCGCAATGAACTGACATTCTGATTGTTGAAAACGTTCAGGTCGCTCTTTGCGGAAATCGCCCGTGCTACGCTCTGCAAGCCATTTTTGAACGTATAGTTCTTCAATACATCTTTTCTTTTCTCCCTGCTTTTAAACATCATATCAGCCGGAAAATCATCTGTCACCTGCGAAGGTACGGCGTTGAAAAAATGGCTGATTACATCACGATAGTTCCGTTCGCCTACAATTTTCGAGTAATATGACTTCACGCTCTGCCCCTCTTTCTTCAGCCTGAAAAGATTTGGAACAGAAACAAGCAGTTCAAAAATATTGAGCTGAGAAACAATGGATTTGATTTTCCCATTCATATACAGAGTAAACGGCACCTTCGCCCGAGGAATGATGGTATCCTTAATACCGCACGCCTCAACAATTTCCAGAAGATTCTGATACGAACTGTAACAGGTGTGTGCCCCAAGCTCCAACCAGAATTTTTTGCCGTTTGCAGTGTAGTGAGGAGATGCAAAGGAACCGCCGATAGTATCGTTTTTCTCAAGTATCGTGGTTTTCATGCCAGCCTGTACACAATAAAAAGCAAGGCTGAGTCCGCTAATACCACTGCCGACAACAACAACATCATTTTGCATCATAACAGGAAAAAGATTTACAGGAACACGTTCAAAAAAACAAGACTTGCCACAGCACAAGAAAAAAGCGTTATTTGACAGTCAACATCAAAAACTTCTCGTGCAATTTAGCGAAATCAGGGAAGAAGTCAGCAACAAAACAAGAGGATTCAGGGACATAAGGGAGATCAAGGACTACAAGAAAAAAACACTGTCACGAAATACCCCTTGCTGATTCTTCTTCTCACTTTAAATTCGCTTTTTCATCTTCCTGATAGTTCTGTGAATAGCGTACATAGTTTTCAGGCGACTCCTCAATATTGCGACGCTCATCCTCGGTAATAGGCCGCATGACCTTAGCGGGAACCCCGGCAACCAGCATCCCTGAAGGCACCGTAAAGCCCTGCCTAACCAACGAACCGGCAGCAACAATCGAATAGGGCTCAACCACACAATCGTCAAGCAGTACTGCGCCCATACCAATCAAAACGTAGTCTTTCACCGTACAGGCATGAAGTACTGCGCCATGACCGATGGTCACACAGTTTCCAATGTTGAGCGGACCGGTATCGTGTGTTACATGAAGCGTGGCATTATCCTGCACGCTGGTTTTCTCCCCGATACGGATTGGACAAACATCACCACGAACGACCGCATTGAACCAGACACTCGAATAAGCGCCAATATGCACATCACCAATAATAAATGTGCCGTCAGTCATAAAAACCGTTTCATGCAGCTGCGGCCATACTCCCTTGTAAGGCATCACTTTTCCCATACAATAAAATTTCAATAAGGTTTATAAAAAAAATTTAACATGCATCTGCTTTCTCTAACCAATCAGTCCGCATGAATACTGATATCTTGAACATAAAAATATTTTTTTATACTGACCGGATTCTTTAAATTGTTCTAAGAAAGTTATTAACCATAAATCAACTGTCCATGAGCAAGTTATCAGGAGTTTTTACCAAAGGAGCTGAATCTTACGGAAGATTTGTGGAAGTTTTCATCGATGGGCATTGGTGGGTTGTTGGTGATGCATTGGAGAATATTGGAAAAACCACGAAACGCTTACTTAATATTGCCTACCCTTTCCTTAACGGAGGCTCATCTGCATTCACAGGGTTAAGAGGTTCATCCCCGAAAATATCGGGTTATGCCAAACCAGGTAAAGATATTGAAAAACGATTTAAAGATTAAGAATAGATTATCGTTTCAATTCGCCTGGCACTCAGCAAGCAGGAACTGAACTTTAAAACGAGGCTTTACGCCTCGTTTTTTTATTCCCCCCATTGTTACTGCATACATCAGGGCATTCGAACGTTCTTTTACCATGCAATGTTTTCTATAAATTGTACATTGCAGTACTGGTTGAACTTCCGCCACCCTAAACATAAGCTACCAAACGTCACCTTTTCAGCATCGGCATGAAAGCTACCCTGAGCTGCAGCAAATTAAAAAAGATCTATAATAAACGAGAGGTTGTCAAAAGCTCATCAATTGAGGTTAAGCAGGGTGAGATCGTAGGGCTTCTCGGGCCGAACGGAGCAGGAAAAACCACAACGTTCTATATGATTGTTGGCCTGGTAAGACCGAACGGAGGCGATGTATTTCTTGACTCGACAAACATCACCCGTTTTCCAATGTACAAACGGGCACGCCTCGGTATTGGCTATCTCCCTCAGGAAGCTTCCGTGTTCCGAAATTTGACAGTAGAGGACAACATTTTGAGTGTGCTCGAATTCACTTCACTGTCAAAAGCGGAAAGAAGAGAAAAAACCGATATGATGCTGGAAGACCTCAACATTGCCGCAATACGGAAAAGCATGGGCTATGCGCTTTCCGGCGGAGAACGCCGACGCACGGAAATAGCAAGAGCTTTGTCGCTTAACCCCAAATTTATTCTTCTTGACGAACCATTTGCCGGTGTGGACCCCATTGCCGTCGAGGATATACAACTGATAGTCGAAGGACTGGCCAAACGTGACATCGGGGTACTCATTACCGACCATAATGTTCATGAAACCCTTTCCATCACCGATCACGCATACCTGCTCTTTGATGGCAGCATCTTCATGCATGGAAGCCCTGAAGAAATCGCCTCCAACCCGGAAGTACGGAAAATGTATTTAGGCGAAAAATTTACTCTTGATAGATATTAGTCCGACTTCATATAATTTATATGTGAAACTATGTCAATACGTTCAGTGTTTTAATAAACAGGGGGAAGTTGATACAGAAGTGGATATCCCTTTTTTATCGTAAAACAAACTGAATTGCTGGAGCTAATGCAACAATGAATATTCTGCTGATTTACCCAGAATTTCCCGATACTTTCTGGAGTTTTAAGCACGCCCTTAAATTTGTCAACAAGAAAGCATCGCTTCCTCCTCTCGGACTTTTAACGGTAGCATCGATGCTTCCTGGGGAGTGGGAAAGAAAGCTGGTCGACCTTAATGTATCTACCCTGACAACAAAGGAGATTGCATGGGCCGACATGGCATTTATAAGCGCCATGGCCGTTCAGCAGGAATCAGCCAGAAAGATCATTGAAATTTGCAACAAGGCTGGCCTCATTGTTGTTGCTGGTGGACCACTCTTCACTTCGGAACCTGAGGCATTTCCTGCAGTCAATCATTTTGTACTGAATGAAGCCGAGCTTACCCTTCAGCCTTTTCTTGAAGATTTAAAGAACGGAACACCCAAGAAAGCATACACTTCAGAACTCTTTTCGGATATTACCAATACCCCTGCTCCCGAGTGGCATCTGCTCGACATGAAAAAGTATGTCGCCATGGCAGTTCAGTTTTCAAGGGGATGTCCTTACCGTTGTGATTTCTGCAATGTAACAGCACTTTTCGGCCATAAGATCCGCACAAAAAAAAGCCGCCAGATTATTGAAGAACTTGACGGAATAAAAAAACTGGGATGGCGGGACAGCATTTTTTTTGTGGACGATAACTTTATTGCCCACAAAAGTTACCTTAAAAAAGAGCTTCTCCCCCAGCTGATAAAATGGCAAAAAAACAATAAATCAACCACCAAATTTTTTACCGAATGCTCCATCAATCTGGCTGATGACCCTGAACTGATGTCGCTTATGGTACAAGCCGGTTTTACGCAGGTCTTTATCGGTATTGAAACTCCTGACAAAACTGCACTTGAAGCTTGCGGAAAAGAGCACAATACCTCAAGAGACATGCTCGGCAACATTAAAAAAATCCAGCAGGCAGGCATGGAAGTCCAGGGTGGCTTTATTGTCGGTTTTGACAGCGATACCCCATCAATTTTCCAAAAACAGGTCGAATTCATCCAGAAAAGCGGTATCGTCACCGCCATGGTCGGTATTCTTCAGGCACTTCCCGGCACAAAGCTATACGAACGTTTGCAACAAGAGGGAAGGCTGCTGCACAACTCAAACGGAGATAATGTCGACAGTAATACCAACATTATCCCGAAGATGGATCTGGATATTTTGCGTAAGGGATATACAGACATGATGACGCAGCTTTATGCGCCAAAACAGTACTATACAAGAATCCGAACTCTTCTCCGGGAGTACCAGACTCCGAAATTCAAAAGAAGCTTCCGTATCGGTCACATCCTTGCTTTTGCCCGCTCAACAGTGCTCCTCGGCGTAGTAGGACGTGAACGTTTTCAGTACTGGAAAATGCTTACATGGACCTTTTTCAACCGCCAGAAGGCGTTACCTCATGCCGTAACCCTTGCTATTTATGGACACCATTTCCGCAAGGTCTGCCAGTTGCACCTCAAAGAGGCGAGAAAGGCTTGACATAAGAATTGATGGTCGACTTCAGGTTGGATTGCACACCTGCCCGGGTTTTTCTGTATCTTGACAAAATAACCCATAGCTCTGCAACCCCGGAAATTTCATGATAGCTGAACATTTGCTTTTTCAGTCAGACGGTGGTTTTATCCGCATCCCGATCTGGGGACACATTCCGCTGAGCGGGCCGCTGAAAAAAATTCTATCTCATCCCTCGTTCCTGCGTCTTAAAGGAATACGGCAGCTCTCCTTCTCACAGCAGGTTTATCCTGGAGCTACACATACGCGGTTTGAGCATTCAATTGGGGTTTATCATCTTATGAAGATGATTTTGCAGAGGATGCTGACAAGTCCTCTGGCCCTGAGCCTTCAGGATGACAGCTTTACATTTGATGACCATAACTGCCGAGTACTGCTGTCAGCATCCCTGCTGCATGATATCGGCCACTTTCCTCATGCACATATCATTGAGGAACAGATTCCGCTGTACGGAAATGAACCGGTATTTTCGCATCATGAAGAGCTTTGCCGCCACTTTATTTATGAGCAAAGTCCAGGCGTTTCTACAATAGCTGAAATTCTGCAGGAGGAGTGGAAAGTATCACCTGAATCGGTCATAAACCTCATCACAGGGAGTTCCGGAAACCGGTTTACCAAACTCATCAGTGGTACGCTCGACCCCGACAAAATGGACTATCTCATGCGCGATGCACACCACTGCAACATTCCTTATGGAAGCATCGATATCGAACGGTTGATTGAGTCATTTGTGCCCGACCCGCAGCGTGAACGGTTTGCCATAACAGAAAAAGGGATTGCACCGCTTGAAAGCCTGCTCTTTGCAAAATACATGATGATGCGCAACGTTTACTGGCATCATACCAGCAGGGCTCTCTCTGCTATGCTTCGACGGCTTCTGCAGGATGTTGCCAGCGAAGGCTTACTTTCACCTGAGGCAATGCGTAACCTTTTTTACGGCAATGCCGACGACCGAGTGCTGTATGAACTGAAAAACCTGATGCCGGAAAAAAGCCATCCTCTTGGAGCCCTTCTGGAGGATATTCTAATGCGCAGGGTTTACAGGAGGGCAATAACCGTGCAACCCTACGTCGACGATTCTTCGCAGGCAGACGAGAGGTGGTTCATCTATAGTGCGGACAGCAAGATGCGTCGGGCAAAGGAGGTGGAGATTTGCGACATCCTCAACAAACGTTACCATCTCGGGCTGCATGGTCATGAGGTGCTGATTGACCCGCCGTCGAAAAAAGATATTTTTGATTATGCAGACTTAAAAGAGCTCAGGGTCTACCCTACCCGCTCCGAACACATCCATTACAATCTGCAGCTTGAGTCAGAATACATTAGGTTTGATGACCTGAATGAGTCGGTTTTCCGATCAGATTTTATTCTCGCCTTTGAACGCTATACCAAGAAATTCAGACTCATCTGCCGGCCGGATATTGCAGAGCGCATTGTTGAGTGCCGCAAAGAGATTATGAGTATGTTAAAACAGTAAATCTTATATTATTTGAAAACAAAAACTCATCGTACCATGGAACAACAGGATAAATTTTACAAAGGGCTTTTTTTCGGAGCATTGCTTGGCGCAGCTGCTGGGACAATTATGGGATTGCTTTTCGCTCCGCATAAAGGAAGTGAAACCCAGCAGATTATTTCAGGAAAGGTAAAACTTGCGCTCGACAAAGCCACTGAATTGTATGAAGGTAATGAGAATGATGGTGCATATAATAATGATGCAAAAAAACGCTCTCAGGAAATAATTGACACCGCTCGGGACGAAGCAAAAAAAATTCTCAACGAAGCGAACAGCATTATCAAGGAAATCAAGGGATATCCAAAAACCCAAGAAAACTGATTTATGCTGACTTATATCAGTGCGAATACCGCATCAAGTGGAATTAACAACCATGTGGTGTTGCTTTTGCATGCATTCCCTCTCTCTGCCGCTATGTGGCAGCCACAAATTGCAGCCCTTGCTGAAAAAGGCTTTACGGTTATAGCTCCGAACGCTTACGGCATCGATGGCTCAGAAGAAAAAGAGTGTTGGACCTTTACCGAATACGCCCATGAGCTTTCAAAACTCCTTGAATCACTGGGAATAAAAAAGGCGACTATTGCAGGCCTTTCGATGGGGGGATATCAGGCTTTTGAATTTTATAGACTTTACCCTGACAAAACCGCTTCTCTGGTTCTCTGCGATACCAGAGCAGAAGGCGATGCACCCGAGGCCCGAACAACTCGAGAGGAATTTATTTTCGCAGTGAAAACCGGCGGAGCCGAAGAGGCTATAAGGCGAATGATACCGAATTATTTTACAACTGAGACCTACGCAAAAAGGCCGGAACTGGTTGCGCAAACAGAGGATATCATCAGAAAGCAGCCAGCAAATGTCATAACCGGAGCAATGAGGGCTATCATGATGCGTTCTGATGCAAGCACACTTCTTGCATCGATTCAATGCCCTGTAGTGGTAATTAACGGGGCTGAGGATAAGCCGACTCCCCCTGAAACTGCCAAAAGCATCAGCTCCAGAATTCCCGGATCACAGTTCAAGCTGATTGCAGAAGCAGGACATCTCTCGAATATGGAGCAGCCCGAGGAATTCAACCGCGCACTGCTTGACCATATTAAAAAAGTCCTGCTGACCTGAGTTTGATTGCCTCCTCTGTCAGACAGAAAGATTTTCAATCATCTCAAAAAAATTCGGAAACGAAACTCCTACGACATTGATATCGGTAATGTCAAGTCCAGCTCCTGTAGCTTTGCCGGCAATGGCGAAGCTCATGGCAATTCTGTGATCATCAAAGCTGTCAATCACCACCGAGCCTGATGGTGTTATACTACGACCTGTGACTACGAAGCCGTCTGGATATTGCTCACAATCAAAACCAAGGCGCTGTAGATTAACCACCAGAGCATCAATCCGATCACTCTCCTTGGTTCTCAACTCGGCGGCGTTATGCAGTTCAAACCGGCCAGATGCAAATGCCGAAAGCACAGCCAGCATGGGGATTTCATCAATAACACAGGCAACCAGCTGAGGATCCCGTATCAGAAGGGGTTCAAGCCCCGCGTTGTTGCAAACAAGAATATCTCCGATGGATTCACCGCCGATCACCCGCTTGTTTTCAATGGAAATACCAGCCCCGGCTTCTGTAAGAATATCAAGAAATGCAGCCCTTGTAGGGTTCAGACAGACATCTCTAATCATGATTTCCGAACCGCGGGCAAGCAGACCAAGTGCCACGATAAAACACGCTGCGGAAGGGTCGGCAGGAATATAGAAGGGTTTGGCGGCAATACGTTTTCTGCCCGGTACCACAATAATCCGTTCAGCCTCATTCTCAAACGTCTCAAGACCGAGCATCACTTCAGTATGATCTCGTGAACGCACTGTTTCAATAATCCTGGTTTCACCATCGGCATGAAGAGCAGCAAATGCCACAAGAGATTTAACCTGAGCTGAATGAACCGGAAGGCGGTACTCAATAGGTTTTAGATCTTTTGTGCCTTTTATCCTGATCGGAGCCGCACCTGATGCAGAAAGCTCGATGTCCGCACCCATAAGGCGCAGCGGGTCTGCAACCCGTTTCATTGGCCGCTTCATCAGGGAACTATCACCTATCAGCTCGCTTGCAAACGGCTGAGCGGCAAGAATGCCGGCAAACATTCGCATGGTGCTCCCTGAGTTATTGCACATCAACGGTGCAGAGGGAGGCTGAAAACTCCATAAGCCTTTTGACTCTATATATACTTTCCGGATGCGACGACCGTGCGCATCCGCCTCCTCCAGCTGCCGAATCGTCATGCCGGCATCTTTCAACACACTGAGGGTTGACTGATTATCAAATCCTCCGGAAAAATTCGTAATCTCCGTTGTGCCTTCCGATAACGCACCAATGAGTGCAGCACGGTGGGAGATCGACTTGTCCGGCGGCAATGCTGTAACTTCACCTTTGAACACTCTCATGAACCAATAGGTTGGCATTTACAAAAAAAAAGCAACTCCCGTTAAGGAGCTGCTTTGCATAACTGTTCCGATCAGATGATCATGAATTACGTTCTTCATTTGCCCGCTGAGCTCTACGCCTGCTTCTCGAGCGCTTTAAACGACCATCAATCGAAGGTTTAACAAAGTATGCGTTTGCACGAAACTCTTTTAAAACACCTGCCCGCTCATACTTTTTCTTGAAGCGTTTCAGCATTTTATCGATCGATTCATTATCATTTATCTGCACACTAACCAATGTAATTCACCCCCTTTTAAAAGATCAACGTCTTAATTTTAATTTAATAATATCTGTAAGGCTCTCTGATTTTTTTTCATTGGAAGAATTCAGCTGCACATTTTCAAGAAGCTGTTTTCTGCCACTTTTACAAAATTCCACAATAATAACGAAAGCGCCACTGCCCGTAGCCTGTTTTTCCCTGACAACTCCAACCTCGCCAAGCGCCTTATGATAGAGCGCATCACCTTTAGCATAAATACCATGAGGTGAATATACCTGACACTCTTCAGCTTTCAACTCTTCAGGGCTTACTTCACGGTCAATCTGTATCTGCCACTCCTTAAGCAAAAAAACCTGATTGCACTCTGAACAGCGAATCCAGTACTGGTTATCAGCTGCAGGTGGCACATCATTCACACCACTCTTCCCCTCTTTTTGCTTTTTAACCGGAACTGCTGTCAGAAAGTCATCGTCCTTGGGTTTATCACTCGGGATCCATTCGCCAACAAATGTCTTGTCGGTAGTCTGACCGCATCCTTCACAGAAGCAAGCCTTGATCTTACCATCTAAAATGAACTCCCGTTTTCTGGACTCTACCTTCATATAATAATTGCCGGTTGTTAACCCGTTCATCAATCGCCGGGATCTTTTCTCCGTTCATCCATTGATTGTATGGGTCGAAGTACCATACCTTACTTTTTTTCAAGCTTCAATGCGCAATATAGTGCATCGAACCTAAAAAAAAAGCGGAATGTTCAGAGGTGCTTAATTAAGTAAATCCCCCGAAAAAAACAACCGGATTATTTTACAGCACTTATTTATGGGTCAACGCATCAATAAGATCCGATTTAGTAAGAAGTTGAAGCCTTCCATCTGAAAGGCTTATCAATACTCCTGATGCACTTTGCTGTAACTTGTCGGATAATTCTGAAATTGTTGCCTCAGGCTGACAGACAGAAAAAGGCTGTTCCATGAACCCGACAACCTTTGAATTCATAGCTTCGTCGTTTTCAATGAGTATGGAAAGAATCTTGTTTTCGCTGATACTGCCAATAGGTGCGTTATATGAAACAATCGGAAGCTGAGAAACATCATTCTGTTTCATCATTTCAAACACTTCAGCAAGAGTATTTTCAGGATATGCAAAAATCAGATCCCTGCGTACTTTCAATTGCAGAATATCCTCTGCTGTAATCTGCTCAAGAGCTGATTTCGCTTTACGGTAAAAGCCTCGCTTTCTCATCCACTCATCACTGAACATCTTGCTCAGGTAATAGCCACCAAAATCATTCATCACAACAACAACACAATCGTCCTCACCATAGGACTCCCCAGCCCGAAGCGCTGCAGACATTACCGCGCCGGATGCCCCTCCTGCAAAAACAGCTTCAGCCCTCAAGAGCTCCCGTCCACAGTTAAACGCATCATAATCGTTTACCTGAACAACGTCATCGATAACCGATGGATTCCAGAAAATCGATTCCTGCCTTGAACCTATTTCCTCAAGTTCTGTAAACGCGGGATTACCAGGTTTTCCATCGTTTAAAAGACCCTTATAAATAGAACCCTGCGATTCAACACCTATAATGGTGATTTTGGAATTTTTCTCTTTCAGAAAATGGCCAAGACCGGCAGCCATCGAACCGGAAACCATTGGCACAAAAACATGGGTTACTTTACCCTCTGTCTGGCGAAAAATTTCACTGCCGGTAACTTCACTGTGGACCTTTAAACTAACAGGGTTCTGATACATACCTGTGAAAAATGCATTTGGAATACTTTTAACCAGGCTTTCAGCGACATTCATACAGCTACGGGGCTCTCCAGGCAGAACATCTGAAGGAGTAATGACAAGTTCCGCACCAAGAGCCCTGAGTACGTCCTGCTTCTCCCTCGATATTTTATCAGGGGCAGCAAGAAGCAGCTTGTACCCCCGCCTTACACCTGCCATGGCAAGTGCAATGCCGCTGTTGCCGCATGTCCAGTCAACAAGGGTCATTCCCGGATGAATCTGCTTTCGTTCTTCTGCATCTGAAATGAGGGCAGATGCCACTCGGTAATAGTGGGAACAAGCCGGGTTCATATACTCGAGCTTGGCCATAACCTTGGGGCGGATGTGGCGTGCCATCTGTTTAACAAGAACCAGCGGTGTTTCTGCTGCAAGCCCGAATATATCGTGGTTCGGCATGTTTGTATCTGAAAAATGGGTTAATATGACAAGACGCCCAGATAACTCTCAAAGAAAATATACATTAATTGCTCAATTCATGACAGCGGAGGAATAAGCAGCTTTCATGTTTGAAAATCAGGAACAAAATATGTTTTTTTACAGAAAGTTCCGGAACCGGGGAAACATACCCCTGTAACCACAAAACGGCAGCCGCTTTATGGAAAACCACATACAGGGCTTTTCAGCAAGAGAAATTCCTGCCGAAAACATGACGGAAGCCCTGATCTCCCTTGAACACCTTACCAGAAATGCACACCTTATCCAGAAGCGGATCGCTGGAAAAGCCCGTATCATGGGCATCGTCAAAGCAAATGCTTATGGCCATAATGTCCACAGAATTGCTCAAGCACTTGAATCTGTGGGCATTGATGATTTTGGCGTTGCAAATATCCATGAAGCCATTGAACTCAAAACCGGTGGTGCATTAAAACAAAACGCACGGATTCTGGCTTTTTCATCACCACTGCTTTCTCATATTGAATTTTTTCTGCAATACGGGATCGACATGACCGTCTGTGATTTTATGACGCTTCAGGCTGCAAAGGAAATTGCTACAAAACATAACAAAACCCTTGGTGTACAGCTGAAAGTAGACACCGGCATGGGACGGCTTGGCATTTCCCCTTCAAGAGCAATGGATATGTTGAGAGAGATTGACCAATCATCATACCTTGAGCTAAAGGGTATCTATACCCACTTTGCTGACAGTACATCAACCGATGATTTCACAGCTAAACAACTTTCTGTATTTAAAACGCTTACAGCAGAATACGAGCATGCATCAAGACGAACAGTTTGCAAACACAGTGCCAACAGCGGGGCAATCCTTTCACTGCCAGAATCCTGGCTTGATATGGTGCGCCCCGGCATCCTGCTTTATGGTTATCATCCAGCAAAAAACACACCCTGCCGTCTCAATGTAAAACCGGTCATGCAGTTTGAATCAAAAGTCATTTTTGTCAAAAATGTTCCTGCAGGAACCACGGTCAGTTATAACCGTACATGGAGCGCACCGGAACCACGGTATATTGCAACAATCGCAGCGGGATATGCGGACGGCTACTTCCGGAGCTTGTCAGGTCGTGCAACTGTTGCAATTAACGGTAACGCTTATCCGCAAGTGGGGACAGTAACGATGGACCAGATCATGGTTGACCTAGGAACACAACACGACGTCAAAACAGGAGATACGGCAATTCTTTTTGGCTGGGACGCCGCATCAGCTGAAACGCTTGCAGAAATTGCCGGTACCATAAGCTACGAAACACTTTGTGCGGTTTCTTCCCGGGTAAAACGTATTTTTGTTTAATAACATGTAAATAGTTAAGCTCAGAGCACCCCAAAAAACCATTCAAAAAGAGCAGAAAACGAGTAAGATCTGAGGCATTTATACCTCTAATCTTTTTTACTATTTTATCACACCGCAAACATTTACATGCAAGTTGCAAGTAACAAGACAGAAAAGAACCGATATTTTTGTGCTTAAACAGTGAGGGGAAATGATATCGATCAAAAGATTTATCACCGGAAAAAAGCTATTTTTCTCTCCTTTCCTCCAGATCAGTGCACTTCTTCTTGCCGGGATGCTGGCTCTTTTCATAGTTCAGACACACTATGCTGCTGAAAGCAAAAAATGCGAAATATTACTCAATATTGACGATGTAAAAATCGACATCGAACAGAAAAGATCGATGCTGCAGACCCTTCGCAAGGAGTCGGATGTCCAGTCAATAGCAAAGGCCCGAGCACTTGCCTACATGTTAGCCATCAAGCCATCGATCATATCCTCTACACAAGAGATGGAAAGAGTCCGCAAGCTGCTTGATGTCGATGAACTGCATATTGGTGACAGAAACGGCATCGTGGCAGCCTCCACCATCCCCAGCCATATTGGCTATAATTATGCCTCGCACCCTGAATCAGCGGAGTTTATGCTGGCCATTCACTATCAGGGGTTTGAGTTGGCTCAGCATCCCCAGCCGAGAGCAGACAAGATGATTTTCCAGTATACCGGGGTTGCCCGTATCGATGAACCTGGAGTGGTACAGATAGGGTACAAACCCGAACGCATCTACAAGGCAATCGAGGCTGCTGATATCAGCAAAGTCACAGATAATTGGCGCATAGGTGAACAAGGGACAGCCCTGATCACAGACCTCGAGGGCACGATAGTCAGCAGCAAAAACCGAACGTTGATTGGCAAAGACATAGCGAAATACGGTTTTGTCCGGCAAACACTTCGCGGGAAGGAAGGCGAATTTTATGCGGATATCAGCGAACGGCGCAGCTATTGTGTCTATAAAGTGTTCGATGATTACATGATCATCGGATGGATACCTGTCGACGAGATGTTTTTTCTGAGGAACGTTTCCCTCATGATCTTTTTCATTACAAGTGCCCTCACCATGGGAATATTTGCCACCTACGCCATAAGGCTTGAACGAGGTGCTAATATTGTGACAGAACCCAAAACCTAGGGCACCCCGACATGGATCAGTGTGAAACAATATTTGAGATTGATGTTCATGTTCGCAAACGTATCAGAATCATTCTATTGGTGCTGATGTCGATTGCTGCTGGTGCCCTGGTTATCTTTTCAGGAAATCTTGCGTTCGATTTCTATTCGAACCATAACGAGATTGAAACCAAAGCGATCAACAGCACCATGGCTGACTCGCGACGCATTGATACTCTTATTAGACGCATAGAAAAAAACGTAAGGGATATTACTGCTCTCGTAGGAGAGAAAGATTTCAATGAAAACCAGCTGATTGATCTGCTCTACCACAGGAACTCAGATAACCCGTGCCATTATTCAATAAACTTTTTCTTTGATAAAGACTCATCGGCAGTAAAGGGAAAAATGGAGGATCCAGGTGTCCGCCGGATTTTCGATATGCTGAACGTCAAGGTCTTTACTTCAGCCATCCCATTGCACGAAATGAACATCGACACAAAAAGGAACGGCTGGAAAAAGGCATTCTGGAGCAAGGCGGACCAGTCTATAATGGTGACATACCAGAACCTGCTCTATGGCTCTAATGACTCCGGGAAAAAAGTACCAATCGGCATAGTTTCCGCACGGGTAAGTATAGAGGAAATGCGAATGGCTCTCGAAAAGCATGACCTCGGGAGTTACGGTTACCATTTCATTGTCGACGGCGAGGGGAATCTGCTGTTCCACCCAAACATTGAGCGTGTCATCAATAATTTCAACCTGCTTGATTACGCCCGGAAAAACTATACCCACAAATCCAGCAATCGGCTACTCGATGCTTTCCGTGACAAGATTCCGGTCACCATCATGGAAAACAACATTATCTCAGGTCAACCGGCCCTCATCCGCCTAGAACCGATTCCCGCCACCGGATGGTATACCGGTATCGTCCTCATTGTCGATGAGTTCTCGATAACGAATACACAGATTAAGCAACATCTCATGCGGGCATTAACCGCTCTGGTCGTTCTGCTAACGATTACATGCATCTATCTTCTGCTGTACTCCACGCCATGTTCAACGATCCGGGAACATACAATCAAAAGATACTCATGGATCGTCACGTTCATCATCATGGGAGGCCTCATCGGGATATGGTTCTTGCAAGTCACCAAAAGCGGGCAATCCCCCTATAGCGACAAATGCATAACAAGCATGATGCAGGTCGAAGAGTTCAAGCGGGAACAGCTCGAAAAAAGCAAACGTCAGTTAACCGCTCCTCCTCAATTTATCCAGACCGGAATTCTCATCCGTTCAGCCCTACCGTCAGAATCAAAAGAAACTTTAGAACTGTACGGATTAGCATGGCAAAGGATTCCTGACGGGCTTGACGTAGACCGCACTGCCGGCATCAGGTTTCCCGATGAAATCGAAACCAGATTCAAGGAAACCTATCGAATCAGACAAGATGGATACACCGTTATCGGCTGGAATTTTTTTACGCGGATTCGAGAAGACTTCCGAACAAGAATTTATCCCTTCGACAGGCTCACCCTCGACCTGAGGATGAGGCAGATGAATGATTTCAGCTCGATTGTCCTTGTGCCGGATTTGGAGTCCTACACAATTATCACACCTTCTTCAAAATCGCTGGTCGCAGACAACCTCTCCATCCCCGGATGGCATCTGGACAACACCTATTACAACCTTTTCGAGCACTCTTACAACATCGATTACGGCCTGCACAAAACCAAGAGGGAGCACTACCTGAAAGACCTTGGACTCGTCATTTCCATCAGACGAGACTGGGTCGGCAGCTTCGTTTCGGTGCTCATACCGGTGTTCGTGATTCTAACTATACTTTATTCGGGCATCTATATGATCACGACAACAGTCGACACGAGACAAATCTTTAATTTCGACGAGGTGAGCATCACGAATATCGGCGCGTCATTCGTGCTCTTCATAGTCCTCTCTATACAGGGCGTCAGGCAGAGAGTGATAGCCGACGGCATTCTTTATGTGGAATTGATCTACTTTTTGATCTACTTCGCCATTCTGGCCAACATCACCATTGCGATTACAGTGACCGAAAAAAGAGAGAAGTTCGTGAACTACGAAAACGGCAAGCTGATCAGATACATCTTCTGGCCCTTCTATATAGGCCTTCTGTATGTCATAACTCTCATTAGCTTCTATTGATGAAGCTGTCTGTCAGTAACAAATTCTCCTGAGCTGAGTATGGGCCCGGGAGCAAGGATTGGTGTAGAGCATGCTGTGTATGCATTTATCCAAGAAGATTCAATCACATACTTGCTTATTATTAACGGGAAAGAAATATCTGTAACCTTTTATATTTTATCTCATACAAGTAAGAATCGACGCTTATGAATTTCCATGAAAAACTGGCTATAAAACTAGGCCTTACCAAAGCTGAAATCTCTATGGTCTCGATTCTTCTGGGATTTTTAATGCTTGGGATTATTACGAAAAATATCAATTCGGTGGAGGAAGCAGACCTCCTCATAAAAAAAGCCGAACATAATCGCTACCGTAATGCAGATGTTGACAGCCTTATCAGGCTTGCAACCGTCGAAGAGGCTAAGGTTAAGGATGATGTCCGGCAGGAGATTGCTGCTGAAGAAAAGAATGAGACTATTGAAAAAAAGCCGAAACACGTCTCACCCGAAAAAAAAGTATTTGCAGGGACGATCTCTTTCAATAAAGCCAGCAGTCTGCAGTTACAGAAAATTCCAGGCATCGGCCCGGTTATGGCCGGCCGCCTGATTACCTTCAGAACAGCAAAGGGAGGTACAGTGAAACAATTTGAGGACTTTCTGGAAGTCAAAGGTATAAGTAACAAAAAGCTGGAAGTCTTAAAACAATATTTTACTCTCGAATAATGAGCAAAAGCCAGATAGCATGCTCCATCAGCACAACAGAATGCACTGTTGTCCGGCTTAAAACATCGGGAAGCGGATATAGCCTGAGCGAATGTCAAATCCTGCCTTTAGGCCTTGGCGACCTTATTTCAGGCAAACGAAAGCGCCTTCTGAACAAACTTAAGTCCTGCCTGAAAGTGTGGTATAATGAAGACCTTGCACTCAGTATCGAACCGGGAACCTACTTGCCTCTTCCGGCATACTTTCCTGCAAAGGCAAGCCCTGAGGATTGTAAAGAGTACAGTAAAATTGAGGCCGGATACTTTTTAACTCAACCAGAAAAATACAGTTGCGACATTTCCGGCTACTTCGATACGAACAGCAGCAGAACGTATAAAAAACACCTCCTGCTCTTTTATCCAGACGAACACTGCAGGAAAGTTTCTGAGCACTTTGCAACCAATCATCGGATAGTGTTCATTGGTTCTCCGCAACTGCCTCTTTTTCACCTGTCGAAGCTCACCGGAGAACCGCAAGTCATCCTTGAGCTTGAAAACAACTATGTACTCCTTACGATATCAAGAAACGGGCATATTCAGCAATTTTCGTTCCATCAGGTCATGAACAAGGAGGAGATGGAATATTTCACCATAAAGGAACTTGTCGACAATCCGGTCTGCCGAGAAACAGGTGTTCAGGTTACAGGAACAATGGCGGACAAAATTATGACGGGACTGATCGGAAAAGAGACCTCAATTGTTCTGAAAGCACTCAGTATACCGCCATCGATATCTATCAGTAATCCGCAACAGTTTACGTTGTCTTCAGCTTCAGCAGTAAAAGCCATAAGCACGGCGCTCATGGCTCTTAGTAGCAAAAAGTAACCTACAGCCTTTTAGCGTTGATAACTTCAGCAATCTGAACGGCATTGGTTGCCGCTCCTTTTCTGAGGTTGTCGGCAACAATCCACATGTTCAGAGTCTGCGGATGCCAGTAATCCCGACGAATCCTTCCTACAAAAACCTCATCACGTTCATAGGAGGTCAAGGGCATGGGATAGATGCGCGCCGAAGGGTCATCCTGCAGGATAATCCCCGATGAATGGCCGAGAAGTTCACGCACTTCATCGATATCAAAATCCCTGGCAAGCTCTATGTTCAGAGACTCTCCATGCCCGCCATAGACCGGGATGCGCACCGTTGTAGGTGAAATGCTTATTGAGTCATCTCCCATGATTTTACGAGTTTCATTCACCATCTTCATCTCTTCTTTTGTATAGCCATTCTCCGTAAACATATCAATCTGCGGTACGGCATTAAAGGCTATCTGATGAAAGTGGGTAAACTCATCCTGCTTCTCCCCGGCAAGTTCGCTTTCAAGAGCATCCCTGCCAACTTTTCCTTTTCCAGTAACAGACTGGTAGGTAGAAACTACAACTCTTTTCACACCAAACCGGTCATGAAGAGGTTTGAGAACCACAACCATCTGAATGGTTGAACAGTTTGGATTAGCAATAATAGATTCCGGAGTACCGTCTGCTTTGAATATATCTCCAGGATTAACCTCTGGAACAACGAGAGGTACATCAGGATCCATTCGAAATGCAGACGAATTGTCGATGACAACAGCCCCTGCAGATGCAGCAATCGAAGCCCACTCTTTACTTGCGGAAGCACCTGCTGAAAAAAGAGCTATATCAACACCTTGAAACGCTTCTTTGGAAGGCACCTGAATAATAAACTCACGCCCTTTGAACCGTACAACCTGACCAGCACTTCGATGTGAAGCAAGCGGAACGATATCGCTTACGGGAAAATTCCTCTCTTCCAGAACCTTGAGCATCGTGCGTCCTACAAGACCAGTTGCTCCAAACACCGCTACTCGACAGCCAAAATCCGAGTTACTCATAACCTATTGTTCTATTTATTTACTTAGTAATTTAATTCAAGTCTGTTTGAATGGTCATTGAGGTATTCCGTATTGTCACGGATTGTTCCCTCTCTTGCATATCCTTCGCACTCCTCGCCATATGCGAGCAAAATATCGATAACCTGTGCCCACCCTTCTTCGCGAACCAGTTTATTACGTACCCGTGATACCATCGGGAGGCCTTTCAAGTAGGTTGCATAATGACGACGCATTTCGAGTACTCCATACTTTTCACCCTTAAACTGCACTGAAAGTTTCAAATGCTCAACTGCAGCATCTATCCTTTCCCGGAAATCAGGCGAAGCCATGGGTTTGCCCGTTTTAACGAATTGCTTTGCCCTCTCAAAAATAAACGGATTTCCAATCGCACCCCTGCCAATCATCACACCATCCGCCCCTGTCTGTTCAAACATGGCAACAGCGTCTTCGGGCGTCCATATATCGCCGTTCGCAATTATCGGGATGCGCGCATGCTTTTTCACTTCACGAATCCAGTTCCAGTCCGCTCTTCCCTTATACATTTCACTTCTGGTACGACCATGTACGGCAAGAGCCTGTATGCCGACGCCCTCAAGGCGATGCAGTACATCGATAATATTAATTGACTCCCGATCCCATCCAATCCTTGTTTTGGCCGTCACCGGAATGTTTACCGCACGTACAACCGCCTCAGCAATTTGTGTCATTTTTTCCGGCTCCCTGAGCAATGCCGCGCCAGCACCCTTGCCCGCAACTTTCTTGGTCGGACACCCGAAATTGATATCAAGATAATCAGGGTTATACCCTTCAGCAATTACAGCAGCCTCAATCATCGACTCGACGCTGTTGCCAAAAATCTGTATAGCCAGCGGCCTTTCGACAGCATCAGCCGTCAGCTTGCGCACAGACTTTTCAACACCCCTGCGCAGAGCTTCAGCACTTATAAATTCGGTATAGACTATGTCTGCCCCATGACGCTTGCAAAGCTGCCTGAACGCCCTGTCAGTCACATCTTCCATCGGTGCGAGTATGACAGGACGGTCAATATCAATGGTTCCGATTTTCATGCCTATCCGTTAATAATCTCGGCAGGCCCTGACATCAATGTCTTGACCTGCGCATGAATCTTAGCGTAGAGCGACGGATCTTCACGCAAAGCCTTCTTGACCGTCTCACGGCCCTGACCAAGTTTGTCCTGACCATAACTGAACCATGAACCGGCTTTTTTTACAACACCAAACTCAACAGCCAGATCAATCAGTTCTCCAATAGCCGATATCCCTTCTCCGTAAAGAATATCGAACTCGGCTGTCTTGAACGGAGGAGCGACCTTATTTTTAACGACCTTAACTCTTGTCCGGTTTCCGGTACTCTCCTCACCATCTTTGATCTGAGCAATTTTGCGGATATCGAGGCGTACCGAAGAATAAAATTTGAGAGCCTTGCCACCGGTCGTCGTTTCAGGACTGCCGTACATAACGCCGATTTTATCACGAAGCTGGTTGATAAAAATACAGACACAGCTCGATTTGGAAATAGCACCGGTAAGCTTGCGAAGGGCCTGGCTCATGAGCCTTGCCTGAAGACCCATGACACTGTCACCCATTTCACCTTCAAGCTCAGCCTGGGGCACAAGAGCCGCTACGGAATCAACGACTACAACATCAATAGCGCCACTCCTGACAAGTGTTTCAACAATAGAGAGCGCCTGTTCACCGGATTCCGGCTGACTGATAAGCAGTGAGTTGATATCAACACCAAGCTTTCGGGCATATGACGGATCAAAGGCGTGTTCAGCATCAACGATAGCCGCAATACCTCCCTCTTTCTGCGCCTCAGCAATTACATGCAAGGCAAGAGTTGTTTTGCCCGACGATTCGGGACCATATATTTCGGTTACCCGGCCTCGAGGAAGTCCACCTACTCCGAGCGCAAAATCAAGCGCCATCGATCCGGTTGAAATCGACTGCACTTTCATTACAGCAGAATCGTCACCAAGGCGCATGATAGCTCCCTTGCCGAACTGTTTTTCGAGAGCTTCGACTGCCAGGTTCAGCTGTTTGAGTTTTGCAGGATCAACACTGACCGAGGTGTGATCATTTTTTTGAGTATCCATAGGACATGAGTAATAATTTTGGGGAAAGATGAAAACCTTCAGGTTATAATGGTCTTAAGCGTCTCAGACAGCTCCCGGTAACTCAAACGCAATTCCTGAACTGACCTTGTATTGTTATATGAAAGCCGCCTTGATGCAATACGTATACTTTCCAGACTGACAAACGATGGACTGTTCATCAGCATCGACCAGAGTTCACCTCCAAAACCGGCCAGCAACCCCATGGCATGCGGCACCATAAATGAATGTCGGATGCGGCTGCCTGCAATACTCCCGATACGGGCAAAAAGCTCACGGAACAACAGGTTGTGACCAACAACAACATAACGTTCTCCTGAACGTCCGTTTTCCCATGCTGCAATATGAGCATCAATGACATCGCGAACATCGACAAAGCCTGTGCTTCCTGAAGGAAAAAGCGGAAGCTTTCCCTGATGGATCAAGCGCAGCACTTCATTCGATGAACTGGCCGATACAGGATTATTTTGGTCAACACCAATAACAACACCAGGATTAACTATCACAACTTCAAGCCCCTCAGCGACGCCACGTAATCCCTCAAGTTCAGCAAGATGTTTAGACTCCATATAACCATTTCTGCGTTGCCACTCCTGAAAAGATGTCGACTCGCTGGCAGGTGTACCGTCATCTGTAGCGCCAATGGCGGCAATGGAACTGGTCACGACCAGCTTTCGGACATTGTTGAAAAGGCAGGCATTAACAACATTTCTGGTCCCGAGAACATTGGTATCATAGAGCGCATTACGAAAATTCCTGGTATAGGAAATCAGTCCTGCACAATGAAACACTGTATCCACACCCTTGAACGCCTCCATCAACCCAAGAGAATCATGTAGGTCGGCATATGCAATTTCAACAGGTAAACCCTTAAGAAAAGAACAGTCAGAACTTTTCCTCACCACCACCCTGCAACCAACCTCTCCGGATATCTTTGAAAGCAAAGCAAGAACAAGCTGTGAGCCTATATATCCGGTTGCACCAGTTATTACAATTGTTGATTTGAACATTAAACGCTTAATAATTTCAGCTGTTTTCCCTTATTCGGCAGTAAAACTTCCAGCAATAGCTTTCTTTTCGCCATTCGGTATACTATTACCTGTCATGTATTAATCTCTTCAGCAAAGAAGCGTATAAATGACGTCAAAGCTTCACTATTTATAAAAATAAGAATTAAAACTACATTGCATTCAATTCCTGTCATAAGCATTAGAAAAATATTCAGTAATGTCAAAAGAAAAATCCCGGCATCTTTCGCATCCAACTTCAGAAGGATCGGTCCATCAAGATGAACTGGCGAACGGATTAAAGATCGTCACCGACACAGTGCCTTATGTCCAAAGCATTACCCTCGGCATTCAGATTGATGCAGGCTCGCGTGATGACCCCGAAGAAAACCAGGGATTGGCGCATTTTATTGAACATGCTCTATTTAAAGGGACAGGACGACGATCATACATTGACATCGCGAGGAATATCGAAAAAAACGGTGGCTACCTCGATGCGTTCACCACAAAGGAACAAACCTGCATCTATCTCCGTTGCCTCGCGGAACACCTTGAACCATCCTTTGACCTGCTCTCAGATCTTGTGTGCGATCCGGTTTTCCCGCACGAAGAGATCGACAAGGAAAAAGAGGTTGTCATTGAAGAGATCAGCAGCGTCAACGATACTCCTGAAGAACTTATTTTTGAGGAGTTTGACCTACGCTCGTTTCCTCTTCACCCTCTCGGAAAGCCTATCTTAGGAACTGAAGAAAGCGTCGGACATTTTACAGACGATACTTTGAAAAACTTCATGCGTCAGCACTATGTTCCAAAAAAAATGCTGCTCACTGCTACCGGAAAAGTGCATCACGATGAGATCATGCGACTTGGAGAAAAATTTTTAGGCAAGCTTAGAGAGCCAGCAGGCAGCCAATACGTTCGCCAACCTTTTCTTCCTGAACATTACACTCCTTTTTCATTGACGCTGAAAAAACAGGTCTTCCAGGCACAGATCGTACTTGGCACTGCAATAGCCCGGCATGACCCACTCTTTTACAACCTGATGGTTCTGAACTCAATGCTCGGCAATGGCATGAGCTCTCTGCTCAATCTTGAACTTCGTGAAAAGCGGGGTCTGGCTTATAACGTCTATTCATCGATCACCTTTTATGATGATCTTACCACGCTGAATATTTATGCCGGTACTGACAGCAACAAAACAAAGGTAACTTTAGAGCTTGTCAAGGAACTGCTCAAGAGCGACTCTCTGAAAAATCCGGACCCTGAAGAGCTTCAGGCTGCAAAAACAAAACTGCTCGGATCGCATATCATGGGTATGGAAAAAATGACACGCCGGATGTCACAAATGGCATCCGACATTTCCTACTTTGGCAGATATATTGAGCCGGAAGAAAAAACAACCGCAATCGAGGCAGTCACAGAGGATGGTATCGCAGAAGCCGCCATGCGGTTGCTCCATGATGCACCCTATTCAACACTTGTCTATAAACCTGGACGGTAACGAGAATGGAAGGAACGGCCTGTTTTAAAACACAGGATTAATTCTTATCTTCTTAACTTTTAATTTTTCACACTCACTAATTAACCAGAGAGAGCTTTGCAAAAGAATATCAAGAACGTCAGCGAAACCGAACAGGAACTGGAAATTATTCTTTCCGCGGAAGAGTTCGGTACCGAATATATCCAGGAACTTGAAGAAGCCAAAAGAAGCATACAGATCAAGGGATTCAGAAAAGGACACGCCCCTGCAAGCTTGATTAAAAAACTGGCAGGTCCGTCCATAGAGGCAACAATAGCCGAAAAAATGGCTTCCAAATATTTTGGAGAAATTGCAGAAGCTGAGAAAATTAAACCGGCAAGCCGCGCACAGATAATTAATTTCACCTTCGAACCTGAACAGCTTACCATTCAGCTCTCTTATGAGATCCACCCTGAATTCGATCTGAAAGATTTCAGCGGATATTCTTTCACGAAGGCGAAATATACGGTGACAGATAAAGATGTCGAACATGAGATCAATCTTATTCTCAAAGGACATGGAACATTGATCAGCGTCGATGAATCTGCATTATCAACCGATACCGTCATCGGCGATGTATATAAGCTCAATGAAAACGGAGATCCCATAGAGGAAGAAAAAACCGAAAACCATCACTTCAGCCTTGAGTACCTGCCAGAGGAAAACCCATTCCGTAAAGCACTTACAGGGAAAAAAGCAGGAGATAGTGTCGATATTGAAAACGATCAGAAAGATTCCGATACAGAACCTTCCCGATACCGCGTCAACATCAGTGAGATTAAACGACTTGAACTGCCCGAACTGACTGACGATCTGGTCAAAGAGATCACCGGACAGAGATTTGAATCAGTGGCAGACTTCACTGCGGACGTTCACATCCAGATCGAACAACACTTTTTGTTGAAATCTGATGAGGATTTGCTTGAATCGATTTCAGCAAAACTGATTGACGAAAACCCGGTAGCAACTCCGGAATCAATGGTCGCATCATTTTCGAAAATGCTTGTTGAAAATGCCAAACGCCAAATGGGCGGACGCTTCCCGAAAGGCTTTGACGAAGAGCAGTTCAGTACGACAATGAGACCTAATGCCATAAGACATGCCCAGTGGCTTCTTATCAGCCAGAAAATAGCTGAACTGGACAATCTTGAAGTTTCGGACGATGACATCAAGGCTTATGCAGAAAAAGAAGCAGGAAAAAATAGTTCTGCAAATGCAGAAGATCTTCTGAACACCTATATGTCTACCGAATTCAGGGATTACATCACCGATACCATTCTTAAGGACAAAATCTACGAGATTATCAAGTCCAAAGTCACGATTATCGAGGAAGATAAACCAATACCCGCCCACAACGCCTGATATCACATCATATAAAAAGCAGGAGTGATTTTAACCACACTCCTGCTTTTTATTACCCCAGAAAGCACCAAGACCTACCCGTTCCTCAACTTTATACCCAGTCAATCAGGGCTGTGGCAATCGCAGAAAGTCTATCATGAGCTATAGAGATCTTAATTGAGCTGCCGGAAGGAAAACAACCTGTAACAGCATGTCGGACAAAAGGCCGCCCCCGCTCATCATTAAGTATTTCAAAACTCTTCCAGTGAACTTCACCGGAAAACCCTGTGCCAAGTGCCTTTACGATGGCCTCTTTCGCAGCAAACCGGCCGGCTATGCTTGCAATAACCTGAGGTTTATGGAGACATACTGCGATTTCCTCATCAGAAAGAAACCTCTGGAGAAACTTCATCCCATATCTGCTATAGACTCTTTCGATCCGGTTTATATCAACAATATCTATACCTACCTCCATATTCCTCCTCTTTCAAACAAGTTCGATAGTCATTGAAAGATCAAGAGCCCGGACACTATGCGTCAGTTCACCGATTGAAATATAATCCACACCGGTTTCAGCTACATCCTGCACATTGTGCATACCGATATTTCCTGAAGCTTCAAGAAGTACAGTACTGCAGACCGTTTTGACATAAACGACGGCCTCCTTTATAAGATCTGGAGTAAAGTTATCGAGCAGAATAATATCCGGCGCGCATACCAGAGACCTGCTCAACTCGTCCATAGAACGCACCTCGGTTTCAATCTTCACATCAAGGTGTTTTTTTTCTCTGTATTTCTGGGCCCGACGGATTGCCTGAGCAATGCCTCCTGAGGCATCAATATGATTGTCCTTGATAAGAATCATGTCGAACAGGCCAAAACGGTGGTTCACCCCTCCGCCTATCCTCACAGCCTCTTTATCAAAATAGCGCAGTCCGGGGGCAGTTTTCCGCGTATCGAGAATTTTGACATCTGTATGACCAACCTTATCGACATAGGCCCTTGTTTTGGTAGCTATTCCCGACATGCGCTGCATAAAATTAAGTGCAGTACGTTCACCGACAAGCAAAGGAGCCAGCTTTCCGTTTACTTCAAGAATCATGTCACCGGGACACACTGCTTCTCCATCCCTGCGGTGCAGGAGAACCGAAAGATCAGGATCGCATGCAGCAAAAACCTGTACCGCAACATCAGCCCCGCCAACAATCCCGTATTCCTTGGCTTTGATGACAGCACTGCCTTCCTGAAACGGCTCAATAGTTGCCAGTGTGGTAATATCCCCCGTATATCGGTCCTCCTCGAGAGCAAGCATAATCGCCCTTGCACGACACCCCTCGTAAAAATCTGTACGAGCATTGTTTTTCATAATTGCCGCTCTTGAAACATTAACAAAAATGGTTTTCCGCATTGAAAGTAGTGAAATTTATACTTTTTTTAGCGTTAGGCCATCCTACGCTGTATTGTCTGTAAAAAAATATCAGCCCGGAAAACTTTATAACCAAAACCATTAAAACCATCCTTTAAAAAAATGATTTTAGCCCTCATTGTATAACGAGAAACAGAATTATTATATTATTAACCATTCGGTATGGGCAGATACCGGCTTTTAAAATTGCCTCGAAACCCTGCCCTGTTTCCAGGTTGTATAGGGACTGAGATGGATATCAATAAGATCAAATTCAAGGCATTATTTCAGCACATTGCATCACGCCAAAAAAGCTGGCAATTCTCTACAGTAAATACGCGGGATGTTGATTTTTTGGCTTTCAGGCAAAAATCCGAATGGCTTCAGTTTACCGGACTCTATGACAAAGATGGTCATGAGATTTACGAAGGCGATCTTTTACAGTGGGATGATTATATCGTCACGGTTGTTTTTGAAGCAGGAAGTTTTAAAATCCTGAATGATGGCAGCTCCGATATGCTTCTGTGGTATTGCGTTCCCGAATGCGAAGTTATCGGTAATAAATATGGCAATAACGAGGTCAGACCATGAGTACATTCATGATCTGATCAAAATTGATATCCGGGAAACCAATTGAACCAGCAGCCCGGATACCCTTTTTACCTAACATCCGCATTTTTTTCCATCATAGATCCCCGCAATTTTCTTTTCCGATTTGCAACAGTTATCCTTCAGAGTTACCACCTAACCACTCAAACCATTGTACTTGAGAGTACCTTATGTTTTTTCCGTTTTGATTTCAGACTTTTCTCTTTAACATTCTTACCTTTAAACAAACTCATTCACCAAAGGTACTCTATGGCACAGCTCTACCGCTCTTGCGTCCGGTTAATGAATATCGTTTTCTATGCACACCATGGAGTACTCAAAGAGGAGCATACTGTCGGGGCGAAATATGAAGTAGATGCCGAACTCTCTTTCGACTTCAGAGATGCTGCACAAAACGATGACATAACCAAAACCGTCGATTACGGTGCGGTCTACCGAAAAATCCGGGCAGCACTTACCCATAAAAAATATTTGCTTATTGAGGCGGTCGCCTATAAAATAGCACACGATCTATTACAGGACTTTCCCGTACTTGATAAAGTCAGCATCAAGGTCCGCAAACGCAATCCTCCAGTTGATGGCATTTGTGATTACGCTGAGGCCGATTATTCAGTCACCCGTGCCTGAATAATGCCCATGCACAAGGTATTTATAGGGATAGGTTCCAATATCGGAGACCGTCTCGGCCACCTCCAGGAAGCTGTTGACCAACTTGGCCGGCTCGAAAACACCTCTGTCGAAAAAGTATCGTCAATCTATATGACCGAACCGGTCGGTGAAACTGAACAGAACCGCTTCTATAACGGAGTCATCCTTCTTGAGACCTCCCTGCAGCCCGAAGTGCTTCGCCAGCATTGCAAGACTATCGAACAGGAGCTTGGACGACCTTATGCATATCCTCGATGGAGCCCAAGGGTCATCGACCTTGACATTCTCCTCTATGATAACCAGTGCCTCTACTCAACAACGCTCTCAATACCTCATCCTGAATTGCATCTCCGGAAGTTTGTGCTCATTCCCCTGCTTGACATAGCCAATCCTTTGCACCCTGTCAAGCAACAAACAATACTGCAACTTCTCAAATGCTGCACAGACCGGTCAGTACTGATTAGACTAAGAGAAACCATTGATATAAAAAAAAGACAGACTGCCTCTTAAAACAGCCTGTCTTTTAATGTTAAGGATCAACCCAGCATAAGCCGATTGCAGTCCTCTCAGTTGGCAAACGTGATGTTCAGGTTTCCTTCCACAAAGTCAGCTCCTTCCGTCTTTCGTCCAACAAGTACATTAGGAAGAATGATGCTTTTGCGGAAATTGTTGATATCAACAAGCAGCTCATCACCCTTGATATTTACATTAAGTTTCGTCACCTCAACATTAGGCAGATAGAGACTTAGGACATATTTACCATCAATTTTCTCAAGCAACTGTGTCTTATCGTCGCTGTAAAGAATATCTGCCGGATTTTTGTCTTCAAAAATCTGCTTACTCAACTCATAGAGCCTGTCAGTATTGATAATTTCAGCGATAGATTGCTTTGCCTTGAAAATCGGCACAGGATAGAAGCAGCTATCAATCACCCTGAGATATTTACTCTGAATATCTATAAGACTCTGTAAGTAGGCGTCAGCCGAGCTTTGAGGAAGAATCTTGTTAACAATAGCCGCATCAAGCTTATAACCGAAAAGGTTGAGGTAGGTCTGCACACGCAGCGCCTCCTTGATAACCATATTTTCAGGATTCAGTACAACCCTGAATGTCGTAATAGCTTTGTCCTGAAGCATAGCATGGAGCTCTTTCATGTGCGAATTCACTTCCGGCATAAGCTTGAAGATGTTTTTCTTCGGCATAAATTTGCTTAAAAGCGGTGCTGCAAAACCAATAGCTTTTGAGTGCCAACCTCCAATTTTTTCTGCATACCATCCATAAGATTCGGGCATTCCAAGCAAACGCATAGTCTCGCCTGTTGGAGCGGCATCAACAACTACAACATCGTAATTACCTGACTTTGCTGCCTTCCAGATATAACGAAGACTTATCATCTCCTCCATACCAGGCATAATCGCAAGTTCTTCAGCAACAACTTCGTTAGCCCCGTCATGCATTAAAATCGAAGAGAAATAGGAATAGAGTTCGCTCCAGTTCTCCCTGATTTCGGCTAAAACATTAACCTCCATTGCAAAAAGATTCTTTTCAACTTCAACTGGTGTAGACGTGAGCTCAACACTCAATGCATCGGCAAGACTGTGAGCCACATCAGTACTCATAATCAAAACACGCTGTCCTCTTCGGGCAATTGCTGTTGCCGTTGCTGCAGACACGGTAGTCTTGCCTACCCCTCCTTTACCCAAGTAAAGAATAATTCTCATGTTGATAATAAAACTATTGAGTGGACTTGATTGTGAATGAACGCTGATTTACCGATGTGTTTGTCCTTCGTTATCGTATTCACCACCGGTTAACTTACTTGGATCATGTGTTTTACTTTTCAATTCTTCATCATCAGCATGACAAACAGAACCATCTCCTGAAAGCAAATCATCGGGAACCAAGGCGGTTGCCTCATCGGAAGGTGGATCAATCTCTTTGGGCTCCTCATCCGACATAATCCTGATTTTTTTTCTTTGAACAACTGACTTACTGCTATCAATTCCATGGTCATCAATCTCTAACTGCTCCTTGATATCAGTCCTTGCAGATTCAAAAGAAAAGTCATCCGTGCTCATCATATTTTTTACAAAAGCCGATGTACTCTCTTCAGAAGCTTGAATCGTAATTTTTTTACGTTTCGGCACAGCCGCATCTTCAACATCATCAACTATACTCTTTCTTTTTGCAGATGCCGATGAAACAGTATTTTCCTGTTTACCTACAACATCAGACCCGAAACAATCTTCATTGAATGTAGCCTCATCATCGGAGTTAATATGAATACTCTTTCTTCGCATTGTACTCTCAATGTTATCATCAGCACTGCGTTTTTGATTCTTCGGCAAATCATCGTTTGATTCAGAAGCCCCGGCTCTTGTTGAGGTCTTCTGCGCTGATTTTTTCGCCCCTCCACCAAAACCGGAAGAGATTTTCATAAGCTTGCTCACGGAACCGATCATCCCGTCATTGCGCACAGCAGTTTTAACAATATTCAGAACAAAGCGCTCGGCCTGGGGATTATCAGCAATGCTAATAACCAGTTCATTCAGTGCCGAAAGCATTCCGGGAACATGCTGCAAATCATTCTTGAGCTGTTCACGAATTTTAAAAGGAGCATCTCCGACCATATCCTTTATTGATTCGGCAATTCTTTTCAATGAAGCCGGATCTGTTGGAAGCATATTTTCAATTCCTTTCAAAGCATCAGCCGGGGAAAACCCACCTGAATGCCCCTCTCCGCCCGGTGCTCCGCCTGAGGGTTGTCCGCTATAGTGCTGTGACTGTTCAGGAGGCGCGTACCCGATATTTGCCTTGTACTGCTCAAGCAGATCCTGACCATACCCTATATGGCTTTCCTGTTGAGCGATATTAGGTGCATCAAATCGTAATGAAATTACCCGAGGGACACAGACCCCCCGCGCTCCGCGAAGGACTGCATCAGAAACATCGTCAGGCAGATCCTTGCGGTAATTAAGGCCAAGGCGCTCTTCTATGATTGATTCAATGACAGTTTGAAGCCGGGAAATCAATTCAGCTTCCCGCAGTTCGACCATATCAAAAATCACATAAACCGGCTCCTTTCCATCACGACGAATCTTAAAGTTAAGGGTCGCGAAATCATGATCTTTATTCCTGCTGTTAACAGAAACAGAACACAGATCAAATCTGTCGAGATAGTCTTTACTTGAGCCTCTTGCCCAAAAGTAAACTGCCCTGTCAGTATAAATCAGGTAATCCTGAAAGGCAATATTACCCACACGCTCCTGATGTGATTCATAAAAAACCCCTTCAAAAAATGCGATAGGATTTTCACCGGCATTCATGAGTCCTTTCTGAAAAAACTCAGTTACATCATCCTTTTCAGTCTGCCCTGAGACATACAAATATAAATTAGCCATTTACATCACTCGTTCACTTAATACTTATTGGCACGTTGACATGAAATCTATTAAAATTTTACAATAAACAGAAATTACACAATCAACCGAAATCCATTCGGCTTGATAACAAATATCGATTATTTCAACAAGGTCTGGAGGATAGAAAGCAAGAAGCTGTTTCATGCATTACATGAAAGAGGCGGGCTGTTGCATAAGAGGGTCTTAATACTGCTAAAAAAATAAAAAAGGCAGTGAAACTATATACATTTCACTGCCTGAAACATAACTTTTTCGGTACTTATTTAGCAAACTTTGAAGTTACTTCTTTCGAAGGAACAGCATAGCCTGTGACTTCAGGTGATGAACCACGAAGACTTGCGCCTCCGCCCATGCTGCCATAAGCATTGCGATTGATTCTCATTGTACCTTTTCCTAAAGAATCAAAAAGCATTCCGACGGTTTCCCAATGCCCCTCAACCATTACCTCAAAAATACGCCCAGCTGCGGCCAGGATATCGGTAAAAACGCCACCACCACTCATAATTCCTCCTTGGAATTTAATTATTGGAAAGTAATCAAAAATTTAAATCGGATTCTGCTTTTAATTTACAGTAAAAAACAAAAAAACAAAAGAAAAATAACCCCTGCCCGAAAGATGAAAAAAGCAAAGCAACCTGTTAAATCTTATCTTTTTATTGGACCCTTCTGAAATGATCCAGTAAAATTCTTGACGACTTCAGAAGCGGATACCCCTGCATCTCCAACAGCCGTCGCAGCATTTCCTGTTGCATTTTCAACAGTTTCAACAGCACTTGCATAGATCTCGTTGGCAGTTCTTGATGCGTCTTTAACGGTAATGGCAACACGATCAATGGTCTCACCAACAACACCACCAGTACTGCCAAGAAGATTACCGATACCTGATGCATCGATAACTGCGCCTAGTGTGCCAGTTACCGTATCAATAACATTACCGGCAATATTCAGACTACCAACAACAGCACTTTGCCCTGTTAACAGAACGCTTTCAGCAAGAAACGTAAGGCGATCTGTAAAGTCAAGCTCTTTGAAATCCTTACGAAGTTTCTGGTACGATTCCGACATTCTACTCTCCATGGAAATGAGGCACAATTTAATAATGCCTCTGTTATGATTATAGACTAAGTAAGTTATTTATGAAAAAAGTAATCATTAAAATTGATCTAAACAAGTACTCTTCCCTATGTGAAACTACCCTCTATCATACGCCTTTTGAGCTTTTTGAACCCGACCATCCTCGTGACTATCAAGATCGAAAGGAATGTGAAGCCATTTTTCCTTAAAAACCGCATCCCCTGGCTCGAGACCAGTCAGGCTGATCGGCAGCGTGATAATTTTACGCTGATTACCGATCTGCACATACAACTCATCACCTGTCACCCATACATCTATATCCACAGGATTGGCAAACATCAGCTTCAGCTGCACCTCATAGACATTGCCGATTCGGACAAACTTGATCGGGGGTTCATCGTACATCATGACCGATGGGTCAGTATCGCCATACATATCTTTAGCGAACATTTCCAGTGACTGAAGGCCGACAATTTCTTTTTCGTACATACGGAGCTTTTTAACAGGAAGAGGAGAGAAGCCTTCTTCAATCTCTCCAAGGTATTTCTGCTGAATAGCTTTCCAATTTTCCAAATAACCGCTATCCTCTTTTGTATCAAGCAACTTGTTGACAAGCACCATATCAACCTTGAAACCGTAAAGGTTCAGATAGGTCAATGCCCGCATGGTCTCCTTGATCGACATTTTCTCAGCATTCATGACCAGACGAACAGTGGATTTTTTATTGTCAGTAAGGATATCGCGAATATCCTCAAGTTCATCAAATACCTGGTCAACAGAATCAAGGGCATCTGCCGGAGGAATAAAAAACGCAATTTTATCAGACATCCTCGAGAGAGGCTTACTGAGCGGCTTGATAAGATATTTATTGACATTTTTCACGGCTTTCATTCCCCATGCAAGAGTATCGGGAAGAGAAAGAAGCCTCAAGGTTTCGCCTGTAGGGGCTGTATCGAGCACAAGAACATCATACAGTCCGGATGCTTTATAGCGCTTTATCCTTAACAGTGAGAACAGCTCTTCCATTCCAGGGAGAATGGTCATTTCATCTGCCATAACCCCTGAAACCCCCTGTGCCATAAAAATTCTTGTATAGTACTTCTGTACAGAATGCCAATTCTGCTTGAGGTCCACATAGGGATTGACCTCAATTGCATCGAGATTTTCCTTGATTTTAGTCGGTTCTGCGCCGAGAGAGAGGTTAAAAGAATCCGAAAGACTGTGAGCCGGATCGGTTGAAAGGACAAGGGTTCGATAGCCAATCTGCGACAAACGGACAGCCGTAGCGGCTGAAACACTGGTTTTGCCTACCCCGCCTTTACCTGTGAACGTTAAAATACGCATGAACCAAACATTGATTTAAAGTATAGAGAGGAAAAATCACAAGATTCCAAGATATAACTTCTGAGCTGACACTACAAAAGAATCTAACATACACACTTCAGGCAATGTTAAAAAAATTTATATCGGTTTTTATTTTTTAGCCTTGATACGGTACGCATCAAAAATCGCAATATGATGAACATGAGATTTACTTAATGCAAACGGGAAGATGATACATCTGCACAGGAATATCAGGGAATGGCTTGCAAATAAGCATTCCACTCGCTTAATTGACTTCATATCTTTTACACACTATCATTTTTATCGGGTCCCGTTATGCTCGAAAAAAACACTACTGTCGATGCCAAGGCAACCATCGTCCGGACGCACCGCATCAGCAGCGACGTCAGCATCATCACACTCAGCTGCCCGTCTATTGCCGCTACGGCAAAACCTGGAAACTTTGTTAATATAAAAGTTAACGCCACCACTCATCCGCTTCTCAGAAGACCATTCTCCATTCATAATGTGCAGGGAAACTTCATTGAGATCATGGTTAAATCCATCGGATTCGGCACTACCCTTTTCTGCGATTCCGCAGAAGGCTCGACAATGATGGTGCTTGGACCACTGGGAAATTGTTTTAATATAACCAGCCCTGATTTTAACACTGCGGTTCTTGTGTCGGGAGGAATCGGTACGGCTCCAATGCTTTTTCTGGAAAGAGCGCTTGCCGCTCAAGGCAAAAAGGTGATCAACCTGATCGGAGGACGAACAAAAGAGGACCTGCTCTCTCACGGCCTGAGTAACTGCCTGTTCGCAACGGATGACGGCTCCGTTGGATTCCAAGGCACAGTGATTGATCTGCTCCGTAGAGAGCTTCCGGGTATCGCAAAGGATGGTACTGTAAAGCTCTTTGCCTGTGGACCCAATCCGATGCTTAAAGTAATGGCAAAATTCAGCAATGAATACCATATAGCGTGTGATGTTTCACTTGAATCGGTAATGGGTTGCGGTATCGGTATCTGCTATGGATGCAGCGTTGAAATTAACACGCCGGATGGAGGTGTAAGAACCATCCTTCTTTGTCGGGAAGGCCCCGTCATTGATGCAAAACTGCTTGCAGGATAAATAGTATTAATGTATCTTTTAAGTATTAATGACAGCGCGTACAAAAGTTTTTTTCAACAAATAGAAAACCACTATGGCAAAAGGCGTCAATAAGGTAATTCTTCTCGGAAGACTCGGCGGAGAACCGGAAAGCCGTCAGGCGGGATCAACCACAGTATCAAACTTTACAGTCGCAACAAGCGAAAAGTTCAAAAACCAGCAGGGCGAATGGCAGGAGAGAACGGAATGGCACAGGGTAGTAGCCTGGGGACGACTGGCAGAAATATGCAAAGAGTATCTTCACAAAGGATCACAAGTATACATAGAGGGGAGACTGCAGACCAGAAGCTGGGAAAAAGAGGGAGTGAAGCAGTACACAACAGAAATTGTGATCACTGAAATGCAAATGCTTGATGGCAAACCTTCCGGACAGGGAGGACATAACGAAGGTGCATCGCAAGGGTACGAACGTCAGCAGAGCAGCGTAACTTCATTTCCCGCTCCGCCTTCGGTACCAATGATTGACCATGAAAAGGACGACCTGCCCTTTTAAACTCTTATTAACGCCTAGAGCGCGCTCCGGCGCGCCTCTTGATTTCTGACATCCCCAATGGATGCATTGAAAAAAAATATTCTGGCCGGAAACATTTCGCCGGTTTATTTCTTTTATGGCCCCGAAAGTTTCCTAAAGGAAGAGTGTGCCGGCATGATCAGAACAGCGCTTTTCTCATCAGAAAGCGACGCAGCATGCAACACGCATATTCTTTACGGCGCTGATTTCACTCCTGGTGAGCTGATTTCAAAAGCCTCTGAATATCCCATGTTCACCTCAAAACAGCTCATCATTGTAAAGCAATTTGACAAAGTCAAAAAACCATCAACAAAAGAGCTGCAAAAACAGCACGATGAAAAATTCAGCAACTACATCAAAAGTCCTGCTGAATTTACTGTTCTGGTATTTGATGCCGATCCGGTTGAGAAAAAAGATCTTGAAAAAAATTCGTTCAGCGCGCTAAAAAAATACCGTCAAGATTTTCCTGTCATCAAGGCTCCTGACATTTTCGCATCCAATAGAGCAAAGGCTTCGGGATGGGAATTTGAGCCTGACGCGCTCAAAGCTTTTACAACCTATATCCAGCCTTCGGCACGGGAAATATGCCACGAAATCGAAAAAATAATCATGTATGCCTCCACACGAAGTGCAGAAAAACGTATCACTGCACCGGATGTTTATGATTGCGTCGGCATATCCCGTACATACAACGTCTTTGAACTTGAAAAGGCCCTTGCAGACCGAAATCTGAGGCTCTGCAGCGGTATATCACTCATGATTATGGATCAGGAGGGGCAGAAGGAGGGACTGGGCAACATTGTCCGCTTTCTTACCACCTTTTATATTCGCCTCTGGAAACTATCAACTCCCAATGTCAGGCAACTTCCCCAATCAGAAATTGCAAAAATTCTCGGGATGTCCGGAAAACAGGAGTACTTCGTTAAAAACTACCTCAGCTATACCAGATCATTTTCTCTACAAGAGAGTGAGCACGCTATTGCTGCACTGAGAGAAACAGATGCTGCACTCAAAGGACTGCTTCCCTACCCGGATGAAAAATACCTGCTTCTGCGGCTCATGCAAAAACTGCTTGGCTGAATAATAATCCATCCAGGGTATCCCGCGATCACAACCACCCGCTTCGCCGGTACCAACCAATGGTTTTTGCAACGCCTTCAGCCAGAGAGGTGAGAGCTGTAAAACCAAAATCAAGCTCAGCCTGATCAGGCGAACATACCCAATAATCCTGCACAAGTTCATTGGCCTTGTCGCGGCTGATAAGCGCAGGTTTTCCAGATAATGAACCAGCCGAACCAATCACCATACCGACAAAAAAGACAAGCGGTTTAGGGAGCGATACCCTGTACAACTTCTTGAAACCAAGTATATTCCGTGAAGCTGTAATAATTTCATCCCATGAGCATGAATGCCGTGATGTAATGTAATAAATGCCACCGACCGCTTTATCCGATTGAGCCGCCATCATGATACCGTTTACAAGATCGTCAACATAAATCATGCTGAAGCGCTGCCTCGCTGTACTACCAGCCGTCACCAATACCCCGCTGGAAAGCATCTGAAAAACCTGCAACACATCCCGGTCCCCAGGTCCGTATACTGCGGGAGGTCGAACTATGGTAACCGGAATATCAGCTGAACTTGCCAGACAAAGGGCTTCAGCCCTTAATTTACTCCGTCCATAAGCACTCACCGGGTGTGGCAGATCAGACTCCCTGACTCCATATATACCTTCCGAAGCAGGACCTGCAGCAGTAAGTGAGGAGACAAACAAAAACCTCTTCAATGTCGGGTTATACTTCCTTACTGCGTCCAAAAGGTTTTGTACAGGCATCACATTACCTGCATCATATCCCGGTTCATCTAATGCTTTTGTCAACCCCGCAAGGTGCACGATCCGATCAACACCCCGCACAGCACGAGAGAGAGCTTCGGGATCGCTGAAACTGCCCCTAACGACCTCCACACCTTCGGGCACTCCTCCACCTGCGCTCTCAGGGCGAAGAAAAACTCTTATCATCACACCTGCTTCAGCAAGATAACTAAGCATCCTCTTACCAATAAACCCGGTGGAACCGGTCACAAGTATTGTTTCAGCCATATCCTTTATTATTTCCTTTTATTCAGGCTCTCCCGCCTCGAAATCCAGTATGGACTTTCCCGACAGGAAAAAAACCAGAGAGTGTTTCATCAAAAAAAACAAAAATTTTAATACATTTCAGTACATGGCTAAAACCATCTTGCTTAAACCCCGGTCATCGAACGAACAAACGAACAATACAAAATGACCGTAAATACGAGAAATTACAGCTTTTTTTGTTCCAGCTGAAGTAAATTTGCATGACTGTGGATAAAACGAAAGACCTATTTAAAAAGTGCATTGAGTTTACCCTTGCCGACGAGGTAAAGGCACAGGGCATATATCCTTTTTTTCACCCAATAGATGAAAATGAAGGTCCGGTAGTCTCGTTTGGAGGGCGTAAACTGGTCATGGCCGGCTCAAACAACTATCTTGGACTTACCGCTGACCCAAGGGTAAAAGAGGCCTCCATCAACGCAATCAATAAATACGGTACAAGCTGCAGCGGTTCCCGATACATGACCGGTACGGTAAATCTGCATATTGAGCTGGAGGAAAAACTTGCCGACTTTTTTGAAAAGGAGCGATGCCTGCTCTTCAGCACCGGCTACCAGACAGGACAGGGCATTATCCCGACTCTGGTCCAGCGCGGTGAATATATTGTTTCCGACCGCGACAACCACGCAAGCCTTGTGGCCGCATCCATCATGGCTCAAGGTGCAGGAGCAAATCTGGTACGCTATAACCACAATAACATGGGGGATCTTGAGCGGGTGCTTCAGAATATTCCGGGCAATACAGGACGGCTGATTGTTTCTGATGGCGTTTTCTCAGTTTCAGGTGAAATTGTGGACCTCCCAGGCCTTGTGAAACTAGCAAAAAAATATGATGCGCGCATTCTTATTGACGATGCTCATGCTGTAGGTGTAATCGGTAAAAATGGCAGAGGAACCCCCTCAGAGTTCGGCCTTGTCGGCGATGTTGACCTCATCATGGGTACATTCTCAAAAACCTTCGGATCACTAGGGGGTTACGTAGTAGGGGACCGAAGTGTCATCAACTATATCAAGCATAACGCTTCTTCTCTTATTTTCAGTGCTTCGCCAACACCTGCAAGCGTCGCCGCCGTCCTGACATCACTTGAAATCATCCGCAGTGAGCCTGAACTTATGGAAAGGCTTATCGCAAATACCGATTACGTCCGTCAGGGACTTCTAAACGCTGGCTTTACACTCCTTCCTTCACGCACAGCAATCGTTACAGTCCTGATAAAGGATCAAATGAAAACCCTTCTTTTCTGGAAAAAACTGTTCGATGCCGGCGTTTATGTAAACGCTTTCATCCGCCCGGGTGTTATGCCTGGCCATGAAGCGCTCCGCACAAGCTTTATGGCAACTCACGAGCGTGAGCATCTTGATAAAGTTGTTAATGAGTTCACCTCGATCGGTAAGGAACTTGGCATCATCTGACGCATAAAAATAATAAACAGCTTTTCTCGCCATCCCCGGAAATTTCCGGGGATTTGCTTTTCCCTCTCCAAAAACCACAGCAACTGCTAGACTTTTACCGTAAAAGTTACATCTTTTTCTTTTTTTTTAGTAAATTGCGAGTTGTTGAATGTCCGCCAGATGAGAATGATATGTATTTCTGTTCTGATTGCTGATATATGGTGCTGATGATTATGTGTGCATGAAAAGGTAAAGAGCATTCTGAACGCCTTTTTTTTGTTCGTATCATTGCAACTAAACCATGACACAATCATGAAAACAAAACATGCAGAAGCGTTTCGCTTTGTCCGTTTTGTTCTTTCGGCATTCTGCCTGATGACATTACTGGTGCCTCTCCCATCTTACGGAGCTGACACCGGCACAGTTAAGGGCAAAATCACCGACAAAGCTGACGGCGAAGGTGTTTTCGGCGCATCGGTAACAATTGCCGGCACCAACATCGGAACCTCAACCGACGCAAACGGCAACTTTACCATCTCCAACGTCCCTGCTAAACAAGAAAAAATCTCTGTCTCTATCGTAGGATATGCTCCTGCAAGTCAGGTTATATCCGTTAGTGCCGGACAAACCGCTACAGCCAATTTTACCATTGGCCAGACTACCGTGATGGCTTCAGAAGTCGTGGTAGGTGCAGCACTCTACAAACAGGATCGCCTTGACGTACCGGTGACTGTCAACGTTGTATCGCCGGAAAGAATCAAACAGGAACCAAACCCAACCCTGGATCAGGTGATTGAGGATGTTCCCGGTGTTGATGTCATCCGTGCAGGCGGACAGACGACGTCGACCGTAGCTATACGTGGCTCCAATACCTATCAGGGCGGCGCAATAGGCACCAGAGTTCAAGGCTACTATGACGGCTTCCCGCTCAACACTCCTGAAACAGGCGAAATTGTCTGGTCATCGGTCAACATGAATGCTGCCGATAAGGTTGAAATTCTGAAAGGCGCAGCCGCAACACTCTACGGATCCGGAGCAATGGGTGGTGTAGTCAACGTCTTCGGACACCTTCCTGATCAGTTTGAGGTGAAAGCCGGCCTTAGCGGAGGATTTTATGATGCCCCGCCATCTACCGACCAAAGTACCTACCGCAAAGGCTATACTCCCTGGTTCTGGGACAGCTATGTTGGAATCGGCAACAAAAGCGGTCCATGGACATACAGCCTGCTCTATACCCACAGCAACGATGATGGTTATCGCCAAAATACCCAGGATCAATTGAATGACGTCAAGCTGAAAGCCCGGTATGACATCGATGCGAAGCAGTACATCCAGCTCAGTACCTTTTACAACGAAACAAATGGCGGCTACGCCTTGACATGGCCCTATACCATAACCGGAATCAGTCCAGTTACAGGTCCGATTTTTAAGGCCTATCCTGAAAGGGGCTATGATGTGGTCAATGCCGTCTACACTGACGATACCATTAAACGCAAAAACGCCCTGACAGGCCTGAACTATGTCAACCTGCTAAGCGATAAACTCAGCCTTGACACACGGCTGTACTATACCCATAACGAAACCTTAATTGATTACAACCCTACAGCTACAACTCAAACTTTTTCTTTTTTAATACCAGTCGGACCTGCTGTTATTCCTTATACAGTTTATAACAGGACTCCCGGTGAATTCAATAAAACATCATCGGACAGATATGGCGCCGGTGTCAAACTTGACTGGCGAGCCTTAGATAATCATCGCCTGATTTTTGGCCTGGACGGTAATATTACCGATGTTCAGTCAACCCAGTATACAGCTGTTATTCCTATAAAAAATGTCCTTCAACCAATCCAGCAAAAAGATGCAGCGACATTTGTGCAGGATGAATGGAAGCTTACTGACAATTTGACCAGCCTGCTCTCTCTTCGTTATGACTGGAGCGGTATCGACGCCAATACGGTAACATACACTGACTATGCCAACCCGACCATTATTGGTTTTGGTCCCTCCGCAAAGGTTACCTATCCACAGAAAACCGCTACAATCACCAATCCGTCAGTGGATGCCATAAGCCCTCGAATTGCATTAAATTACAAAGCCGCTGACGATATGTCACTCAGGGCTTCATGGGGCAGAAGCTTCCGTGCTCCGACACTTGCAGAGCGCTTTATTCGAGATGCGGGATTCTTAGTTGGTATTCCAAATCCAAATCTCGAAAAGGAAACCATGACAGCTTACGAAGTCGGTACATTCAAAAAGTTCAGCGATAACGTTTCATTTGATATCGCAGGCTTTCTGAATGATTATGATAACCTGATTGAGTCAGTTGCTGTAACGAATGCGGCACAAAAACAGTATTTCACCTACCAAAACATTACCAAGGCACGCATCTGGGGTATCGAAACCAGCCTTAACGTAAAGCCAAACAACGAGTGGAACCTGAATCTGGCATACACCTACATGAATGCCAAAAACAGAAGCTATGTCAAGGGGGCTAATGTGACGCTTGATCAGAATCCAGACCCGACCTGGCTGCCCATGCGCCCTGAGCATACCGCGTCAGGCAATGTAACATGGAAACCGATCAATAAACTTTCCTTTAATCTCCTAGGAAGGTATGTCAGCAGCTACAAAGCGGTTAACTTCTATACCAATCCCCAAGGAATTGACTACCCCGGCAACTTTGTAGTTTTCAATGTTGGCGCGAAATACCAGATTGATAAAAACATCAGCGCCAGCCTTCTTTGCAAGAACATTGACAACGTGCAGTACGAAGAGGCGGAATGGTTCCTTGCACCTGGAAGAAGCTATGTCGCCGGTGTGGATTTCACCTTCTGAAGAGATCCATTGGCAATAAGTCGTGATGAACCGGGCCAGCCCTCTCATTGAGTGGCTGGCTCTTTTTTTAATCGTTAGTTTACGTCACAGGATTTTATTACATTTTCCAATCCTGTTAAAACCACAACAAACGCACATCTTTTTGTAATTCTATGCACGATAAAATCAGAATTGCCGCAATTGTCGGGATGGAGCAATGCAACCAGCGAGTATGGCGCGAGGTAACCTCCAAGATAGCCGCACACGTCGAATTAACCCAATGGACCGATCAGGATCTTGAGCATCAGAACCCTGAAGCGGCCAAAGCCATCCATAATGCCGATTGTATTTTTATCACTTTGATACAGTTCAAAGTACAAGCGGACTGGCTGCATGAGCAAATCGAAGAGTCAAAGGCAAAAGTGATTTTTGCCTATGAGTCGATGCCTGAAGTGATGCAGTTGACAAAAGTCGGCAATTATGTGGTATCAGGGGACGGAAGCGGAATGCCCGATATCGTCAAAAAAGTTGCAAAAATGCTGGTAAAGGGACGCGATGAGGATGCGTTGTACGGCTACATGAAGCTGCTGAAAATAATGCGCACCATGCTCCCGCTGATTCCTAAAAAGGCAAAGGATTTCAAGAACTGGATGCAGGTTTACACCTACTGGATGAACCCTACCGCCGACAACCTGGCATCGATGTTCAACTATATCGTGGCTGAGTACTTCGAAGTTGACGTCAAGGTTGAAAAGGTACAGGAAGTGCCGACCATGGGCTTTTACCACCCCGATGCACCGGAGTATCTGAAAGATCTGCATCATTATGAAAAATGGCTGCACAAACGCGATAAGGTCTCAGCAAAAAGAAGAAACATTGGTCTTCTCTTTTTCCGCAAGCACTTGCTGCAGGAAAAAGAGTATATCGACAACACTATTCGCGCTATAGAGGCCAAGGGCCTTAATCCCCTGCCGGTCTTTGTTATGGGTGTTGAAGGACATGTTGCCGCCAGAGAGTGGTTTACACATAACAATATCGACATGCTCGTCAACATGATGGGCTTCGGATTTGTCGGAGGCCCTGCGGGCGCGACAACACCGGGCGCATCATCAGCCGCACGCGAAGAGATACTCGGAAAGATCAATGCGCCGTACGTTGTATCGCAACCTCTCTTTATACAGGATTTCACTTCATGGAAGTCGCAGGGGGTTATACCGTTGCAGTCGGCCATGACCTATTCACTGCCTGAGATGGACGGCGCAGTATGTCCTGTCGTGCTCGGCGCCATCAAGGATGGACGCCTGCAAACAGTTCCGGACCGCCTGGAAAGACTTGCCGGACTGGCAAAAAAGTTTTCAGAGCTGCGGCAGGTATCCAACCAGGAGAAGAAAGTTGCTCTCGTCGTCTACGATTATCCACCGGGAATGGGCAAAAAGGCCAGTGCTGCTCTGCTTGATGTACCAAAAAGCATTTACAACATCCTCATTTCACTTCGTTCTGAAGGGTACAATATAGGGGAACTGCCGGAATCACCGGAAGCCCTGCTCGCCATGCTTGACAAATCCACTGATTATGAAATTCAGGCGCATGAACAGGAGTGCTTTTCTATTGACCGGGAACTCTTCAACAGCATCACCAGTGTAAGGGAGCGCGAGCGGATTGAAGGGCGCTGGAGCGGATTCCCCGGCGACATTGCCCCTATCAAGCCAGACAGACTGTTTATCGGCGGCATAACACTCGGCAATATCTTTATCGGCGTACAGCCACGTCTTGGCATTCAGGGTGACCCGATGCGTCTGCTCTTCGACAAGGAGAACACACCGCATCATCAGTATATTGCATTTTACCGCTGGATCAGTCGTGTATTCGGAGCAAATGCTCTGGTACATATCGGTATGCACGGCACTGCGGAATGGATGCCCGGCCTCCAACTCGGTGTAACCGGTGACTGCTGGTCGGATGCATTGCTTGGTGAAGTTCCGCATTTCTATATCTATCCGATCAATAACCCGAGTGAGGCTAATATCGCCAAACGCCGCGGTTACGCTACGATGATTTCACACAACATTCCTCCTCTTGCAAGGGCGGGACTCTATAAGGAGCTCCCTGCATTTAAAGAGATGCTGAACGACTATCGCGAGCGAGGCCTTGAGAAAATCGTTGACGTTGAAACCGAGGAGGTGATCATCACCAAAGCACAGCAACTCAATCTAACGGATGACTGTCCGCGTATTGAGGGTGAGAACTTCCAGGATTACATCAGCCGCCTTTATACCTATATGATGGAGCTTGAGGGCCGCCTGATTTCCAACTCTCTGCATGTGTTCGGAGAAACCCCAAAGCTTGAAACCCAGGTGACCACCATTACAGAGTACCTGAAGGTACGCGGCAATGAAAAGTCACTGCCATCGATCATCATGCAGGCAATCGGTGAGGACACTGCCTTTGGCGATTACGCCTCGCTTGCCACACGTGCCCGGAAGGGTGAACCGCTTGCTCTCAAGTCGCGTGAAACAGTTGACGAGCATACCAGAGAGTTTATAGAAAAGACCATTTTTGGACAGACCAACCCGACAACAGTGTTCAACAAGATGACCGGCGGAGCAAAGGTGTCGCAGGAGATGGTTGAGGCTATCAACAGTTCCCTGCAGGAAGGCGTTGCCCTGAAGCGTGCACTTGAGGACAACCGCAATGAGATGAAGGGCTTCCTCAGAGCTCTCGACGGTGAGTATATTCCATCAGGTTCCGGCGGCGACCTTGTGCGTGACGGTGCTGGCATCCTGCCGACTGGCCGGAACATACACGCCATAGACCCCTGGCGCATTCCTTCAGAACTTGCCTTCAAGCGCGGCAAGCAGATTGCTGAATCCATTCTGCAACGCCATACAGAGGAAAACAACGGTCAGTACCCGGAAACCATTGCCCAGGTACTCTGGGGTCTGGATACCATCAAGAGCAAGGGTGAAGCAGTTGCTGTAATCATTCACCTTATGGGTGCTGAACCGGCATACGACGCTCAGGGCAAGATCAGCCACTATCGTCTCGTCCCGCTTGAAAAGCTTGGCCGCCCGAGAATTGATGTATTGATCCAGATCAGCTCAATTTTCCGTGATACTTTTGGTGTGCTTGTCGATCATCTGGACAAACTGGTCAAGGATGCAGCAAAGGCAATCGAACCGCATGAGATGAACCATATCAAGAAACATGTTGACGCTTCATTGAAAGAGGGTAAGGATTTTGAAAGCGCTACATCGCGCCTCTTTACACAAGCCCCCGGAGCATACGGTTCACAGGTTGAGGAACTGGTAGAAGATTCTGCATGGGAGTCCGAAGAGGATCTCGACAATATGTTCATCAAACGTACCGGTTTCGCTTATGGCGGGAATCGATACGGTGACCAGCAGTCTGATATTCTGAAAGGCCTGCTCAGCACTGTTGACCGCGTTGTGCAGCAGGTTGACTCAGCTGAATTCGGCATTACCGACATCGACCGCTACTTCTCTTCGTCGGGAGCACTGCAGCTTTCAGCCCGCCGGCGAAACCCAAAGGGAGAAAATGTAAAACTGAATTACGTTGAGACGTTTACGGCCGATGTAAAAATTGACGATGCTGACAAAGCTCTCAAAGTTGAGTTCCGCTCCAAGCTTCTCAACCCTAAATGGTTTGAGACAATGCTTGACCAAGGTCACAGCGGCGCTGCCGAAATCAGCAACCGCTTTACCTATATGCTTGGCTGGGACGCTGTAACCAAGGGAGTTGACGACTGGGTATACAAGGAAGCCGCCGAAACATACGCCATGGACCCGAAAATGCGAGAGCGCCTCATGAAGGTTAATCCAAAAGCATTCAAGAACATAGTTGGCCGTATGCTGGAAGCAAGTGGACGCGGCATGTGGAGCGCAGACCCCGACATGATTGAAAAGCTGCAGGAAATTTATTCCGACCTTGAAGACCGCCTTGAAGGAATAGAGATTTAAATAACTGCAATACAACCTGATTACAACAACAAAACACGGTTCAACCCGTGTTTTGTTGTTTCATACATTTCTCAATCTCCCGCAAAACGGGCAATATACTCTTTGCAACATGACAAGAGTAACAAGTTTCATTTTTGCTGATCTGTTTGGTATATTTTACAAAACATGTACCCATGGATACAGGAAAAGGAAACATCATACGCAGTATCTGCCGATCACTTGAGATTCTACTGTTTTTTCTGATTTCTGTTGTCTGTTTTAACGTTTTGGTCAAAACGACATCGCAAAACACTAAGTCAAAAAGCAAGGATTTATCTGGCGGTATAGTGGCCCCTCGCGGACTTTCAGTCCCAGGAAACTCTCGCTCTCTGCACTACGGTCTTGAACGGATTAATGGGTTTTTCAGCTCTCAGACCAATCAACTCTCCTCCTCTTTGTCTCTACATTCAGGGATACCCCCATTCCCTGATATTCTGCATGACCAGCATCTCTTCCTAAAACAACCGGTAAGCAATCGGAACAACAATGATCTTTCCATTGCATCCCATCAGCATAAGCCGGACAACCTCTTGCAACAAAATCCTGTCTTACTTATCTGATACCCCTCCTTACGTTTGACTATTCCTAAAAGAAGTATTTAACAGTTGAAGGGATCACTAAGCCGAATGCTCAGCAATATGTTGTGAAGTTTTCGGTATTAACGTTTATTTACAGGTTACCCTTATGCATTTTGTGTTCCTTACCATGGAGGCCACCAACAACAGCGCACTGAAAGCTGCTGCCGGTGAGCTGAACAGGAGGTTCAATGTTGGTCTGGAGGTTTCTGTTTTCAGTCTTGGCCTTCATAACAGCAAGAAACTTTGGGAAACGCTTGAAAATACTCTCCCGAATGCTGATATAGTATTCGGCTCGATGCTTTTCAGCGAGGAAATTGTTCGCCCACTTGAAAAACTTCTTGAGGGTCTTACCTGCCCGGTCTGTATGATTACGAGTAATCCCGCGCTCATAACCCAGACAAGACTTGGAAAATTTTCACTGCGTAAAGAAAATAAAGAAGCTCCTAAAGAATCGAACATTTTCAAGCAATGGGCATCAAAACTAATGCCTAAGCAAAGCCATGGGGAAAGCCAGCGGCAGCTTACGCTGGTGCGTAATGTCAGTAAAATAATGAAGCACCTTCCCGGCAGGGCGCGCGATATTCATACATTTATTGCTGCCCACCAGTTCTGGCTGAACGGTTCACAGGAAAATATGGAACGATTCCTTTCACTGCTTGTAGATCGCTATGTCCCAAGCTGGAAAGGCAAACTCCCTCAGGAAGATCCGCTCTTTTATCCTGATGCCGCAATATGCCATCCTGACGCAGCGGAACCATTTTTTTCTGCATCACTCTTTACAGAGTGGCTTCGGCAGAACAAATCAAGCTTCGACACAGGACTGGTAGTCATTCTTGCCATGCGCTCAACGGTTTTGAGTAAAAACATGGCGCACCTTGATTATTTGATACACTCATTTGAATCGGAAGGAATAAAATGCTGCATCGCTTATAGTGGCGGCCTTGATTTTCGCCCGGTTCTTGATCGGTTTTTCAACCCTGAAACACCATGCACTCTGAAGCCAGCGCTGCTGATCAATGCTACAGGATTTTCGCTGGTCGGCGGCCCTGCGGAAAACAAGGCTCCTGAAGCAATAGCAGTGCTAAAGAAACTCGATGTTCCATGCTTGAATCTTATTCCTCTTTCCTTCCAGCCCATTGAACAGTGGCGCGAAAGCAATCTCGGGCTGACACCACTGCAGACTGCTTTGAGCGTTGCAGTAACAGAACTTGACGGGACTATAGAGCCACAGATCTATGCAGGGACGGAAACCGGCAGTGAACGAACCATACCGCTTGAAACAGAGGTAAAAAATATTTCCGAACGAGTAAAACGGTTTCTCAGATTACAGGATACACCGCTTGACAACAAGAAAATCGCCATTATTCTTTTTAATTTTCCACCCAATCTTGGCAATGCAGGTACTGCCGCATATCTCAATGTTTTTGAAAGTCTGCACCGATTGCTGCTGGAAATGAAAACTGCCGGCTACCGGGTGGATGTTCCTGATACTACGGAAGGGCTGAAAGATCGACTCCTTGAGGGAAACCGTCTGGCATATGGGACTGACGGCAATGTTGAGGGGCATTTGCCGGTCGATGAGTATCGTAAACTTTTTCCTGCCTATGAGGGCATAGAACCCTTCTGGGGTGACGCTCCCGGCGAAATCCTCAATGACCGGACCCGCTTCCATATTCTCGGCTGTTCTCTTGGCAACATCTTTATCGGCCAGCAGCCCAGTTTTGGATATGAGCGCGATCCGATGCGACTTCTCATGGCAAAGGATGCATCGCCGAACCATGCGTTTGCAGCGTTCTATACATGGATTGAGCATTGCTTCAATGCCGATGCGGTGTTGCACTTCGGCACACATGGCGCGCTTGAGTTTATGCCTGGCAAACAGGTTGGACTGTCAAGTTTGTGCTGGCCGAAAAAACTGATAGGCGCTCTTCCTAATTTTTACTGTTACTGCGTCAATAACCCTAGCGAAGGGGCCATTGCAAAACGTCGTGGATTCGCCACGCTTGTAAGCTACCTTTCGCCTCCACTTGAACATGCAGGGCTTTACAAGGGGTTGCGCAAGCTCAAAGATCTGGCTGCCGGTTACAGAAACAATCCATCAGATGAGCTGTTTGAGGAGATCAAGGAGCTTGCCATCGCTCTTGAGATTGACTGTGGCCAGAATAATTCGCCTGTCGAAGAGTATATCACAACACTGAACAGCGAGCTTTATCTGATTGAGGAACGCATGATTCCGCTCGGACTGCATATCATGGGCGAAGCCCCTTCGCCCGATAGTGTCAGCGACCATCTCGCTCTTCTGGCTGCGCACAGCAGACCGGAACTTGACGGAAAATCTCTGCCGGAACTGATCTGCAAACACCTGAACTACAACTACCCGCTGCTTCTGGATGAAATGGGATATAACCGGGAAGCTCAAAAAAAATGGCAACAGGTGTCGGCGATTTCCCGCGAAGCTGTTAAACGCTTTACCGGACACTTCGATCCAGAAAAAAACCTTAATATTTCTATGTCAAGGTTACTTGAAGGAAGCCTTGCCGTCCGGATATCGGAAGCAGACGACTATCTTCATCGGGAGGCAGGCACAAAACCTTTAGAACTGCATCGCTTTTGGCATTTTATGAACAAAGTTCTTATTAATCTTGCCGATAATCACGAACTCAAGGCAGTGCTCCACGCACTTGAAGGCAAGTTCATTCCGCCCTCCCCGGGAAACGACCTGGTCAGAAACCCTGACATCGTGCCGACTGGGAGAAACATTCACAGTCTCGATCCCTACACCATTCCATCAACTTTCGCTCAGCAGGCCGGAAAACGCTCTGCCGAAGAGCTGCTCCTTCAATACTGCAAGGAGGGTGATGACCTCCCCGAATCCATTGCCCTGATTCTCTGGGGGACAGACAATCTTAAAAGCGACGGGGAAGGAGTAGCGCAAGCACTGGCTCTGATGGGTGCAAAAGCTATAACCGATGAACTTGGAAAAATCGGCGATGTCGAGCTTATTCCTCTAACCGAGCTTGGCCGACCACGAATTGATGTAGTCATGACCATCAGCGGCATTTTCAGGGATCTTCTTTCACTGCAAGTCAGATTGCTTGACAAGGCCGCCCGCATGGCAGCAGCTGCTGATGAACCTGAAGAGATGAACTTTGTACGAAAACATGTGCAGAAAGAGATGCTTGAGAGAAACTGCACTTTTGAAGAGGCGTCAAACAGGGTTTATTCAAACGCTCCAGGCAGTTACGGAGCAAATGTCAACCATCTTGTTGAAAGCAGTACCTGGGAGGAGGATAGCCAGCTTGCCGAAGCCTTTGTGAGCCGTAAGAGCTTTGCTGTAACTTCCTCCGGTCAATGGGAGGAGTGCCCTGAAGCCCTTCGTTCCGCCCTGAAAAATGTATGCCTGGCATTTCAGAATATTGACAGCTATGAAATCGGTATTTCTGATATTGATCATTATTATGAGTATCTTGGCGGAGTTTCAAAAACTGTGGAACACCTTAGTAAAACCAAACCGAAAGTGATGGTTGGAGATATTGACGGGGCAGGAACAAAGCAGAGAATCTGTTCACTTGAAAAAATGGTCTCGCTTGAAGCTCGCACTAAACTGCTCAATCCAAAATGGTATGACGCCATGCTTGATCACGGTTATGAGGGGGTAAGAGAGATTGAGTCCCACCTCAGCAACACCTATGGGTGGAGCGCCACAGCCTCAGCGGTCAACAAGTGGACCTACGATCAATTCAACGAAACTTTTCTGCAGGATAAAGCCATGCTTGAACGACTTGCGGCCCTTAACCCACATGCAACCATGTCGATGACCAGGAGGCTTCTCGAAGCTCATTCCCGAGGATTCTGGGAAGCAGAGGAAAGTACCATTGAAGAACTTCAAGAACTCTATGCCGATCTTGAAACGAGAATTGAAGGGGTTCACCATTAAGGCAGCGATAACACAGGATTTCCAACATCAACTACGTAACGACAAAAATTCATACCATGAGCAGTTCCTCTTTCAATGCTGAAGAACACAAGAAAATGCTTCGTTCGTATTTTAACGGCCAGGGCTTTCAGCGATGGGCATCCATATACGGGGACGATAAACTCTCATCAGTACGCAATACTGTCCGTCAAGGTCATGCTGTTATGATGGACAAAGCATTTGACTGGTTGCAGCAACTGGGTCTCCCGAAGGGAGCAACCGTACTTGATGCCGGATGCGGAACGGGATTGTTCAGCATCCGACTGGCAAAAGAGGGGTATAAGGTAAAGTCGGTCGATATCGCGTCACAAATGGTGGAGAAAGCCAAAGAAGAAGCCACGAAACAGGGCGTTCAGAATAATATTGAGTTCGAAGTAAACACCATCGAATCGGTAAGCGGCACCTATGATGCCGTGGTCTGTTTTGATGTGCTGATCCATTACCCGGCGGAAGGATTTGCCCAGGCTTTCCGTAACCTGAGCAGCCTGACAAAAGGCTCTGTTATTTTCACCTATGCGCCTTACAATAATATTCTTGCGTTCCAGCACTGGATTGGCGGCTATTTCCCTAAAAAGGAACGTCGAACAACCATTCAGATGATCAGGGATGAGGAAATGCAGAAGGCGATGGCCGCAGCAGGTATGAAAGTGAAGAATCGAGAAAAAATCAGCTGGGGATTTTATCATACCATGCTTATGAACTCATCTCACAAGTGAAGAGTGTTGTGACGAATACCATATGATAATTTTATAAAAAAGTTGTAAATTATTTGTTCAGGGATTTTTGACAGTCTAATCAGGGTTTTCTTTCTTACGAACTGCAATCCCTATTTTGTAAAAAACATATCTGGAGGATAGAGACCGATGAAAATACTGATGGTTCAGCCAAATTATCATTCAGGCGGAGCTGAAATTGCCGGTAACTGGACGCCAAGCTGGGTAGCCTATATTGGTGGCGCACTGAAACAGGCAGGGTACGATCAGGTGCGCTTTGTTGACGCCATGGCCGACTACCTTACTGACGACCAGATCGAGGAGATCATCCGCAAAAACAAGCCGGATGTGGTGATGACGACCAATATCACTCCCTCTATCTTCAAGGCTCAGGATATCATGAAAATCGCTAAAAAAGTGAATCCGAACATCCGGACACTTATGGGCGGTATTCATTCAACCTTCATGTACCCTCAGGTACTGAGCGAAGCACCGGAAACCGATTACATTGTACGCGGTGAAGGAGAAGAGGTGACCGTTAACCTCATCAAGGCCATCGACGCAGGCACTGACAGGCAGAACCGTGCAGAAATTACCGGCATCGCTTATCTCGATGACGATGGCAAGGTGTTTGCTACTGCAGCACATCCGGTCATTGAAGACCTTGACACCCTTACCCCCGACTGGAGCCTTTACGACTGGGACAAATACATTTACACTCCTCTCAACTGCCGTCTGGCGGTTCCTAACTTTGCCAGAGGATGTCCTTTTACCTGTACCTTCTGTTCACAGTGGCAGTTCTGGCGCCGTTACCGCGCACGCAGTCCCAAGACCTTTGTCGATGAGATAGAAGTGCTGGTGAAACAATACAAGGTGGGCTTTTTCATTCTTGCTGACGAAGAGCCGACAATCAACAAACAGAAATTCGTTTCACTCTGCCAGGAGCTTATTGATCGCAAGCTTGACGTTACCTGGGGTATCAATACCCGCGTGACCGATATCATGCGCGATGCAGACCTTCTGCCGTTCTTCCGCAAAGCAGGCCTGGTTCACGTTTCGCTCGGCACTGAAGCTGCCAGCCAGATGAACCTCAACAGGTTCCGCAAGGAGACCACCATTGAGGAAAACAAGCTTGCCATCAAGCTGCTGCAGAAAAACGGTATCGTGGCTGAAGCCCAGTTCGTTATGGGACTCGAGCACGAAACTCCTGAAACTATCGAAGAAACCTATCAGCTCTGCAGAGACTGGGATCCCGATATGGCCAACTGGACCATCTATACTCCATGGCCTTTCTCCGATCTCTTCAAGGAGCTTGGCGACAGGGTTGAAGTTCGTGATTACTCCCGTTACAACTTTGTGACGCCGATCATCAAGCCCGACAACATGGAGCGCGAAGATGTGCTGAAACTGGTACTGAAGTCATACGCCCGTTTCTACGCACGCAAAACCTTCTTCAGCTACCCATGGATAAGAGATCCTTATGTACGCAAGTACATGCTTGGCTGTCTTAAAGCTTTTGCCCAGACCACCATTACCAAGCGGTTCTACGATATCGATCGCGTCAAGACAAAGAACAACAAGATCGAAATCGACCTCGGCTTCGACAAGTCCAGAATTCTCACTCAGGACGAGGTAAAGAATCTCAAGGAACTGCGCCCTGAAATGGTTGCCGACATGAGCTTCGGTCTTAAAGAGGCCGGCTACCAGCGTGAGCACGACGAGCACAACTGGGATGAGTTCGATGAAACGACCATCAAGGACCGTACATCTTCTACTGTTCGAAATTGCTGACAGCAGTTGTTTTTTTATCAAACAAAAAGCCCTCCTTTTACGGAGGGTTTTTTGTTTGACGACATTATTCTTCATCACGCTTCATTCCTGAAATACACTTCCAGAAAGTTTCTGAATATGAAACCTGATATCGACCGGCCATTTGGTTACTATCTCACTGAATTTTTCATAATTTAAAGCGAACAGCGCTCTTGCCGCCTCCTCAAATCCCGGCAAATCACCAGCCATTGCGGACATGAATCTGTAGACAGCTCCTTGTGCTGTACGCAACTGATCCCGATCGCTATTCATGCGCCGAGCTTCCTCAACCAGTTTACGAAGAGCCACCGATGCGCCTCCAGGTTGACTGTTAAGCCACTCCCAATGCCTTGGCAGCAAGGTGACTTCCCGAGGAATAACTCCCAACTTTGGGCGTCCTGGTCCCCTCAGAATGGTCTTCTCACTGTTTTCAAGTGCTACGGGATTGCTCAACCTACTCAGAACCTCTTCCATTGTTCCTCGGAAATCAACTTCAATAAGCTCACTGCTTCCATCATCAAAGATTAAAACTGAGAGAGCCTCACCTGTATCAACTTTCTCTTTAACCGTTTTGATGACCTCTATCAGCTCTCCTGATGTAATACAGCGACTGCTATCAAATGCTGTACAATATTGATTATTTTCTCTGTTCATCTTCTATGAGTATTGGACAATAATTATATCCGGATATAATACCTCATAAATATAACAGAATAGAAAAAATAAATATTATTATCCGGGTAATTATAATTCAAAACTATCTTAACCTGGTTCCGATTCCGAGGTGATCTGCAATATTGGCTTCCGGGTCGATCACCGGCCTGATAAGCGGTGAGGCGCAGGTCATGAGGGTGGTGACGCCCGGACCGTGACCGGCTTCCATGCAATCGCTGTGTACGACTATTCCGATACTGACGGCACCTTTGCGGTATGCCCTGCCGTAACGGTTGTCGTGATCCAGCAGTGCGACAAAATCACCGAAACGAATTTTGTCGATGCCGAACTCTTTTACTGTTTCAGCATCGCTGGTCATGATATCGTAATCTCCTTTTGCCACATGAGCGGAGCCGATTCCTGATCCCATACAGACTGCAGGGACAACCGTTGTAACCGGAACTTCAAGCACGCCACCCTCAACTTCCCTGATATTCATGACCTTAAGCAGGTCTGGATCAAGATTGAAAAGAGTAATATCAGGATAGTCGGCAAGCTTCAAACCCTGGCCTTTTCCCCGGATCATAATGGTATCGCTGTAAAGCAGCTTTTCTTTTACTTCGCGAACAAAATCAACTATCACATGTTCCGATCCTCCGTGATGACCGAGTACACGGCCTTCGGCTCCTTTAGCCTCGCCGGTTACAACTGTGGCAATGTTGCCTGCGCAGGAATAAATCTGCAGACCGACGTTTGGATGCTCGAAGGGTTTATTGGTATCGGCAGTGCAGCTTACTCCGGGCTCAATATGATCACCCTGCCACCCAAACGCCGGGTCACCTACCTGAACGTTCAGGGTAATGCCTCCGATCGAAGGAAGAAGAAATGGAGTCCCGTGGTGGTCAACTTCCCAGTTTCCTCTTGTTCTCGGCTGTCCAGGCTGGCACTGGAGTAAAAATTCCACAAGATGCTGTTCGTTTGTGTTAAGCATAACTTTTTTTTGATGATGGTTGTCTTAATAAGTCTATGAATCAAAGCCTGGACGAAGAAAGGCTCTTGCAGCGGGGAATACAACTTCAAGTGAACGGCGGAGCCGGTCAAGATGAACCAGAATAGAAAGAGTTTTATCTTCATAATCAGGATACTCGGCATAGAGGATGCTCCATGAAGCAAGAGAGCGATCAATAGCTATGAGGGCAACTTTAGCACTGCCACATGCATCGTTTTGTGCTTCGTCCTGAGCTGAAAAGGGTTCGTTCAAGCGACCTTCGATTGCACGGACAATTTTTGGATAGATAAAATACTGATAGTGCCTGATGACCTGGAGATGCTCATCAAGAAAGAGAGGATGATTGGCGGGATGCGCTTCTTCAGCTTCAACATCGTCAAGAGCTGCGAACCACTCGTTAACCATACCGGAATATACCAGAGCTGCGCTTGCACAAGGGTGTTCACGAGCGTTCCGATGAAAACTCTCGCAAAGCTCTGAATATGCTGTTTCTTTATCCAGATCTTCGGGATCGATACCCTCTTTGGCGGCAATTTCCCTGATGAGACGCATAGCCTTAACAAGAGCGTCACCCATATCCTCCCAAAACCCGGCATTCAAAACATCAAAATCGCTCAAGGAATCACTACTCTTTGATTCTTCGGATTCAATCTGAAACTGAAGGCAACGTGAAGTATAGGCGCATCGTTCACACCAGCGATCGCAATAGTTATATATACCAGGAATCAAGTCCGGTTTAGCGCCCATTGATTACACTCTTAAGTTATCCTTACACTCCTACGCTACCATTCGATGCGGCCTCTCAGCGACTTGACATCTGAGCGTTTCTCCTTTGTTTCAAGTCGTTTAACGTTTGAACTGAAGGTTGGTTTTGTTCTCCTGCGTTTTTTTGGAATATCGGCAACACTGCCCAGAATTTCGTAAAGCCGTTCAAGAGCGTCATCGCGATTTTTCTCTCTTGTACGAAAACGCTGTGCTTTAATGACAATAACTCCGTCATTTGAAAGGCGATGATCACTCAAACTGAGCAGACGTTCTTTTATCTCTTCCTGAAGAGAAGAGGCCCTGATATCAAAACGTAAATGAACTGCGGTCTCAACCTTATTGACATTCTGACCACCAGATCCCTGAGAACGTATGGCATGCAGCTCGATTTCGGAAACCGGGACAGTTACCTTTTGTTTGCTTTTACTGAGATGAGTCATTATAAAGCTCTCTTTTGCCACTATTCGGGATAGGTCATCAGCTCCAATTATGACAGATTTGACTGCAATGATGCAAGGGCGGAGATTGTTGCCGGCCATGATTCAAATCTGATGCTTTTTATCCCCACTGCGGCAGCCGCGCTGCAGTTTTCAAGCTTGTCATCAATCAGTACAAATTCATGTGCAGCCAAACCTGAATCATTAAGAATATGCTCAAATGCTTCAGGTGAACTTTTCAGGAACCCATGTTCATAGGAAAGATAGTAACGTTCCCTCTCCCTTAAAAGCGGATAATTTTTCAAGAGAAAAGCAAAATGCAAGGGATCGGTGTCACTGATGATCCAAAGCTTATGTTCACTGCATAGAATCTCGACGCCCTCTTCAGCTCCCTCCAACGGGGAAAAGATATCCTGCCAAAGTTCCCTTATTTCACCGTGACTCATATTTCCAGTCAGCGAATCACGACCAATCATAGAGAGATAGTCCAGTGGGGCAATAATGCCTTGATCAAACTTGATTTTCAGATCTCCTTCACAATATTTTCTGGAAACCGCATGCGGATCTGAAGTTCCATCAGGGATAACACTCCTGCAAAATCTTAAAAAATCTACCGAGACAATGACATTGCCAATATCAAGTAAAATAATGCTCATACGATCTTTTCTGTATATTCTGGTGATGGTTTTCGTATTAGCAGAAACACCAAGGGCGCATGGTTATGCGCCCTTGGTGTTTCTGCCATAGTTGAAACTGTTCGGCTTCTCCCGAAAAGCCTTGTGCGGTTCATCAAAACAACCACATTCATAGAATTATGATAGCGCTGAAAAATAATCCGCAGACAGCCGCCCGGACAAAACGGCGTAAAGAACCGTTCTATGGTTCGAAAATGATTTAGAGAGGAGTTACATCTTCAGCCTGAAGGCCTTTTGCTCCCTGAGTTACTTCCATCAAGACTTTCTGGCCTTCGACAAGTGTTTTGCGACCCGTACCATTGATGGCACTGTGATGTACAAAAACATCTTTTCCGCCTTTCTGCTCGATGAAGCCGTAACCTTTTTCTTCGTTGAACCATTTAACAGTTCCTTCAACCTGAGTACCCATATCTACCTCTTTTTTATTTTTGCCATTTTTAATTTGGCGTTACAATGAGCAAACCTCGACATGAGGCGCTCAAAAACTAATTTATTTTTCGCAAAATGAATTTACTCACTTTAAGCCAATTCAAAAAGGAAGTTGTGCAGTTTACACTACTTTTTTATTTTTTGAAAAAAAAAGCAATAGGCCCTTTTTCAGGACTCTCAGCTGCTGTAAACCAGAAGTGATAGGCTTCCTACCTCATTGCCCAGAGCTTAATCTTGCGATCATCGCTTCCACTGGCAATTATTTTTCCGTCAGGAGAGATATCAACTGATTGCACTTCAAGAACATGACCTCGATAGGAATGGAGCTGTTTACCTGATTTTACATCCCAAAGCCGAACCGATTCATCATTTGCCGCACTGGCAACCTTAGTTCCATCCGGACTGAAACAGACGCTGCGTACAGCATCTTCATGACCTTCAAACACCGTAGTAATTTCGCCACTTGCGGCATCGAGAATCTTTACCTTGGCATCTCGACCGCAGAAAGCAATATACTTATCGTCCGGACTAAAGGCTAAGGCGTGCGACAGCCTGTCGTTTGTATTGAAGTTCGCAATATTTTTACCGGTTGCGACATCCCAGATTTTTATGATTGGTTCTTCTCCGCAACTGGCAATTATTTTACCATCATGACTGTATGCAAGACATTCGATATATGATTTGTGACCGAGAAGTCTGGACAGCTCTTTACCAGTTTCTACATCCCATAGCCTGATTGTTGTATCACGTGAACAGCTCGCCACAACTTTGCTGTCCGGACTGAAGGCGACCATTCGTACTGCCGTATCATGACCTTTACAGACATGCAAACACCGGCCGGTCGCAGCGTCCCAAATTCTAACTGTACTATCGGTGCTTCCGCTGGCAAGACTTTTGCCGTCACGACTGAAATCGATACACTCAACCCAGGTGTCATGACCTTTCATCGTATGCAGTGGTTTACCGGACTCCACATCCCACAGCATAACCTGTTCATCAAAACTACCGCTGACAAGCTTTTTTCCATCGGCGCTGAATTTTACACCCAACACCCTGTCCAAGTGACCTTCCATCGTTTTTATCAGGTTCACATCCTCAATAACCTTTGGAAGCTTCAATTCTACTTCCTTTTTCCCGAATATGTTCGATAAGAAACCCATAACAATAGTCTTGTTTGATTGATACACTTGTACTCGATACAGTCCGTCCCTGGTTGACGGCGCTGATTTTAATCGTGCAATTTAAAAAAAATTATCACCTTCCACGAATTCTCATCTCACTCAGGAAAAATTGTAGCTCCTTCCTTTCCAGAGAGCGCCCCTGCCAAATTTTATTTTAATAAACGAGTTGAAGGCTATGGCAATCAAAATAATCTGGGAGAAGACATGAAGAAGAGCAATGGGGATTGACTGGTGAAATACCCTTGCAATAATAAGCCTGCAAAGAAGGGCTATGGTAATCTGGGAAAGAGGAAGCCAGAACAATAAAACTCTTGATTCCCCTGCCATAAGAGAATGGAACAAAAATGCATAGGGAAGAACATACAAAGCGGCAATCATCACCACCAGAATAAAAAGCCCTGGTGTGCTGTAGCCGATGGCCGCAAATAAATTTTTGGAGAACCCTTCCCAGATCTCCTTTAAATTTCGATACATCCGGCAACTGACCACATCGGCACCATTAAAAGCAACCACGCTGCCTCCGGCTTTTTTCACTGCCCTGCAGAGCCAGACATCTTCAACGATAGCATCTCTGACAGCAGCATGGCCATTAATACGCTCATATAATCCTCTACGAAAAAGAATAAACTGGCCGTTTGCAAAACTAAACGCCGGCCTCGGGCTTGTACTCACAAGCCGAAGCGGAAGATAGCACAAGAGAATAACATGGATCAGCGGCACCAGAAGCTTCTCCCAAAACGATTGAAGTTCCTGATGAGGCATAAGTGAAAGCATGTCCGCGCCTGATCTCTGGATGGCACCAACCGTGCGGCGCAGGGCATCGGGCTTATGTATGGTATCGGCATCTGTAAAAAGGAGCAGTTCGCCCTTTGCCTGACGGCTGAGCTGTGAACAGGCCCATGCCTTGCCATGCCATCCCATGGGCAATGGCTCACCACGAAATACCTGCATGCGCCCTCCATCCGACTCCTTGACCAGAAAATCCAAAAGCTCCGGAGTGTTATCGGTTGAGTTGTCATCCAGCACTAGAATTTCGAATGACCCATAGTCCTGAAGCATGAGAGAGCGAACACAGGCTTCGATGTTCAGCGTTTCATTGCGGGCAGGAACCATAACAGAAACAAAGGGCTCTGCATATGTCGAATTCTCCGGCAGTCGGGGAAAGTCGATCAGGTTTCTCAGCAATAGCCCTAAAAAAAACAGCAGGGAGAACAGAACCGCTAACTGATAAAAAAATAACATACGAGCAATAAAAAAAAGGCCACCCTTACGGGCAGCCTGCAAGTTCATGAGCCGATCGGGACAACCTTTCAGTCGATCAATTTGTTGATATCATACTCAAAAATACCCTCTGCGCCTGCCCTTTTGAGTTCAGGAATAAGGTGACGAACAATTTTTTCTTTTACGATAACTTCAAGTGCCACCCAGCCTTCTTCAGAAAGATGAGATATGGTCGGCTGGCGCAATGCTGGAATAATCGCAATAATCTTGTCAAGAGAAGATTTCGGCGCATTCATTTTCAATCCAACCTTGCCTTGTGCATTGATAGCCCCTTGCAGCAGCATGGCCATATTCTCAATCTTCTCACGTTTCCATGGGTCATTCCATGAAAGTTTGTTGGCAATAAGTTTTGTGTTGGACTCAAGAATAGTATCAACAATCCTCAGCTTGTTTGCCCTGAGAGAAGAGCCTGTTTCAGTCACTTCCACTATGGCATCTGCAAGATCGGGAGGCTTGACTTCCGTAGCTCCCCAGCTGAATTCAACCACAGCATTGACTCCGTTTTTGGCAAGGTATTTCTTGGTAATATTAACCACTTCGGTTGCAATATGCTTGCCTTCGAGGTCTTTGACCGATTGAACAGAAGAGTTTTCAGGAACACAAAGAACCCAGCGCACCGGCCTCATGGAGGCTTTTGAATAGACGAGATCAGCTACCTCAACGACATCGGCATCAGTTTCGATTATCCAGTCTTTACCGGTTAACCCGACATCAAAGGCTCCAAGTTCAACATAGTGAGCCATTTCCTGTGCTCTGATCAATATAGCTTCCAACTCATCATCATCTATAGAAGGAAAATAGGATCGGCTCTGAACAGAAAAATGAAATCCTGCATGAGCAAAGAGATCGATTGTTGAGTCCTGCAAACTTCCTTTCGGTAAGCCTAATTTCAGAACCTTGTTTGAATTACTCATAGCATCAGCTGTCTATATATTAACGTTATAACTCTTTGAGTTGAAAAACTCCGTTTTTGAAAACTCCATAAGGCAATTTACCTTCAATCCATGATCCAAGATTGATATACCTGCAGGGAGAAACAGAAAGCTCCTTTAAACCCTGGGCATGATTATGGCCGCACACAAAATAATCAAACTTCCTTTCAGCCGCCAACGATTCCGCAAAGTTTAACAAGCGATCTGTTTCAAATACACGATCGACTTTTTTATGCTTACGACTTAAGCGTGATAAATATTTCATCAACCCGATAGCGAGATCCGGATGAAACTCCAAAAGTGAGAGATTAAAGCGGTTCCTTACAACACGGGCAAAAAGCTTGTAGCCGATATCCCCTTTCCCAAGACCATCTCCATGGGCAATCAAAAATTTACGTCCATCAATCAACCGCTCATGCATACCATATATCGTCTTTACCCCAAGCTCGTCATCAAAATATCGCCCGAGATAAAAATCATGGTTTCCTGCTAAATAAACCACCTCGATGTTATGACGTACAAGATCAGACAATAAGGATATAAATCTTGAAAAACCCTTTGGAATGACATGATAAAACTCCATCCAGTAATCAAGAATGTCTCCAAGCATATAGAGTGAACGACCTTCCGCCTTGATAATGGTAAAAAGCCGTTCGAGATTGTCCAGTTTGAGCTGCTCGTTTTTTTGGTCCTGCAGTCCTATATGAATGTCGCTGATAAAATAAGTTGCCGGCATATCCCCCGTTTTCATGTGTTCATTTCATAAAAATCGGGCAGCGGCAATAACAGCAAGAGGAATGGTAAGGTTATCAAGCTCTTTGGGGCTTATACCTTCAACAATAGTGGCAATCACAGCAATAGTCAAAATCTTTCCCGCATCAAATGATTCCGGGACAATAAGATGGACAAAAAACAATCCGGCAAATATACTGCCGAGAAGAAAGGCCAGACTGCCTTCAACACTTTTATCACTAAGCACACGATATTTCAATTTGCCGAACCGGGTACCGATTATCGGTGCCAGACCATCTCCCCAACCTAACATAGCCATCGCCAGCACTCCGGCAAATTGCTTGTAATAGAGTGTACCACATATCATGGCTACAATGACAAAATAGAGCGTGCCTTTGAGCAACTCACGCTTATCCCCGGTACGGGTCATGGTTTTCACCGCCTGATCGTCAGGTGCGGCAAACAAACCTTTCTGGATCAGCAACACCGTCCAGACAGCAAAAACGGTAATATTAAGAACGTGTGACCAGTCTGTGTCAATAAAAAGCGGAAGAAAAACAATGACTGAACCAGCACAGATATGAGTAATCTTGCGACTGATATCCCTTGGAAGCGCGTGATTGGTTACAAGGTAGTCCATAAGGGGTGGAACGCTGAACACGTAGACAAAGGTCAGCAAGGTGATGAGTGCATTATGCCACACAACCGGGAGCGAAAAAAAAGTACTCATAGCATCATTATAATTTAAGATTACGCTATTTCCTGAACAAAAAATTATTGAAAATAGACTGGTTCAGCGATCCCTGAAAAAAACTGCTACTGTAACCCTTTTGATGCTGATAGAGCCTTCATACCACTCACTACTTCATACATCCTTAATGTATTTCAATCCTACCATTCCAGCGACCATTAAGTTGTTGATTAAAAACAAGATATTATTTATAACCTGAAACCGGAGAAATGTATTGTGTTCCTGGACATCACTTTTACCAATTGCGTGCCCAAATCCATCTTCAACAGCACCCTTCATAAATGATATGCCGCCTTTTGGATCGCGTAAAAGCTGAACCTGAATGGCCAGATTGAGGGCAAGACCGATTAACACAAACACCGAGGGAATTATAAAGCCCCATGTATATGACAGGTAAGCAAGAACTCCAAAAACAAGGTCAATAATCAAAAAAGAGACCAGAAAAGTATTTTTAGCTCCAATCATCACGGTCAGAGACTTGAGTCCTCCTTCCTTATCGCCTTCGGCTGACTTGAAATCATTAAGAATGATCAAGGCAACAGCCATAAAAAAGTTTAAGGTCGCAAGCCATAAGGCTTCAGGACGAATATCCCCGAACAGTGCATTCGCTGATAAAAAAGAAACAAAGCCATAGGAAAACCCGACAGCTGGAGCTGAGGTAAGAATATTTTTTTTCAGTTTCAGTGGCGGAGCAGAATAAATATAGGCAACAAAAAGAGCTGCCATAATTGAGAAGACAATAACCATCCCGCGAACACCACCGATATGCACCCCGATAAACACTCCGATCCCCATTGCGAGTAAAAGAACAACAATACTGTTCCATAATGCCTCCATTTCAGTCAAACGACCTGAAGGAATCGGGCGGGAGGGTTCATTGACCAGATCAAGTTCCAGATCAAACAAGTCGTTGACTGACTGGCTGAAACCGGTACCAAGAGGGCCAAACATCAGAAAAATTGCAAACAGCAGAAGATAGTCGTGAACAGTTGGCTGCATAGCCCCTGAAGCCATAACACCTCCAGCGAGACAAGGAAAAACGCTGATCCAGGTAACAGGATCAAGCAGTTCAAGATGTGCTCTTACTTTATCGATCAACCCAAGTTTTAGGGGAACTGACATGCTTTTTCTTATCTCCGAAGCCCGGATACGAGCCTTTTTGTATAATGGTTTTAAAACGACAATTTACAAATCCAGCGCAAGATAAAAAACTCTTAATAGTGAGAAGATTCATCCTTGCCGTTTCAAGAAACATGACCTACAGAGAGTGCTGGCCGGCCGATCAATGTGGCTGAAGTAGAGGACGTTATGAGCACGTTCAACCGATCGCCTGCCTGATAATGTTCACGATCAAAAACAACAACCCGGCCGGTGTCAGTGCGTCCCCTCAGCTGCTGAGAAGATCGCTTGCTTTCTGATTCAGCAAGAACCTCCACCACCGTTCCGACTGCTTCCTGATACAGTTCATCAGAAATGCTGTTCTGCAGATCAATAATGTCCTGCAGCCTGCGTTTTTTCACCGCCTCAGGAACATCATCCTCAAGTGTTCGCGCTGCAAGAGTTCCAGGCCTTTCTGAGTAAAAAAACATGAATGCCAAATCAAATCTGACCTGTGAAAGAAGTTGAAGCGTAGCCTGATGATCTTCTTCCTGTTCACCGCAAAATCCGGCGATAATATCGGTTGTCAGTACCACTCCGGGAATAGCCTCACGAATCAACGCTATTTTTTGCCTGTACTCTTCAATGGTATGCCCGCGGTTCATAAGATCAAGCATTCTTGAAGAACCTGACTGTACCGGCAAGTGAATATGATTGCAGATATTTGGTCGATCGGCAATAATACGCACAAGTGACTCTGAGATATCTTTCGGATGGGAGGTCATAAACCTGATTCTTGCCAGGGGCGCTTCGCGACTGACCGCGTCCAGAAGAGCAGCAAAGTCACGACCAATTTCCGGATCGCAGTATGAATTAACATTTTGCCCCAGCAGGGTAATCTCCCTGTAGCCGTCCGTAACTAGCTGCCGGACTTCGGCAATAACTGCATTGAAGGGATGACTGCGTTCTCTTCCTCGAGTAAACGGGACAACGCAAAATGCACACATATTGTTGCACCCCCGCATGACCGGTACAGAAGCACTTATTGACCCCTGTCTGACAGGATCAATACCTTCATAGGTTTCAGCTGCATTAAACTCTAAAGAGGCAGGTCTCTGTCCGGCGCGAACCTGCTCAATAAGCAATGGAAGAGAACGGTAGGAATCCGGGCCAGCAAGGAAATCAATTGCAGGAGAGACAGAAAACATCTCCTGCCTTTGGTATTGAGGTATACAGCCGACTACACCAACAATCAAACCTTTTTGCCTTTTTTTCAACCCCTGAAGATGCTGTAGATAATGTTCAATACGATCGACTGCATTTTCCCTGACAGCACAGGTATTAAGCAGAATAATACCAGCATCAGCCTCCATGTCTGCGAGGGAATATCCTTGCTGCTGCAATAAGGCTGTTATGATTCCGGTGTCAGCCTGATTCATCTGGCATCCGAACGTATAAAGATAAAAAGTGTTATCCCAACCTGAGCTTATCATGAAACCGTTTGTTCCTGTACCATATTGTTAAAATAGTAACACCTTACAAAAAAGGAACTTCTCTTCCAGAAATCATCCCCCCTCTTCGGCAACTTGCCGGGCTACAAAAACCGATAAAAGACCGGTAACCGAGAATTGTAAAAGAGGAAAAAGTCCTGCTCCAAACAAGATCGGCATTGACGGCCCATACTGCCATAGATGCAAGATAAAGATACTCACATACTCAACCGCATAAGCAGAAACAACTCCGGAAAGAAAAAAACACAGACTATTATACAAACCAAGCGGCCAAAACCATCTGCGAGCCAAGAGAGCCGTTATGCAGTAAAGCCCCATTATACACAGGGTATCCATAGCGGCCATCAAGAGCATCATTGGCACGTAGTCCGATGCCCTCATTTCAGGATGTGCCTTATAAAGCAGTCCATTCAGGGACTCCCAACAGAAATTGGTCAAAAAAGCTGTTATTGCAAGCGCGATAAAAAAAATCACCGGTTTTTTCGAGGCTGTCTCCATAATGCAGTACAAAGGTATCGAGAATCATGTAAAAGAACGATGGGGGACATAATAGCCCCCCATCTTTTTACTTTACCACAATCCCGAAGTATCCATAAGGGAGTCTCCAGACAGGCTTTTGACATATTCCTTCAGACACCGAAATGAATATGTTTGAATTTTTCAAGCAGCACTTCAGCTTCGTCCTTGCATTGACCACAAACCGTACCAAGTTTGGTGCGCTCCTGCAGTTCAAAATAGGTACGTGCCCCCTCAAGTACTGCATCCTCAATATCATGATCGGTAATGCTCATGCATTGACAGATCACTTTGGCCTCTTCCTGCTTAACCTTGTCCTCCCGACCGTTGCGGGTATAGTAATTATTGATTGCAGCCCGCAAAGCCTTATCACCAAGCACTGAACAATGAATTTTGTGATCCGGCAGACCTCCAAGTGCCTGAGCTACCTCTTTGGGTGAAATATGAAATGCCTGATCGAGCGTCCTGCCCTTGACCATTTCGGAAAGGATGGAAGTGCTGGCTATAGCGCTGGCACATCCATAGGTTTTCCACTGACAGTCAGTTATCACCTCTTTTTCCTTGTCTACCTTTATCACAACCATCATCTGATCCCCGCACTGCAGGTTTCCTTCCATACCAACACCATCGAATTCATCAGTATTCTCTCCCTGAAGAATATTCTTCGGGTTCATAAAATGTTCCTTCAGTGTCTCACTATATGCCCATTCACCTGCTTGCAGCATGCAATCCTCCTTTTATATAAGCCGTTGACATGTTTCTGATTCTTTCAATAATTCCTGGTAACACATTGAGGAGGTAATCCACTTCCTGCCTTGAACTTTCACGACCCATACTGAATCGTATAGAGCCATGTGCAAGTTCAGCATCCACTCCAGTCGCAAGAAGTACATGCGAAGGGTCCAGAGATCCGGATGCACATGCCGATCCAGTTGAGACTGCAATACCTTCAATATCGAGATAGAGCAGAATAGCCTCTCCTTCCACTCCTGTAAATGACACATTAAGCGTACTGGCAAGAGAATCCGTAGGATGGCCGTTAAAATGGATATCATCAATACTTGCCGCAATCCCGTTTCTAAGGATGTGCTTCAGCTCAAGCAATCGTTCCTCCTCCCCCGGCATTTCAAGGGCTCTCATTTCAACCGCTTTTCCTAGGCCGAGAATACCGAGGGTATTTTCGGTACCTGCACGCCGACCAAGCTCCTGATGACCACCCCGTATCAATGGGCAGTAGGGCACACCTTTTTTTACAAACAAGGCGCCAATACCTTTCGGACCATAAATTTTATGAGCCGATATTGTAAGAAAATCCACACCAAGCTTTCTAACATCAACAGGAACTTTTCCTACTGCCTGAACGGCATCGGTATGCATCAATGCGCCGCTTTCATGCACCATTTTTGCTATAGTTTCAATATCCTGCAGCGTTCCGATCTCATTGTTAGCCATCATGATCGAAACCAGACCGACATCATCTCCAAGCATCCCTGAGAGCTGATCGAGATCGACTTTGCCATATTGATCAACATCAAGATACTTTACCCGCACACCCCGGTGAGCAAGACATTCAGATGTCTCAAGAACACAGGGATGTTCAATTTTAGTGGTAATAATTGAACTTCGCATCTTCGAACCGGGAATACACTGGCTGGCTCCACAGATGAAAAGTGAAAGCACTGTATTGTTTGCTTCCGATCCACTACCCACAAAAACAATTTCCTTTTCGGTGGCCCCAATAAAATCAGCTACCATCCGGCGGGCATTCTCAACATTTGCCCTTGCTTCACGCCCGTACGAATGCATGCTGGAAGGGTTGCCAAACATCTCCATGGCGGCAATCATCTCCTTTTTTACTTCAGGATGCAGCGGAGTCGTGGCATTGTTATCAAAATAAACCTTCATTTCTTCCATAATACTCTCAATATTCTGGGGTTAGCGGTATGCCATTACTCAAGTATACTTTATTCATAGCGTTTACTATTATTCAAAAATCCTTTTCAACATATATCTACGACTGTTATCGGGCATGCACAACAGTAATCTTTCCGTTCAATACGCAATAAAATAATAGCCAATAAACACACGTTATCACAAAAAACAACCTGTTCAAGAGTCCATAATTTATGAGCTACTAAATCACTTCAAATAAATCGGCAAAAAAAACTCACTCCTCTTCAATTCTTGAAATAGCAAAATTTGGCCGTAAAGTGAAATTATAAGCATACCGATGAACTATGCATCAAAAAATGTTTAACCATCACAACCAGCATCTAAGAGGACTTAATTTATCCAGTTTTTAGCAAAAAAACCAATCTATCTTTAAAAAAAAGTTATCATCACAAAAATAGTCAATGCATTTTAAGTATACGGTCAGTAATCGGAGGGAGTTTTTTTCCGTTGAGGTACAACTCGACATATTTTGGTCGACCAATGTTAACCCAAAAATTTTTGCGAGCCTCGTATCGAAGCACCTGACCTTTTTTAAACGTTCCACCAGGGTATGCCCTGGAGCTGTCATCTGCGATAACCTTAACCCATGAAGATTCTTCCATTAAACGAACAACAAGGACCTTTCGGTAAGGTGACGATGGATGAAAAGAAACGTTTTTTGCCCACTTCCTGGAATTTGAGACAGGAACGGAAACTGCAGATGCTGCTTTTTTAGGCACTGATGCAGCGGAAACAACAGGAGCAGAAGCCGCCTTTGCGACAGAATGAACCTTGGAGGGCGTGGGCTGATCAGCAGGTAACGGCACAACATTTTGGGCAGGCTTATTCTCTCTGGAAATCACCAGAGAGTCAACAATCTGTTCGGCAACAGCCACCGTATCTTCTCCTGTTGCTGCAGGCAGACTTAGAGCAACGGAAGAGTGGTGAGCTGAAAAGTGGCTCTTACCGTTTAAAGAAAAGAAGGCAAGTCCAGCTACGAGGACAAATAATATGCCAATAATCAACAATATCAAAGATCCGGTCGACCGTAGAGTACGATAGTTCGTATCCGGGATCGGCCTTGTTTCTTTCTTTTTGAAATCTTTATCGATTGATAGGTCAAGCTTGAGTGCACTTGTAAACTGCAGTTCCTTCTTGCATTGTTCAAAAGTTTCATCGTTTCCAACCTCCATCAGGAGCGCATATTCCTTGATAAAGGAGAAAATATAAGCCTTGGGGAGAAAGCTGAACTCTCCTTCCTCAATTTTTTCAAGATAATTCTTCTGAATCGTTGTTAACCGACTGACATCTTCAATGGAAAGGTTTCTTTCCATTCTTGCATTTTTCAGCTCCCTTGAAAGAAGCTCCAATGCCATGCTGGTTGATGTCTTTTCCGTCATATAAAATAATCCTGCTTACTTACAATAAATGAAGGAAATTCAAAAACTTTCAGTCTTGTTAATTTACAAAAAAGCCATAATGCTTATCAACAAAAGCCATGATTTTACGTTCTTCGTTATGATCATTTCAACAAAAAAACGAAGAATTCATTCGAAAACAGTTTCTTTATCACTCCTTAATCAATTCCGTAAGAGGAAATATTCATCCATATTTCACGACTGACATTAGAGCTTTCACCAAGAGCAGACAATGCTGCCGACCCGGAAACCGTCCCCTGCATCTCCTGGCCAATCTGTTGACGAAGCCGTTCAAGCTCAACACCACTATAGTTTTTCCATAGCAGAAAAACCCTGTCGCGAGGGAAAAACAGTTTTTGCAACCTTGCTCCCGTCACATTGTCGACACGATAGAATGAAATTCTCGAAAGAGTCTGGAGTAATTCTGGGTGCTCAGATAACAATGAAAACTCTTTAATCGATTGCAGATATGAATACCTTTTTTCCGCTGCGAAACGATTATTAATACTTAAAGTATAATAAGGAATAAGATCATCGGTAATAACAATAAGATGTTTGTAACTCGCAAGTGAACCGGAAATTGGTTCATAGAATGCTTTTCTAAACCACTCCTGTTCAGCATAACTCTGCTGACTGCCGGGAGGACTCGAAGCAAGCTCACGCCTGAACGCTTCTATTCTTGAACCCGGCGTATTAAGGGAATCGAAACAAACTTCGCTTCGAGCTATCTGTACTTGCCTTCTTCCGATGAGCATGGTACCGCAAAGACTGTCTGATATAAGCGGTTTTATGATTGCCTGATCCTCCTTCAGACCCGACTGAACAGTACGAAGCGTGACCGGGATGAGTTGAATGGCTTCAGCTGCTACAGGATTTATTACCCTCACCTGGGGAAGCAGCTCGATTAATCGGCCTCTTTTGATGTTAAGAGCCTGATCGGCACTTTTGTTTTTTTCATATCCTTCTGCGCGGATAAAAATATCGGCTTTTCGCTGAAGCAGTCCTGAAATCTCGTGCTGCAATTGAGAGATTTCAGCTTCGAGAGCCTCATGACCTTTACCAAGGCTGTAGCTCTTTCTATAAATCTGCAATGAACGCTGCAGGTCCAGATTACCAGCCTGTTCTCCCGCCTCAAACAGCTCAAAAATTCTTGATTTTTCGAGTAATAAGCTTGTCAGACGCCGCGCTGATTTTTTTTCAAGCTGTAGAAGCTCATTTGTCGGATAAGGTGGTGCGAAATATCTATTGACCAAAAAGCCCTGCTGCAAAGCACTAATCCGCTCCTCATCTTTAAGCGATTTGCTTCCACCAAGCATCAAAAGGGAAGAGGCCTGGGCATACTGCATATTTTTTATGCGGAAATATTCGGCAGCCTCGCGGAAAGGATCAGGTTTACGCACAATGACAGCATTCGATTCGAGACGGAGTATCTGTAAAAGCAAAGGGTTGCGGGACTCCTCAGCAAGAATGAGTGCCTTGAACAAATAAAAGCTGGCATTTCTGCGATGCTTGTCAAGAAGCTGAACACTTTTTGATGCCGCTCTGAGCGCCTGAATCCTTTGCTCTAAATCACCCTCCATCGCTAAAACCCTTCCCGACTCAGCCGCAATCTTTGCTGCAATAGCATCAGCTTTTTCAGAAACAAGTTCCGGCCGCACCATCTTGCATTGCAGAAGGCCGGCATATGCCGTCATCCTGGTAGCCGGATCATGCACCAAACCCGATAAATGGCGATATATACGTGCGGCCTTTTGAAAATCCCCAGACTTTTGATACAGAGATGCCAGCTCACTTAGAAGAGAAGGAGATGGAGCAACTATGTGCTCAAGAGAAGCCGCAGCCTCGCCAAAGCTCCCCAATTCGCGAAGCCATGCTGCCTTATCGGTAAACAATACCGTACGCATTGAATCGGGAAGTATCCCCATCGGGAGTTTTTCAAGGCGTGCCGTGGTTTTGAGCGCATCGTAATACTCCCCGCTCAGGCCTTCAATGACCCTCTTCTCATTCAATGCCTGGACAACCCTTGGCAAGGTTGCTTTCAGAGTATCAAGGGCTATCGCTTTATTGTAATAATCAAGTGCCTTCCGATAGTCCCCGCGACTGCTGAAGGAAATTGCCTGTTTGTACAATGACTCGGGAGATTCAAGTGGAGTATGATCAGCACTGCATCCTGAAAAAAGGAAATAAAAGCCTAGAAGTACTATTCCTGACGTAAACCGCCGGAAAAAAATATTCATAACACAGAGCCTCCAGCTCCCGGAAGATATTGACCTATCATTGTATTATACCTATAATTAATCCGCAAATCAATAGGTATTTTATATGCAACACAATTCAATAATGCAAAAATAATACTTATTAGTATTAAAAGAAGAGATATCCCGGGCGACATAGAAATATCAGGAAAAGATCTCTTCTTTATTGAACTCACTATCAATACCTTATAACAGCAGGAGGATATTACTCCACATTATATTGTTCAGCCTTAATATGTTCCAGATTTTTCCGTAACCTTCTATGACAGAAATCCTTTCTATTACGCATAGTGTGCTCTATGAGGCATGGCTTGTGCTCCTCGAATCAGCCCCATTGATACTGATCGGTTTTTTTGTTGCAGCCCTGCTAAAAGCATTTCTTCCTGAAAATTTTATTGCAACTCATCTCGGTAAAAATGGAATAAAAAACATTTTAAAAGCTGCAGCATTCGGCATCCCAATTCCTTTATGCAGTTGCGGCGTTCTGCCTGCTGCGGCAGGCTTAAAAAAACAGGGTGCAGGAAAAGGTGCTGTGGCGGCCTTTTTAATATCTACACCAGAAACCGGGGTGGACTCCATAGCTGTATCCTTTGCTCTTCTTGATCCCCTTATGACAGTTCTCAGACCAGTGGTTGCCTTTATTACCGCTGTAGCGGCTGGCATTGCTGTCTCTCTTTCAGAGAGTCGAAACATTGACGGCATTCCAGAGGAGTATGAATCTGTATCAGTTCAGGTTTCAAGCTGCGACTCTTCATGCTGCAGTTCAAAAAAATATCATGCAAAACAAACTATTGCCGAAAAATTTATGAACGGCATGAGCTTTGCATTTGGTGACCTCCTGAAAGATATCGGGCCATGGTTTTTTGCCGGCATCCTGTTGTCAGGCCTGATTTCAGTTTTCATATCCCCTGAAATGATCAGCCGATACTTTTCCAACGAATACCTCTCAATGGCCCTGATGCTGGCAATGTCTGTGCCTCTTAACGTCTGCTCCACCGCATCAACCCCAATTGCGGCAGCACTTGCCTTTAAAGGATTTTCACCCGGAGCTGCCCTTGTATTTCTTCTTGCAGGACCGGCAACCAACGCAGCTTCACTTACCGTGATCTTTAAAATGCTCGGTAAAAAAGCCTCCCTGATCTATCTGTCAGTCATTGCCGGCACGACATTTTTATCCGGTATTGCAGTCAATGCGCTGTACACTTCTCTTGGTCTTAATATCACCAAGTGGATCGCCAATCCTTCCCGAAATGAGGGGAACATGTTTGAAATTGTATCAGCAGTCGTGCTTGTTACTCTGGTGGTGAAAGCTTATATCCCGGTTAAAACGACCGTATAGGCCTGACATGGCTGGTGTTTGTCTTATTTCCATCAAGCTGTTGACCATTGCTGAAGTCCTGGGCCCACGCTTTACCGGCATCGCTCTCAGAGGAGCTCCAGTAATAGGTATTCATAATGCCACCGAGAGCACTGCGATGGATATAGATCTGATTCAACTGTTCCTTGTTTGGTAAAAACCAGTCACAATATCCGTCAACAAAAGTATTAGCCGCAACCTTTGCTCCATACCAGTTAAAAAACCCTTCCACCTTGCCAGAAGAACCCGTCATATCTGCTTTGGCTGCAATAAGACCATGCTGACCGGTAGCATCAACATAAAAGACAACCCCGCCATTATAGCTCTCACCAATTTTTGGTGTTGCCGCAGAGGAAAGTGAAAAAAGAGTCACCATACTCAGGCCGGCAAGCAGGATGATTGTACAGAGCCGGTTAGCATATTTTTTTGCATAAAGTTTCATGAGTCGGTCCGTTTATAATTAAGTGTAAATATTATAGTGTAGGCGATATGCAATTAATATAAAAGGGGACACAGGGAAAGAAAAATTTTCGTATAACAATGGCATTTTTTTTCTCTCACCTTGATGAAATAGTCCACTTAACCATTTTCTCTGCATTCGGTTCCATGTTTACGGGTTGACGTTATTTACCATTTCGGTAAAACCGCAGTGACACATATCGGCGATGTTTTCAGGCAAACCTTCAAATACGAAGGAATATTCTTTCCTCCATACACCATCTTCTGTTAATCCTTCCGCAAGAGGAAACACCGACTTATGATCCCTTACATCCCCTATAAAATATCTCTTTTCTTTTGGAACAGGGCGATCTGGATTGCCTTTACTTAACGTATACAAAGCACCGCAAATAAAAGCCGGATAAAATGTTATCCTTTATCAGGAAAAGAACTTCGGCGAGTGAAACAATAATGAGAGATAAAATGGACGGTACAGACGTTTCAATAATCTTGCGAGTTTATGTATCTTCGCTCGAACTTTTTTCTTAAGAAACGAAAATGCACACACCACAATGGAAAGAACGCTTACTATTCTGAAACCCGATTGCGTCCGCAAGCAGCTTATCGGTGCAGTCATCGACAAAATTGAACGTGCAGGGTTCCGTGTTGTCGCCATGAAAAAAATCAAGCTGACAAAGGAAACTGCCGGTGAATTTTATGCGGTACACCATGAGCGCCCTTTTTATGGCGAACTTGTTGACTTTATGTCTTCAGGACCTTGTGTACCGATCATCCTTGAAAAAGCAAATGCCGTTGCTGACTTCCGCACGCTTATCGGTGCAACCGATCCAGCGCAGGCTGATGAAGGTACTGTTCGCAAGCTTTATGCTGACAGTAAGGGCGAGAACATTGTCCACGGGTCCGACTCTGAAGAGAACGCAGCCATTGAGGCAGGATTTTTCTTTTCAGCTGAAGAGGTTGTCAGAAGCAACTGATTCCTGATAGAGTATAGCACAATAAAAAAAGCGACCGAAAGGCCGCTTTTTTTATTGTATCCTCTCAATATCTTGCTTGGTATTAAAGAGATAAACCAAATTAATCACCTGATCTGCTATCTCATAAAAAATGGTAGTCTGCCTGCTTGACACAGCTTTTCGTAGTCCTGGGTTATATGTTGAAACTGGAAATATTTTCGGATTTTGCTCTATCAACTCAATTTTCTTAACCAACTTTTTTTGAAATTGTCGATCTCGCGATGTGTCCATATATGATCAAGGTAATCCAAAATCGATTCCAGATTATCAATTGCTTCATCTGTCCAAACAACCTTACAATCAGAGTCCATACTTAGTGACTATATCATTATGTGAATGAACTCTTCCTTCATCAACATCCTTAAGGCCACGGGCTATACCGGATTTTTGTTCATCCGTCAAATCATGCCACCAATCTTTTTGTGTTTCATTTGAATCTTTTACCACTTTGAGATAATCAATGGTTTCATCGTCTTCAAGATTAGCCAACCATTGAATCAATTCAAGCTTGATTGATTCCTGTCCCATAGTATCGCTTTTTATCAGATTTATAAACCAACTTTATTTTGCCCTGACACCTTGACATCACTGCTGATTGCCAAGAAAACATAAATTTTTCGATCACATATTGCTCTCTATCGTATTTCGGAAATATACACTTTCACTTGATTTTTTCGGCACAAAAGCTACAAGCTCAAGACAGCTTTCGGTTTGTTGGGGTTCAGGAATCACCCCAACCTAAAATCAGAGAATTTGCTGGACAGCACGACAAAACTCAGCCGCACGTTCTACTCTGCGGGTTCCTTCTTGATTTCGGAAAGAAAGGAGCTGAAGGTTTCGCCGTACATCTCCCATACTGTCATAAAGAGTGCAGCAATAATAGGGCCGATAATAAAACCGAAGATTCCGAACAGGCCTATTCCTCCGAGGGTTCCAAAAAATATTAGGAGTGCGTGCATCTGGGTATCGCGCCCGACCAGGATGGGTCGGAGAATGTTGTCGATCTGACCGACAACAAGAATGCAGAACAGGAGGAGGCCTAACGCTTGAGGATAATGACCTGTCGCAAGAAGATAGATGCCCGCCGGAAACCAGACAAGCCCGGAACCGATAATAGGCAACACGGAAATCATCGACATAATAGCGCCCCAGAATATTGCACTTTCAATACCGGCTAAATGCATGGCAACCCCTGCAAGAGTGCCCTGCAGGATACCTATCACCATACTCCCCTTTATGGTCGCTCTGGTCACCGAGAGAAACTTGTCAAGCAGTCGATGCTGATCACTCTCTGTAAGAGGAAGATATGAGAGTACTTTTTCGAGAATCTGCCCTCCATCCCGTAAAAAAAAGAACATGGTGTAAAGAAAGACAAAGAGCAGAAATAGATCATTAAGAGCCGAGTATGTAACCGTTGATACGGTGTCGAAAAGCAGAGAACCCGCTTTACTGATTAGCTCAGTGGCTTTTTGAAGAATATTATCACGATAAAGCTCAAGTTTATCATAAAACGGCAGAGAACGCAAATGTTCGTTGAACGCTGCGGGCTCCTTAAACTGCTGCTGGATCCATGGCACTGCAACACTGCCGATACTGCTCGCCTGGCCAACAACAATACCCAGGAGAACAGCCAATGGAATTATTACAATGAGAAACAACGTAAACATTGTCATTGCCGCGCTCAGGCTTTTGCGTCCTTTGAACCAGAGATCAAAGCGATTGAACACCGGCATAGCGAGAGCTGAAAAAATAGCCGCAAGAACAATAACCATGAGAAAATAACGGATCATGGCAAAAAAAATGGCGGAGATGAACAGGACAATCAGAAGAAGGATCACCTTGTTTGCTTTTATGCTGTTCATAGTCTTTTATGTTGTGTTTTTCTTTTTATAACCATAGCCACATTTAAAACCACTCCTGAGACTCCTCACTGAGAAGTTGTGTACGAACAATGGTAACGGCAAAAATTCCTGCTGTTTCAGCCCGGAGAATTGTTTTTCCAAAAGATATTTCGGAAAAACCCTCTTTTCGGGCATCCTGCACCTCACTTATTGTGAACCCACCTTCACCTCCGATTAGAAAGAGAATGTTTTTTCCAGCGCAATGCACTCCAGGCGCTTCCTCCGAAACCTCGTATGGAATCAATTTCAGGTCGTAACCCGAAAGAGAGATAACCTCCCTGAAAGAGAGTGGCTCACTGAGCTCGGGCAGGTAGTAACGTTTTGACTGCCTTGAGGCTGAAAGCAGAATGGTTCTCCATCTGTTCAGCCTGCCCTGAACTCTTTCACTCGTTGGCTGACTGACGGTACGTGCCGTAATCATGGGAATAATAGTTGAGACCCCGAGCTCGGCAGCTTTTTCCAGAAAAAGCTCAAAGCGCTGAGGAGCCTTCAGCAGGGAGAGTGCAACGGTAACCCGGGTTTTAGGCCGTTCAACCACTGAATAATCGAGAATTTCACCTTCAAGTGATTTTTTGCCAACATCCAAAATCCTGACATTACAACGCAAGCCGTTACCATCGGTAACAAGAATTGTTTCACCAGTTTTTTTTCTCAGTACCCGAACAAGATGATGAAATTCATCACCATCAATAGCAAGCCGACCGGAATCGAGTGTGATGTTCTCTTTAGAGGTATAAAATAGTTCCATCCGTTCTTACTCCTTCACGGCTAAAGCCACTGCAGCAAAAGAGACTCTTTCAACCCCTGCCTGAAGCAAGGCCGAGGCAGCGGCTGCCAGGGTCGATCCGGTTGTCACAATATCATCAACAAGAAGCACATGATGCGGCGTAAAACCTTTTGCTAACTGAAAGGCTCCTTCAGGATTTTTTTTCCGCTCCGCAGCTGAAAGTCCGGTCTGCGAAACAGTGTACCGTTTTCTTACAAGAAGTTGACTCATGACAGGTTTATGCAGCGATTTACCAACGCCCTCAGCTATTTTCTCTGACTGGTTATAGGATCGCTCAATTTTTTTTAGATGGTGCAGTGGAACCGGAACAATGCACTCTATATCCCCGATATCACCATCAGCAAGTATCCATTCACCTAATTGACGTCCAAACATGGTACCAAGAGTAAACAAGCCTTCATACTTCATGGCATATAAAGCCTTCTGCAGCGGGCTTTTTTTATGAAACTGGTATCGACACCATCCTCTCTCAAATTGAAATGCTGCGCCAAATCTTGAAGTAATAACATTTCGCAATACCTGTTCAGCCTCCAAAGAGTTATTAAACGGATCGAAATCAGTCATGCACGAGCTGCAACAACCCTCTTCTGAAGGAAGAAGAAGTTTCCTGCAGAGAACGCAGACATTGGGGAAAAGCAGGTGAAGCAGTTCTTCAAGCACGATAACCTCTTGTTCAGGTTTAACTAAAGCACAAGGCGGCTGCGCCATACATCCCGGCTTTGTTTCCAAGAAGGGCAGGCACCAGTTCAAGTCCGTCATGCATGGAAGGAAGCGTAGATCGGCGGAGCTGATCGAGCGCCGGATCGAAAATAAGGTTTCCAGCTGCTGAAATGCCTCCACCTATCACAAATTTTCTGATATCCATAAGCGACACAACGTTTGCGAGCCCTACACCGAGAATGGAGCCTATCCTGTTCCATACAGCAAGAGAAACCAGGTCGCCCTCCTTGGCAGCATGCTCGAGATGACGCGGTGAAAGCTTTGTAAAGTCATCATCACAGAACTTGCCAACAGATGAACCGGAAGGAGTGGTTTCAATCATCCGGCGTGCAAGTTCCACAATACGCTTTTTGCCGATAAGACTCTCAAGAGTGCCCTTTATGCCTGCATGCATTCCGTGTCCTTCAAAATCAATAATCATGAATCCAACCTCGCCAGCTGTACCGTTAGAACCGCGATAAAGTTTTTTGTTCAAAATAATTCCTCCGCCCACACCGGTACCAAGAGTCACCATGAGAAAATCCCGAAAATCGCGTCCTGCGCCATAAAGCGCTTCACCAAATGCCGCAGCATTAGCATCATTGTCGATAAAAACCGGAATCGACAGCTTTTCGCGCTGCGTCAGTGATTGCTGAAGATTGTCGCGCAAAGGAACAACTGCCCATCCTGGAAGGTTCGGTGGATAACTCAGTGTGCCCGTATCGGCATTGACAGCACCTGGAGCCCCAAGCCCGATTCCTGCACAATCGTCCGGATTCAAGGTCAGGGAAGCAACATGATAAAGATCAGCAATAATTCCAGCAAGCTGTACGACAATACCCCCCGGTCCTGATGCCGTATCAGTCGGAATCGTCCTGTCAGTTATTATTCCAATCTTCTCGCCGACTATTGCAGCTTTGATTGCCGTACCTCCAAGGTCTATACCAATTGCCCATCGGGACATTGTTTCGGTCTCTTTACACTGCGTTATTGAATGCTTAGCTATTAAATGGCCTCAAAAATTTCCGGCCGTAAGATCCTGTTGCAAAAAAGTCAAGTATCTCGATAATTTCCGGTTCCTGAGGCAGTTCCGACTTAACCTTTTCAAGAGCATTATTAAGCAGAAGGCCTGACTGAAAAAGAATCCTGTAGGCACTTTTAATGAGGGTTATCTTTTCAGAACTGAACCCCCGCCGTTTCAACCCAATGGCGTTAAGACCCTCGTAACGGAAAGAGTCGTGCCCGCCGGCCATGACAAAGGGAGGTACATCAAGCGACGCTCTTGCAATGCCGCCGACCATCGAAAACCGGCCGATTCGCACAAACTGATGCACACCGGTAAGACCACCTATCACAGCATAATCACCAACCTCGCAATGCCCGCCAAACTGGACGGAATTAGCAATAACAACGTGATTACCAATAATACAATCATGGCCTGCATGAACATAGGCCATAATAAGGTTATCAGAACCAATCACTGTTTTACCACTGGCCATCGTCCCCCGATTAAGTGTAACACACTCCCGGATAACCGTCCTGTCGCCAACATAGAGATAGGTTTTTTCGCCGGCGAATTTTAGATCCTGCGGTTCTGTGGCAAGTACAGCTCCGGAATGGATCCTGCAGTCATTTCCAATCCTTGTACCCGACGCTATATGAACGTGGGGAAATATCAACGTACCGTTTCCGATTTCGACATCGTCCTCAATAATCGAGTAAGGGCCAACGGTTACACCCTCTCCAAGAACGGCACTCTTGCCGATCACTGCAGTTGCATGAATGCTGCTTTGCATATAATTTATTCTTTCATTGTTTCAAACTTTTCCACCAGGCCGGGTTGCTTCAACTCCTTGGCAAGAAAGTGAATAATGCGCCTGGCATCCTCATTCCTGCCGACATTGCGATACGCTCTTGCCAGAACATAAAAAAGTCTTGGGTCAGATCCTGGTGAAGAGTGGTTTGTCAATTTTTCAAGGTAGACAATATATTGAGAAGCTTTCTGCTTTTCACCAAGCCGAACATAAAGGGCTACGACTGAACCGGCAAGTTCAGGATTTAAGGGATACAGGGCAGGTGGAAGAAGTTTCCCCGAGGTGTCAAGCACCTGCAACGCAAGCATTCCCCGCGATACTTCCCTGAAGGAACCTGAGGAATCCGGTATTTTAAGCATCCCCTCAGGATCATTTGCCAGCTCAAGAGCCAGCCTTACAAAGAGAGGTGAGTAGTTGCCGCATAGTCTCCTGGACGTTTCTTCAAGAAATACCTGCTGATTATTAATATTTCTAAACCGGTAAACCTCCATAAGGTTTTTGTAAAGCAGCACCGGATCTACATAGCTCATAGGGTCAACGCTTTTAATCGGCACCACTTTATAAACAAGCCCGTCCAGACGAAGATAACCCTCAAGCCCGATCATGCTTTCGGGATCTACTGTCAGGGCAAAATAAACCGGACGTTGGGAAAAGTTGTTCATAAGAATCTCATAAACGGCTATATCCTGTGGCCTGAAATATCCCTGACCATTATAGGTCATTCCGGGCTTTAATAGCCAGGTCATCGTATCAGATGGTGCTGTGGGTAAAGAGTACCCATGAAGACGAGACTCTCGAACAAGTTTCTGACGGGCGGAAAATGCAGGAAGCACCGCATCAACCGAATCAATCGGCATATAGGTAATACCAGCAATTTCTCCATCGCTCATGCTGAACATAACTGGTTTAGCTCCTCTTGGCCTGGTATTTTTAAGCTGTTCGAGATACCAGCCGGTATTTGCCAGACTGAGGTTGACCACCCGCACATCGGTTCTTATACCTGCAACCTCCTGAAGATACCACAACGGAAAAGTATCGTTGTCACCGTTGGTAAACAGAATAGCATCTTTTTCACAGCTCTGCAGCATATTCCAGGCCCAGTCCCAGGGCACATAGTTGCCCGACCTGTCGTGCACCCTGTAGTTTACCTCAAGCATCCTCGCATTGATCAACAGAAAGCCGGCGGTAACCGTCAGCACGGCAAGCAGAAGCTGATTCCTTTTACCGGTAACCTTAAAACGCTCATGAAGCCAATACCAGATACTTTCGATTCCTATCCCAATCCACAGGGCAAAAGCAAAAAAACTGCCGACATAACTGTAATCACGCTCTCTCGGCTGAGGTTCAGTCTGGTTAAGATAGATTACAAGTGCAGCACCGGTGAGAACAAACAGTGCAGAAACAACAAGCCCCATCTTCCATTGGCGCCTGAAATGTGAAATAGCTCCGGCAAGGCCCACCAGAAAAGGAATTCCCCAGAGCACCGACCAGTCGACTCCGGCGCCTTCCATATCATGTTCACGACCGATAAACTGCCAGCCGAAATACCGGAAATACATTTTCTGCATCTGATAGGTGAGAAAATAATCGAGATCACTCGAGTACTGCTGGTAATAATACTGATGTACCGGTTCGGGGGACCAGCGTCTCGGCCAGAGCGGCATCTCCCCATACTGCTCACGGTTTACGTACGAAAAAAAAGCTTCGGGTGTGGAAGGATTATTTTCGTTAAGGGGTGGCCCTGCCTGTGCACGAACGTAGATAAGGCTATAGGATGTATAGCCGATAATAATAAGAAACAGCGACATGAAGACGGTATTCAGGAGTGCTAACCGATGGTTGTGAGAGTACCACGCACCATAACCCAGCACCCCGACAAGCAGAAAAAAACCCCACCATGAGGTCAGATGCAGCAACACCGGAAGCCCTTTAATGACTCCGATATAGATCAGAAAAAACACTCCTACGGCCGATAGAATAAAGAGCGAAAAGGATTTGACCGTTACCTCGTATTTTTTAACATAGTACACAACTGCTACGGCAAAAATCGCAAGCAGACTAAGAAGATGTACCCCAATAGAAAGCCCGATCATATACATGACAAGCAATAACCATCTTTCGTGACCAGGTTTTGGATCCTCTTCATACCAGCGAAGAATCAGCCAGACTACCATGGCCGTAAAAAACGATGACGAGGCCCAGACCCCCGCTTCAACGGCATTAAACCAGAAACTGTCGGACACTGCAAGCGCAAGGGCACCGACTATGGCTCCGCCATAAGCTGATACTTTTTCAGCCGGACTCCAGCTGTCAGGATCGGTTTTACGATAAAGAATGATAAAGCGAATGGTAATAAGGTAGGTCAGCATAACTGTTGCTGAACTTACCAGAGTACTGATCAGATTAACCCGCGCACCGATATCACTGAAAAAAGGAATCATTGAAAACAGGTGGGCGATCAAAAGAAAAAGCGGTGCACCTGGAGGATGAGGGATACCGAGAGTATAGGCCGTAGCTATAGATTCCCCGCAATCCCAGAAAGAAAATGTGGGAGCCATGGTACGGAGATATAAAATCACTGCGGCAAAAAAGAGAACAGCTGCAAGAGTGCGGTTAATCGTCCGGTGTGTCATAAAAAAAATATCATTTCAATAGCCCTGTTACCCGAAAATAAAATCCCCGGCAATAAGATCGGCAAACAAAAAACCTTTTTGTGTCAGGTAAAGACGCCCTTCCTGCTCTTCTATCCATCCTTTCTGTTCAAATCGGGCAATAGTCTGTGCAAGACGAAGTCCTAATTTATTTTCTTTTCGCAAAAACTCAACATCAAGACCGTTGTTTATTCGAAGTGAAAGAAATACCTGTTCGGTAAACCGCTCCTCTGCCGAAAGCTCTTCCCTAAAGGCCACAGCGCTTGCTGGAGTCGCCATATAGCGGGTCAGGCTCGAAACATTTGCGATACGGGTCTCTTGCTCATCAGCAACAAAAAAACTGTGTGCAGATGGGCCAAATCCAAGGTATTGCTCCCGCTTCCAGCTGGAGAGATTATAGCGAGAATGACAGCCCGGCAGACAAAAGTTAGATACCTCGTAATGAGAGTATCCCTGCTTCACCAGTTCACTGAGCGCATGTTCATACAGGGACGCCTGCAGCTCATCATCTGGAACGCTTATCTTGCCCCGTAAAACATCCCGGCAAAGCCTGGTCTTGGGCTCTAATGAAAGCATATAAACCGAAATATGCTGGGGTCGAATCGTGAGGGCCTCATGCAAATCGGTCTCCCATAACGGAAGTGTCTCTCCGGGAACACCGCAGATAAGGTCAACGCTTACAGACTCAAACTTCTGAAGCGCCCTTGCAGTTGTCTCTTTCGACTCAAGCGCAGTATGCGCCCGGCCGAGCGATTTCAACTTTTCTGCTGTAAAAGACTGAACACCAAGACTCAGCCTTGTTATGCCGGCAACCCGGAGTTCATCCATGGCATCCCCCCCAAGGTCTTCCGGATTAGCCTCAAGCGCTATCTCAATATCGGGCGCAAAGCTGCACAAAGCGGCAACATTGTCGAGCCATTCGGCCAAATAGCGCACAGGCACAATCGAGGGAGATCCTCCTCCAAAATGAATGGCGCTTATCGTCCGTCCTTTCAATTCGGACGAGCGATATGCTGTTTCAAGAGAAAGAGCCTTGAAAAAAGCTCCGATATGGTCCGTTCGCGTAACGAGATAAAAATCACAGTAGCTGCAACGGGTTTTGCAGAAGGGAATATGCACATAAAGACTCAGCATACTGTAAAGAAACTCGCGCAGGAGAGGCGCTTATAATCAGGCAAGGGCAAGAATATACTCCGTAACAGCTTTATAGAGATCATCAGCTACAAATTCGGGAATGATGTTGCGCTGCAGACAGAGCTTCTCCTCATTATGCCCTGTTCTTACCAGCACCGTCCTTAGACCTGCACGAATACCGCATTCAACATCAAGCGTTTTATCTCCGATAAAAAAAGATGCGCTTCTATCAACAATAAGCCCTTCGGCACGAAATTCACCAATGGCAAGCTCAACCATACCTGTAGCCGGTTTCCGGAATTCCATAAAACGATCGTAATCCGGATGGGGATATTCAGGATGGTACGGACAGTAATAGCAACGATCAAAGCCGGCATTATTGGCCAAAAGCAGTTCGTTCAGATAGTGGTTCACCTCTTCAACCTGCTCCACCGTAGCTATCCCCCTTGCAATACCGGCCTGATTGGTCACAATGACAATCCGAAACCCTGCACTCTTTGCAAGTGCAATAGCCTCGTCAGCCCGATCAATCAGAAGGAGCTGTTCTTTGGAGTAAATGTAACTTCCTGTATCCTGATTGATCGTGCCATCCCTGTCAAGAAAAAGAACCTTTATTGTCTGCATCGTCATTCCCTATTTGTCAAGAAGTTGACGATAGAGCTGATCATACTCTTCAGCGGAGTTTTTCCAGTTAAAATCCCTGTTCATGGCTGCAGTGACAATCTGCTCCCAGCTCTCTTCATCATGATAGCATTCAATAGCCTCATTGAGCTTGCCAAGAAGGGAATCGGCGGTATAGTTATGAAAAATAAATCCCGACCCTTGTTCATCGGCAAAATCGTCTATGGTTTCAACAATCCCGCCTCCGGCATAAGCCACAGGTATGGTTCCGTAATTCATGGCAAACATCTGGATCATCCCGCACGATTCAATCATACCGGGCATAAGCAGAATGTCCAGCCCCGCTATGGCAAGGTGAAAAAAAGTATCGGAAAATTCGGCATGCAAACTCACCTGCTCTGGATGCGCAGCAGCAAAATTCTGAAACTCCTTTTCATATTTTTTATCCCCTGAACCACTGATCACGAGCTGAATATCAAGAGATGCAAGCCGTTCAAGACTTTGCAGAAGCAGCTCCGCCCCCTGAAATTCATCAAAATTGGCAATAACCCCCACAAGAGGAACACCTTCACGGTAAGGAAGGCCTGCTTCCTCAAGAAGAGCTTTTTTATTGTCAAGCTTGCCATCCATATTATCAAGACCGTATCGCTTTTTTATGAGCTTGTCAGCAGAAGGGTTCCACTGCCGGCTATCAATGCCGTTAAGAATGCCGTAAAATTTTTCCTGATGCTCCTCAAGAACCGGACCGAGCCCGAATGTAAGCGGCCCATCCTGCACAATTTCCTCTGCATACCGTTTCGATGTCGTCGTAAACAGGTCGACATGTTCTACACCGGTATAGAGCATATTCACCTCGTCATTGTTGCAATAAAGTCCGGAACATACTTCATCGGGAAGCAGCTTCTGAAAAGACTTGAAGGGAACAAGACCCTGGCGGTAAATATTATGAATGGTAAGTGCTGTTTTTATGTCCTTGAAAAACTCATTCGAAGCATAAACTGTTTTCAACAGAAGAGGAATAAGACAGGCATACCAGTCATGACAGTGAATAATATCGGGTTTCCATCCAAGCCGCTGCAAGGTTTCAAGAACACCTACATTGAAAAAAACAACCTTGTCGGCACTTCCCTTCACATCATTTCCGCTGTAAAGATCAGTAAATAGACCATTACGTTTGAAATATTTTTCGTTATACAAGAAATATGTCTGAATCTTGCTCGAAGGCAAAGCCGTTACCTTTACATTCAGCAAGTCTATTTTCTCCTTCAGATGAACCTCTATATCTGACAAACGCAAAACATCATGCAACCGGAACTTCCGGTCATTGATCGTGCCGTATTTTGGCATCATGATGCGTGCCTCGAACCCTTCTTCCTCAATAGCTTGGGGGAATGATGCCATAAAATCAGCAAGTGCGCTGATTCTTACAAAAGGAGAAACTTCACCGGAGACATAAAGAACTTTAATATTTCGTCTGGCCATCTATATCACAATCAATCTATAATTTTTCACGAAAAACTTTCATAGAACTACTTTAGTTTTTAATTTACGAATTTTCACAGACACATACAATCAAGCCTCTTTTACCGGAGAACCGAAGGATTTTCATGCAGAGTTTAATGCGTATCATGAAGATGTTCTTCATTCTCCTGTTATGGCTCCCAGGTGGCTGCGCTTCTGACCGTCCACCTACAGGAGGGCCTGCTGATAACACGCCACTACATGTGGCATCTTCCAATCCTGCGCCATCTTCCGTCAATGTATCCTCAGACAGAATTCACCTGACCTTCAGCCATTACATTTCAGGAAAGCAATTGCTCAATGCACTTTTCTTTGCACCCTCAATCGGCAGCTACGACATTGCGGTTAAAGGAAAAGAGGTGGATATAAAAGCGTTCAAACCTCTTGCAAAAAATCGCACCTATGTTGTCACCCTCGATAAAAATCTTAAAGACTACAGAGGACGCACCTTTGCAGGTCCCTATACCTTTGCTTTTTCCACTGGACCGGTAATCGATACCGGAATTATCAGCGGCAAGGTCATTAACGCAGACTTTTCACCAGCCACCAATGCCTTGCTGCTGGCTTTTGCCGAACATCCGGAACCCTTTTCGAAAGAAACCCTGCTGACAAGAGATCCTGATTACCTGATACAGGCAAACGCTTCCGGTGCTTTCTCTTTCAATAACATTGTCGCCGGAGCTTATAAAATTTTTGCTGTTAACAACCGGAACAATGACCTGCGCTATAACTACAAGACAGAAGAGTTTGGCTTAAGCAACGCCTCTATTGTTCACGAAAATTCTTCCAATCTGATGTTACGGCTTGACGGCGTACACAGCGATACAGAGAGTCTTGTATCGTGCACGCCTCTGGAACAACAGCTTCTCGAAATCAAATTCGGCCGACCTCTGAACATCACATCATTCAGCCCCGAAAAGCTTGAGATCCGGCACGCGATGTCTCATGCACTGATTCCCGTTGTTACCTGGTTCAGTAAAAGCCGCTCATTGCATGAAAAAGAATTTCTTATTATAACTGATAAGCTGCAGCCAAACCAGCCCTACATCATCAGTTATAATGCTCTTGAGGGACAAAAAGCAATCAGAACAGTTTCATTTTACGGTTCTAACCGACCTACAGGAAACCGCACAGTTTCTATAACCATCGTTCCCGAAAACAACAGTAATCCGGCATACCTTGATATGGAATGGCCTTCACTTGGCAAGGCTGTCCTGATAAAGTTATCTGCTCCGCTCCCTGTATCAGCACTCAATCAGGCAATAACCCTTTCAGAAACAGGTACAGACAATAACGAACCCATTCATTTTTCTTTGATAACAATTGATCCACGCACGTTTGCCCTGAAACCCGCCAGTGGATTTCAACCGGGCCGGGCATACAGCATCAGCATTAATCCTTTGACAAGTAAGGGAGCAAGAGACAACACTGATAAGTCAAAACCAGTAGTATCGCAATTCAGGACAGCTGAGAAAAAAGATACCGGAAGCATTTCCGGAAAAGGATATGCTTCAGGAAAGTATGCGGTAATAGAGGCAAAAGTATCAGGTTCATCAGCAACATACCGCACAATAGCACTCTGTGACCGGAACGGAACATTTCGCTACACTTTCCCGGAACTCCCGCCCGGCAGCTATACTGTCAGTGCGTTTATTCCTTCAGGCAATAACCCTCCAGCCTCTTACCAGCAATGGAATCCAGGATCAATCGAACCATATAGACCAGCCGAACCATTCGGTTTCTATGCTGAATCAGTAAAAGTTCGGGCAGGATGGACAACAGAGCACATCGATATTCAGATCATAACGTCCCGATAATAAAACAGATTTTTTCACACGATGAACGCACCATCAAAAATAGGACCTAATTCCATTATCCAGACCGTCGCAGCTCTTGAAGCCAAATTCGGTAAAACAGAAGCTGACACCATACTGAAAAAAATTGGCCAGGGACATTTTATCGGAAACCTGCCGACAGAGATGATTGAAGAATCAAAATTTCATTCGATGGTCACCTCACTGCAAAAAGAGATTGGTGATGCAGCAACTGCAAGCATACTGAAAGAATCAGGAATACGCACGGCCCGCTACCTTCTTAAAGTCCGAATACCCGGCATATTCCAGAAATTGGTGAAACTTCTGCCCACAAGACCGGCGTTTAAACTTTTTCTCTTTGCCATCAGCAAAAACGCATGGACTTTTGCTGGCAGTGGCGAATTCAGTTACACTATGAGCCGCCCGCCCGAAATAACAGTTAAAGTAACCTACCCAACGCATCCGGTTGTTGGAAACTTCTACCTTGGCACTTTCACAGCTCTTCTGCAGGAACTTGTAAACCCGAAGACAAAAATCAAGGCGGACATCCGGCAGGAGAACAAAACCATTCGGTGCCGATACCGTTGCGAAATTTGATAGTTACCGGAGGTAAAATATCGCTGTCGGGTGAGTTTTTATAGGACCTATAGGTCGTATAGGACTTATAGGTCCTTAAAAAAATAGAGCAGGTATGCAACAGGATTAGGCCAGCCTTTTCCCTTGTTGTTCCCTTGATTGCAGACGCGCGCGGGTCATTCGTTCCCGAATGCCGCCCTCTTTTAGAAAATCCGCTTCCATGCGATGGATTTGATGATCGAGCAGATAGTTTGTTTGGTGAATCAGGCAGATTGCAATATTTGCCACAACTTCGGCAGTACGGGTTTCAACAAACTCCCGGTAACTCTCATATGTCACCTTGGCTTTACTTCCAAGTTTTCTGACATAACGTGCTTCTCTGGAATTCTTTTCCCAGATCGTACAATTTCGCACCCTTAGAAAATCGATGTAATCTTCGAGAAGTTCTTCGAGACTGGCACGTGCCACGTTGGTCAGCTTGATTTCTGTCTCCCTTGAGGTACCTGAGGCTTTGCTTCCTTCGATAATGTTTTGTTTCCCTGAACGTGCAGCCTGAACCATCTGGTCAACGGTGCGATCTCCCCGTGAGAGAAAACGCTGACAAAAGCGAAAAGTCAGGTCATAGACTGCCACAGCCTTCTGATATGAGAGCAGCTCACGATAGTTGCCATGAGGCGGAATAAAGCTGTGGGCTGGCTTTTTCATAGGGCTTAGGGATCCTATTGGACTTATATAAATCACGCATAGTTTAAACTGAGCTTCTGTATCTTTGATTCGAGGCCTGTCTTTTTCAAAGTCCAAGCTAACGATTTTATTGCTGCAGAGTTGAAAGCCCGCTCCTTTAGAATTTTATCTTTGAACTTCTCTTTGCTTTTTTTGAACCCATCAAATGCATGGAAAAGCTTTACTTTGTGATTTGTATAAGAAGACCAGCACTTTTCTCTGAATTTTTCATCCAGGGCCGCCAACTCACCAAACCTGCCACCAGTACCATCGGCACCATGCAAGACAAAATGCATGTTCTCGATTCTCTTTGTGATGGAATCAAGGTCAGTCTTTGCGACAGCAATTTCTTTCAGAATGTCAATATTTTTTTCACCTAATGTAAAAATACCCTTGAGTTCAGCAGATTGGCTGAAGTTCTTTGTGACAAAATCCCGATTATAGACCATCGTCTGCAACTTCGAACCGTTCCAACTTATGCTGCAGCTCGGAAAACCTCCGTCGTCCGCAATCACTCGGGAAATTGTTGTTTTACCTGATCCATTAGCTCCATAGAGAAAATTGAATTTGGATAACCCAGTCAAAAACTCCGGACTGTTGCTGTAACTTGCGACACCTGCTATTCTAATTGATTCAATCATTGCTGTATGTTCTGATTTGTGAGCCAATATGTTCGACCCAAACACAACTTATGCACCAAATAAAATAACGTATTTTAATTGTAAAATTAAAGAATAATAAATGTATTTATAAGAAATATTACAAATAAAAGTTGAAATAAGCTTTTGACTGGATTTTTTATAGGTCTTATTGGTCCTATAGGACTTATAGGACTTATAGGACTTATTTCAGAAAAGAAGAATTTCGTGCGGAATGGCCATAAAAAAAGCGGATCAAATGATCCGCTTTTTTTATGCTCTATGCGATATCCTGGTTTTACTGCCAGCCGCCGACCATGGCGAAGATTTCGCGGTCGCCGATTGGAACCGGAACTGCGGCTGCCGGATTTTCCTGGATAAGGAAATCGGCTATGTCGTTATAGGGGAGAAGGCACTCTTCCTTGTCGGGAGTATCCTCCATGGCAAACATGGTTTTGCCTGCAAAGCGACTCTTGCGGATCAGTTCGTGATAGGGCACTTTGGCAAGGAGTCGTGTTCCTACTTTTTCGGCAAACTGGTCGAGCATGTTTGTGCCTCCACCGGTGGTGTAGTCAACACGGTTGGCAACGATACCGGCGAGTTTGACCTTGTAGCGAACGCTTTTCTGCTGGATAGCCATGCAGAGCCTGTTGGCCGCAAAGATGCTGTCGAAGTCGTTGGTGGCGATGATGATGGCATAATCGGCATAGTTCAGCGGAGCACTGAACCCGCCGCATACCACGTCACCAAGCACGTCGAAAAGGATGACGTCATATTTATCGTATAGGCCGAGTTCCTGGAGCAGAGTGACCGATTCTCCGACAACATAACCTCCACATCCGCTTCCTGCGGGAGGACCGCCTGCTTCAAGGCAGTCAATGCCTGCGAATCCGGTTTCGATAATATCCTCAGCTGACAGCTCTTCATGATGAAAATCCACCTCTTCAAGAGCCTCAATAACTGTTTTCTGCAGCTTGCCGGTGATAGGAAATGTGCTGTCATGCTTTGGATCGCATCCAATCTGCAGAACCTTGGCGCCTTTAAGGGCAAGGGCTGCTGAAATATTTGCGCTTGTAGTGCTTTTTCCTATGCCGCCCTTACCATATACGGCTAATACTAAACTCATAATGATTACAGAGAATATGATTAATAGAAAAACCTTACCCGCCGAGAGATTCTTTTGCCTTTCGGAATACCTCTACAGTAACGCTGGATTCGCCGATGCCACGGGCAAAGGTTTCAGTATTCTTCCTGACTTTTTTGCGAACAAAAAAAGGCACTTTCTTAAGCATTGTTTCAGCATCATCGGACCACTTCATCTCTCCATCTTCAGCAGCAGCCTCTTTCTTAATGTCGTCCGTCGGGGAGATATGCCCGTTCCCTGTTGATGGCTCAAGCTCAGGTGATGCGGCGGCTCCATTCTCCTCATATTCCAAACCGGCATCGCCGAAAAAGTCGATCAAGTGTTTTTCAAGACCAAGTTTGCATGAAAGATAAACTCTGTCTGCAATAACATCAGATCCATCAAAACCGAAAAACGGATAGTAACCGAGCAGATGATTCTCTATATGTGTCGGAGGACAGATAACCATACAGGGAACATCAAGCTTTCGACAGCTGTGACGTTCCATCTGGGTACCACAGACCAGATCAGGCATCTCATCGTCAATAATTTTTGCAACATCCTGAAACCGGTCAGTAACCACAAGTGCACCTGGAAGGTAGCCTTCCAACTCTTTACGTACCCAATCGGCATGACGCTCCATGTAGGTGCCTGCACCAATTATCTTCATACCGAGTTCGTCGCGCAAAAACTTCACAATTGCAACAGTGTGCGTAGCATCGCCAAACACAAAAGCCCTCTTGTTGCTGAAGCTTTCCATATCAGCAGTCCTTGCAAACCATGGGACACCGCTCGGAGCACTCAGGCCATCAAGCGAAAAGGCGCTAAGCTTCGGCAGGGCAATTGCAGGAACTCCTCTTTCCGCGCCTATCCGATTAAGCTGGCCAATAACTGATCGAAGCCATGCAAGAGTGGGTTCAACCCCTATCGGGGCATCAGTAATTGCCGGCATATCAAACGTTTCAGCAAGATATTCAGCCGCCGTTAATCCGATTTCGCGGTAAGGAGCAATATTGAGCCAGGCTGCAGGCAGTTTTTTGAGATCGTCTATACCCGCTCCCCATGGTGCAACAACGTTGACAGAAATGCCGAGTGTCTGCAGCATGCGCCGCAGACTGGTCAGGTTAGCACGCAAATGAAAACCAAGCGAGGTAAAACCAAGCAGGTTTACCGAGGGCACAGCTGTTTTTTCCTGAGGTGCTGCGTATCGTTTTACCAGTTCAGTAAAAAGACCATCAGCTGCCTCGTTTTCCGATACCCTGAAGGGATTGAGTGCATAAACCAGAATTTTTTCCGGTGGAAGTCCGGAATGGGCTGCGAGCTGGTGAAGATCTTCCTGAAGGAGAGCTGTACTGCAACTCGGAGCGATGACCGTAAGGTCGGGATGATAGTGCTGATCAACCTGCTGCAGTGTTCCTGGAAGTCTTGAAACTCCCTGGGCAAGGTCTCTTCCCCGAACCACGCTGATCGACAATCCAGGAAAATCAGGGGTTCGTTCAAGCATACTGTAAGTGGCCGTGATGTAGTCGTCGCCCTGGGGCGCATGATAGACGGTGTGGACACCTTTCATACTGTTGGTGACTCGGCTGATACCATGGAGGGCTGTTCCCTCATAGAGCCAGAAAGCTAAGCGCATACTCTGTAACGTTTGTTATTACGATTTCCTTCCGTGAATTATTCAGCGCTCGGCATGACACCTTCAAGCCATACCTCCTTATCAAACGCCGGCAGCTTACTGCGGCGAAGAAGCGGTGAAACAAACAAATTAGCCAGTGGAATAACCCCCGACCAGCTATGAATAGGCATAAGCATAAACTCCATGCTCCACTTGACAACAAAGCCATGTCCTGCAAAAGGGTTGGCTGTCATCAGCGACGTAACAATCAGGTCTGGCCGGATCTGTTTAACATCCTCAAGCTGACGGTGAAAGTTAGGCTGCTCGACAACACGGACACCGGCAAGAGCATCAAGTTCACGAGCGTGAAATTTTTTATTGATATAGGCGCTGCTGCATTCAACAACATCGGCGCCGGCACTTTTGAGAAAACGTGCAAGAGGCAGCTCCATCATGGTATCAGCAGTCAGAAAAACCTTTTTGTCCTTAAGGAGTTCTCTCTGATTGCGGATCTTCTCCCATGCAGCTTTTTCGCGGTCGCGAAGATCAACGGTGATACCAAATTCACGGGCAAGATCCTCCCAGAAAGCCCTCGATCCGTCAGGACCGAAAGGAAAAAGAGAGTGGAGAACACGCGCTCCACGCTCACGCTCCAGCTTGACGGCAACCCTCGAAAGATAAGGTTGGATCGGAGCAAGCACGGTATCGGGACCGATAGCGGGCATTTTATCAAAACGGGATTCAGGCAGAAATCCAGCGACATGAATACCAAGCTCTTCGGCTTCCGCTCTGAGGTCATCAGCTGTGGCATCATTCACTGAACCAAGAAATACCACACTTTTCTGACCGGCGGGAGCTTCGGGACAGAACGGCACAAGAGCGTGCAGCACAGAGTCTTCAGCCTGAGTAAAATTATAGACCAGACCACTGGCCGGAACAAAAAGCACAGGGACATCAGGTGTACTGAGATGATGGGCAAGACCCTTGAAATCAACCTTCATGACTTCAGGAGTACATGAAGAGAGAAGAAAAATCACCGACGGATTATGGTCGGCCTTGATTTCACGTATAATCTCCTCAAGAGTGGGCTCATTCTTGGAAAGATCACCTTCCTCCATGAGAGCAATGCCGAAACGAGGTTTGGCAAAAATCATCATGCCAAGTGCATTCTGCAGAAAATGAGCGCATGTATGCGTTCCGAGAATAAGAAAAAAACTGTCTTTGATCTTCTGATACATCCAGCCGACACAGGCAAGACCACAAAAACTGTGCGTAACGTTATCTTCTTTGATTATCTGGACATCTCCGGAAACCTGCATCATGAAGTGTTTCTCCTGATAGTTACTGCCTGCATCAACTCCATCGGCGATGGGGTGCAAAAGCGTTACAACGGCCAAACTTAAAGAATGTGAAGATAAAATATTTTCGCCAATCCCCCTACTCCGCCGCAGGGGCTATTTTCGCTTTGACCGAAGCTGTCTTTTCTCCAAGCCTAACAGTTCGATCCCGTCGATCATCAATTTTCATAACCGTATAGACACGCTTGCCGCCTTTACTGAACGAGTACTCATGAAGTTTCTGTGCAAGCTCAAAAAGCAGATGCGCAGGTCCTTCAACCGTCGTACCCATATCATGAAGCCTGTAACTGCAGCCACTTGCGGCCAGAAGCTCCTGCAATCCGGCCACAAAACCACTCAGGCTCCCCTCTTTACTATCGAGAGGAATAACAGCGATATCCATCAAAGCCATGGAATAAAACTCGAATGTTATTTAAAAACAGTCTCTTCCCGTCCAGGACCAACTGAAATAAAGGTAACCGGAACCTGCAGTTCATCTTCAAGAAAGGTCACATAGTTTTGCGCTTCAGGCTGCATATCCGGGAAGGTCCGCGATTGGGCATTCGAAGCTTTCCACCCTTTCAACGTGGTATATACCGGCGTCACACGTGAAAGCGTCTGATGATCGGTTGGGAAATCATAAATCTCTTTACCATCAAGCATATATGAGGTACACACCTTGATCTCTTCAAATGTATCGAGCACATCAAGCTTGGTAAGCGCAATTTCCGTAACGCCGTTGACTGTAAGCGAATAACGGAGAGCGACAAGGTCAATCCAGCCGCATCTGCGCTTTCTTCCGGTCGTAGCCCCGAACTCGTGCCCTATCTGACCGAGAAGTTCCCCGGTCTCATCCAGCAGTTCAGAGGGAAACGCCCCGTTGCCGACTCTTGTCATATAGGCTTTACAGACACCGATAACCTTACCGATATAGTTCGGAGCAATACCGGATCCGGTGCATGCTCCTCCTGAAGTCGGATTTGAGGAGGTCACATAGGGATAGGTCCCGTGATCGACATCAAGCAGACAGCCCTGTGCGCCTTCGAGGAGTACCGTCTTTCCTTCCTGAAGCTGTTTGTTGAGATATAACTGGGTATTGGTCACATAGGGATCGATAATCTTGTCGAACTCTTCATACTCGCGTACCAGGTTCTCAACATCAATCTCTTCCTTGTCATAAATATTTTTAAACAGTTTGTTCTTTGCTGCAAGGTTCTCTCTGAGTTTTTCCTGCAGCACTTCAGGATTGAGAAGGTCAACAACCCTTATACCCTTGCGGGCAAACTTGTCCTCATAGCTTGGTCCGATACCCCGACCGGTCGTACCGATTTTCTGGTCGCCCTGAGCGGTTTCATGCAATGAATCAAGCCGCTTATGGTATGGCATGATGAGATGTGCATTATGGCTGATAAAAAGCCTGCCAGTCACCTCAAAACCAAGTTCCTCTACCTTTTTAATTTCCTCGAGCAATGCGGCAGGATCAATGACAACGCCGTTACCGATCACACAAACGCATCCATTATGAAAGATTCCGGAAGGAATAAGGTGCAGAACAACGGTTTTATTATCAAAACAGATAGTATGACCGGCATTCGCCCCGCCCTGGTAACGGACAACGATATCGTATTTGTCCGAAAGGTAATCAACGAGTTTTCCTTTGCCTTCATCACCGAACTGAGTACCAACAATAACAGTTGCAGACTGCGAGGGTATCCTGAATTTTTTTGATTCCACGACGATTGTTTTTTTTAACAGATATAATGATCAAAATGAGCCAGAAGCTCACTCTTTCCCTTGCCGGAAAAAGATGAATAATTTACAATAAATTTGGCTTTCGCCGCGCAACTTTCCATTATACGCCGGGCTTGGACTTTATCCTTTTGCGTAAGCTTGTCATACTTGGTCAGCACAATACCATACGGCTTGTCATGAAACTCCAGAAACTCAATCATTGCCCTGTCGGACTGCATTGCCGGATGACGGGAATCAAGAAGGAGCACAATAAGCGAAATATTATGGCGGTGCTCAATATACGAAGTTAGAAGATTGCCCCATGCTGCCTTCTGTTCATGCCCGACAGCGGCGTATCCGTAACCGGGAAGATCGACAAAATAAAACTGGTTGTTAATTAAAAAATAGTTGATCAGTCTGGTTTTTCCGGGAGTTGAACTTGTTTTGGCAAGACCTTTATGCTCAGTAAGTGAATTAAGCAACGTTGATTTGCCGACATTGGATCTTCCTGAAAAAACGATTTCAGAAGACGAGCCTTCCGGAAGACCGGAAAGAGCAGACGCACTGATATGAAAGGCGGCAGAAATAATCTTCATACAAAGTAAAAACCGGTCGGACAAAAAAGAGCAACAAAAAGGAAGCTAAAAACCTTGCGTTAAAAACCCAAATGTTTAACTTTGATCAGGCTTTTTACGCATCAGACCTCTATAAAAAGGAAGAACAGCAGAACATGTCACTTTTCATATACAATTCCCTCGGCAGAGCCAAAGAAAAGTTTGAACCTTTGATTCCGGGTATTGTCAGCATCTATGTGTGTGGTCCTACTGTTTACGGTCATGCCCATCTCGGCCATGCAAAAAGCTATGTATCGTTTGATGTGGCAGTTCGCTGGCTGCGTCATAAGGGATACCGTGTAAAGTATGTTCAGAATATTACCGATGTCGGTCACCTGACCGATGATGGCGATGAAGGTGAAGACAAGATCTCTAAACAGGCGCACCTTGAAAGAACAGATCCGATGGAAATTTCACAGTTTTATACCCGAAGTTTCTATGAAGATATGGACCGGCTCGATGTTCTCCGACCCAATATCGCCCCTGCTGCCACAGCCCACATTCCCGAACAGATTGCGCTTGTAGAACGGTTGATTAATACCGGCCACGCCTATGAGGTCAACGGCAATGTCTATTTCTCTGTTGAATCATTTCCTGGATACGGAAAACTTTCCGGACGAACAGAGCAGGATGCTTTACAATCAGGCATCAGAGTGGAAATGCGCTCTGAAAAACGCCACCCATCCGATTTCGCACTATGGAAAAAGGCAGAGGAAGGGCATCTGATGAAATGGAATTCACCATGGAGTGTCGGCTATCCCGGATGGCATCTGGAATGTTCGGCGATGTCGATGAAATACCTTGGAGAGACCATCGATATTCACGGCGGAGGCATGGAAAACAAGTTTCCTCACCATGACTGTGAAATCGCCCAGTCCGAAGCCGTAACAGGAAAACCATACGTCAGATTCTGGATGCACAACAATATGGTGACGGTCAATGGGGTAAAAATGGGTAAGTCCCTGAAAAATTCGGTCAATCTGAAGGATATATTTAAAGTTACCGATCCGCTGGTTATCCGATTCTTTATTCTTCAATCACACTACCGCTCGCAACTGGATTATTCCGAATCTGCCATAAATGCATCAACAACAGGACTTGAAAAACTCCGTGAAACCCGTCGGCGCCTCCGGGAACAAAAAACAGGAACTGCAGCATTTGACATAGCACCTTTCCGCAAGCGCTTTACCGATGCAATGGATGATGACTTCAATACACCCGTAGCTATAGCTGTTCTTTTTGACCTGTCAAAAGCCATAAATTCCGCTCTTGATCGACGTGAAGGCATCTCTGAAGAGTCCTGTCAAAAAAGTGAAGCTTTTCTTTATACAGCTGGAACGGAGATTCTTGGAATTTTGAGCAGCAATGAAGAATGTGTCGGAGGAAATAATGTGCAGAGCGTGAAAAAGCTTGACGGACTTATGGATATTCTGCTCGAACTGCGGGCTGAAGCCAGAAATAAAAAGGATTTTTCACTCAGTGACAAAATCCGGGACAGGCTTCTTGCTGTCGGAATTGAAATCAAGGATACAAAAGAAGGTGTAAGCTGGTCCGCCAAGTAAACGAGCTTAAAGATATTCCTCAAGCCCGTCACGCCGCAGGGTATCAACAATTTCACCCACCCTGTGAGACTCTCCTTTCTGGCATATCAGAAGTGCATCATCGGTATCGATAATGATCAAGTCATATACCCCTATTGTGCAAACAACTTTACCCGAGGGCTTCTTGACAAAAAGATTTTCACAATCAATCTGCACCAGCCGATCTTCGGGCCGTTCCTCTGTCGTGAGAGTGCGTCTTCCGACAACTTTCAATACTTCATCCCATGATCCAAGATCAGTCCAGCCGAATTCTCCTGTCAGTACAAAAACAGGGTCCGCCTTTTCCATAATGCCGTAATCGATAGAAATCGGATGAATCCAGGAATAAACATCTTCGATGACTTTTTGTTCATTTTCTGTGCCCAAACTTTCGTAAATATTGAGCAGATCCTTGTATAAATCAGGCATTGATCGTTCAAACTCTCTGCATATCGCATCAATATGCCAGATAAATATCCCGCTGTTCCAGTAAAAGTCCTTACTTTCAAGAAATTCAGCAGCTGTGGCAAGGTCAGGCTTTTCAGCAAACGCCTTGACTCTGAAGAGCATATAATCACAGCCTGCTGCAAATGCCAAAGGAATTGAAAGCTGTTCATCAACCTGAATATAGCCATAGTCAGTTTCCGGTCTGTCAGGCTTGACTCCAATAGTGATCAGGCCTTTTTTGCCCGATGCTATTTCAATACCTGCCTCGATAATGTTATTAAATACCTTATCATCAAGCACCAGATGGTCGGCAGGAAGAACTATGGTCACGGCATCAGGGTCCCTTTTCTTTATGTGAGCGGTTGCAAGGGCTATACAGAGGGCTGTATTTCGGCTGGATGGCTCAACAATTATATTGTCAACCCTGAAATTATGAAGCGATGTCGATATTTGCCTGCGTCCAAGTTCGCTGGTGATAATAAAAACATTGTCATCAATCACTGTACCTCTCATGCGTTGTACCGTTCTGGTAATCATGGTACCATCATCAAACAGATCAGCAAACTGCTTAGGCAATTTTTTTCTGGAAACCGGCCATAGCTCCTTGCCGATACCACCTGCCATGATAAGCGCATAAACATTTTTTCTCACACCATTAACCATAACGGTATATCTTCCGGATTTTGTCCGCCATTATAACACCAGCCATGCAATACAAGTTTAATTTACTTAAATATAAAAGCCAATTTGTCATTCATCTTAAAATGTCGTTTTTTCAGTAAACAACTGAACAGAAGGATTGAACGAATGGAAAGACTGAAAAATGATTTCGAGACATTGCGGAGTTTATGTGCCGAGCAGGCTATAGATCTCGATCCCCTAACGCTAAATAAATTGGTTCGATATGGATGCTTACTTGAAGAGTGGAACCGCAAAATAAACCTTATAAGCCGTAAAGAGGACGCTCCTGTCATCGTCAAACATATCTTTCATTCTCTTCTCATCTCTCTTTACCACTCCTTCTGTAAAGGTGAAAGGGTACTTGATCTTGGCACGGGAGGGGGGCTGCCCGGCATCCCGCTGTCGATCTGCTTTCCAGACACTCAATTTCTTCTTGTCGATGCAACCGGGAAAAAAATTGCTGCCTGCCAGGCAATGATAAAAACACTCGGAATAAAGAATGCCATTGCAATGCATACGCGTGTAGAAGAGCTGAAGGACGTGGTATTTGATACGGTACTCTCAAGACAGGTTGCGCCTCTCGACCAACTCTGCGGCTACGCTGGTGGCCTATTGAAACAGGGAGGCATACTGATTTGCCTGAAAGGGGGAAATCTGGAAAATGAAATAACAAAAGCCATAGAATCACGCGAGGATCATCACTGTTTTCCCTCAAAAGTAGAACTGCATTCAATCAGCAGTATGAGTCCGTTTTTCTCTGAAAAACAAATAGTCATCGCCCGCGGATAAAAACTATCCTGCCGGCAATGACTAACAATAATGATGAAGGGGGAGACGAGAAACCAAAAGTTTTACTCAGCAGAAGCCGTTGATACTGTTGCTGGAGCTTCGCTGGTTTTCCTGGAACCCTTGACTCGTTTGGCGCGATCCTGCCTGGCGGTTTTCTGATTTGCTGCCGGTGCTTCTGTATAATCAACCAGTTCAATAACAGCCATTTTTGCAGCATCACCGAAACGCGGAGCAAGCTTTATAACTCTGGTATATCCGCCGTTACGTGTACCCACCTTGGCAACGATTTCTTCAAAAAGCATCCTGATAGCCTGCTTATCTCTGATATCCTTGAAGATTTCACGCTGGGCATGTACTGTTCCTTTGCGTGCTTTCGTAATAATCTTCTCAACAACCCTGCGGGTTTCCTTAGCTTTTGCCTCCGTTGTTTCAACGCGCTTGTAAACAAGGAGCTGAGTTGACAAATTGCTGAGGGTCGCCTTTCTATGGGCTGCGGTTCTTCCAAGTTTTCTTACCGGCTTAACTTTACGCATGACTGTATCCTAATCTCAATAATTCAAAAAAACGGTTACTCTTTTTTATTTACCCTGATACTTGGTAATATCCATACCAAACTTCAGTTCAAACTTTTCAAGCTGTTCCTTAAGCTCAGTCAACGATTTCTTGCCAAAATTCTTGTAGTTCAGCAGTTCGTCCTCTTTGCGCGAAACAAGATCACCGATAGTATCGATTTCGGCAAGCCTCAGGCAGTTATGCGAACGGACTGAAAGATCAAGATCTTCAATTTTGGTATGCAACAGACGTCGCATTGTTTCGAACTCATCATCCTGCTGCTTGAACTCCTCTTCTGTGAACTCTTCCTCTGTCGGCGAGAAATTGGCAAAAAACGTAACATGCTCAGTGATAATCTTGCCGGCAAGACTGATAGAATCATCGGGAGTCACTGAACCATCGGTTTCGACATCAAGAATCATCTTCTCGTAATCAGTTCTCTGACCGACACGGGTATTTTCGACCGTAAACTTTACGTTCCTGATAGGTGTATAAATAGCATCGATGGCTATATAACCGATCGGCATGCCTTCGGGTCTATTCTCTTCAGCAGGAATATAACCACGACCTCTCCCGATAAACAGATCAATTTTAACTGTCGTATCGGCATTTATTGTAGCAATATGCATATCACTGTTCAACACCTCAAACTCGCCTTCCTGTGCGACGATATCTCCAGAAGTAAACTCCATTGGACCCACAAGAGTAAGAGATGTCTTGCAATTTCTTTTGCATGTCGACTTGAAACGGACTTTTTTGAGATTGAGCACGATTTGTGGAACATCCTCGCGGACGCCATCTATTGCAGCAAACTCATGGAAAACTCCGTCAATCTTTATTCCCGTAATTGCAGTACCTGGAAGTGAGGCAAGCAATACCCTTCTCATAACATTTCCAAGGGTCACACCGTAACCACGCTCAAGCGGCTGCGCAATGAACCTGCCGAAACGATCTGTATGCGTAGTTTCGTCAACTTCTATTTTTGCAGGCATCTGCATCTGGTATATCATAGTATTGATACCTTAGATTTCATTAAGATCACTTAGAATATAACTCAACAACCAACTGTTCATTGAAAGGCTCCTGTATATCTGCTCTTTCGGGAACAGCTAGAAACACAGCTTTCTGGTTAGCCTTATCGACTTGAATCCATGCAGGTATGCGTGATTCAGTTGTTTTATTAAGAGAGTCTGTAACAGCTCCCATATTTTTGCTTCTCTGACGGAACTCAATCAGTTCAGAAGGGGTAACGAGATACGAAGGAATATCGACCTTCTTACCATTAATAAGGAGATGACCGTGAGTTACAAGCTGACGGGCTGCCGACCTTGAAGGTGCAAAACCCGCACGGAAAACAACATTATCAAAACGTCGTTCAAGAAGCCTGACAAGGTTATCACCGGTAACACCTCTTTGTGAAGCTGCTTTTTTGAAGTAGTTTCTGAATTGCTTTTCAAGAATGCCATACAGATATTTCATCTTCTGCTTCTCCCTAAGCTGCAGAGCATATTCTGAAACCTTACCCTTCCTGCCCTGACCGTGCTGACCTGGAGGGAAAGGACGTCTTTCGAGATATTTTTCTGCTTTAGGTGCAAGCGCAATACCTAACCTGCGGGATACCTTTGTTATTGAGCCTCTAAATCTTGCCATGTCAATTGCTTCATTGAAATTCTATGAATATATAAAATCAGACCCTTCTGCGCTTAGGAGGCCTGCAGCCATTATGCGGAAGAGGAGTGATATCCTTTATAGTCCGCACATCAAGACCAGCACCCTGCAAAGCCCTGATAGCAGCATCACGTCCTGCACCAGGACCCTTAATAAAGACATCGACATACCTCATCCCTAGATCGTAGGCTTCTTTTGCGGCGGCTTCAGAGGTCACCTGTGAAGCATAAGGAGTATTCTTTTTAGAACCTTTGAACCCGTTTTTGCCAGCGCTTGACCAAGAAACCGTATTACCCTGCACATCGGTAATGGTTACCATGATATTATTGAAAGATGCCTTGATGTGTACAGCACCTTCAGGGGTAACCTTTATTTTCTTTTTTTTCTTGCTTATTGTAGCCATGAACTTACACTCTTTAGTATCGAAGATTTTATTGCCTATACACTTCTACTTCTTAGCCGCCTTCTTCTTACCAGCAACAGTCTTACGTTTACCTTTTCTGGTCCTTGCATTAGTCCGGGTTCTCTGTCCGCGAACTGGGAGTGAGCGACGATGACGAAGTCCTCTGAAACAACCAATATCCATTAAACGCTTGATAGCAGTCTGCTGTTCACCACGAGCCTGCCCCTCAACCTTGTATTCTTCGGCAATAATCTCTCTGATTGCATGTGCTTCCGCATCGTTCAACTCAGAAATCTTTCTGTTTTGCGCAATACCTGCTCTCTGCAGAATGCTTTCTGCTGATGCTCTCCCAATACCATAAACATGCGTCAAAGCAATAACTGCATGTTTGTTTAACGGCAAATTTACCCCAGCTATCCTCATATGCTCTTTAAAGTTCTATTGTTTTTTCTGAAGATCAACCCTGGCGTTGCTTATGGCTTGGATTTACTTTACAAATCACAAATCTTTTGCCTTTACGCTTCACAATTCGGCAGTGCTCACAACGCTTTTTTATCGAAGAATATATTTTCATAATAACCCCATATGCAATAATTAATCCAACTAAATCCGAAATCTGAAAAGGTTTGTAATGTAATAAATATAGATCATTAAATCAAATCTCTGTATGGTTATTTCATCACTTATTTATACCGGTAGGTAATCCGGCCTTTTGAAATATCGTACGGTGAAATCTGAACTTTAACCTTGTCACCGGGCAGAATCCTTATATAGTGCATCCTGATTTTGCCAGAGACATGGGCAAGCACCTCAAGGCTGTTTTCCAGTTTCACCTTGAACTGCGCATTTGGAAGTGCTTCCAGAATCACGCCTTCAATCTCAATTGATTCTTCTTTAGCCAAGTTATTTGCTCCTTTATTCGATATTTTGTAAAACTCCAAGAGTGTTGATCACTCAAGAAAAGTCCGGGTCAGTACTTCTGCTTTCCCTGGCCTTACAACTATCGTATGTTCAAAATGTGCAGAGGGCTTTCCGTCCTCCGTTACCGCGACCCATTCGTTTCGCCTGCTGACCGCCCTGCGGGATCTTCCAAGAGCGATCATCGGCTCAATGGCCAGCGTCATGCCTTCAACCAGCTTAACTCCAGTATGTTTCCTGCCATAATTCGGCACTGCCGGATCTTCATGCAATTCACTGCCTATACCATGTCCGACCATGTTTTCAATAACACTCAAGCGGAAAGAGCGAGCATAATCTTCAATGGCTGAAGAAATATCATGGAGTCTATTTCCTTCAACTGCCATGGCAATTCCCCTCTCAAGACTTTCTCTTGTCACATCAACAAGCTGCTGCACCTTATCATCAATAATACCAAGAACAAAAGTCCTGGCTGCATCGCCATGATATCCGCCCTTGTAAACACCGCAGTCAACTGAAACAATATCGCCTTCCTTTACAACTCTCTTATTATTCGGCACCCCATGAACGACCTCTTCGTTAATGGAAACACAGAGTGTAGCCGGGTATGGAGTAACACCGGGATCACTTTTCGGAACGTAGTTCAGAAAACTTGGCACAGCATGATTATCTCTTATAAACTCTTCAGCCATTGTGTCGAGATCTTTGGTCGTCATGCCCGGTCTGATTTCCTTCTCAAGCAGATCAAGCGCTCGTGCCACAAGGGCACCGGCCACTCTCATCAGCTCTATCTCCCGTTCGCTTTTTATAGTAATCATTTCGGTTTAATTACCTGGACTGGCGCCCGTGTGTCTTTCCTGACTTCATGAAGCCATCATAATGACGCATCATCAGATGACTTTCAACTTGCTGTAGCGTATCAAGGCCTACACCGACAATAATCAGAAGACTTGTCCCACCGAAAAACTGTGCAAACCCCTGTGTAACATTTACAAACTTTGTAAGAAATGTTGGAAGTATCGCAATTATTGCAAGCGATATTGCCCCTGGGAGCGTAATACGTGTCAATATGTTGTCAATAAAGTCAGCTGTACTTTTGCCAGGACGCACACCAGGAATAAAACCTCCCTGACGACGCATGGTATCGGCAACCTCTTTAGGATTAAATGCTATCGCTGTATAAAAATATGTAAAGAAAACAATCATGGTACCGAACATAAGGGCATACCACCATGAATCATAAGATAGAACAGCCGCAATGCTCTGCATCACCTCATTCTCAGGGAAAAAAGAGAGGAAAGTGCCTGGAAGAAACATAATTGACTGCGCAAAAATAATCGGCATAACACCAGCTGTATTTATCCTCATCGGAATGTACTGTGTGCTTCCACCATAAACTTTGCGTCCGACAACTCTTTTGGCATGCTGTACAGGTATGCGCCGGGTACCAACGGTCAATACCACAACAAAAGCTACAATTGCAGCCATGACGGCGAGAATAATGATCTCGATAATCCAGTTCTTGCTTCCAAGAGAGACTGAACGGAACTCAGCGACAAGAGCCTGAGGGAAACGCGCCAGAATACCGATCATGATAATGAGCGATATACCGTTTCCGATACCGCGCTCTGTGATCTTCTCACCAAGCCACATTACAAATACTGTTGCAGCTGTTAAAAGAATAACAACTGTTACAGAGAAAAATAGGCCGGGATCAGGTACAACGACTTTACCAAAAGAAGTGGGACTTGAGAGACTTACACTGACACCCCACGCCTGAAGCGCAGCTATTACAACCGTACCGTATCGGGTCATCTGGCTGATTTTCTGCCGACCATCTTCACCCTCTTTCTGCAGTTTCTGGAAATACGGGGTAACCGCACCAAGCAACTGAATAATAATAGAAGCAGAGATGTAGGGCATAATGCCGAGGGAAAATATCGAGGCTCTAGCAAAAGCTCCTCCGACAAAAAGGTCAAAAAGTCCGAAGAGATCGTTAGAATGTGACTGTGATGCGCCTGACACTGCAGCCGCATCGACACCCGGGATGGTAATGTGAGAACCAAGTCTGTAGACAAATAACAGAAGAAGCGTATAAAGGATCCGCTGGCGGAGTTCAGGGATTTTATTAATATTCCTTATACTTTCATTAAGCTTCATAGCGTCCTTTTAACGGATTCAGGGCTTAGGAGATTTTTTCACTCTTTTTACCAAAGCTGCCTTTGGTTTCAAGAGCGCATCTTCAAATGATAGATCCCTGACTTTTGAAGCTTCTTCAAGCGTACGGAATGCCTTAATTACTTTGCCGCCTGCAGCGGTAATTTTTTCTTCTGCACTCTTGCTGAATGCATGAGCAGTGATAGTAATCGCACTCGTAAGTTCGCCATTACCAAGAATCTTGAAATAGTCTGCATTACTTGCATGAAGGAGCGCCTTGAGGTCGAGAACAGAAATCTCATTCTCAAGAAGTCCATCCTGTAACCATTTGTCAATCTGCGAAAGATTGACCGTATTGACCGGTCTGCTGTCAAGCGGAGTAAAACCAAATTTAGGCAACCTCCGGTAAACCGGAATCTGTCCACCTTCATTGATAGGTCTCTTGTAACCGCTGCGCGCCTGCTGACCTTTGTTGCCCTTTCCGGCTGTTGTTCCATTACCGGAACCTTGACCGCGGCCAACGCGCTTTTTATCTTTTACTGCGCCTTTAGCTGGACGAAGTGAACTTAAATCCATGGTTTCAATTCCCGACTTTCTATTAGTAAAAAAACTTAGACTTCTTCAACCTTTACAAGGTGTTGTACAACCCTGATCTGCCCTCTTGTGCAAGGATTATCCTGTCTGTCAACCTGGTAGTTAGGCCTGCCAAGTCCAAGCGCCTTGATAGTGGCTTTCTGCTTTTTTGTACCACCAATGATGCTTCGCACCTGCGTAATTTTCAGTGTTTTATCACTCATGATCGCATTCTCTTATTTTAGCTTTCAAAAACCTCTTGCAGGCTCTTAGACCGTCTTTCTCCGACGTCGTAGGCATCAGATATACTCTGCAAGCCCTTTATAGCAGCCTTGACCACATTATGCGGATTGGATGATCCAAGCGATTTGGTCAGAATATCGTGTATACCGGCCATTTCCAGTACAGCCCTTACAGCTCCTCCGGCAATAAGACCGGTACCAGGTGTTGCCGGTTTCATCATGACCTTGGCAGCACCATACCTTGCAATAATCTGGTGTGGGATTGTCCCTTTGACAATCGGCACCTTGATAACGTTTTTCTTGCCGTCTTCTATACCCTTTGCAATAGCATCCTGAACTTCGTTTGCTTTGCCAAGGCCGTAACCGACATGACCTTCTTTATCGCCAACTACAACAATAGCGTTAAATCCAAAACGCTTACCGCCTTTTACAACCTTTGCAGTCCTGTTGATATGAACCAGCTTCTCTTTCAGATTTAATTCTCCGGGCCTGATAATCTTAGCAGATGTTTTCGCCATTTACTTTCTCTTTGAAAAGTTGTTAAAAGATCAGTCCTGCTTCTCTCGCACCATCAGCCAATGCCTTGACTCTACCGTGATAACGAAAACCATTCCTGTCAAATACTACATTTGTTATACCTTCGGCAAGGGCTTTTTCACCGATCTGTTTGCCGACAATACGACAAACCTCTGATTTTGTGCCTTTAAGAGCCTTATTATCCTTTGACATCGTTGATGCAGCGATAATAGTTTTGCTGTTCACATCGTCAATAAGCTGCGCGTATATCTGCGTAAGACTCCTGTATACACAAAGCCTTGGCTTTGTTTCTGTGCCCTGGACATTGCCTCTGCTTCTGTCCTTGATTTTCTGCCTCCTGGAGGCTTTATCGATTTGACTCATTCTCTTGAACCGTTGTATAATGTTATTGCCTGACTACTTGAGTTCTGCATTCATTCACTCCTTACTTACTTGCCTGCAGCCTTTCCTTCCTTACGACGGATAACTTCACCTGCATACTTGATACCCTTTCCACGGTAAGGTTCAGGTTTCCTGAATGAGCGGATCTTGGCAGCAACCTGGCCAACAAGAGCCTTGTCAATACCGCTTATAAGAACGGTAACCTGATCAGGAACCTCAATTTTAATCTCATCAGGAGCCTTAAAATAAATCATATGTGAATAACCAAGTGTCAAGGCGAGCAAATCGTTTTTCAGTTCTGCACGATATCCAACACCAGCAATCTCAAGTTTAGTCGTAAAACCCTTTGTCACTCCCTCAACCATATTGCTGATAAGCATACGGTAGAGACCATGCTGTGCTTTTGCCTTCTTGCTGTCATCGATTCTATTAACAGTAATGACACCAGCTTCCTCTGTAACATTCACCTGATCCGTAAGACTCTGTTCAAGAGTACCTTTAGGACCTGATACCCTGATGTTCAAGTCTTTTATCTCTATCTTCGCCTGATTACTCAGGGGTATGGGCATTTTTCCTATTCTTGACATGGTATTCTAATGCTCTGTGGCTTATGGATTAATAGATACGGAACAGGATTTCACCGCCAACTCCCTGCGCCCTTGCCTCTTTATCAGTTATAACACCTTTCGATGAAGAAAGGATGTACAGCCCAAGGCCTCCAAGATACTTTTTAATATCCTTTCCGTCATAAACACGCCGACCTGGCTTGCTTACCCTCGTAATCTCCCTTATTGCCGGGTCGCCATGAGCGGTATACTTAAGATCAACCCGTATAAAGGGAAATTTTTCGGCTGTAATGACCGTAAAGCTTTTAATGTACCCTTTATCCACGAGCAATTGCGAGAGATTCTCCCTGAGCTTCGAATACGGGATGTCGGTTGTTTTGTTTTTTGCTCTTCCCGCATTTCTGATACGGGTGATATAATCTGCAATTGAATCCGTTACAGGCATAGCAAACGTTGGTTACTTTCGAAAATGATACAAATATCTCTTTTTAACACTTGCAAACCGTTTTACCAGCTTGCTTTTCTTACACCAGGCAATTTCCCTTCAAGGGCAAACTTGCGGAACATATGCCTGCACAATCCAAATTTAGCATAAATGCCTCTACCTCTTCCAGTCAGTACACAACGATTTCGAACCCTTGTTGCCGAACTGTCTCTCGGAAGTTTACGGAGGGCTTCAAAGTCGCCTGCCTTCAGGAGCTCGGCACGGATAACTGCATATTTTTCAACAAGTTTTATCCTTTTCTCGTTTCTTGCTATAACGCTTTTCTTTGCCATCTGTTTTCTGAATTATTTAGTTAGTTCTTCTTTTTGAATGGCATTCCAAGTTCCGAAAGGAGCACATAGGCCTCTTCGTCTGTAGAAGCTGAAGTTACAAAACTGATATCCATTCCGGATATTCTCGGTACTTTATCAATATCGATTTCCGGAAATATTATCTGCTCCTTAACACCGACAGTGTAGTTGCCGCGACCATCAAAACTGGTATCGTTGAGGCCCCGGAAATCACGTATTCTTGGAACTGCAAGACTGACAAAACGGTCAAAAAACTCATACATGGCCTTGCGACGAAGAGTTACACGGCAACCTACAGCCTGCCCTTCGCGCAGCTTGAAGTTTGATATCGCCTTTTTTGATTTTCTTATCTGTGGCTTCTGACCAGTAATCTGGGCAAGCTCCTGCGATGCAATTTCCAGTAGCTTCGGTTCTGAAGCAGCTGCACCGACACCAATGTTAATGGATATTTTCTTCAGCCTGGGGACTTTCATTACATTTTTGTACTGAAAGCGCTCGATAAGATTTGGCGTTGCCTTTTCCTTGTAAAAGGTCTGGAGTCTTGCAACTGAAGGATTTTCGGAGGTTACTCCGCTATTCTGGTCTTTGTTCTTGGCCATCTTATTCTTTATCAGTTAATCAGGATGGTCTTTGTCATCCCGACATTTAGTGGAAACAATTAACTCTTCTTCACATTTGAAGCATGAATAGGAAACTCCCTTTCAATAATCGAGCCCTGGGGCTGCCCCTGTGTAGGACGCATATGGCGTTTTCTAATATTAACACCTTCGACTATCACCCTGCTTTTTAAAGGAAATACTTTAAGTATCTTGCCCGCCTTTCCCTTATCATTGCCGCTTATAACGACGACTGAGTCATTCTTCTTGACGTGCAGCTTAATCTTCTTAATTCCTGTTTTCATTTTTCTCTACTATGATATTATTCATAAAATCCTGAGCGGGAGACGAGACTCGAACTCGCGACCAACAGCTTGGAAGGCTGTGACTCTACCAACTGAGTTACTCCCGCCTGAAGCACCTTACAATACTTCCGGCGCTAATGAAACGATCTTCATAAATTTTCTGTCACGAAGCTCTCTTGCTACAGGCCCGAAGATACGCGTTCCTCTCGGCTCACCCTGCGCATTAAGCAGAACTACGGCATTTTCGTCGAAACGAATATATGAACCGTCTTTTCTCCGCGATTCCTTGACACAGCGTACAACAACAGCTCTGCAGACATCCTTCTTTTTAACAATTCCACCGGGAACAGCTGCTTTTACTGATACAATAATCTGATCACCCAATGAGGCATAACGCCTCCCGGTCCCACCAAAAACATGGATACAACGAACTTTCTTTGCTCCACTGTTATCGGCAACAACCAGATTTGTTTCTTTCTGGATCATCCTGTTTCAAACTTTATTAAATGTAAAAAATTCCTCTCTTACCTGGCTTTTTCGATAATCTCAACCAAACGACAGCTCATTCTCTTGCTCAGCGGGCGACACTCCACTACCTTGACAAGATCACCAATGCCGGCCTCATTCTTTTCATCATGAGCCATAAGCCTGGTCGTTTTCTTGAAATACTTCTTATAAACCGGGTGCTGTACACTGCGCTCTACGGCAACAATACAAGCCTTATCCATCTTATCACTGACAACCTTACCTAACCAGCTTTTTTTTCTTCCTCTTACAGGAACACTCTGTTCCTTCGATACACTGCCCTTTTTCTGTTCTTCCATTTGTCAATAAACGGTTTGTTAGTTTACCAGGGCTCTCAAGCCTGACACGCCTCAGCAGAGGCAATTTGATGGAGCCGGTTTTTCATGCGCGCAATATCCCGTTTCGAATTGCGAATAACCATAGGATTCTGCGGCTGCTCAATAACTTTAAAAAAATTGATATCGGCAAGTCTGTCTTCAAGCTCCTTGAGCCTGTCGATCAGTTCCTGTTTGCTCAATGCCGCAATTTCATACTTTTTCATAATAAGTAACCCTCTTGTCGAATTATTTGCTCTTTTAACCTTCGTAATCAGGACGGACAATGAACTTTGTCTTGATAGGCAGCTTCTGTGCTGCAAGGCGGAAGGCCTCAGTAGCAACATCTTTCGGCACACCGTCTGCCTCAAACATAACTCTTCCAGGCTTAACAACCGCTACCCAAAACTCAGGTGATCCTTTTCCAGAACCCATTCGGGTTTCTGCTGGCTTTTTTGTTACCGGTTTATCTGGAAATATCCTGATCCAGATCTTACCATCTCTTTTCATAAATCTGGTCATTGCAACACGGGCTGCCTCTATCTGACGGGCAGTGATCCATGCCCCCTCAATTGCTTTCAAACCGAAAGAACCGAAGGAAACATCTGTACCACGCCCAGCATTGCCCTTCATGCGGCCTCTTTGTGTCTTTCTATATTTAACTCTCTTTGGCATTAACATACAGGCAACTCCATTCGTTTTCTTATTGTATGGTACTTGATATTAAGATCGCTTTGTGCGTTGGCGGCGCTTTGAACGGCCATCGCGATTATCGCGACCTCTTGGACCTGAGTCAGTGCGTCTTTCCTTGATTCTCTTCAATTCATCTTCCTCAATCGCATCAATTCGCTGAACGAGAACCTCACCTTTGTAAACCCAAACTTTTATTCCGATTGTGCCTGCAATTGTATGTGCTGTGCAGCTTGCATAATCAACATTTGCCCGAATTGTATGAAGCGGAATCTTGCCTTCCTTGTACTGTTCGGAACGTGCTATTTCAGCTCCTCCAAGACGACCTCCACACTTGATCCTGACACCTTCAGCTCCTGAACGCATCGCCTGCTGGATAGCCTGCTTCATAGCTCGTCTGAATGAAACACGGTTCTCAAGCTGGTAGGCAATATTGTCACCGATCAGCTGTGCCTCAATTTCCGGCTTTACAACCTCAACAACATCTATTTTAACCTCTTTACCGGTAATACGGCTCAGCTCTTGAGAAAGATTATTTATTTCCTCTCCCTTTCTTCCGACTACGGCACCAGGACGTGCGGCATAAATATTGATTTTGACATGCTTTGTCGTTCTTTCAATAATTATACGTGCGATTCCTGCTCTTTCTTTCTTCAACCGAGCAAGAACATAAGTGCGTATAACGTGGTCCTGCTTAATTTTTTCAGATATAACCGGACTATCATCATACCAACGTGAAGACCAGTCCCTGATAATTCCGAGCCTGAATCCAGTAGGATTAACTTTCTGACCCAATGCGCTCTCCTTGTTTTATTTTGTTACTGGATTTTTAACCTTATCAATGACTATTGTCAGATGATTAGATCTTTTGCGAATCCTGAATGCCCGACCCATAGGTGCAGGAAGTGTTCTTTTCAATGTCGAACCTTCATCAACAAAAATAGTCTTGACAAAAAGCTCCTGATCGCTGACCCTTTCATCCGGATTCAGCTGCGCGTAGTTAGCTACTGCGGACTTAAGTGTCTGCATAACATTACGTGAAGCTGCTTTGGTTGAATTTAGCAGAATAGCCTTTGCCAGATCGACCTGTTTCCCACGAACGAGGCCAGCCACAAGACGCATTTTTCTTGGCGATGTCGGCGTATCCCTCAATATTGCTTTAGCTTGCATGATATCTTTACCCTTTCGCGTTTTTCAATTTATTTTTTCCTTGGTGCTGCGCCGCCTTTTTCGGCCTTTCCACCACCAGCATGGCCGCGAAACGATCTCGTCGGGGCAAACTCTCCAAGCTTGTGACCTACCATATTATCACCTACATAGACAGGAACATGACTTTTACCATTATGTACAGCAACTGTATGACCGACAAAATCAGGCGAAATCATTGAACTTCTGGACCAGGTCTTTATAACCTTTTTTTCACCCTTGGCATTCATATCAAGGATCCGTTTTTCCAGTCTTATATCAATGAACGGTCCCTTTTTAAGTGATCTTGGCATAGTTTCTCTGCTTGTTGTTGTTATCCGCTATAGTTATTTGGCGTTTCTGCCGCGTACAATCAATTTCTGTGAAGCCTTCTTCTTGTTTCTGGTCTTCAGACCCTTTGCAAGCTGACCCCATGGTGACATAGGATGTTTTCTACCGCCACCGGATTTCGACTTACCTTCACCACCACCCATCGGGTGATCGACCGGATTCATCGCCATACCTCTTGTCTGTGGACGGATACCAAGCCAACGACTCCTGCCGGCTTTTCCTAAAACAACATTCTCATGATCACTGTTGCCTACGACACCTATTGTCGCGCGACACTCAACCCTGAGTTTCCGGATTTCACCAGACGGCAGTTTAAGAGTAACATAGTCACCCTCACGTGCTGCTAAAACAGCGAATCCACCGGCAGATCTGACAATTTGCCCACCCTTTCCGGCTTTCATCTCAATATTGTGAATATCAGTACCGAGAGGTATATTTTTCAGCGGCATGGTGTTCCCGGCCTTTATTTCGACTTTATCACCGCTTTCCACCTTGTCACCCACATTTAAACCTTTCGGGGCGAGAATATAACGTTTTTCTCCATCATTATAATGCAATAATGCAATTCTTGATGAACGATTCGGATCATACTCAATAGCGGCAACCAAAGCAGGAACTCCATCCTTGTTGCGCTTAAAATCGATAATCCTGTAATGCCTTTTATGTCCACCGCCTCTATGCCTTGAAGTTTTCCTTCCTGCACTGTTACGGCCACCCGATTTCTTGAGTGAAACAAGCAAACCTTTTTCAGGAGTGCTTTTTGTAATTTCATCGAAAGCAGGGTAGGACATGAACCTTGACCCTGGCGTTACCGGCCTTAATTTCCTTATAGCCATTTGAATGTATGATCTATCCGTTTTATTATTTCTATCCTTCGCTCTTCTGGGCTGAACCTGAATAGTAGTCTATTGACTGGTCCTTTTCCAGAGTGATAATAGCTTTTTTCCAGTCACTCTTTTTTCCGGTAATCAACCCTTTTCTGGTATTCTGGCTTCGGGATTTCCCGAGACAGTTAACCGTGCGAACCGATTTTACCTCTACACCAAATTTTTTCTCTACTGCTATCTTAATATCAGTCTTGTCTGCATCGGGTTTAACGATAAAAACATACTGACCTTTCTTCTCTGTCAGCCCTGTACTTTTTTCAGTCAACCAAGGACGCAACAACGGGTTTTTCATCTCTTTAACTCCTTTTTCTGGAAAACTGCAATTACCCTAATGTATCTTCAATTGTTTTCAACGCGGTCTTCTGAACAAGTACCGTATGGCTATGGAGAATATCGTACGTTGATGCTTTATCTGCGGTCATGATATTAAGAATCTCAATATTCCTGCCCGATCTTGCGATGATCATATCATATTCAGGTGTAAGCATCAAGGTTTTTTTCGCAGACAGACCAAGATTTTTGAGAATATCTGCAAAAGGCTTTGTTTTGATCTGCTCAAATCTGAAATCCTCCACCACAAGAATCTGTCCGGCTTTAGCCTTAGAGCTCAACGCCGATCGTCTTGCCAGTAGTTTAACCTTCCTGTTAACTTTCTGGTCGTATGCATGAGGAGTAGGTCCGAATATTGTACCGCCACCGACGTTCAGGGGCGAACGGGACGAACCCTGACGTGCATTACCGGTTCCTTTCTGACGTAAGGGCTTTCTGCCTCCACCCCTTACTTCACCTCGTGTTTTGGACTTGTGCGTCCCCTGCCTCTTGTGTGCGAGAATCGACTTAACGTCGAGATACATCGCATGTTCCGATATTTCAGCGCCGAATATATCATCACGGAGCGTTACCACTTCCCCGGTTTCAGTGCCGCCGGTATTTAAGACTTTAAGTTCCATAGCTTCGTGCATTCAGCTTTTACTTTTTTGTAGAAACAATCTTGACATAGGAATTCTTAGGCCCCGGAACAGATCCCTTTATAACAATAAGATTGGATTCAGGGATGATCTTGAATATCTCAAGATTCCTGACCGTAATATTGTCTGAACCCATGCGTCCGGCCATTCTGGTACCCTTAAAAACCCTTGACGGATCAGATGAACCACCTACAGAGCCAGGTGCTCTCTGCCTGTCAGACTGACCATGCGTTCTCTGGCTGCCGCTAAAATTATGGCGTTTCATAACACCAGCAAACCCCTTGCCTTTCGAAACACCCAGAACATTAATTTTCTCGCCTTCTTTGAACGATTCAACGCTCACTGAACTGCCGAGCTGAAGGTCCTGGTTAAGCTCTGAAAAGTCAAACTCAGCCAATTTGAAACCTGGAGTTACACCAGCTTTTTTATAATGACCCTGCAGCGGCTTGCTTACTTTTTTCTCGTCCCTTTCACCGATACCAACCTGATAAGCATCGTATCCGTCTGTCTCAACACGTTTAACCTGTGTCACAAAGCATGGACCTGCCTGGATAATCGTGCAGGATACTGCTTCGCGTTTATCATTGAATAAACGGGTCATGCCGATTTTCTTTCCAAGAATCGCACCCATATTGAATTAACTATTCTATTTCTTTAAGACTTAATTTCAACATCAACACCACTCGGAAGCTCAAGCTTCATCAGCATATCAATGGTTCTGGATGTCGGGTTTATTATTTCTATCAACCTCTTGTGAGAGGAGAAAGAAAACTGCTCACGAGACTTCTTATCAACATGCGGTGACCGGTTTACGGTATACACATGAGATTTTGTAGGCAGCGGTATTGGACCAAAGATGATCGCATCTGTCTGCTTGACTACATCAATAATCCTTAACGCCCACTTATCAACCAGACTATGGTCGTAAGACTTTAGCTTTATCCTGATCTTTTGCTGTACAGCCACTTGTCAACCCTGTTTCGTGTTATCAATAAAAAAAGGACGGGATTTTCGGCCCCGTCCCGCGACGCCATACAATCTATTATTCAATAATTTTGGTTACGGAACCCGCACCGACGGTACGACCGCCCTCACGGATAGCGAAACGCAGGCTCTCATCCATCGCGATAGGAGCAAGCAACTCAACATTGACTGAAAGGTTATCACCAGGCATAACCATCTCAACACCTTCCGGCAATGTTACAGAGCCAGTAACATCTGTTGTACGGAAGTAGAACTGTGGACGGTATCCGTTAAAGAACGGTGTATGACGACCACCTTCTTCCTTTTTAAGAATATAAACCTCAGCCGTAAACTTGGTGTGAGGCTTGATGGTACCGGGTTTTGCGATAACCATACCACGCTCAAGCTCAGTCTTGTCAACACCCCTGAGAAGGAGTCCGGCGTTATCGCCTGCCTGTCCCATATCAAGAAGCTTCTGGAACATTTCAATGCCGGTAACAACAGATTTACGAGTCGGCCTGATACCAACAATCTCGACCTCTTCATTAATCTTTATAACACCTCTCTCTATTCTTCCGGTACCAACGGTACCACGACCTGAAATAGAGAATACATCTTCAACCGGCATCAAGAAAGGCTTGTCAACGTCGCGAACAGGCTCTGGAATAAAATCATCAACAGCATCCATAAGCTCCATAATAGCTTTTTCGCCCTCTGGATCGCCTTCGAGTGCCTTAAGTGCTGAACCTTTAATGATCGGAATGTCATCACCCGGGAAATCGTACTGGCTTAAAAGTTCCCTCAGCTCAAGCTCAACGAGCTCAATGAGTTCCGGATCAGCAATATCAACTTTATTAAGAAAAACAACAAGAGCCGGGACGTTGACCTGACGGGCAAGCAGAATGTGCTCGCGAGTCTGAGGCATAGGTCCATCAGTACCTGCAACAACAAGAATAGCGCCATCCATCTGGGCAGCACCGGTAATCATGTTTTTAATGTAGTCTGCGTGACCAGGACAGTCAATGTGCGCATAGTGACGTTTTTTGGTCTGATACTCAACGTGAGCAGTTGAAATGGTAATACCGCGCTCTCTCTCTTCCGGAGCTTTATCGATACTGCCGAAATCGCGCTGCAGTGCAAGACCCTGCTTTGCAAGAACCGAAGTAATTGCAGCAGTCAAGGTTGTCTTACCATGATCAACGTGACCAATGGTTCCTATATTGACATGGGGTTTATCCCTTTTGTAGGACTCTTTTGCCATAACTTATCTCCGTACGGTTATCTTTTATTGATTGTAAGTATTTAAAACTGATAGTCTCTGTTTCCCGCTTATTCCGAATCCTTGCTTACTCTCTTCTCCTGCAAAGCTTCCGCAATATTGCGAGGAACTTCGCGATAACAGTCAAACTCCATAGAATAATTTGCCCGACCCTGACTCATTGAACGAAGATCTGTTGAATATCCGAACATCGCTGAAAGAGGAACCTTGGCATTAACAAACTGAGCTCCAGCTCTCTGCCCCATACCTTCAATGTGACCGCGGCGGCTTGAGAGATCACCCATAACATCACCAAGATATTCGTCAGGTGTGACAACCTCAACTTTCATGATCGGCTCAAGGAGCACAGGGTCAGCCTTTTTAGCAGCACCCTTGAAACCTATGGAACCGGCAATCTTGAACGCCATTTCGGAAGAGTCAACCTCATGGTACTTACCATCATAGAGCGTTACCTTGATATCCTGCATCGGAAAGCCGGCAACAACACCACTCTTCATGGCCTGCTGCACACCAGCATTAACTGCCGGTATATACTCTCTCGGGATTACTCCACCTTTAACAGCATCAACAAATTCATATCCTTTTCCCTCCTCAAGCGGCTCAACAGTAATATTAACCAGTCCAAACTGACCTTTTCCGCCTGACTGACGAACAAACTTGCCTTCAAAGTCAACCTTTTTTCTGATAGTTTCTCTGTAAGCAACCTGCGGCTGGCCAACATTTGCCTCAACCTTGAACTCACGTTTAAGCCGGTCGACAAGAATTTCAAGATGAAGCTCGCCCATACCCGCAATCAGAGTCTGGCCGGTTTCATCGTCTGTCTTTACTTTAAAAGTGGGGTCCTCTTCAGCAAGCTTCGCAAGCGACATACCGAGCTTGTCAGAATCGGCCTTCGTTTTCGGCTCAATAGCAATCTCAATAACCGGTTCAGGAAAAATCATTTTTTCGAGAACTACCGGATTATTTTCTTCACAGAGCGTGTCACCGGTTCTAACATCCTTCAAACCTACTGCCGCCGCTATATCACCACAATAAACACAATCTATATCCTCTCTCTTGTTGGAATGCATTTGAAGGATCCGACCAATACGCTCCTTCTTGCCAGTCATTGTATTCAATACATAACTGCCGGCTTTGAGTATACCGGAATACACCCTGAAAAACGTAAGCTTTCCAACAAAGGGATCAGTCGCAATTTTAAAGGCAAGAGCAGCAAACGGCTCTTCATCCTTCGGTTCACGCGATATCGGCTCTTCGGTACGAGGATGGTGACCTTCGACAGCGCCGACATCAACCGGTGAAGCAAGATACTCGACAACAGCATCCAGCATAAACTGAACGCCCTTATTTTTAAAGGATGAACCGCAAAGCACCGGTATAATCGTAACCTTAAGCGTTGCCTGACGCAATACATTCCTTACTTCCTCCTCAGTAATATCCTCACCATTCAAATATTTCTCAAGAAGAGTGTCATCATGCTCGGAGACAGCTTCAAGCATATTGATCCGCCATGTGCGCGCCTCGTTCTGCAGATCATGAGGAATCTCCACCTCTTCATAGGTGCTACCATCCTCCTTATCATAAATAATACCTTTCATCCTGATAAGATCGACGAAACCGGCAAATATCTCACCCTCGCCAATCGGAATCTGCAGGGGCACCGGATTCGCACCGAGCCTCTCCTTTATAGCCTTTACCGTATAAAAAAAGTTTGCACCGGTCCTGTCCATCTTATTGACATAGGCAATCCGGGGCACACCATACTTATTCGCCTGACGCCAGACCGTCTCTGACTGAGGCTCCACACCGCCAACAGCACAAAAAAGCGCAACTGCACCATCAAGCACACGAAGTGAACGCTCAACCTCAACCGTAAAATCTACATGGCCAGGTGTGTCAATAATATTTATTCTGTGATTAACACCAGTATAGTTCCCAAACTTCGGAGTCCAAAAACAAGTTGTAGCAGCAGATGTGATTGTAATCCCGCGCTCTTTCTCCTGATCCATCCAGTCCATCGTAGCACCGCCTTCATGCACCTCACCCATCCGGTGCAAGCGACCAGTGTAATACAATATCCTCTCTGTCGTCGTCGTCTTTCCAGCATCAATGTGAGCCATGATGCCAATGTTGCGGACCTTATTTAAATCAACCAGCCTTGCCATAACAATTATTTTGACCTTTTATCAACCCTTTAAACAATCACTTAAAACCTGAAATGCGCAAACGCCTTATTTGCATCAGCCATCCTGTGCACCTCATCGCGCTTTTTCACCGACGCACCCTGTTCGTTAGCAGCATCCATCAACTCAGCAGCAAGTTTTTCCGCCATGGATTTACCACCACGCTTAGCAGCATACATCTTCAACCAACGGAATGCAAGAGCACCCCTTCTTGAAGCTTTAACTTCCATAGGAATCTGATAGGTTGCACCGCCCACCCTTTTACTGCGAACTTCCAAGACCGGCGCAATATGCGACATAGCCTTACGATAAACCTCCAGAGGATCCTCACCAGTCATCTTTTCGCCAATAATAGCAAAAGCATCATAAACTATCTTTGTCGCAACCGCTTTCTTACCATCAAGCATTACAGCATTGATAAAACGGGCAACACTTTCATCCCCGTAACGGAAATCAACGCCTATTCTTTTATAGCCACCTTTTTTCGACATGTTCTTCTATAAATTTATGATTGGACCTATCTGCCTTTACCCTTGACAGGAGCAGCTGCACCGGCTTTCGGCTGCTTGGCCCCATACTTCGAACGACTCTGCTTACGATCGGCGACACCGGATGTATCCAGCGAACCACGCACGATATGATAACGCACACCAGGAAGATCCTTCACCCTGCCGCCCCTGATCAAAACAATAGAGTGCTCCTGCAGGTTATGACCCTCTCCCGGGATATATGCCGTAACTTCAATCTTGTTAGACAACCTTACACGCGCAACTTTCCGCAACGCCGAGTTAGGTTTTTTTGGTGTAGTCGTGTAAACACGAGTGCAAACCCCGCGCTTCTGCGGACATTTATCAAGCGCCGGTGACGCTGTTTTTGATACTTTTACACTTCTTCCGAGCCTGATGAGCTGCTGAATCGTCGGCATACTGAAACTCTCTTTCTATTTAAAAACCTCTGATTACAAAAGACGCAATCCTAAAAATCCATAAGGACAACCAATGTAAGCGAATTTATTAAAAAAGCAAAACCTAAATCATCATTTTTGTTCTCTTGAGAAAAAATGCTGTATTCCACCTTTCGCCCTGTTCCATAGCGGACTTGACAGCTCATCAGACTGCAGTAAACTCATTATGGAATTGACTGTCTTCTTCTATTTTGAAAAAGGTTTTTTACGAAAAAGAGCTTCAGCCACTGCAATCGCGATGAGAACCAATGCTACGGCGAATGATCCGAGAGATATTCTACGCCCTTTTTCAAACCCGCTTCGATCGTAATAGAAACGCACCTCCCTGCTTCCTGCAGGAACTACGACACCCCTAAGTAATCCGTTCACCTTTACCATTGCCGCATCCCGACCATCAACCAGTACCTTCCATCGAAGGGGATAATAGATTTCACTGACAACAAGAAATGCCTCACCCGGAACTGAAACCTGCAGTTCCATCAGCTCAGGCTTTACGGTAACCGAAGTAACTCTCGCAGCTGCAAATGTTCGGCTTCCCGTCCAGAGAGATCCATCGACATAAGCCTCGCCGGAAACAGCATGATCATCAAGCATCTTCGTCAACAACGCCTCATTGCTCTTGAGTGCAGTAACACGTCCTGCAAACCATGCCCTCGGATTTGCCCCCTGAAGAGTATAGACATAGACCATGACCGGACCGCTTGCAAGCTGAAGCATACCACTCTTCACCAGCCCAAAAGCAGGGTGCACCATTGGTTCCGGTGTAATGACATAGCCGACATTAAGCATTCTAAGAATATTCAGGCTGGCAAGATTTCCTGTTTTTGCAAGAAACTCTTCATATAACTTCAGTTTTGCCGGATGATAGCCGCCGACTGACTCTATACCGAATAAAGCAAACTTGTTTTCGGCAAAAAGCGAACCTGCGGGATAAATCCTGAACAACCCTTTCCCTGATGATAGATAGCGGGTAATGTCATCATGCATGAAAGCACGATCCACTATACTTCGATCGATAAAAACCGGGGAGCGCAGGGAAGCTGCAGATGGATTAACTATCTGCATATCAAGCCATATAATATCGCCAAGAGCTATCAGAACCAGCACCGTAGCGCACAACTTTCGAGAGAGCGTATTTTTGATAAAGAGCCAGAGTACTCCGACAGAAAGAGAGACAAGCAGCATAACGACGAGAAAGCTTTCCTTCAGGTTCTCCCAACGCACTTTATTGACCATAAAGGCTAGATTAAAACTCCCAACAGAAGGATCAGGATAAAGAGAACGGAAAAAGCTCTCAATACTCTGCTCAAAAAGAAGAAAAAGAAGCATAATTCCTGCAAGAAGAAGCCCACCCCAATAAAGAGGCTTCTTCAGCTTCCCCGGCTGGCTTTGAAACAACCCGTCAATTCCTGTGGCGGCAAAAAAGGCCAGAAGCAGATAAACCACAATAAGCGCCATTGAAGGAACCCTGAACCTGCTGAACAACGGCGCTGCATAATAGAACAGGTTAAACACAGGGCTGAAAAAACTCCCGAATGATAAACACAGGAACAGCAGCAATCCCGCGGCAAAAAACCAGGTCACAGGCTCGTTCCGGCGAAATCCGGCACCGCCAATAGCAAGCAAAAGAACAATAATACCTGCATAGTGCGGAAAGTCAGTAAACGGCATAAAACCCCAGTAGGTAACCCCGCCAAACCCATAACACCCAGGAACAAGAAAGGTCAGAAGTTCGATTGGGTGCATGGACCACATTGTGGCATACTCCCATAAAGCACCTGCTCCCCCGGCAGCCGCTCCTCTCACCGAGTAGGCCGCATACTGGGAGGCAGGAAGATAAATCGAAGCTGACATGCCAACACCACAGGCAAGTGCCAGCAGAAGAAGTGAAAAAAGCCGAACATTTTTATGAAGAGATTCTCTCCGTGAAATGACAAGAAACAGGAGAAAAAGCAGTGTAAGCATCCAGGAATAGTATGCAATCTGAACATGTGCCCGCTGCAGCTGAAACCCGGCAAGAAGAGCAAGAATGCCTGCGTCAGCCAGTCCTCCACGCTCAACAAGACGCATTGCCGCCCAGAGCATCCATGGCATATATGCCGCCGTCATGAGCTGACTGCCATGACCATGGACCAGCATGGCCGTCATATAGGGATTAAGCATGAAAACCGCGCCGCCGAAAACCGCAGCAAGCGGTGTCAACCTGTACGCCCTGAGAAAGAGAAATACTCCAAAACCTGCAAATGCCAGATGAAGCAGCTGTAGAAAAATACCATCGGGATGGAACACGTTAAATAAGATGTTTGGGAAATAGAGCCCACTGAGATAACTGAATGCCTCCACGGTCGGCATCCCTGAAAAAATCCAGGGCTGCCAGAGAGGATAGCTTCCTGTTGCATCATGAACCCGGTCAAGAGCCATCGTTGAAGCCAGCGGAACAAGAGTGTCGGGTGCAATCAGAATTTTTGACTGAAAAACAAGCGGGTAATAGAGTAACACAGCCAGAACTGTATAGCCGGCAAAAACAGCAAGAAACAGCAGAATGGTTTTCTTCACAACGTTATCACTTTGTTTCCTTGTTAATAAAGGGTATGAATTTAACAATAATCTCCCGCTCCTCCTGTTCCAATTTCAGGAGAAGCATCAATGCTGTATAACTGCAGGCCGCAAGCAGAGCCCCAACTATAAATCCGGCAAATACCGGAAGGCCAAGCAGCCATGGACGTGCACCTGCGAGAAGCGCACCCGCAAAAAAACCTGCTGCAAGCGGCTTCCATAACGCTTTACCAAATGGATGAATCGTTAATAGAAGGAATATCTCAGACAGCCTGACGACTGAAAGAAGAAAAAATACAAGCAATGTCGCAAGAGCTGCGCCGTTTATTCCCATCCGGGGAATCAGAAGAAGGTTAAGGATAACCTGCAAACCAAGAGCACCGAGAGCATTGTATAAACTGAGCCGTGCATAACCCGTCATAGCCAATACTGTCGAAGAGAGACCAAAACAGACCTGCATGAAAGAAGCTGCTGTCAAGAGAAGCAGGGCGTTACTCCCTGCGGTAAACCTTGTGCCAAATACCCCAAGCACCGGTTCAGGAAGGAGCAGGAAAAGAATAACCGGAGGAACAACAAGTCCAAGAATCCAGCGAGTCACCATTTTATAGATTCTTCCTATCTCAACATTATCGCTCCCTGTATGCAGTGCCGCAATCATCGGCGCAGCAATACCGGCAAAAGCAAGAAGCACTGCACGGATAAGCCCTGCGGTTCTGGCAGCAGGATGATAAAGCCCAACTGTTGCCGTATCAGTAAGCATACCGAGCATCACAACATCAAGCCAGTGTGTCATCATACTCAACAGCGAAACCACCATAAAAGGCAAGGCATAAAGCATCATGACCCTGTCGGGAGCGGCATGAACAATGTCCAGTGGAAGAACACCGGTTATTTTTGACAAATAGGGACGAATCCAGAAAAATGCCATCGCCGCCGAGAGGGCAAAAGGGAAAAAAAGAGCGGCGTTCTGCCCGGCGGTATAGCGAAAGAGAAGTGTTAAAAGAAGCAGCAGCAATGGACTCACTACCTGGGTTGCAATAATTTTCGGCTGAAGCTTCTTGAAGCCCTGAATAGCATGTCCATAAAGCATTGTTGCGACATTAAAGGGAACAGCCGCTGCATAACAGCAGAGAGTAAGCTGCAGAAGATGACTTCCGTGAAGCATCGAAGTTATATACCCTGAAAGGAGAAGCAGAAACATCGCCACAAGGAGTGAAAAAAACAGACTCGTTTTAAGTGCTGATCCAATAACTGCCTTTTGACGATGAGGATCGCTGCTGTTACTGCTCACAAAGCGCAATAAAGCCGAATCAAGCCCGGCAATAGCAAGCACCTCCGAAATCTGTATAACCGCAACGGCAAGCGCATACGTGCCAAGTGCATCGGCGTCAAGCACTCTGGCGACAAGCAGGTTGAAACCAAACCGGGAGGCCTGTCCGAAAAGAAATCCGGCAAAGGAAAAACCTGCCTGACCAGCTATGACACTATTACGGCTCAACGAGGCTGCTCCTGATAAGCGTTCTGCAATTCCTCCACCATGACAGATGCCAGAGTATCCCAGCTATGTTGTCGGGCAAATGCCTGCCTTGCCTCCCTGCGCTTATCGGCAAGAGCTTCCGGTACCATGCGCACAAATGCCTCAGGCGAAAGAGCAACATGCACAACCTCTCTGGCTCTTTCAACCGCACTGCAGTAGTTCATTGAAAGCACCGGCACACCCGAAGCACTATATTCATAAAGTTTATTCGGATGAGAAACCCCTTTCAGTTCATTACTGAGCAGCGGCATCAGTGCTAGATCGAAGTGCTGAACCAAGGCCGGCAGTTCAGCATAGTCTATTTTACCAACATAGTGCACGTTTGGCATTGCATTAAGAGCCACGTGTTTTTTCCACCACTCCCGTTCATAAGCCGGACCGATAAGAACAATCGAATAGTCAGGCCATGCCTTTGCAACAGCGGCAACAAGCGCTGTATCAATCCAGTCCATAGCCCCTACATAACCAAGAATCGGCCTTTTCAAGCCGGAAAGCGCTTCCGGGATTTGATGAATCGGGGTGGCAAAATGAGTGAACTCAACCCCGTTACCAAGTTCAATACAGCGAACACCGACAGGCACCCGAAGACGGGCCGTCAGCTCCGGGCTCACACTGAAAAGCAGCTGCACACTTGACAGATAGGTGTCAAGATACCTCTTCAGCCATGGCGGACTTCCAGGAAAAGCGAGATGATCATCATTGGCATCATAAAAGCGGAGACGGCAAGGCAAACAGGCGGCAACCCTGCTCCAATAGAGATTGCTCAACCCAATAATTCTTTCCCTGGAAGCAAAGCCGAGAACAGTAACCCAGAACTGCATCATCACAATTCCTGGAAGCGAAACCAGCAAACGCAACAGCGGAATATCAAGCAGCTGCCCAATCCTGAAGGGGACACTCTTTAAAAACGGCACACTGACAACCCACACCCGCCCCCTTTTGACTGGAAGCCAGTGATGGCGACGCCCAAGAGCATAGGGTTCAATAAAGAGAATCCTCCAGTTTTCAGGAAACCGCGCAAGAAGACGCTGTTTACGGGTTGAAAGAAAATCCCACTGTATCTCAGAAAACCAGACAAGTCTGAAAGGAGTACATAGCATTGTCTTATTGAGCGGTAAGTTCATAAATCTGCACTTTTTCAAACATTGCCCGCAAAAGCGGCTTCAGTCCCGTAAGATAAAACAACATGGAACGGATACGAAACTCATCGCTTCTGACAACCCTGAATCCCGCACGGGAAAAAAGCGACAGGGCCGATTGACGACTCATCTCATGAAAATGATCGGGACTTGCGAGAAAAAGCGGTTTCCTGAGTGGCATTGACACAAAAAGCAGGGCACCATCACCCTTCAGGTGGCGCTTGATTTCAAGCAACGCATGGAGCGGATTAAAAAGATGCTCAAGCACCTCGAAAGCAGTAATAACGCAATAAGATCCTTTAAGCGGTTCAAGGTCAAGATCAACAGTTGTATTCTCGAACGGACAACTGAAAAGCTGTTCAAGCGAAGCGGTAAACGGCGTGCGGTCACCAAGATCAAGCCCTTTTGAAAACAAAGTACCTGCAGAAGAAGAATGCTGGATGAAGCTGACGGTGTTCCGCCAGCGGATAGTATGGGCAGGATCATTAAGATAGTGCCCGTCAATGACGTTTCTGAACGTTCTCTGCATTCTGCACCCTCCCTGTTTTGTGCATCCCTGAATCCTTTACTCTTATCAACTCTTTGAAACTACCTGCAAGACGCAGAGGAAGCAGAATAAGATAACATGCCATTCCGTTCCATGCCCGGTGCTTTCTTAATAGATGAAGCACCCCTGAACTTTTTTTTAGCAGCTTCTGGAACATACTGCCATGAAGCGATGCCGACACCTTATGCCATACCCTTGAAGAGGGAACATATTCAATACTCTTCCCCAAAGAGCAAATCCGCAAAGAGAGATCAACATCTTCGGCATACATCCTGAAGGTTTCGTCAAAACCTCCAACTGCTTGAAAATCCTTGCATCTCATGGCAAGGCAGCACCCTGTTGCATAGCCTGTTATGCCGGGACGATCAAATTCAGGAGAGTCTTTTTTCCTGATACCGACATGACTGATGAGACCGGTCGAAAGCCTGACAATTCCACCTCCATACCAAAGAGTATCCGGTTGATCCCAATAGAATATTTTCGGTACAGCAATCCCTGCTGAGGAGTTTCTCTGCAGAGTTTCGATAAGCGGGCCATAAAAACCCTGATCAACAATGGTGTCATTGTTCAGAAATATCACATACTCAGCATGAAACTCCATAACCCGCCTGAAACCGGCATTATTTCCCGCAGCATAACCTTGATTGTCAGGCAAAACAAGCTGCTCGATATCCGCAAAAGCATCATGAATACGCTCTGCAGAACCATCAGTCGATCCATTATCGACAACAATCACCCTGCATGAAGGAGAGATGACCCCTGCAAGAGATGTGAGACAGGCAAGCGTATCGTCTGCACCGTTCCAGTTCAATACAACAATCCAGGTCAATGGCTGCATGGAGTCACCTCCTGTAAACTTCGGCTTCAAGAAAATGTCCGGCAGCATCTGCAAAAGCCTCCCAGGAATACTCCTGACGGAACTTTTCGATTGCTGAACGTACAGGCATCAGATTCTTTCTGCACGCAAGAAATTCTCCAACCGCTTCAGCAACTCCTTCAGACGAACAATCACCGGCAACCCAACCCGTTTCGCCATGACGCACCACCTCAGAAAGTGACCCGACCGGAGTAGCAATAACAGGAACTCCATAACCATATGCAAGCTGCACTACTCCAGACTGCGTTGCACTGCGATAGGGAAGCGCGACTGCATCAGCCGCTGCAAATAGAAGTGCAGTGCGTTCTCTTGAAACATAACCAGGATAAAGATCAATGCTGGCACTAATCCCGAGCTCCTCAACCAGTCGTCTGTAAATATCAGGAGATTCAAGAAACTGTCCAGCGACAACAAGCCTGAGTGAAGGATCCTTTCTTAGAATCGCCGGCATGGCACGGAGCATGATATCAAGGCCTTTATAACGACGCACGTAACCAAAAAAAAGCAGAACAGGAGAGGCTTCATCAAGATGAAGAGCCTTACGTGCATAGGGTAATGAAGGAATTTCCACTTCCGGTTCGTAAGGCGGATGGAAAAGCGGCAGCACTGGCATTTGCGGCATGGCTGAGCGTACATCCTGAAAAACTGCATTCGAGAGTGTCACAAACCCATCCGCAAAAGCCGCCAGCAGGCGACGCATAAACGGATCGAAAAAAAAGGATTCATGTGAAGAAAGATTATGGAGCAAAACCACAATCTTGATGCCGGTCAAACGGCGAAGCAGATAATAGAATGGAGCTAACAGTCCTGTCCAGTATGCTGCGAGCAGAATATCCGGTTTCAAAAGTCTCACAGACCGGATGGTCCTTAACCAGGAAAAGGGGTTATAGAGAACGAGATGAACATCTGCGGGGAACGTGGCATCAGCACTATAAGCTGCATCAACGGCGCCCTTCGTTAAAAAATCAGGATAGAGAGCCTTGAAGGCAACAGGAATAACATCATATCCCCTGTCACGAAGGGCATCCCTCAAATGCCCGCTGAATCGGGCGATACCGCCTTTCAGAGGAAAAAATGGAGTGATAAATGCAATCCGCAACGGTTTCAATAACGCTCCTGGAGCGGTTTTCAAGCTATTGTTCGCCAAACCCCTGTTCAAAAAACTCAACCAACTGACGTGCGGCCTCAACAGCATCCTCTCCGTCAAGCTTGAGAATCAACCTGGTTCCTTTGGGTGCAGCAAGACTCATAACACCGATAATTGACTTGGCATTAATTTCAACACCCTGCATTTCGATATAAAAATCAGATTTAAATCGAGATGCGAGTTTGACAACTGACGCTGCGGGTCTGGTATGCAGACCGGCCTTATTTTTAATAATAACTTCTTTTACGATCACAAATGTGCACGACCTGTTTGGTTGATTAACCCAATGCCCGGAATGGTATATTTCGACTTTTTACAGCTTTTTCACCATGGCTATCTCATCGCACGCCATAAGCTTGGGACAATGAGTGCAATCCCTCCATATTTTCTGAGGAAAATACTCTTTCTGAATGTCACAGTATCCGAGATGCCTAAAAAAATCACTGTTGAGCGTCAGAACAAAAACCTCACTTACCCCTTCCTCCCGGAGAACAGACTCTGCCTTTTCCACAAGCAGGCGTCCGATTCCTTTCATTTTATGACGATTAAAGACAGCCAGAGAGCGTATTTCAGCAAACTTTAACGTATAGAATGCAATAGCGCAGCACCCTATCACCTCGCCGTCATATTCAGCAACAAAAAAATTACGAATATTTTCAACAATATTTTCACCGGAACGCTCCAGCATGATACCTTGACGGGCATACTCCGCAGTAATGGCGGAAATTGCCGCAGCATCAGCAAGACGAGCGGATCTGACATAGAGTTCACTGTGCTGCATCATTTACTCGAGACCCGCTTCCAACGGTTCGTCAACCCGGATGCGGGCTGATACCTCTTTCCAGAGTTCATCCTTTAGTTCCTTCAGTCCCTGTCCGGAAACACTTGAAATCGGAAGTACCTTAACTCCTTCTTCAAAAGAAGGAATATCAAAATCCCCAGCTGCAATGTCCATTTTAGTTACAACCACTATCCGAGGTTTGTCAAGAAGTCCCTTGTTAAATTTCTCAAGCTCTCCGAGAAGCGTCCGGTATTCTTCGGCAATATCAGGTGCATCAGCCGAAACAAGAACTGCAAGTATTTTCGTACGCTCGATATGACGGAGAAACTGCAGCCCAAGTCCCTTTCCTTCTGCTGCACCCTCTATTATTCCAGGAATATCGGCCATCACAAACGATTTATACTCCTCGTAACGTACAATACCGAGATTAGGAACCAGAGTGGTAAACGGATAGTCGGCAATTTTTGGTTTCGCCGCACTTATCACAGAAATAAGCGTCGACTTTCCCGCGTTCGGAAAACCAACAAGACCGACATCGGCCATAAGCTTCAGCTCCATTTCGAGCGTCAGCTCTTCACCCTTCTGGCCTGGCTCAGCATATCGGGGAGCCTGACGCGTGGGAGTTGCGAAATGCTGGTTTCCACGACCCCCTTTTCCACCCCTGGCAATTAAAACCTCCTGATCATCACCCGTCAAATCAGCAATAATCTCATGGGTTTCCGCATTTCGGACAATAGTACCACACGGGACATCTATAACAATATCAGCGCCATCTTTTCCTGTTTTTCTCGCTCCCTGTCCATGAACGCCACGAACTGCCAGATACTTCTTTTTATACTTGAAATCCAAAAGAGTGGTCAACTGCCTGTTAGTTCGCAGCCATACATGGCCTCCACGACCGCCATCGCCACCATCAGGGCCCCCCTTTGGAACAAACTTTTCCCTACGAAAACTCACACAACCCTTTCCGCCGTCTCCAGCCTGAACAAAAATGGACGCACTATCAACAAACTTCACTCACACACCTGCCTTTTGAATAATCTTTCTCTTTAACTATTTTCATACTCAACGTCTAAACTCTTACACCAATGACATCAACACATTCCGGAAAACCAGCTATAGAGGAGCTGATATCGAGACTTGAGGAAATAACCCGGAATATTGAAAATCCAGAAACCGGCCTCGAAAAATCTATTTCGCTCTACGAAGAGGGACTTACCATTGCCGACAACTGTAAAAAACGACTGCTCGAAGCCAGAAAAAAAATAGAAGTCATCAATCCGGAACTGGCAAAAACCTGGCCCGATACTCCACACACCAAAGACCTGTTCGACAACGAAGTCTGAAATCGATCACACCTCAAGCCGCTTCAGAAGAACCTCATTGACCATCTTTGGATTAGCTTTTCCTTTCATTCGGCTCATGCACTGTCCTACAAAAAAGCCAAGCAGCTGAGTCTTTCCGCTGCGATAAGCGACAAGCTGACCAGGATTAGCCTCAAGAATTTCATCGACAACACTCTCAATCACTCCACTGTCTGAAACCTGAGCAAGCCCTTCCCGCTCAACAATCTCCAATGCAGTATCTCCATTCTCCTGCATCAGTTCAAACACCTGTTTGGCAATGGTATTACTGATCATTCCATCACCTATCAGACGCACAAGGCCCCCAAGTCTGACTGGCTCAATCGAAAACTCAGCAATATCAAGATACTTTTCTTTAAGCGTACGCATCACCTCCCCCATCACCCAGTTCGAGGAGGTCTTGGTATCTCCAGAAACAATGACAGTCTCCTCAAAATAATCTGCAATCTCCCGCTCAACGGTAAGAACTGCCGCATCATAGGCCGGAATGGCATACTCAGCGACAAAACGACTTGCACGAACTTCCGGAAACTCCGGAAGTTCACTCAGCATCCGATCAAGCATCTCCTGATCAACAAGGACCGGAATCAGATCGGGATCAGGGAAGTACCGGTAATCGTGGGCAAACTCCTTTCCTCTCATTGAACGGGTTTCCCCCTTGTCAGCATCCCAAAGCCGGGTCTCCTGCACAATGACTCCACCGCTTTCCAGAATTTCCTGATGGCGCCAGGCCTCATATTCAATGGCTTTTTCAACATTCTTGAACGAGTTCATATTCTTGATCTCTGTTCGGGTACCATACTCAGTAGCCCCGACAGGACGCAGAGAAACGTTGGCATCGCAGCGCAAGCTTCCCTCCTCCATGTTCCCGTCCGAAATACCAAGATATTTAACTATCTGCCTGACTTTCTGAAGGTAGGCGGAAGCCTCCTTCGGAGTCCGCATATCAGGATAACTCACGATTTCAAGTAATGGAACACCACTCCTGTTAAGATCAATATAGGTTTCCTCACCAATATCATGGATCGACTTGCCGGCGTCCTCCTCAATATGAATTCTGATCAGCCTGATAACCTTTTCACCTTCACCGGCATCAATGGTAAGAACCCCTTCACTACAGATAGGCTCTTCAAACTGCGAAATCTGGTACCCCTTTGGAAGATCGGGATAAAAATAATTTTTTCGGGCCAGAACGGAACTGGACGCAATCGTGCAACCCATTGCAAGCCCAAGTTTAACCGCATCCTCCACCACGCGACGGTTAAGTACCGGCAGGGCTCCTGGAAGAGCAAGGCAGACCGGACAAACATTACTATTGGCAGGTTTTCCAAACTGCGCAGAACAGCTACAGAACGCCTTGCTTGCTGTATTCAGCTGACAATGAACCTCAAGGCCCACTACTAATTCATACTTCATTGCAAAAATTAACGTTATTGATAAACACCACAAAGCGTACGCTGGAGCCTCTCCCCGCTTATAAAAAACTTCTCAGAACGGGTTAAAGGAAAACTTCTGCCCGCCGACTGTTGCCTCAGCCATAACCCCAGCTTTGGGAAGCACAAAAACAGCTACACCATGAGAAAAATCTGTATTGGTAGCCATTCCCGCGTTAACAACCACTCCAGCCACCTGGGCATTCAGCTCGTAATTCCCTTTTTTAAAATTATCAAGTTCTTCCTTGTCCTTAAAGAATATGATTTCTGAAAAAGCCTGTCCACCAAGCTGAGGACCAACATTAAACTGAGTAATGGATGAATTCCCCACAAGATTATTTTTCTCATAGACATAACCATTACCATGCCCTCCTCCGACTATCAGATATCCACCCTTGAACACATCTGGAAAAACAACATAACCATAGGCTTTCTCAAAAAAACGATTCAACGCAGCATTTTTCCTGAAATATTCTACCGACATACCGGCGTGCTCCTGTTCAGCAGGATCCCACCCCGCCTGAGCCTTAGAAAAAAACAGTCCGGCAAGCATAAACGCGAGGACACCAATTCTCATCATTTTCATCATTGACACATATTTTTATGGTTAATAAAATCACAGCATAGAAAACATACAATGATATGCAACCGTTAATGTACAATTTTCACCACAATAAATCCTACCCCGCCAATCTCCAGTCATCCTCTATCCTTTGTCATTCCGAAACAGTGTGAGAAATCTCTACCGACCCATTACAGATTCTTATACCGCAGCCTTGCCTGCTAAAAAAAACCTCTCAGTACGCCCGATAGGAAAACTTCTGTCCACCCACCGTCGCTTCAACCCTTACCCCTCCCTTAGGAAGCACAAAAACAGCTACACCATAAGAATAGTCAATATTAGTGGCCATCCCTTTTTTAACAACGGTGCCCACCATCTGGGCATTCAGCTCATAATTCCCTTTTTTGAAATTATCAAACTCTTTCTTGTCTTTAAAAAATATGATTTCCGAAAAAGTATGACCACCAAGCTGAGGGCCTACATTAACCTGAGTAATGGATGAATTCCCCACAAGATTATTTTTCTCATAGACATACCCCTTACCACGTCCCCCTCCGACAATCATAAATCCAGCCTTGAACACATCAGGAAAAACAACATAACCGTAGGAGTTCTTAAAAAAACGATTCAGAGCAGGAGCATTCTTCCTGACATACTCAACCGCCCCCCTCGCACGTTCCTGCTCAGCAGGGTCCCACCCGGCATGAAGCGCAGAAAAAAACAGTCCCGTAAGCATAAATGCGAGGACACCAATTCTTATCGTCTTTATCATTGCCGATTACTTTAATGGTTAATTAAAATAATGCACGACTACTCTATCATTCAGCACAAACATTGATAAATCTTCACCTTACTATCCCCCGGCCTCAAGCTCCCTCTTCAGCGCCTCGCGCTCAATTTCAAGTCGACGAATCTCGCGGTTGATCCTGTCCAGTTCCTCCGGGCTGCTGTCTATTTCCAGCCTTAAACGAGAAGATGCCTCATCAATCAGATCGATAGCCTTGTCGGGAAGAAAACGGTCTGAAATATAGCGGTTCGACAGCTCGGCAGCTGCAACAATAGCCGCGTCCTTGATCCGAACGCCATGATGAATCTCGTATTTTTCCTTGAGTCCCCGCAATATGGAAACAGTGTCATCAACGCTTGGCTGATCGACCACCACGGTCTGAAACCGGCGCTCAAGAGCAGCATCCTTTTCAATATGCTTGCGATACTCGTCAAGTGTTGTCGCGCCTATACAGCGCAGCTCACCACGGGCCAGAGCAGGCTTGAGAATATTAGCCGCATCCATAGAGCCTTCGGCAGAGCCAGCTCCAACCAGCAGGTGGATTTCATCAATAAAAAGAATAATCTCGCCATCAGAAGCCTGTACCTCACGCACAACAGCCTTCAGGCGCTCCTCAAACTCACCGCGAAATTTCGCTCCAGCGACAAGGAGAGCGATATCAAGCGCAGCAATCTGCTTGCTCTTCAGGTTTTCAGGCACGTCGCCGGCCACAATACGCTGTGCGATTCCCTCGACAAGAGCGGTCTTGCCGACACCCGGCTCACCAATCAACACAGGGTTATTCTTGGTGCGCCGGCTAAGTATCTGCAATACTCTTCGAATTTCCTCATCACGACCGATAACCGGATCAAGTTTACCTTTGCGTGCCTGGTCATTCAGGTTGCGCGAATATTTTTTCAGCGAGTTGTATGTTTCCTCTGCACTCTGGCTGGTTACGCGCTGCGTTCCCCTGATGGTAGCAAGCACCTTGAGAATAGCGTCGCGATTAATGCCCGAATCCTTCAGCATACGCGATACATTGAGCCCGGCTTCACTCAGCGCTATAAGCAGATGCTCTGAGCTGATATAATCGTCTTTAAGCTTTTCAGCCTCTTTCAATGCAAGATCGAATACCTTGCCGAGGTTCTGTGAAAGATACTGCCCTGTGGCCGAAGCTCCCGTCACCCTGGGGATTCTCTCTATTTCACGATCAAGCGCCGCAAGCAGGGTTTCCGCCGGCGCTTCAAGCTTCTGCGCTATCTGCACAGCAATACTGCTTTTATCTTCAAGCATTGAAAAAAGCAGATGTTCCGGTTCTATCTGCTGATGCTGCCGGCTGCTCGCAAGGGTGGATGCCGCCTGCAATGCCTCCTGGGCTTTTAGAGTAAATTTGTTCGGATCAAACTGCATGGTTTTCATTGTTTTGGTTTTCGGTCCTTACCCTGGAGGTACATTCCGTCGGGGAACATACCGGAAGGCATAGAAACTACTTTCTGTATAACAATGTAAATGCGAAAAAAGTTAACGCTTGCAACCCGACTGCTCGCCATACAGAAAAGAAAAAAAGGCTGCGACATGAGACACTGCCGTAACCTTTAAAAAATCTCTTAAAACGGGGTTATTTCCTCCCTCGGCCTGCCCCATCCTTTATCCGGAATGAGAGGGATTATCTTCTGGAGGTGTCGGCCAATTCTTTATGACAGAACTGACAACATGGCGAAGAATCTGCGCACTGGTAGAAAGCAGTTCAGCACCTTTCTCCTGAATGTGGCGCTGCGTATCAAGCTGTTCCTTGAAAAGCTCAACACTCGCCGGATCATAATTCCCCTGGCTGACATAGGCATCAATAACCTCTTCAGCTTCTGCAAAAGACATGTTAAAAACCCTGAAACCAAGCTTTGCTCTCTCAAGAGAGTCAAGTGCTTTAAGACCAGTGTTCTGCTGCTCCATAACATTTCTGTTTTTCATCTATAAAAATACTATCACCAGCTTATAATAACATAAATATAACATTGTTTTTCAACAACTATCAGCAAGTCCGGTTCTATAGAACCTGTAAGGGAAACCCTTTCAGCGTCGTTTCCTTACACCTCTTCCTGTCAGGGTTTCAGCAAGCAGAAAAAAAAGACCTGCTGCAAGAAAATACCGGGCCAGAGAAACACGCTCAACCGGCTCCATCATCCAGCGCGATGATGCTGCAATGCGGTTAATCATTTCGGATATTTCATGGTTCACTGTATGATCACCTTTGCTGCGGAAATACAATCCACCCGCTTCATGAGCCATCTTCTGCAGTATTTCGCCCTTGAAACTCGTCGTCACAGCTTTGCCGTGTTCATCCATCTTGATTGCTGACCCTTCCAGAGGAATAACAACAGGCGAACTCATGCCAACACCAACCACAAACAGATGAATCCCATCTTTTTTCATCCTTATGGCCTCCGCCAGGAAATCACCGGCATGATCTTCGCCATCACTCAACAGTACCACAATCTTCTCTCCTTTTATACCGGATTGAGGAAGGTTTTCCGTATCTGCTTTCAGCAATTTTCCTGAAAGCTCAAGTGCAGAGCGAAAAACTGTTCCCTGTTCCTCGATAAGATCGGGTGAGGCCATACCAAGGAGGGCCTCAAAAGCTTCACGATCAGTGGTAAGAGGGCATTGCACAAGAGGTGCCGCCGCAAAAAGAAGAATAGCCCTTCTGCCACCCTTAACTGCCCTACTGATGCCGAGAACCTCCTGTTTGGCCTGGCCAAGACGATCTGGATGTACATCCCTTGCCCTCATACTTCGGGAAACATCGAGCACAAAAACCATATCGGCGCCTTTGCGCAATACCGGTCGCCCTCCACTGCAAAGCCTGGGACCAGTTAAAGAGAACATCAACAAAGCAATGCCGCAGAACAACATCACTTTTTTCAAAATGAGAACCCACAACCGTGACCCGGGCATCATGGTATCGGCCATAAGCGGATCGGCAACTGCCTCACGAGCCTGAAGCTGCCTTATAACACCATAGCCGAGAAGAACGGCCAGAGGAATCAGAAGCAGCAAGTAGCCAAAATTTTCAGGCCATGCAAAGCTCATACCTGTAATCCAGTCCTGTTGGCATTTCAGTTACACCTGTTTGAAAAAAACAAAAAAATTTCTATCCACTACGGTATCCGGAGCAATCGGGTATTTGATAATAGAATTTCAAGGAAAAGTAACGCGAGCACCGTCAACAACAACCGCGTAAACAGCCCTGAACGGCGTTCCATAATCGAACCTGAAATCCGTTTTTTTTCCAGCCGGTCGATGGCTCTCATCGTTTCATCAAATGCTGCCGGATCATTGACAGCGAAATACCTGCCACCGGTGATTCGGGCAACACCACGAAGCGACTCTTCATCCATCACCGTATGACTGCCTTTTTCACCTGACAGATCAAGACGATCAGCCGAACTTATAACACCGGCGTTAATCGGATATATCCTGATCCCGCTCTCTACTGCAAACCCTGCGGCCGTTGCCGGCCCGACCTCGCCCGTATTATTCTCACCATCGGTAATAAGAATTACAGCCTTGTGCAATGACTCCGATGCCTTAAGTCTGTTGATCGCGATGAGAACAGCAGTACCAATGGCAGTCCCTTCGTCCTGTATCACCCTTGGAGAAAGTCGGTCAATCAGCATGGCAAGCACTTCATGATCAAGCGTCAGAGGACACTGCGTATATCCCTTTCCGCGAAACACGACCAGCCCGATTCTATCGTTCGGGCGATGCAGCACAAAATTGCGGGCAACATCCTTTGCTGCATCAAGACGACTTTCGCCCGCAAAATCCTTCTGCAGCATTGATTCGGAAATATCAAGCACCAGCATAACATCGATGCCCATCGCTTCAGCTTCAGTCTGACGGTAAAGGAGGTGAGGTCCGGTAAGCGCTACAACCGAAAGAAAAAGAGTGCACCACCGCAGCCATTGAGGCAGCAGGCGCAACAAACGGCCGGCTGCAAAGCCAGAACTGCGCAACTGCTCAAGACCGGGGAAAAGTATAGCGGGACGCTTCCCCAGTCGATCACGCATCTCCCTATACCACGCTACAAAAAAAAACAACGGCAACAGGAGCAGCCACCAAGGCTCTGCAAGTTCAATGCCGGGCATATGAGCAAACCACTCCTGCATAAGCAAAATATTTTACCTCAAAGATGCAAAATCCCCGGCTAAAATCCCTCTTCATCGCCTTTTTGCATTAATCAACGCAGGAATCCTTAGAGCTGCTTTGCAATGCCCTGTCTCTTCCGATACCTAAACATCAGATCTTTATGTACCGCGGTCTCCGCTTTTCGGGGTGTATATTATATACGAACAGCATATAATACTCAGGCAACTCTGTCCGGCAGCGCTCAATGCTGTCAGTCGTTGTTTTGTGACAGGGTGAACAGGAAATAAATCGAATCTCACGTACGATCATATCAGCAAAGGCAGTTATCCGGTGCAAAAACTGATACGACTGCCCGGGTTCCACGAGACATTCCGCCTCGTGGACTTTGACGGACATACTTCCGACTCAGGATTCTTCTTTTCAGATTTTGGTTTTTGTCGTACTGACCATTTTTTACGTATACGTTTATTTTGACTTCTTCTCAGCCATATAATAAACGACAGGCACAACAACGAGTGTTAAAACGGTTGAAAGAATGCCACCCCATATCAACGATATGGCAAGACCCTGAAAAATAGGATCAAACAGCATGACAATTGAACCAATAACAACAGCACCTGATGTCAATATAATCGGGCGTGTGCGGACCGCCGCTGATTCAATGACAGCCTGCTTAAGCTCAATTCCTTCCGCCCTGCGTATCTGGATAAAATCAATAAGCAGTACCGAATTCCTTACCATAATGCCGGCAAGAGCAATCATACCGATCATACTTGTGGCAGTAAAGAAAGCTCCGTGCAGCATGTGCCCGGGAATAATGCCCACAAGGCTCAGGGGGATAGCTATCATCATGATCAGCGGTGTCTTGAAGGACTGGAACCACCCGATAATCAGCAGGTAAATAATAACAAGTACAACAGCAAACGCAGTTCCAAGATCGCGGAATACCTCAAAAGTGATCTGCCACTCACCATCCCACTTCATTGAAAGCCTGTCTTCGGTTGTTGGGCTTGCCGTGTAAAGCGGATTAATGGAATATCCGGCGGGAAGCTTGATGTTCTGGATTTTTTTATCCATGTCGAGCATGGCGTAGACAGGGCTTTCCGTTGCACCGGCAACATCCGCAGTCACATAAACCACCCTGCGAAGATCTTTGCGGTAAATGCTTTTATCCTGAATTTTTTCCTCAACCTTCACAAGTTCCGACAAGGGAATCATTTCTCCGGCACGCAGACGTGTTGTCAGTGTACCCATACCCTGTGACTGCACGAAAATACCTGTAAGATCATGCAGCGATGTTCTGTCAGACTGCGGCAACCGAACCTGAATCGTTACAGGGTCAAGCTCCTTTGCCGTATGAATCAGCCCTACATCCATGCCGGCAAGCGACATGCGCAACGTCTGGGCTATCTGCTCAGTACTGACACCCCGGAACGCTGCCCGCTCTTTGTTGACCACCAGATTGTAAACCTTCTGGTCGGCTTCAACCAGCCAGTCAACATCGACAACGCCGGGAGTCTCTTTAAAAACTTTTTTCACCTGGTTTGCCAGGGCGATCTGTTCGTTCTGTGACGGTCCGTAAATTTCAGCAACAAGCGTTGACATAACAGGGGGGCCTGGCGGAATCTCGACAATTTTTGCATTGCCGTTATAACGCTGAGCAATCTGCTGAACTCCCGGCCTGACACGTTTGGCAATGTCGTGACTCTGTGCCTTACGTTCGCCTTTATGAACAAGATTAACCTGTATATCGGCCATATTCGCCTTCTGACGAAGATAGTAATGGCGCACAAGACCATTGAAATTTATAGGTGCATTGGTGCCAACATAGTACTGGTAACTACTGACTTCCGGAATGGTTTTCAGATAAGCGGAGATCTCCTTGGTGACTCTGGCTGTCTGCTCAAGCGAGGTTCCTTCCGGCATATCCAGAATAACCTGAAACTCGTTCTTGTTGTCAAACGGCAGCATCTTCATCTGCACGGCCTTGAGCGGAACCAGTGCAATCGCGCCAAGAAGCATTAAACCAACAACACTAAAAGCAAGCCACCTTTTAATACTGCTTTCAATAAACGGAGAGAGTATCGTGTTAAATACCTTGTAATACCCGGTTTTCGTAACATCATACTCTTCGTGATGGCCGCTTTCTGCTTTCAAAAGGCGGAATGAAAGCCAAGGCGTTGCAATCAGGGCAACCAGAAGAGAAAATATCATGGCAAGTGAAGCGCCAATCGGCATTGGACTCATATAAGGACCCATCAAACCGGAAACAAAGACCATTGGGAGCACTGCGGCAATGACCGTGAACGTTGCCAGAATGGTTGGATTTCCGACCTCATTAATCGCTGTAATGGCTGCCTGCAGTTTTGGCTGTCGCTTCATGGCGAAGTGACGATGGATGTTTTCGGCAATGATAATTGAATCATCAACCACAATACCGGTAACAAATATCAGCGCAAAAAGCGTCACCCTGTTGAGTGAATAATCGAGCAGATAATAGATCAGCAGGGTAAGGGCAAAGGTTATCGGCACCGATGCCAATACCACAAGTGACCCTCTCCAGCCAAGGAAAAATCCGACGACAATAGTAACAGCCACAACGGCCATAAGCAGGTGCTCAAGAAGGGTCATGACCTTCTCAGATGCTGTCGCTCCGTAGTTCCTTGTCTCGGTCACCGTCACGTCTGCTGGAATAACCGTCTGGCGCATTCCGGCGACCCTTGCCATAACCTTGTCGGCAAGCAGAGAGGCATCGCCACCTTTCCGCTTGGCAACCGTCAGCGTCACAGCCGGGTACTCACCGGAAACAGAACCTTTGGGAGCCGCTGCCGCCCATCCGAAAAAGTTGTAGTTATTGACCTCTTCAGGCCCGTCTACCACACTGGCGACATCATGGAGATAAACCGGTGATGCACCGTAAATACCGACTACAATATTTCCAACATCGCTGGCGCTTTCAAGGAATTTTCCTGTTCTAACAATAATCTCCTGGTTAATCTGCTTAAAATCACCGGATGTCATCTGGCTGTTGGCCATCTGCACCTGTCGGGTGATCTGCAACGGACTCACGTTGTACTTCAAGAGTTTTTCTTTGTCAAGAACAATCTTTATCTGGCGTTTTAAGCCTCCCTTTATTTCAACATCGCCGATATTTTTTATTTTTTTCAGTTCATCGGCAACATCCACAGCTGTTTTCCTTATCTGGTAAGGATCTTTGCTCTTGCTCCAGAACGTGAGATTAAGCACAGGTACATCGTCAATTGATACCTTTTTCATCAACGGAAACTGGACACCCTGGGGCATCTTGTCCATGTTTTTCATGAGGGTCGACCAGAGCTTGACCATGCTTTTCTCGGCATCCTCTCCTACTTTATAGCGGACCGTCACCAGGGCGACATCAGGCATTGAGGTAGAATAGACATAATCAACTCCCGGAATTTCGGTCAATGTCCTCTCAACCGGCTTGGCAACTCGTGCTTCAATCTCCGCTGGTGCAGCACCAGGGAAGGGGATAAAAAGATCAACCATGGGCACGACAATCTGAGGTTCTTCCTCCCTTGGTGTCATAAATGTCGCCATAATACCCACAAGAAGAGAGGCCACCATCAAAAGCGGCGTAATCTTCGAATTGATAAACTGTTTTGCAAGTTTACCGGCAATACCTTCATTCATTTGCTCTGAACCTCCTCAGTCACACGCGGACTTTTTTTAACGGTTACTCCTTCATTAAGTGCAGGATTATATATTCCCACAACAAACTCTCCTTTATCCAACCCCCCAAGAACAACAATATCACCATGTATCAGCCTTCCTGTCCTTATCCATCTCAATGACAGGCGGTCATCATCTCCGACAACAAAAATACCGGTAAGTTCGCCTTGACGCACAATTGCCGACCTCGGTACCAGCAAAACCTCTGTTTCCCCTGCTGCACCGGCAGTGCGAACTTTCACAATGTTATCGACCACCACAGGAACTTCGGCCGTCCCGCTCTTTAACGGCTGTAACTCGTTACTCCCGCAACCGGCAAGAAACAGAAACCCGGCTGCACTCAGAACAAGTAATTGCTTTTTGAAATGTATACCCATGGACTGTTTTAACTTCAGTTATTAAATCCTTTTAGTTTCCCCGGTAGTATGCAAGCTCACTTTTTGCAATGCAGTAATCATACTTCGCCTGATTCAATCTCATTTTAGCATAGGTATGGGCCTGCTCCCTCATCAACAGTTCAAATGTCATCGCCATTCCTGTTCTGTACTGCGACCCGATATAGTCAAGACTGACTTTACTTTCTTCCAATGATTTCTGGGCAACAGCGATTCTTGCTTTCGCAGTTCTCATTGACCGTACCGATTTGTCCACGTCAGCAATGCTGTTGCTTATGGCATTTTCATAGTTGTACATTGCCTCACGCTCCTGGGCTTTAGCCTCCTGAATGCGACCGGCCGAAGCCTGACCATCGAAAATATTCCACTGCACATTCACACCAAGCCCCCAACTTGAGCCACCACTGAAAATATTGTCACTATGCAGGTTGGTCTGCAGGAATGCATTCACACGGGGAAGCCTTGAAGCTCGGGCCATATCAGCCTGATAACCGGCAATCTGCCTGCCAGTTTCGAGCGCCTTGAGATCTGCTCTGTTTTCAGGTAAGGTGTTATCATCTCCACCCGCCACAGCACCGTCAACGACAAGATCTCCGGTTGGAACAATTGCCACCCCGGAATCAAGATGCAACATAACTTTTAGGGCATCTGTCGCATTTTTTACCGCATCGTGCAGCATAAGCTTCTGTTCCTGAAGCTCTGAAAGCCTTACCTCTGTTGAAAGCTTGTCTGATTTTGTCATCAATCCAGCACTAAAGGCTTTTGCTGCCTCGTTGCTGTGCCCCTGCATTGTTTTTATAGACTGCTCTACAGCTTCAATATTTTTTCGGGCGAGAATCAGTCCGTAGTAGACTTTGCTGACCTGAAAACCGATAGTTTCTTCTGTCCTGACGGCCATATGCTCCTCGGCTTTTTTTGCAGTGACCGCGATTGTTCTGCCTATTGCAGCATCGGCATTGTAAACCGGCTGCATCACCTGAAGAGAGGTATTAAAATCGTTGATGACGTTGGGATTATTCAGCTTTTCAGGTAAAAAATCGCTGGCCTGAATACTGCTCTGCTGCAGCTTAAAGACAAGTACAGCTCCAGGGTCGTTCGTCACCATAAGCGTCTCCGACAAGATAACTTTCGGCAACGATGACTGACGGGTCTGAACCACCCTTGCCTCAGCCTGATCGATGCGGCTGCGAGCCGCTTTAATGGAATTATTGTTTTGACGTGCCATTGTAATGGCGTCGGAAAGGGAAAGTTTCATGGTTGTTTCATCGCCTTTAGCCTGAAGCGGTGACGTCATCGCTCCGGCAACACAAAAAACGACCAATGCTTTATAGACCTTCATAGTGTGCTACTGTTTTGTAATGAGTTTTAAAATCTTTTCTACACTTTTCGAGTCGTTATGATTCACACACTCCTTGAGATTACGCTGAAGCACAAGCGAAAAGGTATTATCAAGAGCAGCTTTTGCGGCCTGAAACTGGGTAATAATCTGGGCGCACTCCTCTTCTTTTTCAATCATTCTGATCAACCCCTCAACCTGACCGCCGACCCTTTTCAGTCTAAGAATCACATCTTTCATAGAACTCCCGGCTGCAACCATAGTGTTAATGAATTATTTATTATACCTATACCCCGTATGGGTATAATAATATTAAAAAAAAAGATAATCAACAAACGGTTTTATTCTGTCTGAAACATGACAGCAGACAGGAATGTTTATTTCGTTTGGCTCGCAATAGCCACTTCAGCAGTAGAACAGCAGATATCCGATTTCACTTGACAGAGCATGCTTTCTGTTGCCTGCTGCATGATCTGCGACATGATCGTATCGCTCATAAATTTGAGGATGCCCTCCGGCATAAGGTTCAAGGGAAAAGTGAGAGTAAAATCCAGAGAGATATCCGTATCAAAATAAACTGACGTTCGATTATCCTTTTGATGAAGAAGACATATCTCGGAACTTGCCTTCCCGATAAAGGTATTGGGATTGGCTGATTCAAATTCAGGATATTCATGCACGGGACTCCACTGAATCCGCTTTGCTTTTTCATGGAAGTGAGTTCCATTTTTCAACTTGGCGACAAATTTCTGGCCATAGTGATCATCAGGGTCATCAAGAGAAAAACTCGCTTCCTGCTGACGGACAAAAAAAACCGCAGTAATTGGATGGCTTCGGGGATCAGTAACCTGAAAAACCCATTGAAATATATCCAACTCCATAAAATACTTGACATTAGTGCAATATGGATTACACTTGATCAATTTTTCATGATTTGAAAAATATATGCTGGACTCATGCAGGCAAGAGTCCAGAACGATGTGCGCATTGCTTTTACCAACAACTTCCATGATGTACAAAATAATTATAGACCACTGTTGAACTGTGGTTTTTTTAACGTTTGCGATTGGCAGAGAGTTCCGGCTGCAAACCATGAAGCAGGTAACAGCCGGAAAATTATAATTTCATTTATCCTTTCGTCTTCAATCCATCAACGATTTTATTGAGTGAACTGGAGAGCATAGTCAGCGTCATATCAACAACCTTTAATTGCGACGCACCTATATCAGCCAGAGAGCTGCACAAAGAATTAAACGCTTCAACCGTATCAATAACCGGCTCTGCATTTACCGGTGCAGATGCAGGCTTTGGAACACCGACAGGTTTAGACGGCTCAGCACTTACCAAAGAGGGGCTCTCTGCCGGTGCATTATTGCGGCTCTGACCCTGAACTGCTGAAGGAACCGGATTCTTTGAGCCTGGACTTTCATTACCAGACACCGTACTTTTCCTGAATCTGGCAAAAAATCCACCTTTTTTTTCGTCATTACCCATACTTTAAGGATTTTTATTTTTTTAAAATTATGTACCGCCCATTTCATCTCTGGCCAACTCAAGCATCTCAAGCGTAATTTCCTTGTAGCCCATGTTGTCGGCATACTCTTCAGCCATAGTCTTGAACTTCCTCTGCAAAAAAGAAGGGATAGTCTGAAGCCATTCGAGAGATTCATCACTCCATTTCGCTGACAGACCTCCGGAACTCGAAGTTTTATTGTACGCATGAAGAACATCATGAACAAACGACTCGATAACACTGCTCCGTGAAAGAACGTCCGGAGGGAATATTTTTTCAGCCAGAATTTTATTACGGACTAAATGAATTTTCAACTGCGGCAGATAAAGAACCGCAGCCATGGATTCAGGGCTTCCGCATGTCAGAAACATCGCTATTTTCTTCCGCTTCAGATTTATTTTGAGGTTACCATAATTCAAGGCCCCCAAAAGCTGAGAGGCAACTACAAAATAGTAGACAGGCGCACCAAGGATGACAAGATCAAAATCCCTTATAAAGCTGTAATCTGCAAGTGCTTTACATTTTGCCTTTTCGACATAAACCCCTCTTTTCGCCAGTTTCAAACCAATCGTATCAATTAGAGCTTCCGTAGAACCGCTTTCAGTTCTGCTATCATATAAAATAACAGCTTTCATTGCTTAACAGGTAAAGGTTTCGTTTCATGCAGCATACTTGCCATCAAGTTAAACTGACCTGAATATTGAACAATATATTATATAAAACAGCTCGCATCCCAATAGGATGAGCTTTACCTTATAAAAAAAGCATGTCAACGCACCGATAACCACCACAAAAAATGATGCCCATATATAATACGGATGCCAGATGATTTTTCGGCATTTGCTTGCGTCTAAGGGATTATCCTGAAAAAGAATACGAGGGCTGCTTGAAGCCTTTATATCATATTTTTCCATTTGCTCTGGAGTTGAAAATGTTTTAAATTGAAAAAAAAATGGTAATAATTACCGTAAACAAATTTCACATAAATATCTTTCTACAACTCTAAACATTAAAAGCCATGTCAAACGGAACAAATGATGTATCAGGCGCCATCAGCAATCTTATTGAAACCGTAGGAAAGCTTGCCCAGCAGCAGGTTGAATTACTGACCAGCGGAATCAAAACAGCAACATCGCTTATTGAGCCTCTTGGGAAAACAGCTACCGATCTTGCCGGTAATCTGGTAAATGCACTGACTCAGGCTTTGCAGTCACTATCTTCAGCTCTCATTAAGAAGTAAGAGCTGCTTATTTTGAAAAAGCACCTTATACAAGAGTATAGGGTGCTTTTTTTTTGCTTGCCGCAAAGGATTTATGCATGATATAGGGTGAGCTGACCCCAATTGAAAAGAGACCTATAGAGAAGGTTACCTGTATGACCATCCAGAAAAACATCACCACCCTGTTCAGCGCTCATTGCAGTAAAACCCTTTCAATCATAAAAATACAGGGCGATGCATCAAGTCGTCAATATTTCAGAGTAACTGGCACGAACGGATCTTCCATTGCCTGTTACGATCCATCATTTGAAGCATCAGCACCCGACACTTACCCCTTTCTGCTCCTGCACAACTTGTTATCCAGTCATGCCATTCCTGTTCCGGCGCTTATAGCCCTTGATCCAGGGAACGGACTTCTGCTTTTAGAAGACTGCGGCGATATCCTCCTGCAGAACATATCCGGTTCATCATCAGAGAATACTATCCCAGACCTGTACAGGAAAATCATTGATATCCTCATACAGCTGCAGACAATAACCGGCCACAAAAACCAAATTCCGTTCAGCATAAGTTTTGATCATGAAAAACTCATGTTTGAGTTCGATTTTTTTATCCAGCATGGCCTGCTGGAGTATTTTTATCCAGCGATCAATCGCCAATCGATCGGCAGGCTGCGGCAGGAATTTGAAACCATTGCAACGATCCTTGTCAAGCCCCGAGACTTTGTTCTGAACCACAGGGATTTTCACAGCCGCAATATTCTTGTTCACCAGGATAAGCCTGTAATTATTGACTTTCAGGATGCACGCATGGGACTGCCGCAATATGATGCCGTTTCCCTGATAAGGGACTCCTATGTCAAACTCAACCCATCACTGACCGAAGAGCTGAAAAAGTATCACTACAGTGCTCTCCGACTTCATGGACTGACCACCATAAGTTTAGACGAATACCTATTTTATTTTGACATCATGGCCTTTCAACGAAATATCAAGGCAATAGGTACCTTCTGTTACCAGACCAGCGTTAAAAAAAACAGCAGCTTCGAACACTCGATTGCACCTACACTGGCCTATCTGCCCGATTATATCAACGCAAGAAAAGAACTGAAAAAAGCCGGAACAATCCTTCAGACTCTTCTTGACGGTACTACAAGATGAAAGCATTTATCCTTGCCGCCGGCTTCGGCACCCGATTGCGCCCATTAACTGATCATATACCGAAACCCCTGATCCCTATTCTTAATATCCCAAGCCTTTTCTATACCTTTTTTCTGTTAAAGCAGGCTGGAATCACTGAAATTATCTGCAACATCCATTATCAGGCCAGTGCGATCAGACGCTTTATAGAGTCAAGCGGACTCCAAGGCCTTACCATCGCGTTTTCAGAAGAAGCAATAATTCTCGGCACGGGGGGCGGTCTGAAAAAATGCGAAACCCTTCTTGGAACTGACGATTTTCTCCTGGTCAACAGCGACATTATTACCGATATTGATTTCAGGGCACTGATACGCAGCCATCAGCTCTCAGGGCGACCGGGAACTCTTACGTTGTATGAAACAGCAGAAGCTGCAGCCATAGGATATATCGGTGTTGAACGTGGTCTTGTTAAAGACTTTCGAAACAGCCGCAATACCGGACTTGTTTCTTCGTATATATACACAGGCACTGCGGTTCTGAGCCCGAAGATCTTCGGGTTTCTGAAAGAAGAGTTTTCGGGAATTGTTGATACAGGATTTACCGGACTTATTGATCACGGCGGGCTCAGCTATTACCGGCATGAGGGAGTATGGAAAGATATCGGTTCGATGCAGAACTACTGGCAGGCAAATCTCGATGCCGACTCAGTCATCAGAAACATGTCGGACAACATGAACCTTGCGATCGGCATGCGTCCACATTCAATCTCTCAGGAGGCTTTCATCAGTAGAGATGCTGCAGTATCCGGCTCAGTCATCGGGAAAGGATGTCACATTGGAGCAGACTGTACAATCACGAATTCAGTGCTTCTGCCAGGAGTAACAGTAAAACCGGGAACTGACATCATCAATGCAGTTGTCGATCCATACAGTACAACAGTAATGACGCCTAAGAAATAAAACAGGAACAACTCATGGTAGCAACAGGACTGGACATCCTGCTTAGAAACGCCAATAACTTTCGAAACAGGAACATAGGACTCATCGTCAACCAGACATCTGTGACTCCTGAATTGAAATACTCATGGAACGTTCTGAAAGCAAGTGGATTTAATATCAAAAGGATTTTTTCTCCTGAACATGGCCTTTTTGCTACCGAACAGGATCAGATTTCCGTCACTTACCAGCCCGGACCGGACTGCGACGTGGTCAGCCTGTACGGCGCCAGTGCAGAATCACTCATTCCTGATAAAGCACTGCTTGACAACATCGACCTTATACTCTTTGACATTCAGGATGTTGGATCACGTTATTACACCTATGTCAACACCCTTGCACTGTTTATGGAAGCAGTTTCCGGCAGTGATATAGAGATCATGGTGCTTGACCGTCCAAATCCATTGGGGGGCACCATTATCGAAGGCCCGCTGCTTGATCCTGCATTCCGTTCTTTTGTAGGGATCTTTCCTGTACCCGTCCGACACGCCATGACAGCAGGGGAGCTGGCTCATCTCTACCATGACGTCAAGAAACTCGATATCAATCTGAACGTTATCGCAATGGAAGGCTGGAATCGCTCTATGCTCTTCCCTGAAACCGGCCTGCCCTGGATTCCTCCCTCCCCGAACATGCCGACATTTTCTACTGCCGAGGTTTATCCGGGAATGTGCCTGTTCGAAGGATTGAACGTTTCTGAAGGAAGGGGTACAACAACCCCGTTTCAACTTTCGGGAGCACCATTCATCAACCCCGGTGAACTTGCCGAATATTGTGCCGGATACGGGCTCGAAGGGGTTCTTTTTCGCCCGGTATGGTTCAAGCCTACATTTCACAAATTTTGCGGGGAAGTTATCGGCGGTATCTGGCTGCATGTTACCGATCACTTGAAGTTCACCTCATTCGCGACAGGAGTGGCAATGACTGCTGCGATGCAGAAGCTTTACCCGGAACATATGCACTTTCTCAACAGTGTGTATGAATTCAACGATACCATTCCAGCTTTCGATCTCCTTGCCGGAAACAGTTATATCCGCACCTTGATACTTGATGGCTGTAATACTGACAGCATTATTGCATCATGGAAAAATGACGAAGCTGCATTTTCAGCAATCAAACAAGGCTTTCATCTCTACGATTAACCGTCAGAGTAGAGAAGCTGCATCGACACTTTTTTTATTAACATCTCATGAATATAACAGACAATGCAGACCATCGATCTTGCCATCATTATTCTGTTTCTCACTGGCAATACGCTCTTCGGTCTATGGCATGGCAAAAGCAATAAAAATTCAAAAGACTACTTTCACGGTGGTCATAATCTGCCCTGGATTGTCTCAATGCTATCCATTGTCGCCTCCGAAACCTCGGTACTGACTTTCGTCAGCGTTCCCGGCCTTGCCTATCGGGGCGACTGGACGTTCCTTCAACTGGCAATGGGTTACATCATCGGCAGGATCCTTGTCAGTTTTGTGCTTTTGCCAATGTATTTCAAACATGGTGTCAGCTCTATTTATGAAGTCATCGGCATACGGTTCGGGCATGGCATGCAGAAACTGGCAGCTATTGTCTTTCTTGTCACAAGAACTCTCGGCGACGCCATCAGGTTTCTTGCTGCCGGTGTGGTTGTACAGGTTGTAACCGGTTGGTCCCTGCCGCTCTCAATCATGATTATTGGTATTGTCACCCTTGTCTACACTCTTTCGGGAGGTATTAAGACCGTTATCTGGCTTGAAAGTTTTCAGTTTGCTCTTTATCTCCTCGGCGGCATTATTTCCATCGTATTCCTTTTTCATACCATTGACAAAACTCTTCCTGACATACTGGCATCACTCAGCAGTTCAGGAAAACTTACCATTGTAAACACAGATACGCATATTTTCACCAACCCCCTCGCATTTTTCAGCGCTTTCATCGGAGGCATCCTGCTCTCCCTTTCTTCGCACGGAGTTGACTACATGATGGTACAACGTGTGCTAGGCTGTAAAAATCTTGGAGCGGCAAGAAAGGCCATGATAGGCAGTGGATTTTTTGTTTTTTTCCAGTTCTCAGTTTTCCTTTTTGCAGGCTCTCTGATCTCAGTGTTCATGCATGGGGTCTCTATGGAAAAAGATCGTGAATTTGCCTTTTTTATTGTTCACTATCTTCCTGCAGGATTAAAGGGATTACTGATTGCCGGTGTGCTGTCGGCCGCCATGTCCACCCACAGTTCGGCAATCAATGCCCTTGCCTCATCAACAGTGAACGATATCCTCGGAGGGAGGGCTTCGCTCGGCTTTTCCAGGGTCATCAGTTTCGGGTGGGCGATTCTGCTTATTATCATTGCACTTCTGTTTGACGCAGGCAACAAGGCAATTGTCATGGTCGGCCTTGAAATCGCATCTTTCACTTACGGGGGACTTCTGGGACTTTTTCTGCTATCAAAAAGCAGAAGAACTTTTCATCCTGCGAGTCTTGGCATCGGGTTGGTTGCCAGCATGGGCATCGTCTTTCTCTTGAAATTTCTGGGACTGGCATGGACATGGTATATTACCGTATCGGTTTCAGTAAATATCCTGACAACTTTGGGTATAGATATAACCTTTTTTAAAAAACGGGTTCTGAATTCCCGGTAAACTTTTTATTCTGAAAACACGTATCTTTAAAATTATTCAATAAAACATTTGCCGGCAATGTAACCCGGGATTATTCATGTGTCCCGTCCATCAATGCACGAGCAGAAAGCAACAACCCAAATAACCTGTCTACCATGAAAATTCTTGTCATAGAAGATGACGCGGCTGTCAGAAAATTTATCTGCACCCTGCTGAAAAGAGAAAATTATACGGTGTACGAAGCTGACAATGGCATAAACGGCCTAATGCTCCTGAAGGAGCAAAAGGATATTGCTGTGATAATCACCGACCTCATCATGCCCGAAAAGGAGGGTATCGAAACAATTATTGAGGTCAAAAAACAATATCCTGCAATTAAAATCATTGCCATTTCAGGTGGTGGACAAGTCGGCCCGGAAAACTTTCTTGTACTGGCCGATGCTCTCGGAGCAAATACCACTCTTAAAAAACCGTTTAGCAGCCAGGAACTGTTACGTGCCATCAAAAATCTGTAACCTTATCACTCAGATATCCTTACGTCAGGCAGGATACATATCATCATGATGGCTTTGCATTCCTCTATTGAGGAAGATTGTCATAGTATTGCTCAAGACCAGACTGTTCCTCATCGCCTTCATTGATGACTTCAAATGTTTTATTTTTAGCCTTTTCAACCCATAATGACACAACAAGAAGCTCTGCGACATCAGAACGGTTAATCCACCCGCTCCACAACCTGTCGCCGATATCGACATGAAGCTTGTGTTGCAGCGGGTCTCCATCCTTCAAACCGCCAGGCCTTACAATGGTATATGACCTGCCATCCCTTGAGAATACTTTCCTCAGATGCTCTTCAGCTTCCCATTTTTTCAGGAGAACTCCAGCAAAAAGATTAAGCGGATGATACCATCTGGTAACGGCCATAGAGCTGACAAGTGCAAAATGTTTAACCCCTTTATCAGCCGCTGCATCAACAAGCCTTATCACTCCATCCCGATCCACTTCACCAGGAGATGATTCGCCGGCAACAGAACTTGAACCAAGCGCAGAAATAACAGCATCACAACCCGTTACAGCAGCTGTAATATCAGCAGCATTCTGAATCTTGCCTGTTACAATTTCAACACTTTCGCCAAACATACTCACGGCCTTATCCATCTGCCTCGAAAACACTCTTACCGGTATCCTGTAATGCAGTAGTCTTCTCACTACCCATTGGCCGGTTTTTCCGGTTGCCCCGGCAACAAGAACTTTGCCTTTATATGCTGCTTTATCATCCATATTGGTTCCAGTCGCTGAATAGATTGCATACAACTTATTATCTATAAATGTATTAATCAGATAAACCAACTGTTGCGGCAATAAAGTTTCTCAACACCGCAGTTATTTGATTATTTTTTATAATTAATAAGTTTCAGCTCTCTCAAGAGAACTCATATAAGGCTTTTTCATGCGTCAATCATAAAAAAACACTTATGAAACATCAACAGCATGTCATTGCAATTCTCGTTTCCGCTATGACGCTTGGTATGACAAAACCTGCATCAGCATACGACCCTGAAACTTTCAGTACGCTTAAAAAAAGCGTTCCGGAATGGAATGCCATGCGTCTTGAAAAACCGGAACAAAGCATAGACCTCTACAAGGCAAATCTTGAACATACCAATCTGTCTGGCGCAAATCTCAGCAGAGCTGTCCTTGTAAGAGCTGAACTCAGCGGATCAACTCTCAACATGGCCGACATGAAGGCGTCAAACCTCATGATGGCTTTTATTAAAAAAGCAAATCTGAAAAGTACAGACCTGTCAGGAGCATACCTTGTCAAGGCAAATTTCAAGAGGTCGTTTATGAAAGGGGCAAAATTTATTGAAGCAAACCTTCAGAGTGCAAACCTGAGATGGACCATACTTGAAAACGCAGATTTCAGCAAAGCCAACATGGCTAATACCATTCTTTTTGAAGCTAATCTGGAAAATGCGAACCTTAAAGGAGCAAACCTCCAGGGAGCCATATCCCTCGAACAGGCTAATCTTGCAGGAGCCTCACTCTCCAATAATACCATCCTGCCAACAGGAGAAAGGGCCTCCATGTCATGGAGTGCCCGACACAATGCAAAATTTATTATTGAACCTGAAACGAGCCACATCGCCTGCGACACACCTCCAACTGTTGAGCTTACAGAAAATGAGAATAACCCGGTTACCCCGCCAGCCCAAAAAACGGCCACACCTCTGAGCGAAAGCAGAAAACAGGAGGCATTGATTACAGAAGATGTTGAGTCATGGAATAAGATGCGAAGCAAAACCCCTGAAGCAACTGTAACTCTGAAAGAAGAAAAACTGGAAAACGCCCATCTGAAAGGAATCAATCTTGAACGGAGTGTCCTTGCCGGTTCAAGTTTTGAAGGCGCTTCTCTTGATAATGCAAACATGGCGGGAGCAGATCTCAGCAAGGCTAATTTCCATAAAGCCGACATGAAGTCGGCCCAACTGCAGGGGGCTAACCTAAAGGGAGCCAATCTTGATCGTGCCTTTCTCAAAGGAGCAAATCTCAGTAAAACTGATCTCTCCAATGCTGTACTTTATGGGGCCATACTCGCCGGCGCAAACCTGAGTGAAGCCAATCTTGAAGGGGCAACTTTATTTGATGCTGATCTTGAAGGGGCTAATCTTGAAGGGGCCAACCTGAATGGAGCTAACATTACAGATACAAATTTCAAGAATGCCACCCTGTCTCCACTTACCACTCTTCCTTCAGGAAAAAAGGCCACTTCGGGCTGGGCGACATTAAAAGAAGCCAGATTTATAAACAAAACTCAGCAGTAAGCTCCTCTCTACACGTTAACGCAGTACCGCCAGGCAACTGACCAGGCTGTCAGGTCACTTCGTTCAGCCTGAGAAAGCGCTTGCGATAAAGGATGTGCTGAAGAAAATGGACTTTAGTGATATTGGGATCGCTGGTTTTAAGTCTGTGTTTTTTGCCTGTCCGGGTAACCACATCAAGTGTTCCATCTTCGTTAACCTTGGAAACCTTCCAAAACTTGTCTACCACATAATGATATTCCTCGCCATGTTCAAGAGGATATACCTGCTTTGCCCTTGGACCTGGACAAAAAGAGCTTTTAGGCTTATGGTAAACTATCTTATCGCCGACCCTGAACTGTACCATCTCGACCTCCTTTCCGGTTTAAGAACCGAATTTTATTATTATTTATATGACTCATCAATATACAATATGTATACAATAAAACTACTTTTCATATAAAAAACAAGTTCAGACTCCGCAAGCCGTTATTGCATCAAAGCTGATAATGAGACAAGCATTATCAATCCCGTCTCCACTTTTACTGAGATCGATCTGATCTTTTGGAATCGAAGAATACAGAGCTCCAAATAAACCCGGCAGAATGGCCTTGAAGAAAGCCTGATTGCATGCAAACCTGAAAGGGGATCTTCATCCCCAAAAGCAACCCCCTGAGATTTTCAAGGGTTTCAAAACCGCCTGTTTCACTGCTATAAGGAGGGATTTCCTTAAACGACAATCACTAATTTTCCGAACGCCTCAAAATTACAGAATACTCCTTTAACTCCGACATGCTTTTACTCTTTATATACACGCACCAATCAACATTGATATATGACCCTGTACCGGTTTTGAAACGGGAATGAAATGACAGTATATCATCATCCGGTCTTTTCTGTTCCAATGCACTCCGCACAGCAACATAATCGTCCGGATGGATTAAACTGCCCAATCCAACACCTGTTAACGCATTTTTTTCATACCCTAAAAATTCCTCAATAGACCCAGTCAAATCAACAATACGTTCTGCGTAATCAATGACCGCATAAGCTTCAATTTCAGGCTTGTACATATCAATGCCCCTGCCGGAGTGCAGAGTGACCTGCCTGACAAAATTATCGATTTCAACACGATACCGCGACAACGCCATGGCATTACTGAGAGGCACCAGCGCGTCTCCTTTTGAATAACCACTCAGTAACCATTGTATATCGGCACCATCTTTTTCCAGACGCTCAAGCATTTTTTTCCCAGGCTGACATTTCGCTTTAAGATACGGGGTCATCTGGGCCGGATATTTTATCCCGGTCGTCCTGCAAAACGAGTTGACGGAACCATGTTTTTTCAAAATGTATTCCCTGAGCCGCTGACTAAATCCCTTATTTGCAGCAGCAGTAACCGGTGATTCGTTCATCAATACCATTGTAGTCAAAAAAGCCTGATTGATATATTATATGTAAGTTAAATATAAAGCTAATTGATTAACTTTTCTATGCAGTTTTATCCTATATATCTTGTTTGCAGTACTGCTTTGTCAATTTATAGTATTATGAGTAATAAGTTATACGACACAAACGTTCATATCTGAACCAAAAGGCCTATCTCTATCACTTAACCCGCAGGAAGATTATAGTATGCCGTTGCGCTAAGAGCGTTACGAGCCATTAATGCAAAAAATTTTTTTGCGCCACATAGCCACTTTAGACTTGACCCCTGTTACAACTTTTTCCCAACTCAGTAAAAAAGCTTATCACCTCCGGCTTAAAATGAAGGCCTGAGAAACTGGAATGCCATAATCACCATGAAAACACTCTCGAAGAGCGTAAAGCGGGCTGGTGCCAATATCGCCAAATACTACACCAAGAGCGGCAAGAGAGATGCCTGCAAATCGTTTAAGACCCGATCCCTCTGAATGGATTGTAAATTCGGTCTCTTCTGAATGTATTGACATGGCTGATCAAGGAAATAAATGGAAGAGAATAAAGCGACCATTGCTCCAAGAGATCAATTCAACATTTCCTAAAAAAAGTGATCAGGCTTATCCGCGTGATAGATCAAAATACTTTTAAACGGTAATAACCCCGTTTGTACATATGATGAAATGGTATTGTCGACAATAGAAAAGCACTGTGATAATATAGCTAATAGTTAAAAAAAAAAATCCAAGATATCGACCGACATAATTCACCTTGCATACCTGCTTAGAAACACCTGTTTTTTTTCACACCCTTCGCCCCACCGCAGAGCTTCGAATCTTATAATAATACAGTAAAAAAGGCGACCGAAACAAGAACAGAGAAATACCCTATCAACAATGCATATTATTCATAATAATGAATGGGAAACAGCCCATCAAACACTAAAAACCAAGCAGGCAGAATTAAGGCCACCTTACAAATATCGACCAAGATTATAGCGTTTCTGCTCGAAATTAAACCATAAACCCTTTAAAAACAGTGTTTTCAATAGATATTGCTTGCTTTATTTAATTTTTGTTATATTAGATTTATAGACTGAAGTGAATAGACTATTAATTTTTATTCATTTTATCGGTTTTTTCATTTGTACTGTTTCATTAACAGCAGTGTTAACCCTGTGAGCCTATGAAGTATGAAAAACAAATTTCTTCTTTATCATTTTTTGCATTCATCATCGCAATCTGCTTCTCATTAAGCCAGAATGGCATACATCTTTCAGGCTTAACCGAGTCTATCAACCCATTCTATAATTCCGCAGAAGCGTCTCAGCAAGTAAGCGAGAACGAAACAACAACATCTTCAAAAAACGACAAAAAGCTCTTTCTTGTCGGTGAAGGCAAAGCATCCTATTACGCCGATGAGTTTCACGGCCGGAGGACAGCAAACGGCGAAACCTTCAATATGCATAAACTGACTGCCGCCCATCCCTCGCTGCCGTTCGGAACATGGGTAAGAGTAACCAACATGAGAAATGGCAAAGATGTCGTTGTACGAATTAATGACCGCGGACCGTTTGCCAAAGGAAGAATCATCGATCTCTCTATTGATGCCGCCAAAGAAATAGGAATCATGCAATCGGGAACCGTGCGTGTAAAACTTGAAGCACTCAGATCGGAACCCTCTGTATAAGCTGCCCGGAAATACCGAACAGCCACTCTAAAAAGGAGTGCGTGAGGGCATCGATACAGCAACAATAAACACAGTAACAAAGAGCTACACGAAACGTGCCGCTATGGCAACCGTAAAAAACGCTCATAACTCTTGCGTCTTATGAGGAAAATACAACGACTCAGCCATAGAACTTTTTTCTCCGTACTCCTTCCAGTAACATGTTGTACTGTACTGATGACATGCCCCCTTCATGGGATGGGAAGAACGAAGCTCACAAGAAAAAGACATATTGTTACTTTAGGAAAAGCGTCATACTATGCAAACAATTTTCGTGGAAAAACAACAGCAAGCGGCGAATCATTAAACCTTCGCAAGTTTACAGCCGCCCACCGTTCACTTCCATTCGGTACCAGTGTCAGGGTTATCAATCTTGAAAACGGAAAGAATGTCGTTGTCCGCATCAATGACCGCGGTCCTCACATGAAAGGAAGAATTATTGACGTTTCACCTGCTGCGGCCAAAGAGATTGGACTTTTTGGCAATGGGACGGCAAACGTTCGAATTGAGGCATACGACTAAACAACTTTATCGCTTTCTAAAAACCATGATCAGTCCGGACTGGCACTCCTTCCGGAACTTCGATTTATCAAAGTCAGCATAAACACCTTCCAGTAAGAATCCTGCCGCCTGATGCAACCTGAAAAAGAGATCCGAGGCAAGGGGATAGAGCTTTGTCTGTTCGTTGAACACTGTTGCTCCTTCTATGATAAGCTTCGCCTCAAAAACCACCCCTTCGGGCGATATCCGAGAGTAACGACGATGGAACGTCACCGATCCATCAAAAATGGTTTTGACAGGAAAAGTATAATCCTTCTGCGTCAGGAGATAGTCCCAGTTCACCAGTTGAACAATCCAGTACCCCCTGGTTTGAAGAATCGCATAACTATCCTCAATGAAAGTGCCTAACCGTTCAAAGGGTAAATGGGCCAATACATTCCCTATCGAATAAGCCAACTGAAAAGAGTTTTCAAGGGAACCAATCTCTGCAATATCCATGCAGTTGAATATCCCCTGCGGGTAGGCTGCCGAAGCCGCATCAATCATCATCTGATCAAGATCAATCCCGGTAACCCGAAAGCCGTCGCGCAAAAACATACCGCAATAGTGACCCGGCCCGCATCCTGCATCAAGCACAGCTCCACCGAGCCTGCCGGCATGCTCTCTGAGAAAAGAATAGACCTGCTCCCTGAACGGAAATACCTTTTCGTAATATGGTGCGAAGTCCGAATAAAAAGACATAGGTATCTGTTACGTCTTGACCCAGATATTTATTGAGCCTTCAAATACTTGTCAATATGATCAATAAATATATTTGCATCAAGAGTACCGACAATTCGACTTTCAGGAATCTCCCTGCCGGCTTTATCAAAGAAAATTATTCCTGGAGGCCCGAATAGTCCAAACCGCTTCATTAACGCGCGATCATCTTCGGTGTTGGCTGTGACATCCACCTGAAGCAACGTCAAGCCATTGAGGTGCTCAATAACCTTAGGGTCGTGAAAGGTAAAGCGATCCATCTCCTTGCATGCTACGCACCAGTCTGCATAGAAATCAAGCATAACAGGTTTTTTTGCGGATTGAAGGATACGGTCAAGCTCCTCCTGCGATTGGATACGGGTAAAATGTAACATTCTCTCCTCACCTGAACCGGAAGCAGATAGAGACGCTTTACGGAATTGCGACAGTGGTTCAAGAACATTTGTAGCACCTGAAGCTGCACCGACAAGCTCAAGCACCCCAATAATAAACAAGACAATACCTGCGGTTTTTCCAAAACGATGGGCTATAGATATCTTTTCAGGTGCAGCGTTGAAAACGCCGAGAAATACGGCACACAGAATGGCAAAAAAGCTCCAGGCGAGCATGACAGCCTGAACCGCCAGAACCGGCGAAACCATCCAGACAGCAACTGCAATAAGCAAAAGCCCGAACACATATTTGACTCCGATCATCCATGCCCCGGCCTTCGGCAATAGACTGCCTGCAGACAAACCAACAAGAAGAAGGGGAACACTCATTCCCACAGCCATCGAAAAAAGTGCAAGGCCACCAAGAAACACGTCACGCGTCTGACTTATATAGACCAATGTACCGGCAAGGGGCGCCGCTACACAGGGGCCTACAATAAGCGCCGATAATGCACCCATTATAAAGACACCGGCAAACCGGCCACCCTTTAAATTTCGTGATGTGCTGTTAAGTCTGTTTTGTATTGAAACCGGCATCTGCAACTGATAAACATCGAACATGGAAAGGGAGAGAAGCACGAGCAGAAGCGCAAACACTGAGAGTACCCATGGCTTTTGGAGAGCACCGGCAAGTCCTTCTCCAGCCAATCCAGCCGCAACACCGAGGCTGGTATAAACCAGTGCCATCCCGAAACAATATGCGACCGCCATTAAAAAGCTGCGACGCCGGTTGACATCACCTTCTCCCACAATTATCGAAGAAAGAATCGGTATCATCGGAAGAACACAAGGCGTAAAGGATAACAGCAACCCGAACGCAAGAAAAGCAAGAGCGATTTTCCATAAACTCCCTCCGGCAAGAGTGGCTTTGGCGAGGGAAAGATCATTGCCTGCCGAACCCTCTTTAGTCTGAGTATTCTTCGGCTGCACTGGTGAGACCGGCTTATCAGCTGCAATAGCGTCTTTTCCGGGCTGGTCACCAGCAACCGGCATGACACCCGGCTTGCCCGGATCAACCTTGAAAAGACGAGTCATCGGGGGATAACAAAGCCCATCCTCAGCACACCCCTGGAACTCAACGCTCAACGTAAACATACCATCAGCCTTGACAAGAGGCACCTCAACCGTCAATGCATCATGGTAAATCTCAACCATCTCGCCGGCAGCAGGATCTGTAACCTTGATGCCTTTCGGTAAAACCGGGGTCTGCAACCGCGCTTTACCGCTTGCAACGCCAACCTTAACCCTCTCTTTATACAGTTTATACCCTTTGGCAATATCCCAATGCAGTACAACAGAGTGGCTATCGGTCAGTTTGGCCTGAATTTTGAAAGCCTCTTCCGGATCAAGAAAATCAGTTGCAAAACAAGCATTCACCCTAAGAATAAGGGCAATGATTACAAAAAGAAATGCAGCGAAACGCCTGAAAAAAAAATGATTCATTCTCTATTATTGCTTTAAATATGTTTCAGAATACTCCATTGTGCATTATGTATTCTTGTGATACATCTCTCCAAGCTGGTCTACTGCAAGATATCCCATCCCTGAGTGTTCCAGAAAGGCCAGACCATCCGCCTCTTTAAGCATCGCTATGGTCGAGCAGCTGCCTGCCGTAATGGCTAAAGGGGCTACTACAGTTACTGAACGCCAGTATGTAACGGGATATCCTGATCGGGGGTGAATAATATGGCAATAACGATGGCCGTTCAGCTCAAAATAACGCTCATAGTCTCCGCTTGTCGCTAACGCACCGGTGTAAAGGGGAATTGAGGCAATCGTCCGGTTTTTATGACGTGGATCCTGAATTCCTATCATCCAGGGAGTCCCGTCAAGCCTTGGACCCAAAACCCGTATATCACCGGCAAGGTTTACATAGCCATTGCGGACACCTTTTCCATAAACGAGGGCTGCAGCCCGATCAGCGGCATACTCTTTTCCAAAGCCGCCAAAATCGATCTCCATGCCGGCAGCCGGCAAACGAACGGAATTCCCCTGTCGTTCAACACTCTCCCAGTTAATCAATCCACATTGGCGGGACAATACACCCTTATCAGGAACAGCCGCACTATTAAAATTCCATGCATTACGCAATACACCGGCAGTAATATCAAACAGTCCACCGCTGCTTTCGTACAACGTATCAGCATACTGAAACAAGGAAAGTGTCTCGTCATCACACTCCACACACTCATGACCTGCTGCGGCATTGATTCGCGAAACAATGCTGTCTGTGCGGTACCGGGAGTACTTGCGCTCTATTCTCGAAACTTCTTCAATGGCAAACCCGGCAATGCGCTGAGCCTCCTTTTTACTGTCAGCTGCAATAACTACTTCGCAGCCGCTTCCCATGGCTTCAAATCGAAAATGAAAGCTATCCATACCACTCTTTATTATACATCATCAACCACTTAGAATTTCATCGAAAGACCAGCCTGAATGCTTCTTGCTCCAAAAGGCGCCAATCCCGGATCACCGTTGCCATTCAGACTCCAGTTACTTCTTTGTTCATATTCCTCGTATTTTAAATCAACAAGCCAATCACGAGTCAACTGTTTGCTAACCTTCAAACCGAGGGTGATTGCCCCGAAAGCCGACATGCGCTGGTCTTCGGAATAATAGACTGCGCCGGCGGGGGGGGGCGTCGGTTGCGTAGGGTCTGCTTTTTCAACAGCTCCGACAGCAACATAAAAGTCAGCTTCGCTTTGACTATAAAGTCGAAGCAGAGGAGTCACTGTCCAACCATGGCTTAACGGCTGAACATATTCACCCTCAAGGGTATGTGCCCGAATGCCGAAAGTATCTGAATAATATCGATATGAAAGTTTTGCCGTGCCATCTGACCATTCAAAATGATGGTTCCCCCGGATTAAAATTGTAGTATTGTTTCTCTCGGTTGGCCGGTTATCATTTACCTTATAAGGATCGGAAAAATCACCATTCCCGTTAGAGTAACCCAGATTCAGCTGAACAATATCATTCTTCGTTAAGACCCTTGTAATGCCAATAATACCTGAATAAACCTTCTTTTTGAATGCACCGTAGGGCGGAATAACCGGGTTGATGTCATCATTGTTCATGCTGCCACCAAGAGTAAACGTAGTATTTTTATCTTCCGTTGAGAGACTTCCCTGAAGCGAGCAGCTTCGGGAAAGATAATCGGACTCCTTTGAATAGCCAGTTCCGAAACTCAGGGTTCCGCTTGAAAAGTATCGTGTAAGCTCAACATCGACAGCCCGTCGTAAATCAGTCATCTTTGTCAAACCCGAGGTATGATACATGGGAGATGCACCTGAAACTGAATCAGAAGTGTAGGTTGCTCCTACTGACCACTCACCAGCAACAGGCACCAACGCATTCAATGAATAAGCATTGACTCCCATCCGGCTTGACGAACCAGCCGAAGAGGCACCGGTTATAACATTGACACCATTACCGATCTGACTGTCCTGGTAATGCAGATATTTAAAGCTTACCACTCCCTGATCAGGAGCAGCTTCCGCATAGGCAAACTGCAGTGAAGGCAGTGCCATCGCGGCAGTTGCAAGAGCCGCGGCACAACGTGCCGACTTTGAGATCGAAACAGAAAACATCTTTGCGCTATCCCTGATCATTACGTTAAATTTGCATGGATACGCCAACCTGAATGCTCCTGGCCTTAAACGGGGTCAGTCCCGGATCGCCGCCACCCGACAAGCTCCATTGTGCACGCTGCTCATACTGCTCATATTTGACATCAACAAGCCAGTCCTTATTTATTTGTTTGCTGACCTTCAAACCAAACGTCATTGCGCCAAATGCTGACATGCGCTGATCTTCAGAATAATAGACAGCACCAGCCGGCGGGGGTGTTGCCTGGGTTGGATCTTTAATCTCTGCCGCACCTACAGAAACATAAAAATCAGCCTCATTTTGTGCGTAGAGCCGGAGCAGCGGAGTAACCGTCCACCCTTTATACAATGGCTGAACATATTCAGCATCAAACGTATGCGCCCGTATACCAAAGGTATCGGAGTAATAGCGATAGGAGAGGTGAACGGTACCGTCTGTACCATTATCATCAAAATGGTGGTTCCATCGAGCTAACGCCGTCACACTATTACGGTATCGCGGCCTGTTATCATTGATTTTGTAAGGATCCGAGTAATAGCCGTTCCCGTTTGAGTAAGTAAAATCAAGCTGAACAATATCCTGCGGGGTCAACACTCTCGTCACTCCAATAAGGCCTGATGCAACCTGTTTTTTCTCGTCAAAGGTCGGTTGAATAAGAGGATGAATGGAATCGTCATTATAGCTGCCACCGAGAGTAAGTGTGGTGTTTTTGTCTTCTGTCGACAAGCTTCCCTGAACATTCAAACCACGGGAGATATAATCGGACTCCGAGGAATAACTGGTACCAAAACTGACGCTTCCCCTTGAAAAATACTTTGTAAGCCCGACATCAATGGCACGCCGCAAATCAGTCATCTTTGCCAGACCGGAAGAGTGATAGGTTGGGGATGCACCGGATACCGAATCAGAAGTGTACGTTGCCCCTATGGACCATTCACCTGCAACCGGAACCAGTGCCATAACTGAGTATGCATTAACGCCTATCCTGTCCTGGGAACCTCCTGACGAGCCGGGTGTGACAATGCCAGATGCTCCGGATATTGTATTTACTCCGTTGGCAGTACTCCCGGACTGCGTGACAACTCCCTGGCTGTCCTGATAATTAAGATATTTAAAGCTCACAATACCCCTCTCCGGCGGAGCTTCAGCACAGGCGAACTGCAATGATGGCAATGCCATTGCCGCCGTAACAAGAGCAGCACCAAGAACCCTTGACTTCGTTGTCGAAACCGATACCATAGTTATTCTGATTATGAAGATTATATCAATTACATCCGCATCCGCCGCCGCCAACCCCCGCTCCACCGGAAGCAGCTTCTTTGCTGCTGTAGATATGCTCAGTATAGGCAGTATCAAGTTTGTCACCATCAAAGGTCATTTCAGGCCTTGCCAACGTCTCTTTCTCCCATGGCTGAACTGCGGTGCCAAGCGCACAGCCCGACAGTCCCAGCATGATCATCAACAACAGTGCATACAGTGTTTTTTGCAGTACCTTTTTTTTCATCTCTTTGCCTCCAACGCAGCCTTAATTTGTTGTTCAAGATGTTGACGATCAGCCTCTTTAAATCCTAAATGCTGAAAAACAATTTTACCGTCCCTGCCGACAAGAAAACTGGTCGGCATGCCCTTTACACCATAAAGCCTTGGGACGATACCTTTCGAATCAAATGCAACAGTAAATGTTGCAGGGATCTGAAGCAGAAACTTTTGTGCATCCTCATTTTTAGCATCAAGATTAACCCCGATAATCTGCAGACCCTGCGAACGGTATTTTTCCTGCATGGCATTCATCCAGGAAAATGACTGTCTGCATGGACCGCACCACGAAGCCCAAAAATCAACATAGACAACTGAACCTGCCGGGTTCGAAAACTTCACAGTCCCCTTTGCTCCAGGGAGTTCAAAATCAGGCGCTTTGCTGCCAGGCTCCAAAGCATATATATCCGCGCTAAAGCTGATACATATCAATAACGAGAGAATAAATCCTTTTAATGTTCCACGCTGAATTGTTATCATAATCCGAATCTTAAATTATAAAGGTTACAAACCGAGAACTCTCTTATTTCCTGCCTGACAAAGAAGTTTCGACAGGAATAATCTTTTAAAAAAAATACCCCTTTATAGCGCAGAAATGGGCGCATAATGTCCTGCAATAAAAAAAAAATTATGGACAAGCGGGGGACACAAAATAATGCTTAAATAAATTAGCAAATATCCGCTAAAACGCCATAATAATTTCATCAGCATTTACCTGCAAAGATAAACGGATCGAAACCCATACTCTTTTGAATTATTCTTGATCAGATTCATCGGCGGGGAGATCGCCGACTAAATAAGTATCCATGCGAGAACACCCAATACCCCGACACCAGCAATAACTGGTGCTGTATAGTTACTGGCCGTAACTGTGTCTATATTTGCTAACGGAACTGTTGTAAAGTCAAAAGGAGTGGCGCTATCAAAATGATTCCCAGCAAGATCATTGATTGATGCCTGTCCGAACGTTACATAGTAATGTGTATTTGGTGACAGGTTATTGACAGGATGAATCGTGAGTGTTGTGCCCGAGATTGATATACTTTCGGTCATTGGGTCATCAGAGCTTGCCACAATCAAGCCTGTTGGAGAAGCACTGTGAATTGCAATCGTACCTGTGCCCTTCTGGATCGCTTCGTTAAACGTAAGAACAATGTCTGTACTTATGCTTACACCTGTTGCCGCTTCAGCCGGACTGAATGTAACTACGACTGGCGGGGTGGTGTCAGTCGTAACTGCTGCTGCTGCCGTTGTAAAGTCATACGCAGCTGTGCCAGCATAGCTGTTCCCTGCCGAATCCTTGATGGAGCCTCCGGCAAGGGTGACAAAGTAATGTGTACCAGTTGCTAAATCCGCCGTCGGGTTGATGGTAAGTGTACTGCCGGCAACAGTAAGATTGGAGCTTGTTGCGGCATTATAACTTGCAACAAGAGTACCAGTGGCAGAACCACTGTGGATTTCAATAAAGCCTGTCCCTCTCGTGACAGGTTCACTGAATGTCAACACGATATCGCTTGCTACTGCTACTCCCTGAGCACCGCCAGCCGGGCTGAAGCTTGAAACCGTCGGCGGTGTCGTATCAGGTGTTCCGGAAGCCGCTGCCGTTGAAAAATCATAAGCCGTTGTACCCGCGTAGCTGTTACCCGCCAGGTCCTTGACGGATCCTGCGGCAAGCGTTACAAAATAATGCGTGCCATTTGCCAAATCAGCTGTTGGATTGATATCAAGTATATTGCCGGAAACCGTGAGGTTGGTGCTCGTTGCAGCATCATAACTCGCAACAAGAGTCCCCGCAGCTGAACCACTATGAATTTCAATCAAGCCACTGCCCTTCTGGATCGCCTCACTGAAGGTCAATACGATATCGCTTGCTACTGCCACTCCCAGAGCACCACCAGCCGGGCTGAAGCTTGAAACCGTCGGCGGAGTAGTATCGACTGGAAGTGCTGCCGTTGAAAAATCATAAGCCGTTGTACCCGCATAGCTGTTACCCGCCAAGTCCTTGACGGATCCTGCGGCAAGCGTTACAAAATAATGTGTACCATTGGCTAAATCATTTGTCGGGTTGATGGTAAGGGTAGTGCCGGAGACCGAAAGGTTTGCACTTGTTGCAGCATCGTAACTCGCTACAAGAGACCCCGCTGCCGAACCACTATGGATTTCAATCAAGCCACTGCCCTTCTGGATCGCCTCACTGAAGGTCAATACGATATCGCTTGCAGGAGCGACTCCGAGAGCACCGCCTGCCGGGCTGTATGCAGAAACCGTCGGGGGGGTGGTATCCGTTGGAGTTGGAGTGACAGGTGCAGGATAAGATAAAGAAACGGTTTTGTCTGAAAATTTTATGGATTCCACACTTGTCAGGTTCAATGTAAACTGGTCTTTCCCCCCGGAACTTGCACCGGAGACGACAATCATTCCATTAGCATCAGCAGCGCCTATTGTAAAATTTGTGCTGATAAATCTTGATGCATAGGAATTTCCAGTAACAAAATCAAATGTATCAGTGCCGGCCAGACCATTGAATGTATAAGTATTTGCTGAACCAGGCTGGCCATAAGAGGCTAATCTAAGGGAGTCATTCCCGGTAGTCCCCGTATAGTTAATTGTTGCCATATTATCCTCCGGTATTTTAACAGGTTATATTATCGTTACATCTCGCAGCCCTGAGCTATGTTTTTTCATGACGGCTGAAGATGACAGTTTACCATTATACAATGCCCATCCTGACGCCATGAGACGTGACGTCATAATCCACATTGATATTGGTTAGGATTTGAAGCGGCAGATGATGACGAAAGATCAAATTTTCACACCCATCAAGCTAAAAGGTCCGCGACAGGCCCAGCTGAACACTTCGAGCATTGAACGGCAACAGCCCGGGGTCTCCACCTCCGGATAAGCACCATTCAGCACGCTGCTGATAACTCTCGAATTTTGCATCAACCAGCCAATCCCTGGCAATTTGTTTTTCAACTTTGAGACCGATCGTTATCGCACCAAACGCTGAAAGACGCTGATCCATGGAGTAATATGCGGGCAGATCTGTTAAAGGATCAGATGTCGGAATATAAAAGCTCGCTGCGGTTTGAGAGTAGAACCTGAACAAAGGCGTTACAGTCCATTCGTGAGGTAAGGACTGGACATATTCCAGACCAAAGGTGTGCGCATTGACACCAAATGAATCTGTGTAGTAGCGGTAAGATAACCTCGATGTACCGTCTTTACGGTCAAAATGATGGTTCCATCTGGTCAGAACCGTCTTGATTTGCCGCTTATCCGGCCTTAGATCAAATAACTTGTAAGGATCACTGTAATAGCCGTTGCCGTTTGAATACCCAACGTTGAGCTGCACGATGTCCTGCTTGGTCAAGATCTGTGTAACACCAATCATACAGGAGAGAACCCTTTTATCGTAAAAGGATGTTTTATCAATAGTCGGGTTGATAGTATCGGTAGTATAGCTGCCGCCAAAGGTGCATGTAGTATTCTTATCCTCCGTCGAGATGCTTGCCTGCGCAGAATAACCGCGTGAAATGTAATCGTTTTCCTGTGAATAGCTGTTTCCAAGGGTAACCGATCCCATAGAAAAGTAGCGGGTAAGACCCAGATCTACAGCCTGCCTGTTTTCTTTAATTTTAGAGGCACCGGAAATGGTGGTATGAGCATCGGGGGAGGCACCAGAGACAGAATCATTGGTATAGGTCGTACTGATGGACCACTTTCCGGCTATCGGTGCCATACCCATTATTGAAAAAGCATTTACGCCAATTCTCTCCTGACCCGGCTGACTGTCCTCGTAATTAAGGTATTTGAAGCTGACCAAACCACGATCCGGCGCAGCCTCACCAAACGCGGAGTGAGATGACGGCAGGGCCATGGCTGCTGCAAAAAGCGCTGCCCCGATAGTATTTGTCGTTTTTGTCGTTACTGATTTCATGGGAGTATCGAGAAATTAAAATTATGTCAATTACATCCACATCCGCCACCCCCGACACCCGCACCCCCGGAAGCAGCTTCTTTGCTGCTGTATATATGCTCCGTGTAGGCTGTATCAAGCTTGTCGCCATCGAAAGTCATTTCAGATCTGGCAAGGGTCTCTTTTTCCCATGGCTGAACCGCTGTTCCAAGAGCACAGCCTGACAATGCAAGTATGGTCATCAATAGCAGAACATGAAACATTTTTTGTATAACATCACTTTTCATTTATTCGCCTCCAATGCCGCCTGAATTTGTTTTTCAAGACTTTCGCGATCAGCTGCTTTAAATCCCAAATGCTGGAATATTATTTTGCCATCACGATCAATGAGAAAACTTGTCGGCATTCCCTTTACACCATAATTCCGGGGAACAACACCTTTGGAATCAAAGGCAATAGTGAATTTTGCAGGTATCTGAGCTAAAAATTTTTTCGCATCTTCATGCTTAGCATCAAGGTTAACTCCAATAATTTTAAAGCCCTGTGAACGATATTTTTCCTGAGTATCGTTCATCCATGAAAAAGATTCCCTGCACGGCCCGCACCATGAAGCCCAGAAATCAACGTAGACAACAGAACCCGCTGTTTTCGACAGAATAACCGTACCATTCTCTCCCGGCAATTCAAAATCGGGCGCTTTACTCCCTCTATCAATTGCAGATGATACCCCGCTGATACTTACGAAAAAGAAAAAAGCAGAAAGAAAAATCCTGATGTTCTTAAGTGGAATTATTTTCATTGACATATTATTACGGGTTTATAATTTTGCCAGATTCAAGCGTCTCTCTATACCGAGAGTATTTGCTCTATTACGGCAAGAGATACTTAAGAAAATAGCTCAGACACCTTCTTTAATTATCAGGGAGATATTGCAACGAATTGAATAGTGAAGTACTTACAATTCAATTATAATAGTAACCTAAAAAGTCTTAATGCGACACTAAGAGATCCTTAAAAAAGACATAAATTTCCACCCAACTTACTGTCATAGCCCGTATCAAAATGAGCTGTCTCATTTTACGAGATACACGTATCAGTATAAATTGGTTTGCTGTTAAATACGCAAACACAGAATTTTTTATTTGATGGGAGAAGAGCGGTATTGAATCTGTAAACAGCAGCGTGATAACTCTTCTATACTCTAATCGCTTTCAAATAATATAGAGTAAATCAACTTTCTTAATAAAAGGGGTACCTGCATTATAACAGGTACCCCTTTTATAAGACTGCGTGAGAGGTTCTACTTATTTAGCCAGCTTGATGGTAACAGTAGCAGTTTTTCCATCAGCAACAGTCACAGTACCTTCCTGAGCTTTGAGTTTTTCGCTCCAGGCTGTAATCTTGTATGTTCCGGCAGGGACGTTATTGATGGTGAACTTTCCGTCGTGCTCGGAAACTGCATTATACTGATTTTCAGTTACAACGACCCAGCCTGACATTTCTGAGTGAACATTGCAAAGCAAATTGACTGCACCCGGCTTATCAAAGGTAACTGGCTTTGACATACCTGGATTATAGGTGCCAAGATTGAATTTCTTTGCTGTAGATGCTGAAAAGATATTGTGATTGACTTTATCATTATTTTTAAAGTCAACAGTTGAGCCCACTGCTACCGCTGTAACATGTGGAACAAAAACAAGACTTTTCTGATCGACTGAGGCATGCTGAGGAACAACAGGAGCCTTTACTCCCAAAAGGTATACAACGGCATCAGCTTTGTACTTGGGAATGCTTGCATCAACTGTACCGGTAATTGTGCCGCCGCAAAATGCATTCGATGCCATAAATCCGAAGCCGGTCATTAACAGTGCGGTTTTCAAAAACTTGCTTGTAGATTTCATTGTTTGGTTCTCCATTCTTTTATTGTTGCAAATAATTACTCGTAAAATCCAAAAATACCACAAAATCAATCAAAGTAAAATTCAGCTACCAGAGAGCGTCCTGATATAGGCAACTATGAATTCCAGTTCCTCGCTATTAAACGATTTGCCCCAGGGCGGACACATGTTGGACTTGCCCATAGAGGCAGAACCCTCCATGATCGCCTTAAAAAGCTTCTCATTGGTCATACTCTTCATAAAGGCCTTATCGGTGAAATTGGCAGGAGTCGGAGTCAAGCCATAATACTGACCGCTTCCATCACCTGTCTCACCATGACATACCGCACAGTAGTGAGAGAACAACCGCTTACCTTCTTTCAGGGCATAGGGTACCTTTGTGGCGGTGAGTGCTGAATCGGCAGCAGTCATCGATTTCTTAAGGTCTGCTTTTCCTGATGCGCCCGGCTTCTTGCCGCATCCGGCAATAACAAGCAGCGAAAGTACTGCCAGAGCGGCGAATTTCCTGATATTTAAGTTTTTTTGCATCACTTGGTATTCAGTTTCAGGGTCATCAAAAAGTTTGTTAAGTAAATTCTTTCCGTCTCTGTGAAACCGTAGTTTGGTTCAACAATATCAGCCTTGAATTTCCGTGCATTTTCAAGATGTTTGAAAATAAATCCCGGAGTCAGACGATTCCCGACATTGGTCAAGTTAGGTCCAAGAGCGCCCCCTTCTGTGCCAATCTGATGACAAGCCTTGCAACCCTTGAGATCATAAAGCTGCTTGCCCTTGACAACCTGTTCGGCTAATGGCACTGACGCAATCGAAGGTATTGTTTTCGGAATATCGCTTGAGAGAAGCTCCTGCTGGAAGAAGTTAATCACAACATCAACATCCGTTTTGTTGGTATCCTCAACCTTCTGCTGACCAAGATTAAACTTTGGCATCGTAACCTTGGCCTGTGGCTTTCCAGAGGTCAGCCCAAACTTAGGCATCTGCTGCAGGAGCGGCCGGATGACATCTGGATTCGCAAGGAAGTTGCGGATCCAGCCTTCCTGCAATTTGCTTCCGGCAATCGAAATATCCGGAGCATAATCGGCTCCAATGCCGCGGATCGAGTGGCAGTTTGTACATTTGACATCAGCAATAACCTTTGCGAAATCACCTGTAAACTTATAGGACTGAACACCTGCCATCTTGTCCAACTGCTGGCGTGAAGGGACAAGAAAACGCACAGGAACACTCGAATCGGTAAAGCCGTAAAGAACAGATGCCAATTCATTAATTTCAGACTCGGCAAGTCGGAAATTAGGCATCCGCAATCCAAGCCGGTAGCCTCTTGGATCTCTCAGCTTCTGCTTGATATAGGACAACCTGTCATTGGACATCGATTTTTTCAGCTTTCCAAAATCAAGCATATCAACAGGCTTGCTGCCAATGGAAGAGAGCTCCATTCCGATCTTTTCACGCATCTCGGCATTTCTCAGGAAAGTAACACCCTGTTTCAGCAACGTTGGCGCCACCTGAACCATATCCTCCATTCCCTGTATTTTGTGACAGCCATAGCATCCATATTTCTGGATCAGTTCTTTACCTTTCGCAATGGAGGCCGGCTTGATCTCTACAGGCTGAACATAGGGATATTCCATATCTTCATCCTGGTACTCGCTCGTGATGTACGCTACAAGAGAGTTAATATCTTCATCTTTAAAGCGGAAGCGAGGCATCTTTGTATTAGGGTTATAGGCGTTTGGATTTTTGATCCATTTGAACAGCCACTCCTTGTTCACCTTGCCTCCGACCTTGCTCAATTCAGGTGCGTAGATCTTTGCATTGTTTCCGCCCCTGCCACCGGTAATGTGACAGAGATTACAACGTGACTGAGCCCATAGCGCTTTTCCCTGTTCAACCAGCTTCGCATCCGGCTTTGTCTTTGTATTATCCACATCATGCCGTGTTGTTCCTGACATGCTGAACAGATAATCAGCAATAGATTCCGCCTGATCCTTGGTAAAGTAGAATTTAGGCATCCGGGCAGTCGCAGAGTATGCTTTTGGATCCATCAGCCATTTTACTTCCCATGAATAATTGACCTTGGTACCAACCTGCGTCAAACCAGGACCAACTTCACCTGCTGTCTCGTAACCCGGTATCTTATGGCAGCTATAGCATCCGTACTTTTTAAACAGCTCCGTGCTTTGGGCAATTTTTTCAGCACCACGAAGCGTTTTTATATCACCATGACAGGTCTGGCAGGTTGTCTGTGTCATGTCACCAACAAGCATTGGTTCGTCCCAATGTTTTTCGAAACCATGCCCTTTGAGCGTAGAGGTTGTGGCACGACCCTGTCCGCGATGGCAGAAGGTACATCCGAACTTGCCTGGATCATGACGGTCGATATAGATAAAGCTCAGGGGGTGCTTTGTAAAAGGCTGTACCGATGAAACAGGGCTTTTAGCATCAATGCCGATATGGCAGGACTGACAGCGATCTGCTTTATCTACGTCAGAGATATGTACCTGTTTGATCTCAACGGAGACCTTATTATTTATAGCGATTTTCTCCTTTGCCTCTTCGAGAGGTTTTTTCATTCTCTCGATTTCGCCCTGTACACCAGCTTTTTGGGCTGTAAGAGCTGATAAGGATGCCTTGACAGAGTCCTCACTCTTCTGCTGAGCCGCTACGCGCAAGCCCACAGCGTCAATCTGACGCTCAAGAAGATCCATTTTAGCTTTGTATTCGGGCTTCTGGGTCTTGGTGAAATAGTACTCAGTTTCAAGGAACTGACCCCTAAAATTCCGAAGCTCGTTCTGGTCAGCGGTCAACACAATATGAACAGCATCAAGCTGCTTGTTGAGCTTCGCATACTGCTCCTGAATTTCCCTGCTTTGAAAAGCTGCTTCAGCCTTGGCAAGTTTTGCTTCAAGCTCCGCGAGTTTTTTATGTCCGCCGGATCGCTCAAAGTCGACGACAGCCTTTTTGTACTCGCTCTCAAGCTTATCCTGCTTGAGAGTTTTATAATCTTCCTGGTATTTTTTCCATGGCCTCAGGCCAAACTCGTCGTCCCACACAACCCATACGGAGAGTGCTAACAGTAATACACTAAAAAAAGCAAAGAGATAGACTCTAAGGGATGAATTGTTTTTATGCTCAATCGCCATTGTTCAAGAGTTTTTTTGGGCTTTTAGAATGACCTTTTACCGAATACTGGGGCTCAATGAGCAGAACTCAAATACTGAACCAGGGTGTTATCCATACATACTTAATAAGAAATACCAGCCTCAAAACCATTTTGATTGGAATAGACATCATGGTTATAAACAAGAACACGATTGTGATGTACCTGACCATACCCAACCTGGTCAGAAACTCAGGATGGTTCTTCTTCCAGTAAAAGTACGGGGCAACCATGCCTCCAACCATATAAACTCCGGTAACAACCGCTCCCAGAATAAATCCAGCCAGCGAGCGGGAGTCAACTCCGACAACTGAGCTCAAATCCCTGAACGGTTCAAAAACAACCCTTGCGTGATCCCACTCCTGCCAGGGCCAGTACCACAACCATCCGGGTCCACGGAAGAAAACGCCAATAACAATGAGAAGCAGCCAAAGGACAAAAAAGCCAAAGGAGAAAATAATGATAGACCACTTTCTCTCTGCAAAGGTGTAGTAACCGTTCCCTTTAGGATTGATATCGATGTAGGGAATTGCAAGAAGACCGACAACAATCAGAGAGGGCAGTACAACACCGGCAAGCCATGGGTCAAAATAAACCAGCAGCTCCTGAAGTCCCAGGAAGTACCATGGGGCTTTGGCCGGGTTTGGTGTCAGTGTCGGGTTGGCAATCTCCTCGAGAGGAGCATCGACAGCTATCGACCATATCGTAAGCCCTACCATGGTTACGAGCGCAATGATAAGCTCTATGCGGACAAGAGGCTTGAACGTGTCAACAAATTTGTCATTTTCACCATCCACGGGTAGTCCCGCAGCAAGAAGCCTGTCATTTTGAAAGGCCTGCTGAAAAGCCCATACCATGAAAAACGACACCATGACAATCATGATCACGATGGCAATATTATCCGGCTGGGTAATGATTTCAATAAAAGGGTTCATAATCGACTATGCCCGGTCTGTTATTTTTGAGGTTTTGAAATTCCGCCATCTTTTCTGACTCTCCAGAAATGAACCATCATCAAAATGGTCGCAACCAGCGGAATTGCAACGCAATGCCAGATGTAGGATCTGAGCAGTGCATTTCCACCGACCAATGCGCCACCAAGAAGCGCAAAACGCACATCATTGAATGGGGTTATATGAAGAAACTCACTGAATGGCCCCTGATAACCCAGAAAGGGTGTCGCGGCTCCCATATTGGTTCCAACAGTGATGGCCCAGAACCCGAGCTGATCCCATGGAGTAAGATAACCGGTAAAACTCAGCATTAAAGTCATAACCAGAAGAATAACACCGACCCCCCAGTTGAACTGACGGGGGGCCTTATAGGATCCTGTCATGAATACCCGGAACATGTGGATCATCACGACAATAACCATGAAGTGCGCTCCCCAACGATGGAGATTACGGAGAATGACACCAAAGGGTACCTGAAACTCCAAATCTTTAATATCATTGTATGCCTGATCGATTGACGGATGGTAGTAAAACATCAAGACAATCCCCGTGATCACCAAAATAATAAAGGCAAAAAAGGTTATCCCCCCCATTCCCCAGGTAAAGCGAAGTTTTACGGCACTTTCGCGCACCTGCACAGGGTGAAGGTGAAGGAATACGTTGCCGAAAACAGCCTGAGCCCGGTCTCTCACAGTATTGCGGTAATCCCGTCTGAATATGGATTTCCATATCAGATTCTTTTTAACCTTGTCAGTTATCTCTGGTAGGCTTTTCATAGTCACGTCACGTTTTATTTGCTAAACAGTTTACTGATACCCGCGCAGCCTCTTTAACTGCCTCTCGTATTCGACTTCATCCTTGCGCGAACCGTCCGGATTAAGCATTTCGACACCGGTCCACGGACAGTCTATGGCACAAATATTACAGCCTGTACAATTCTCATCGACTTGAGCAATGCCAGTAAAATTCAAGTCAGACTCAACAATTGTTATGCAGTCCGATGGACAGGTCTGAACACAAATCCTGCACCCGGTACAAAGTTCCGAAATGACTCTTGCCGCAGCGCGTTTCCGGGCTGCCGACACTCCCTTAAGGGGAGTCTCTTCCTGTGCCGCCGCTATATTTTCACCACTACCCATGTTCATGACATTTCAATTATCGAAGACAAATCAAACTCTTAATAAACTCTCAGGGTACACTTCGTTTGACTCCTTGCCCGGAACTCCCGGATACCTTATTGTCTTGTCGACAAGTATCTGACCGTCTTCGGCGATACTGATCTTAAACCGATCCATAGGACGCGGAGCAGGTCCTTCAAAGTTAAGGCCGGTTATATAATACCCGCTGCCATGGCAGGGACATTTAAACTTTTTCTGGGCATCCATCCAGTTCGGCGTGCATCCCAGATGGGTACACTTGGACTCCAAGGCAAAAAATGCGCCATCCTGCAGCCTGATGATCCATGTACGGTACTCTCTCTGAAACTGTGAATTAACCGTCCCGAGAGGATAGTCAGCCGGAAGCCCGCCCTTGAACTGTGAGGCTGGCTCAAACAGCACTCTCGGGTAAAGGAACCTCAAAAAGGCCGCTGAATTTATCGCAAGGAAACCCACAACGCTTCCCCAACCAACACGAGTCAGAAATTTCCGCCGGTTGCTGGACTCGGCAGACCCGCCTTCGGAATTTGCCTGACCAATGATTTCTTTCTGGTGCTCTGTTACGAGCTCTCTTTCATCCTGCATAGCAGCTTTTTTTTTTGCTTTCAATAAGAACTTCTCTGAACCGAAACCTTTACTTTTAATCAAACACGCAGCTGATTATCTGAGCGTAAAAAATGCATGCTGACAACATGAAAAATCCATTAAACGAGAAAAAATATTCCCCATGTTGTAAGCACACTTCATTCACATAAAAAAAACTCCCTGAATCAATCCGAGTGTCAGTGAAATGCAGGTCCAATACTCCATCGCCGATGAAACATGTGAACCTGCATCTACCGAACAACCTAACTCAACTCACCATTAAAACGCAAACGCGCCGGTAAGAGTGAAGGTATTTTTATTGTTTTCACCCGTTGTCGATGTAGGCAGAGTGCTCTTTGTAAATCCCTTATATGAAGCAGCGAGAGACACGTTAGCCCTGAGCCATGCCGTCAGGGAAGGTGTCCAGAAGGGATTGTTCAGACCACCAATTACACCAAGATCAGTGTACTTTACCCTCGCCAAAAGCCATGGATAAATATAGTAGCCTGCATCAACAGCATAGTTATTCAAACCGAAATCACTGTCTCGGCTATAGGCTGCGCCTGCGGTAAAATTGCCGTAGTTACCTGCGATATCGAAGCCATAAACCAACGTCTCAGTTACTTTATTACTACTATCGTACCAATTAGAGGCCACTGCACCTGAAAGCAAATTCTGTCTTAAGCTGACAAGACCAGCGCCGATATCAAGACTGTTATCCAGACCGACAAATTCATTGCCATAAGTCCCGCCTGCACCGCTCAGCAATCCTGCGCCAAAGAATTTGTACTTCATCCTCACATAACGGGTATCATCAAACCTGTCGGAGCTGACTGTAGGAATGGTAGCTGTCGATGTAGTAGCACTGGCTATACCGGCAATAAGGTTGAATCCGCCTTCCTTGCAACCTGCTACATAGTTAACTTCGGTGCTTGTTCCGGATGATGGGAATACTGCTGTATAAGCAGATATAGGGGTCGCCAGACCAGAAAACGCACTGAATCCATTACCGAAACCAAGATTGATTCCAGGGGCAAACGACCACGTTGCACGAAGGTTAGTCCTCACTGAGTTTGCAGCAAAACCCTCAAGAGCACCAACAACGCCGAGATTCTCGCCAACAGTGCCGCCAAACAGAATACGGGCGTCTATCGGGCCACCCTGGTAAAATGTCTGTTCGGAGGTTACCTTGCCGGTGCTTGATGTAACCTTATCAGCATAGTTTACGATAGGCCCGGTAACGAAGAGCGCGAAAGGAGCGAAGCCTGGAATATCAGAAGGCCAAGGCGAATCAGGGAATGTTTGCTTCCATCCGTCACCACCCATTTTTGTCTGCTCCTGCTTGGCATGATCCTCTTCCTCTCCACCCGGCCAGCGATAACCGTTATTCTTGAATGCTTCACCAAAAGCATTTCTGTTAGGGAAACCGGAGTGACAGGTATAGCAGGAAGTCTGGTACTTTCTTGCAAACGCCGGGACAGCGGAACCATCCTGACTCCAAAACAGCGCAGGCACCATACAAAGCGAGGCAACCTTAGCAATGGTCAATTTTTTCATGGATTGATCTTTTTTTGATTTGTTAATGATTTGTTTTTACAAGAGACACAAAATTCCGAAGAAATGCATAGAGGCAAATCGTAAATACCGCACCCGTCATCAGTGCATCATATCTTTGATTGAGCAACGACCAGATGACACAAAGCCAAACCGGCAGGTATGAAAGACCAAACGATAGTATTCGAGGGATTGCAGGATGAAAGACATCAAATAGTTTTCAGCCACAAATATTCGCCTCAGGAAATCAAAAACTGCAACGTAGAAATATTGCACACTGTATCAACGAAACAACAAAAACATCAACAACAAATCAAAATGTATCGATCAATATTACCACTAATATGGTATAAAATTTTTTTAAAAAAAATACTTTTCGACAAAATCAGGACTTTCTTACTCTTTCACTACAAGGATAACAAGCCTCAAGCATGAATAAAACCACTTGATCTCACGACAGTATAACGATTGTTAATTGATTGTTAAAATATTTCCGCCAAAAAAAATATTGACTACCTGGCAATGTTACGTAAAATAAACAGCTGCAATCAAATACGAACGGTTAAACCCTTGGATTACTGTTCAACCGGGACACAATCACATCCAATTCAATACCTGTGAAATAACGCCTGGAGCTTGCGGCTTAGACAACAAAACAAGCACATTATCTGTTTGCAACAGAAACAGCGTCTCTTTCAACCTATAAAAAGGAAATAGCTGTTGTTTGGTTAACAACTGTTACGCTATTATATTTGAAAGCTTCAAAAAAATGAAATTTATTGCTATCTCCCACAAATAAATGCTTTTGCGAGATATTTGAGGCTGCATCAACGAATAGCCCAAGGTTCATGTTACCTGATAACCGGTAAGTCAACCCGCTCTATTTGTTTACAGTGGTTCTCTATGAGTCAATAAATGAAGTTTTTATATTTATGGTTTCAGTTATCACCCTACAAGCATCGTAACCCCATTTTCAGGGTATTATAATTTAATTCGGGTTTTCATTATGGCAGTTGTCCGGCGTCGCTGGTTTCAGACTCCCTGGGAGTTCAGGGAATCTGCTTTTTTTACGGCTCTTGCCGTTACGACAGGCTTTGTGATTCAGCTTGCAGTTTCAGGGAGTGGCATTGCAATGCTTCACCTTCCCTTTAACGCTATAGCTCTCTTGTTTCTGGCCTTTGTGACGTTAAGTGCCGGCCTGGCTTTCAAAAACACTCCTGCAGTCAAATGGTTAGGCGGGATACCTCTTGGACTATGCCTTATTTTTGCAATTGCGGCACTCTCTCTTATAGGGGGTGTCATCCCTCAGCAGTCGACTAATGACAGCTCACTGCAGTCACTGCTTGGAATGAACCGGATTTTTTCAAGCTGGCCTTTTGCCCTGACAGTTCTGCTGTTTCTCGTGAATCTTGGAATTTCGCTTTCGTGGAAGCTTATCCCCTTTAAGCCGAGGAATCTTCAGTTCATCCTTTTTCACGCAGGATTCTGGATTGCCCTCTCTTGCGCCATTGTCGGAAGTTCTGACCTACAACGACTTGTGGTACCGATCAATGTAGGGAAGGCAAATAACCTTGGTTATACGATGGAAAGTGACACTCCGCAGCATCTGCCATTTTCCGTTTTTCTGCATGACTTTTCTCTTGAAGAGTATCCTCCGCAGTTACTGCTTTACGACCCGCATAACGACAAGCTCCTTATGAACAAGTCACAAGCTATCTTAGAGGTACATAAAGGAACTACGGCTACATGGCAGGGAATTGAGGTTGTTGTACTCGACTACCTTCCATATGCTCTTCCAGGAAAAGATGGTATCCCTCAACCTGCAGACCGCAAAACAGGGATTCCTTTTGCAAAGGTCAGAATCAACACCGCTTCTGCTCAGCGCGAAGCCTGGGTAAGTACCGGCAGCCCCGTACTGAAACCTGATGCCGCACAACTTGACGGGCTCTACCTGATCATGATGCCGGGTTCACCAAAATCATTCCGTTCAGCCGTAACAGTTCAGGACGAAAAGGGCCATGAAACCATGGCAAATCTTGAAGTTAACCATCCGGTAAATTTTATGGGCTGGAAACTCTACCAGATGGGCTACGATGAAAAACTTGGGCGATGGTCAAAATTAAGCCTGATCGAAGTGATCCATGACCCATGGCTTCCAGCGGTGTATCTTGGATTTTTTATGATTATGGCAGGGAACATTCTGTTTTTCTGGAATGGGATTAAACCGAGAGAGGTCACAACATGATGATTAATTTCAATACCGCAGCTCAACTGGCCATTATCCTCTGGGTGATTGGTTCGCTTCTTGGTCTTTTGGCAAATAAAACCAAGGCTCTTAAACTGCCTTCTTTTGTACTCTCCGTTGCAGGTTCGGTTGTGATGGCCTGCTTTATTGCTTTTTACTGGTCGGCCCTCGACCGTCCTCCTCTGAGAACACTGGGCGAGACACGACTCTGGTATGCTGCGCTGATTCCACTTGTCGGATTTCTTGTTGAGTATCGCTGGAAAATCGGATGGCTCAAGTATTACTGTATGGCGCTTGCAGCTTTTTTTCTAAGCATAAACATGCTTCATCCCGAGGTTTTTGACAAAACCCTGATGCCTGCACTTCAAAGTCCATGGTTTGTCCCGCATGTCGTTGTCTATCTTGTCGGCTATGTTCTTCTGGCAGCATCTTCTGTAACCGCCTTGCACAATGTCTATCTCCAGTTAAGGACCAAAGGAAATCAAACCGGCGAATCCGTTTCACACTATCTTGCACTGCTTGGTTTTGTACTGTTGACTTTCGGTCTGATATTCGGTGCTCTTTGGGCAAAAGAGGCATGGGGGCATTACTGGACATGGGATCCAAAGGAAACGTGGGCATTTCTTTCATGGCTTGCCTATCTGGGATACCTTCATGCATTCCGCTATAAAATCGACCAGAGTAAACTGCAGTGGTATCTGGCTCTTGCGTTTCTTGTGCTTCTTGTCTGCTGGTTCGGAGTGAACTACCTTCCATCAGCACAAAACAGTGTCCACACCTATACACAAAGTTAAAAACCCTTTGCACCATGCCTTCTCTGAGGAGGCCATGCAGAACGCCGTAAAACATAGAGCACTATTGATGACATAAGAAATGCTTTTCATGCATAAAACTTTAGTACATTACGGCTGAATAACAAGAATATGAGAAAAACTGATCGATAACCGAGTAAGAGATTGAGTATACCGGTCTGTTCCCCCTCACCAGAACAACGTCATATGTTTAATACCGCGATGAAGGCAGGGCTGAATGCCTGGATTTTATCACATTCAATTTACACCTCATCGGGCCTCGCCTTACGATATAAAAATAAATTTCGCTGGGCAGTCATGGCCGCTATGAAACCCAGCGAGTCATTAGACTGGTTTAACAGGATGCATATCAACGATATGCGCTCGTTTTCAACGTCCATACCATATCTGACATTTAAGCCAATCCGCGTCTTTATGTCTACGAGATGGAACATTGTTCAAAGAAAAAAAGTCATTGCGGATACCTGTCAAGTTATCCGGACATACAAAGGCGCCCTGCTGGAAGCTATATTGAATGCTGAGGGCTCTATGCTTGCAAGCGTTAACCTTGACGGATATGGCGAAATAAAAATCATCCTTGGTTATGACGACAGTCTTCGAAAAGAAGGAGTATTGATGTTGTCACTGAAAGGCCCATCTGTGCATGAGCCGGTTATTCAGATAGCATTTTCACTTGAACAGAAATCGACAAAAAGCGGTGTCTGTTATATCGGCTGCCTTCAGGGACGATCCAATAAAGATGAACTTAAAGCACTTACCAAGGTCATGCATGGATTGAGACCGCATGTTGTCATGATATTCATCGTCCAGGAGATCATGAAAGCCTTAAATATGAAACAGCTGCTCGGCATCGGCAATTCTATACACCCTCATCATAAAAAATATCTGATCCACTTGCCTTTCGTACACAAAACGACCTTCGATTATGATTCTCTTTGGATGGAACTGGGTGGCGTTCCCGAACCTGATGGCTGGTTTGAACTGCCACTGGAGACAGAGCGCAGAACCGACAAAGAAATGAAGTCGAACAAGCGGGCCATGTATCACAGACGCTATGCCATGATGGACAGTATATCAATGCAAATAAGAGCATCTATAGCTAAAGAAAACAGAAATACTCATACCCTCTTCTCTCCAAACGATAACGCATACACAGATTTATCATGATTCTGAAAGTTTCCTGATGTCCGGATGTATAAATAATCATTTGTTCACTTCGCCAAATTAACTGACATTGTCATAGTTGATCAGGATTTGGCGAACGCCATACTTGTGCGTTAACAAGCCTGCTGACCGCATATCGCTCTTTTATTGCCTGATTATATAACCTGCCAAACAAATTCCTGATGAACTTCTTTCACATTCTCTTACTCGCAATAGTTCAGGGCGTCTGTGAACTCCTTCCAATTTCGAGTTCAGCACATGTTATTATCGCAGAAAAACTTATGGGGCTCGATCCGACCTCTCCCGAGATGACTCTCTTTCTTGTCATGCTCCATACCGGGACGATGTTTGCCGTCATTGTCTACTTTTGGAAATCGTGGAAGGAGCGTTATTTCGCCTCTTCAAAAATGTTTTGGCAGTTTGCCAAGCTTGTGAGCGTGTCGACCATATTTACTGGAATCATAGGTCTTACACTGAAGGCTCTCATTGAACGGGTAATGTTTCATGGATCTGCTCATGCTGAAATTGAGCAGCTGTTCGGAAATGCTTATGTGATGGCCGCCGGACTTGCAACGGTCGGGGTTATGATTATCATTTCAGCAAAACAGCAGAGTATTGGAGCCTCAAAGGATCTCGGCATAAAAGAATCGGCGTGGATTGGAGTTATACAGGGAATCTGCCTCCCTTTCAGGGGGTTTTCACGATCCGGATCTACAATTTCAACCGGCCTGCTTCTTGGACTTGACAAGATGCGTGCAGAAGAGTTCAGTTTCGCCCTGGCTGTTGTGCTGACACCAGCCGTCATCCTGAAAGAGCTCTATCGGCTGATCAAGTCTCAGGAACATTCTCTCTTGGCTGCAAACAACCTTTTCAGCATCGCCTGGCCTAGTCTGGCAGGAATGCTTTTCAGCTTTGTGGCCGGGCTGTTGGCTCTCAGATGGCTTTCCCGCTGGCTTGAACATGGACGGTGGCATTTCTTCGGGTATTACTGCATTGGAGCATCGATCACCGTTCTGATTGTCGATCACTTTCTGCGCTGAGAAAAAAAGAACGTCTCAATTTTGGTTTATGAGTATCTGAACTTCACTTTCCGATACAGAACTTTTCAAAAACGACATTCAAGATATCCTGATTAACCACCTTGCCGGTAATTTCCCCGACATACTCAAGCGCTGAGCGAAGCTCAAACGCTATAAGCTCGGTACCTGATCCGCTCTCAATGAGCTCCCGGGCATTTTCAAGGGCATCCGAGGCGTTTCGCAACGCCTCATAGTGACGCAGGCTTGTTACAAGCACACTTGCCTCATGCAGCTTGTCAAGCCCCTCAACCATACTGCTCATCAGCAGTTTCAGAGTGTTGATCCCGAGGCCTTTTGCCGCCGATATGCTGCAGACATCACAACCCGTCATTTCACGAAGTTTCTGCTCTCTTTTCTGTGCTTCCCGAACGAGATCAATTTTATTGGCTGCAACAATCATGCGGGCAGTGCTGTATCGCTCGAGAAACCCGAGAATCTGAGGGACTTCATTCAGATAATCCTCACTGCTTATGTCGAGGAGATAGAGAATCAGATCTGCCTCAGAAATTTTTTTGTAGCTGCGACGAATACCTTCGTGCTCGACCTCCTCGCTCCCTTCACGCAGTCCGGCCGTATCAGTCAGACGAAACATAGTTTTGTCGTAGAGAAAACACTCTTCAATATAATCGCGTGTCGTACCCGGCATATGACTTACAATAGCCCGCTCTTCGTCAAGCAGTGCATTGAGCAGCGTCGACTTGCCGGCATTCGGCTTACCGGCAATAACCGTGGCAACTCCTTCCTTAAGGAGCCGACCCTTCTGATAGGAGTCCACAAGAAGGCGAAGTTCTTCCTGCAATACCCCGAGTTCTTTGTTGAGCTGACCTCGGTTCTGAAACTCAACATCTTCTTCGCTGAAATCAAGCTCAAGCTCCAAAAGGGCACATGAACATAAGAGTTGCTCTCTCATGGTGTCAAGTCGCAGGGAAAGAGTACCCTGCATCTGAGTTACTGCCGTTCGAAACGCTGATTCGGTTCGCGCATGAATCATTTCACCGATTGCCTCTGCCTGAAGAAGATCAATACGCCCGTTGAGAAACGCCCGCCGGGTAAACTCTCCGGGTTCAGCCAGACGACATCCTTCGTCAAGCAAGAGCTGCAGTATATGTTTGACCACAACCGGCCCTCCATGGCAGCTGAGTTCAACCATGTCCTCCATCGTAAACGAGTTCGGCGAGCGGAATACAAGGGCAACAACCTCATCAATCATCCCCTCGCTATCATAGACGCTGCCGAAATGAGCTCGAAAGCCCTTCGATTGCGAGAACAGAAACTTCGGGTTATTCTTTTTGCGAAACACCCGCTGGACGATATCAAATACACCTTTACCGCTGACTCGAACAACCGCCAAAGCTCCGACACCCAGCGGTGTTGCTACCGCAGCAATAGGATAACCCTGTTCGGGCGGCGGGAATGAAGTTGTCATAATTATAATCTGGTTACCTGATTCTGCAGCGTCAAGCTATTAAGGGTTGATGATACGTTCACCAAGTATAAGGAATAGCTTCAAGAAATAGTAAATTCAAAAACAGTTTAAAGGAGAACGTCATCACCATTTGTCATGCCTGAAATAACCTCAATAGAGCAATTAAAAGCCACAATAGCCGCCCAAAAGGAGAGAACTCTTCAGGAGCAGTTTGAACGGGTGCTGAGCCTTGTAAAAGTGTTGCGGCAGGAGTGTCCATGGGACAGAAAACAAACTCCTGAATCTCTGGCCCACCTGCTTCTTGAAGAGAGCTACGAACTGGTTCAAGCCATCGACCAGATGGACGAAACAGAACTGAAAAAAGAGATAGGCGATCTCTTTCTGCATATCTGTTTTCAGGTATTGCTCAGTGAAGAGAGAGGGGCATTCTCCTTCGCTGATGTTTTTGAAGCTCTCTGCCATAAGCTCATCAGCCGTCACCCGCATGTGTTCAGCGATACCATTGCTGAAACCGAACAGGATGTGCTTAATAACTGGGAAACCCTGAAGCTTAAAGAAGGACGCCAGAGCCTCCTGGACGGCGTACCGAAATCCATGTCCGAACTGCTCCGCGCTTACCGCGTTCAGAAAAAAGTTGCCGGTGTCGGCTTCGACTGGCCCAGCGATGAGGGCGTCCTCGATAAAATTGCTGAAGAAATTCAAGAGTTGAAAAACGCGGGAAGTAAAGAAGAAAAGGAAGAAGAATTCGGCGACCTGCTCTTTACCATCGTCAACTACAGCCGATTTCTCGGGGCTAACCCTGAAGATTCTCTCAGGAAAGCAACCAATAAGTTTATAAGCCGGTTCGAAAAAATTGAGGCTCTTCGCGGAAGTTAGTGGAATGAGTTGATAAAGTCGTAGACTGCAGTATTTCAATGCGAGCCACCGAGATGCAAAAACTTACCGACCATTATCAACAACTCTTAGGATTTCCCGCCATCTGGC